>PVBE011899530.1_pt1 | contig 39038 bp, 35 predicted proteins | sample 1631181 | NCBI WGS metagenome assembly PVBE01 (sample SAMN08397723, study PRJNA350692) | Marine metagenome, whole genome shotgun sequencing project. | isolation source: water | place: Pacific Ocean | collected 2012-04 | reverse complement strand
GGCAAAATGCATGAGGAAAAAAGACGGTACTCCCAGGCAACCAAACATTACACAACCTTGGTCGAACAATTCAGGAATGACGAATTCGCCGAACGTGCCGCGTGGCAACTGGGCTGGCTCCATTACACAAAAGGAGATTCCCAGAAAGCTCTCGACTACTTTATGGACAGCGCCCGCCAGTACCCGTCCGGACTCTTCATCGAAAGCAGTATGTTCTGGGCCGCGAAATCGGCTGAAAAACTCGGGCGTGTCGACCTGGCGCAACAACTTTACAAAGACGTTAACAATCGACTGCCTTATACCTACTACGGAATCCGCGCCGGGAAAAAGAGAAACGACAAGTCTTCGGCTTCGAGACAAAACAACCATCGGGAAATATCACTCCAGGAACCCAGTCTTTCCGCCAATGCACGGTTTCATTATTCGCGAGGTGTGGAACTGTCTGCGACCGGGTTCTATGAAGACGCAAGTTATGAAATTAAAAAACTGGAAAACTCCATACGCAAAAACCTTTCGGGGGTGATGTGGCTCGCCACGCTTTTCAATAACGCGCACGCTTATCCTGATGCAGTGCGCATCATGCAACTTTATAAAGACTTCAAAACTAAAATTAAGGAAAAGGAACTCACCGAGAACTTCTGGCGCAACTTTTATCCACTGGCATATGCTGAAACCATCCGCGACAGCGCGAAAAGTCATGGAGTCGACCCCTACTTCGTTAAAGGTCTCATCCGTCAGGAAAGCCTGTTCGATGCCCAGGTGCAGTCACGGGCCGGAGCAATCGGACTCATGCAGATCATGCCCGAGACCGGACGACTACTACACGCCAACTCCAAAATGAACGGACCTTACAACACCGACATCCTGTTTGATCCTGAAACGAATATCCAATTGGGAATCCAGTACATCAGCCAGCTCAACCGGAAATTTAATAAGAATGGAACACATATTCTTATTTCATACAACGCCGGACCTCATATGCTGAAAAAATGGCTGAAACGTTTCAGCCACCTCGACGACCCCGATGTGTTCATAGAATCCATCCCCTACCCCGAAACCAGAAAATACGTAAAAAAAGTCCTCCGCAACTACAGCATCTACCGAACCCTCTACCCGCAAACTGGCCCCTGACAGGATTACAGGATGAATCCCTCTTTGAAAGGAGGGGCTGGGGAGCACCCGTGGCTGATACGATTCTAACGCCTTTCAAACCATACCCTTACAGCAGGACTGTTTAATATTCGCCCAAACAGGTATAATAGCTAGACAGAGTGGAGGCTATCTATGAACCCGAAAATTTTGGTCCGCAAATTTGACGCTTACCGTCCGGGGCATATTGAAGGTTTTGTTCGTGAAAGCGTGGGTCTATTCAGCAGTCGGGGTCCACTATTTTCATCGGGTGACAAGGTTCTACTGAAGCCCAATCTTTTACGCGGATTTGCTCCGGAACGTTGTGTCACGACGCACCCTGCTGTAATCGACGCTGTGTGTCGTGTGCTCAAAGATCTTGGTGTGGGCCAGGTCGATCTCAGCGATAGCCCGGCTATCGGTAGTCTTAAGGCAGTGGCCAACAGTGCGGGTTACGGTGATCTGGGAAAGCGATATGGCGTTCGCATCGTACCATTAACCGACCCAGTACCTCTCGTCACTGAAGAAAATATCGCACATCTCAAAATCGCGGGCAGTATCCGCGAATACGACAGCACCATCAATCTGCCAAAGTTTAAAGCGCACTGCCAGATGACGCTGACGTTGGCGATCAAGAACCTGTTCGGTCTGGTCATTGGAAAACGCAAACCGGTTCTGCATTGCCTGGTCAAAAACGATAAGATCACTTTCGGCAAGATGCTGATCGACATCGCGAAGCATGTTGCTCCGTCTTTAACAATTGTGGATGGCATCTCCGCCATGCAGGGCAACGGCCCGATCAACGGCACGCCCTACCCGCTCGGCCTGCTCGCCGCCGGAACGGATATGACGGCGCTGGACCGTGTGCTGGCCGAAATCGTCGATGTACCTGTCGACAAAGTGTATGCGCTTGAAGCGGCCCGTATCAGGCAGTACGGGCAATGGGATTTACAACACATAGAATGTGTCGGCGAAACGGATTTGGACTCGCTGAAGGTATCCGATTTCAAACTCGCCAAATATCCCGTGGACATCACTTTCAATCCGTTTCGATTGGTCAAATCGTTTCTCAAACAGTTTTACGAAGTGGGAATCAAAGAGAAACTTGCTGGTTCAAGTTGAATTTTACTCAGGAGCTTGGCAATGGACCGACTGAGTCTGGAGCATCAAAAACTGTTGGACACGCACGGGATAGATGGCGAAACTGTGCTCAAGGACAACACGGGAAGAGAATTGAAAGTATACTGGAGTGAGGCTGGAAACTATATTTTCCTCAACCCCGGTGGCTGGGGTGATGGGAAATTTTTCCTGACTACCGTTTTGCTACATTTCATGACCAACGATGAACCCATGGGCTTATGCTTGGCGGAAGAGGAAGAGGGAAATGATCAGGTCATTGAGGCTTCTGAAATGGAACGGCTCCGAACAATCCTGACGATGCGCTATAAAAATGAGGACTAATCAAATCAAGCCTGTGGGTTAGCGTCTGAATCGAAACTGATTGAACAACAACCCAGGTCGATCCCGCTATTTTTCATTTTTGGTAAGGCCTTTTCCGGATCGATGAAGTTGATGATCCGGTTTCCTTCCCGCCGCGTCTTAACAAGACCGGAAGTCCTCAGTATGGAGAGGTGATGTGATACCTGAGGTTGCGCCATATCAAGTTGGCGAACAATATCGGATACGCTCAGTTCCCCTTGCAGAAGGAGCCGAACCATTCGCAATCGCGTTTCGTCCCCAAGGGCTTTCAAAATTTATGCGCATTCACCTGAATTCTTGAGACGGGTCATGTCATTAAGTATAGAAGTTCACGAGGCTGGCTTCAAGCATCTATAGGACTATCACCAATTTTAACGGTTAATAATGAATAAAGAAAGCCTCGACAGCGACCTTTGGGTAGACCGGTATGGTGATCTCCTGTATCGCTATACCTTGGTGAGGGTAAATGACCCCGACGCGGCGCAGGAAATTGTTCAAGTCACCCTGCTGGCGGCTCTGGAAGCAAACAAATCATTTGAAGGACGCTCTTCTGAGAAAAGCTGGCTGTTTGGCATATTAAAACATAAAATTCTCGATCATTATCGGCGACTCAAAAAATACAAAACCTTTGACTTGTTACCCGAAGACGATACCGATCCTTTTGACTATCAACCGGATGGACATTGGAAATCCCTGCCGATAGACTGGAAGCTGGACCCGGAAAAAGCCGCGGAAAATACCCAACTGGTGAGGGCACTCGCGGGATGTATGGATAAACTGCCTGAAAAGTTCCGTAGAATTTTCGTCCTCAAGGAAATCGAAGGCCTCAGCTCCGATAAAATTTGTAATGAATTTAATGTCAAACCGACGAATCTCTGGGTGATACTGCATAGAGCACGTAATCAGCTCAAAAAGTGCCTGGAGATTCATTGGGTCAACAAGGTCTGATCATGTTAAAGGTTTTTCTATCTAAATTGATGAATCCCTTAATGCAGTTGATGCACATCACCTGCAAGGATACTTCTCCTGTCATTTCTGAAATGCTGGATCAACCGGTATCTTCTGCAAAATACTGGCGGACTAGGATCCATTTGGCGATGTGCAGCGTTTGCCGTTATTATAAAACTCAACTGGAGATCCTGACTCGGGTAACGCATGAGCTTGCGGATGAAGATTCGCCCGCAAAAATGGATGTCTCCCTGAGTCCTGAATCGAAAGCACAATTAAAGAAAGTTCTTAAATCCCAGCAATGAACCTGGACAAGCAACCCTATTGAAAGGAAAAACCACATGAACGACGAGTCATCCTGTTGCAATAACGATTCTGACGAAGATGTTTCCAGAAACGATGTTCGCGACTTCTATTCAAACGCGGCGACCACAGCTCAGGAAAGCCTGTGTTGTCCAACACAATATGACTTGACCGACCTGTCGCACATTCCCAAAGAGGTAACGGAAATTTCGTATGGTTGTGGCAGTCCTGTCGGGCGAGCCGGGCTCCGCGAAGGTGAAGTGATGGTAGACTTGGGATCAGGCGGCGGCATCGACTGCTTTATCGCCGCAAAGCATGTGGGAAAAACAGGCCGGGTCTTCGGTATCGACATGACCGAAGAAATGCTGGGAGTCGCCAGAAAAAATGCTGAACGTGTCGCAGAAAACCTCGGCTACAACAACATAGAATTCAAACAAGGGTTTCTTGAAACCATTCCAATTGACGACACTTCCGTCGACCTCGTTACCTCCAATTGCGTGATCAATCTTTCTACCGACAAAAACGCTGTTTTCAAGGAAATCCACCGAATTCTAAAACCAAACGGACGATTCCTGATCGCCGACATTATTTCAGAAAAAGAGGTTCCTGAGGATATGCAAAACAACAAGGAGCTGTGGGGAGAATGTGTTTCCGGTGCGCTCACATTAAACGAATTCCTCGACTATGCCGGGAACAACACGTTCAAAGGATTGCGAGTACAAAAAGATTATCTATGGAAAGAAGTCGGAGGCATTAAATTCTATTCCTACACAATAGAAGGATTCAAACATGTGCCCGATGAAAACGCGTCTTGCTGTAAATCGCTTATCGCAACCTATGCAGGGCCTTTCGAGTCAGTGACTCTCCAGAGCACTGTATTTCCAATGAACGTTCCTGTCGAAGTGGCTGAAGACACCGCACAGATGATGTCTTCCCATTCTTACGCAGGACAATTTATTATCACCGACCCGGAAACGGAGAAGCCTGCGGAATCGAATTCAGAATCTTCCTGTTGCGGCTGACACGCAAGGTAAACAGGCAGGTGCTTCGACAGGCTCAGCATGACACCAGATTAAACCTCATTGAACAAGTCTTTATTAGAAGTCAGCCAAGCCCCGCTGTGGTGGATGCTGATTTTTTATTTTTATAGCGATGGTAAAGAGTGGGGATCAGCGCGAACACGCCTAGTAACGCCAGCGCCCCCAGCACCTCAAACGAAGCAATATCTGAGATTGAATTGATACGCGCGAGATTACTCCCCGCATTGGCGTAGACAAAGGAACCGGGCATGATCCCGAACATCGTACCAAAAAAATAAACCGGAAGCCGAACCTTCGTGAGCCCTGAAACCAGATTGACTAGAAAAAAGGGAAACAATGGCACCAGCCGCAAGAACAGCAGGTAGTTGATTGCGTTTTCGGAGAGTCCTTTGTTGATGGGTTCCAGCTTGTCGCCAAATTTTTTCTCGATCCAGTCACGCAAAATAAAACGAGCGACAAGAAAAGCGGCAGTCGCCCCCAGAGTCGCCCCAACGTTCACGACTAGCGTTCCTGCCACAGACCCAAAAATGGCGCCGCCGGCAAGCGTAAGGATAGTTGCTCCCGGCAAGGAAATAGCAACCACCAGAAAATAAATCCCAATAAAACTCAAAACCACCGCCACAGAATGATCCTGGTAGACCGCATCCAACCTATCTCGATTACCCTTCAGACTTTCAAGGGATAGGTATTGTTGCAGGTCAAAAACATAGAACAAGGCAATACCCACAGCAACTAGAGCTAGCAAGATCAGCTTTTTATTCATTTCTTATTCGTATAAACTTTGGTTTCAGGATGAAACGTGTACCATGCAAACCAGAACCCAACCACCGAAGGCAGTTCCCTTCCATTTTCATCAAGAATAGATGCTGTTGCCGATGATTTGTCATATTGAATGATAATCCGCTTTTCATTTATCGTATCGTTCACCAGTCCCTGATGCTTCTCCAGTTCTGAAAATGGATAGGCCTTGACCGTATCATCAAACTCCACACCAATGATTTTTTCCTTAGGGTGAAACTTCGCGCTAACGTTATCAACAGCAAAAATCAAACGCGGGCTTTTATCGTAACCATCATAAGGGTCGCGATCATAATCGCGGCGGTATCCAGTTTTTTCAGACAAAACCAGCGATCCAGGATACTTTTTCTTCCACTGCTCCCATGTAGTCTGCGTAGAAGAAAGTAATTTCAATTGAGTTCCAGTGAGCGGACCCGTCACTGCCGCTGTACGGATCTGCGACCATAGACTTTCTGTCTGGTGATCGTACATCAACATGTCGCTCTGATATAAAAGCCCAGACACGCCGAAAGTCATCTTCCGTTTTTTTATCATAGCATCAAACACCATACCCGTTCCGCATAAAGGGCAAAACGTGACAGCGATGGGAAAACCTCCAACTCGATCATTCACAATCTCATGCCAGTTGAGAATTTTCACCGGATAAGCCTTGGCTTCTCCCTTGTACGCAAATCCTATCACCCGGTCCTTACTCTTCAGAAAACCCGCCTCATCTGCTGAAACAAATATTGGTTTCATGATAGCTGGAATTCCATCTTTGCCCGGTCCGCCATCATAAATTTCATCTTTGGGGATGCTGTGTTTTGAATAATCGAATCCCGACAGAAACAACACCAGGAACCCAAAAACTAATATTTTCACGATAGGAGTATTTAAACTCATAAGCCAATCACCGTGAATAGGTTTAAAAAGTTATGCTAATTGATTACGTCGGGAAGGGGGTAAAAACCTTACACAGGGAGGGATTTTAAAGAGGAAAAGAATCCATTTTCAGCAATTCATTTTTCGGGATAATTCATCCAACGCACCAAAGAAAACATCATGAAGCTCGCCTCTGATTTTTCTCGAATCGTACTCGACCATTGAACCCCCGCTACGAAGGAAGGAAATTTTCTCATCAATTCTGGAGCATGCTGAATCCTTCTCCACCTTGCCCCTGATGTTCCCTGACAAAAACATCAAATCACAAAACTCAATTCCCGCCTGAACAGAATCTGTTAACTGAGAATTTATCTTTAATCCTCGACCGACAAGATATGCTGATATGTTTTGAACCTTAACGAACTCTTCCCGCGCCTTACCGTAGTTTTTGTCGAGCACATATTGAATCGCCTTCATCAATGCCACTTCTTTATTCCCCATGAAATCACTATAAGGTGATTCCTTGAAATAATGTTCCTCCATTTCAGCGATCAGTTCCATTGAGCGGAGCCTGCTTTTCGATGGATTAAGTGGGTTACTTATTGGAAGTTCGGTGTTATCTGGATTTATCTGTTCTGAAATATAGAACCATGCGAGGGTTTTCATGGCCAGAGGTTTGGCTCCCGTATTCATTCGCAATGCCTGTTCAAGATGATTGAGACCCACTTCCCGCAAGTCGCTGCCTCCTTGCATAATGAAGTTACCCAATCCTCCCAGCCGGCTGTTACCATAGCGGTAAACACCCAAACCAAAATGAGCGTCGACCCTTGCCGAATCCATTTCCAAAGATTTTTCCAAATGATTGTCTGCTTGAAGTCCGTTGATCAAAGCCGAGAACAGGTTGCCTTCTCCATATTCAAAAACACCGATGTACCCTTCGGAAGCGCCAAGATAGAAATACGCTTCCGCTCTTTGCTTCACATCGGTATTCTCCTGATCCAAAATGTCATTGGCCAATTCCTTGACTCGCTCGCTATGAAAAATAAAATCCTCTTTTATTTCTGGAATGGAAAACTTGCTAGTGAAAGCCAGCGTATGAGAGAGTTCTCCAACAAGACCGGAAACCGCAAAATGAAACTTCATCAATTCGATTTTATTTTGCAGGCTTTCAGGGGAACGACGCAGGCGCTCAATCTCAATCTTGAAAATCGAAAACCATTTATCGTATCTATAATACAGCGTATCGACCAGCGCGAGCCGTGTAGCCCTCTCCGAAATGAATTTTGCGTCTTTGTTTTCCGCTCGCAGGACATAATGCTCTGCCCAGGCTGGACTCCCAAGAACAGAACCCAACGCAAGACAAATCAGGACAACAAAAACAAAATACATGACCCCATGTGATTTGATTTTAAATCGGAACATTTTCACCCGTTCGACCGGGATGACTTGATCATCCTTGTAGTTTTGCCAGTACTCGCCTGACCCTTGCGAGACGTTCAAAATCTTCCAGCTTGACAAACAGTTTTTCCGCCTTTTTAAGATGATGGATCGCCTGTTCAGATTCAGAAAGTTTATCAAGGTACACATGGCCCAACATATAATGTCCCTCAGCAAAATCGGGTTTGACGCGCACAGCCTCCTGAAAAGCGTCACATGCTTCCTCATATCTTCCGCAATCCGTTAAAGTGAGACCATAAGAAAACTGCATTTGTACCGAATCCGGTTTAAGCAACACAGCTTGCTGGAGAGAGTTGACAGCCTTCTCAACATCCCTAATCGCTCGGTAGGCGACTCCCATGTAGTAATGCACATTGGATTCATTTTGATCCACCAGTACGGCCCGACTTAAAACCTCCAGCGCCTCCTCATACTCACCCTTCCTGACATAAGCCGCCGCAAGAGCTACATATCCATGGATAAATTTCGGATTTAATCGCACCGATTGTTTGAACGCACCCAGGGCATGATCGAGGACTTTTACTCCCGACTCCTCCAAACTCCCATAAGCGATACCCATGTTGTAGTACGCATCAAGAAAATCCCTTTTAAAAGCAATCGCTACTTTGTACGCATCGACCGCCCCCTGATTCATTCCCGATTGCTGAAGCCGCAATCCTTCCTTAAGCCAGTTTTCCGCCGCCTCTCCATCATCAGATGCATCCTCTTTAGAAAGATAAAGCTGGCGAGACAACATTGCTCTTTGCAATTCGTTTTGCTGTTGGAATAAGTGTTCCGCTGTTTCCAGATATTTTTTTGCCCGCTTTGTATTTCTTAATTTTCTTACATGAACCACACCCAATTGATAATAAGCCTCCGCGAAGTCCGGGCAATGCTCAACCGCTCCTTTGAATGCCAGCCGTGCCTCTGAATTGTGACCATGCTCAATGAATTCCAATCCAATCATGTAAAAGGCCTGAGCAAAAATACGGGATTTTTCGATAGAATTTTTATCTCCCGTTCCGTTATTTTGAGTGGGATAACGTTTTAATCTTGCGAAAGTGAAAGTCAGCCAGAATTCTGGAACCGAAAACTCAGGAGCCATCGGCACCGCAGTGTGAAAAGCGGCCATCGCTTTCTTCTCACGTCCAGACAGCCAATAAGCCACCCCAAGACTGTAATGAATATGTGGATAATCGCTCCTCAGTTTCAAAGCCTTGCGATAACACTCGATCTCTTCCTTATAATCCTTCAAGCAACCATACACATGCCCCAGAAGGTGGTAGGCCGGGTAGGCATCTGGGTTCATTTGCAATGTTCCCTTCAATGCCTCTACCGCTTCTTCAAATTCGCACGCGAAAATATTAAGGAGTCCCTCCCCAAGCAATTCGGTATCCTTCCACGCATAGGGAAACAGATCAAAGATCACTTCCATGACCCGCTCAACGGGTGACTCAACACCCTGAAGCGCCTTAAACCGCATCGCCATATCAGGGTTTAATACTCGTAACGCTTCACCGATAGTCGACAAACCTTCATCTTCAAAAGTATGTTCACCGATTAATTTTTTGTTGCCTTTATTTTTCTTCTTCAATGGAAATAAATGGTTGGTTGAGGATTGCCCTCATTATAATGGGTTGGGAGGACTATTAAAAGAGGCGGTTCGAGCTTACACAGCAAGGGTCAGACGGCAGGTTCATCAACATTCCATCTGGAAAGGTATTCGTGGGTTTCTTTTCTTTTTGGATTCTCAAACATTTCAAGACATCCCCCTTGTTCCCACACAGTCCCTTCATTAAGAAACAGCAGGTCGTCACACACTCTTCTAGCCTGAGCCAGATGATGCGTCACCAATACAAGAGTATGACGGTTTTTAAGCGATACGATTAATTCCTCAATTGCGGTGGATGATTTTGGGTCGAGGGAGGAAGTGGGTTCATCCATTAAAATAATTTCAGGATCAACAGCCAGTGTCCGGGCAATCGCGAGACGTTGTTGCTGACCCTGAGAAAGAGTCTGAGCCGGCTTGTGCAATCTGTCCTTCACCTCATCCCAAAGGAAAACTTCTCTGAGAACTCGTTCCGCCGCTTGAGGAAATTCCTTTTTCATTTCCGGAGCAAGATGTTTTAATCCAAATACTGCATTTTTAAAAATGCTCTTGGGAAACACCACAGGCTTTTGAAATACCATTCCAACTCTACGTCTGAGCTGATAGACATCGGTCCCATTCCCATAGATTTCATGTCCTTCCAGCCGCACCTGACCATGGACTCGAAACCCACCGACCCTGTCATTCAAGCGGCTTAAAGTGCGAAGCAGGGTGGTTTTCCCAGAACCCGATGCCCCCACCACACCGGTCACCGCGTTAACGCGAAAACCGCAACACACTTTGTCCAGAACCGGTTTGCCGTTATAAAAGATAGCGGCATTGTCCATCTCCATAACGTTTTTTATTTTACTCATAACTCAGCCTCCATCTTCAATCTTTCGCGAAGCAAGAAGGAAAATGAAATCAGAATAAACACAATAAATAGCAAAATCAATGCCGCCCCCCAGGCTTTAGTCAAAGCGGCCGAATTCACAGCATCCTGTGCCAGAACAAGTATATGCGTTTGCAAAGTAGGAACAGGATCGGCCCAGGACTGCGGAAGTAATATTCCAGAAAATGTTGTCGCTGTGAACATGATGGCGGCTGTCTCCCCGGCGGCGCGAGCCAACCCCAGCAAAACTCCCGTTATCATTCCGTGCCAGCTATGCGGAATAATCACCGAACGTACCTGAGCCAAATGATCAAGTCCGAGAGACATTCCCGTCTCACGGTATTTTTCCGGTATACCTTCAATCGCTTCCTGAATACTCACTTGCAGAGTGGGAAGAATCATTACAGCTAGAATGAGCATTCCAGTGAGCCAGGAAACACCTGTGTTAAGAAAAACACCAAAAAACAAGTAGCCAACCAAACCAAATAGAATCGTCGGCATCGCGTTTAAAGAATAAATCAGATTACGTAAAACTTTTTTGACGGTTTCGGACTGCGTGTATTCGGTTAGATAGAGCGCCGTTCCTAAGGCAATGGGCATACTGATAAGCGCCGCTCCAAGCATTAATAGGAGAGTACCCACCGTCTGATAATAAATTCCCCCCGCATTTCCAAAATCGCTGGATGCCTCAAACAAAAATTCCCAGCTTAAGGCCGGTCCACCTTTCCATATCACAGAACCAAGGATTAACAAAAGAAGCAACACCCCTGTTCCAGTTAAAATCGCCAAAACACCCAGCACGGATTTTTCGACTACTTCTCTTTTCACGTCCTGACCCTTTTTAGAAACATGTTTCCTGCCATGGACAGCGTCATCACGACAAGAAATAATGTCAGGCCCAGCCCCATCAATGCGTTCCAGTGCAAACCCGATCCAATTGCTTCCGCCGCTTCCCGGCCCAGTTTGGATGGAATACTCTGGCCCGCCTGAAACACATCGAACCAGGGTGCGGGAATTTTATCCAGTCCGCCAATGACCAGCATGACGGCAATGGTTTCCCCCATAGCCCTGCCCATTCCCAAAAATATTGCGCCGATGATACCGGGAACTGCCTGAGGAATCACCGTACTCCACACCATTTCAATTCTCGTTAAACCCAATGCCAACGCCGTCTCACGATACTCACCCGGAACAGAACGCAACGCATCTTCCGACAATGTTATGATCGTTGGCAAGGTCATGATTCCAAGAAGAAGACCTGCCGTAAATATTGTATTGCCATCGATCAGACCGAATCCGGATTTGACCCAAACGGCAAGCATACTCATCCCGAGCAATCCGTATACGATACCGGGCACTCCCGCTAGTAGTTCCATCACCGATTTAATAACGAGACGCCAACGAGGAGAAAGAAACTCGGAGGTAAAAACAGCACCGCCCAAAGCGAAAGGCAAAATAATTATTAAAGCAATTCCTGTCACCATGAACGATCCGAAGATCATTGACCCGGCACCGTAAGATTCACCCACCCACCAATCAGATCGTGTTAGAAAGCCGCTTCCTTCCGCGAAAAAAACAGGAGCGCTTTCCCGTAGAAGATATAAAAATATCGTGCCAGCACAAACTACAGACAGGGCAGCCATCGGCGCAACGATCCACAAAAGCGGATCAACTTTGTTCGATCTGGCTGGTATGGTCAAGTTGATATTCATATTTTAGTCAGGGAGTAGTTACCTGGGCCGTAGTCGTCGCAGGCATTGGAGTATACCCGCTGTTTTCTATGATACGGCGTCCCTTGGGACCAAGTACAAAAGCTATGAATTCCCGTGCCAGCCCCTTCGGCTCTCCCGCCGTTAAAAAAACAAGACTTCGCGCCATGGGAAAATCTCCAGACACAATATGTTCGCGGGTAGGTTCAATAACGCGATCACCTTCCCGAATGCCAGTCCCTTTCACATCCTCATTCAACCAAGCCACAGAAAGCATACCGATGGCCCCGTCGCTTTGTGCAATCTTTGCCTGCTCCTCATTATTTGATCCGGTCACCAATCTGGCCGCTGGAGCGCGTGCAGTTGCGTTGCCCAAAATATACTTCATAAACACATGCCGCGTTCCCCGGTGCCTCTCTTTGTCGACAACAACAATCCGTCGGTCGGGACCACCCACTTCCTGCCAATTGGTCAATCGCCCCCGGTAGATATCAGAAATCTGCTGTTTAGTCAGCGCCCGAACCCCACCCTCATAAACTTCCGACGACACCGCGCAGACCACCCCATCACGCGCAACCTGATGAAGTGTCAGATGAGAATCTCGAAACCGCCTACGTTCACCATCACTCAGTTCCCTTGAAATCATCCCAATATCTGCCCGGCGTCCAGCTACAGAATTCACACCCACACCAGACCCGCCTGCGTTCACAGTGATCCGGAAGGTGCCTCCCTTAAGAGCCTTAAACTGTTCCGCCGCCCTAGAGGCAATGGGAAGCACAGTGGTTGACCCCACGATACGAAGAGTCTCCCGCTCCCCGGCCCACAGCAAAGAAAAGTCTCTCGTCATGAAAACCAAGGTCAGGACAAGCAAACAAACCCACTTTTTACTATATTTACATATGTACATAGTTAGATATATAAAACACCATAAATCCATCTCACTTGGAGCTTTTTGCGTCTCAGGCTTCCCAAAATCAGCCAACCGTTACATAGTCGATAATATTGGGAAAACCCTACAACTTTTTTAATTATATGAGGATGAAATGGCGTCTGATAATCCGATAGAAAAACTAATCGCGGGCAACCGCAGATTTGTCGAAGGCAACTTGAGTCACACCAACCAGGACACTGGACGGCGCGAAGAACTCGCCAGCGGATAATCCCCTTTCGCCGCGCTTGTATGCTGTTCCGATTCGCGTGTCCCGCCGGAAATTATTTTCGATTGCGGGCTGGGCGATCTTTTCATCACCCGAGTGGCAGGAAACATCATCAATGGTGAAATTCTGGGGAGTCTGGAATATGCCGCCGAGCATTTAGGCGTTCAGCAAATCGTTGTACTCGGACACAACCGATGCGGCGCGGTAAGTGCCAACGTAGGAGGAGGCACCGTGCATGGCAATATCGGAAGCCTCGTCCGCGCCATATTACCCGCAGTAACAAAAACACAGAATGCACCCGGCGACCTAGTCGATAACACAGCAAGAGAAGACGTGAGACTCAACCTCCAAAAAATAAAAACCCAGTCACACGTTCTCGAAGAAATGATCAGGGAAGGAAAAATGCAAACCGCCGGCGCATATTACAACCTCGACACCGGCGAAGTGGAGTTTTTGTAATAGACATTTAATAGAGGTAATTAACCAAAGTTAGACTATCAAACCAATAGTTTACACATAATACCCTTAATAGTAATTGAATTTATCTCGACTAACAGGCTTAATAGGAAGATTATTTTTCCATGAGTTTTTGTTCATGGGAGCCCGTTTTTGCTCATTTCGGCGTTTTTCACTGAGAAAAAGCGGGTGTCTGGTTCATACTCCTCCCTGAAGTGGGTGTTCCGGTACGCCGGTGCAAAACCCTCAGAGCTAAACGATGAAAATTTTTATTCCACCAAACTCCCCGTTCCTAACAACGGATACCCGTACAAAACGCTGGGCGATTCCTTATCATCCGGAATGTGTTAACGGGCGCATTGATGTTTTGCTTGAACGTAACAGCAATGCACTTGCAGGAAAATCGGTTGTGGATGTGGGTTCCCACATCGGCACCTTCGCCTGGGCCGCATTGCAACTCGGGGCGAAACGGGTTCACGGAATCGATGTGGAAGACCGCACCGTAAAACGTTGTGAAGATTTATTCCTGCAAGAAGGCGTAAAAAAATCGAATTACAAATTTGAAGTTGGAGATGTGTTCGAATTTCTGGAAGGAGTTGAAGAAAACGAGTTCGATACGGTCCTGTGTTTTGGCGTGATGTATTACACGACAGAACCCCACCGTCTACTCAAACTCATGGCACATGCGGCGAAAGAGACGATCCTTATAGACACCTTCACCGCCGCCTATTCTGCGGTGCAGGGAAAAGACGCGCCAGCAACACACCTGCACTTGACGGAAGAGGTTCTCAATCTGCCAATGATGATGGTGGCTCCCACACAGGCAGAAAAAAAAGATTACCGCCTGCCGGAATATTTTGATCGTAAAGGACGCGACCTGAGCCTGACCACGTTACCCACTCACGCCCTGCTGGAATTATGGTTTGAGTCATTGGGACTGCGCTGGGAGCAACTCGACTGGTCAAAATACATCACACGTCCCTGCTCATTTAAAGACCTGTTAACGCCCGAGCAAAAACTCGCTTCCCACTGGGCCGACGTCTACGCCAGCGGAGTACGCGTTTCCTACAGACTCGAAACCTGACGGGACAGGCAATTGAACCGCAAACCCGTCCAGCTTACCTTTAATTTTAAGGACTGGGGGGCTGGGGACGCAGAGGGCGCAAAGAGAAGCAAATATCGACGAGCAAGGTTTCGCCTTTGATTCAAGTTTAAAATACTTTTAAATAAAATCAGGGTTTCTTTGCAACCTTTGCATGCTCTGCACTTTGGCTTCCTCCTCAGCTTTAGTGGTAACAATCGCTACTAATTTTCTTCAATACCCCTTGACTGAACACAAGATTAATGGTCTGCTTTGACAGATAGTTGCCGATACCACATCTTGGAAAAAGGTTTGTTTTGGCAGTGTGTTATTGATTAAACATTTTGGGAAGGAACTGAAATATGAAAATGCTTTCGTTTGATGAATTCAACTGCAATCTGGATTTGGAACCGATCAAGTTTTCTCTCACTCAACGGGAAGAAGGTGCTGGCTGGTCTTTGGATAAGACAGTAATGCTGGAGGTCTGGTATCGCAGGTTTTTGTATCTGGCCCGTTTATATCCGGAGAAAGCAATCGTGCCCAGTAAGGACATCGACATATTCTGGCACACTCACATCCTCGACACACAAAAGTATATGGCCGATTGCGAAACTTTGTTTGGAAAATATTTTCACCATTTCCCTTATTTCGGGATGCGTGGCAAGAAAGACCGGAGTAATCTGGAAGAAGCTTTCAGCGAGACCGACGAATTATACCTTCTGCATTTTGGAGAATCACCTTTGAGCACAGGAATTGCCGACTGCGGGTCGCTGTGCAACGAACCCACTCCTAAATATGAAGACAACAACCTCTACCCGAATGAACGACCGACATTGGCCGGAATGTGGATGGCCAACTGAACTCAAAACCTGATATACCAAGGCAACATAATAATTGCCATAACGTTATGCACTCTTCTAACCGTATCCTATTTTGTTTTTTTATGATCTTGATAGCCTTGCTGTTAACCCAATGTTCATCAAAAACCAGCGATGAATTAGTCAAGGAAGGAATCGCGCTCAGCGAAAAAGGCGACTACAAAAATGCCTTCGATGCCTTTATGAAGGCAACGGAATTCGACCCGAAAAATCCGGCCGCCCATTACGGATTAGGCGGGATGTTTAATTACCAGAACAAACACGAAGAAGCCAAACAAGCATTCCAGACCGTCATCAAACTGGACCCCGCCCATTTCAACGCACGTTACAGCCTGGGCTTCACCTATGAGAAGCTAGGAAAACCAGAGCTGGCAAAAGCAGAGTTTGCACGCTACGATAGTTTGAAGAAAAGGCTTGAAACTATGACTGCGAAGGAACAGGAGAAACCTTGAGAGCCACAATCGCCCTTACATTAATCGCCCTCCTTGTACTATCAGCATGCAGTTCCAGTCCAACCAAGCACCGCAAACGCATGTCGAAACGTCCACCCCAGAAACAGGGGCAAGTAAAACAACCTGCGCCCACTATTAACAAACAAAAAAAGAAAACCCAAAAACCTGTTTTGCCCTCAAAGGATTTCAATAAAAAAATATTATTACCCACGCGAATCCATCCGGTTGATGGAACATTGATGGTTCTGGTCAATCCACAAGCTCAAAAACCCCATCAGTTGAAGACACCGATGGGAACCTTGACTCATTCAAATAGCACAGCAAATGCTTCACTGGAAATAAAAGCGTTTTACATCGACCACACAGAAGTGACTGCAGAGCAATACAAAAAGTCGCACCCGAAGTACGATGAAACCTCTGTAACCGGAAAAGAAGGTTGCCCGTCCTGCCCGGCAATGGGTGTTGACTGGAACGAAGCTAACCTGCACTGCAGTTCGGTTGGTAAGCGATTGCCGACTGAGGAAGAATGGGAGACAGCGGCGCAAGGTCCGTCAAAGAGATCCCTGCCCTGGGGAAATAAAATGGCCCCGCAACGCGCCAACCTTGTTGGGGAAGAAGATGGGTTTCTCGCGGTAGCGCCTGTGGGATCGTTTCCACTGGGAGCCGGGCCTTATGGCGCCATGGATATGATCGGTAATGTATGGGAATGGGTAGGCAGCGTTCATTCACCCCTGCTTACAAATATGGGGTCGAAGAAAAACAAAACCAGAACTCTGCGAGTTGCCAAGGGTGGCAGTTGGGCGAGCCAGCATCAGCTGGCAACTATCAGCTATCGTAACGTGGTGGACGGCGAGATGAAAAATCCGACATTTGGCTTCCGCTGTGTCAAGTCTGTGGAATGACTGGATTGTTCAGAGGGAACGGGTTAGTGTAGTTGCCCAATTTATTGAGCGAAGTTGATTTTTAAAACCGCCCAATAAATTAGGCAACTACACTTAAGAAATCTTACTTATCTTACGAACAGCCAGAGGTAGCACCGCATGCCTGACACTTCAGGCAGGTGCCGTTTCTCACGAGGGTCAACTGTCCGCAATCGCCGCAGGGATCGCCTTCGTAACCTTTAAGCTTGGCGATGGCCGCCTTGGTCACCAGCTTTCGTGCCGCGACTGCTTGCCCACCGTTCTTGCCATTTCCATTGCCGTTACCGTGAACCGGGGTCACCACAACGGGCTCGGCGTGTCCGTTGCCATTACCGTTTCCATTGCCGTTACCGGGTAGAGCAATCAGAGTGGGTTTCCATTGCGCCTTTCCTTCCGCCTGAACCATTGGCTCGCCTTCGGGTACCTGTTTGGCAGTTTTATCAGGCCCCGATTCGTCATTCTTGCCAATGGCATCTGACCGGAGATCGTCTGGAGTTACCTGGGCAAGATCGGTACGGTCGAGATAGTGAATAGCCAAGTCCCTGAAAATATAATCGATAGTGGAGGTGGCCATTGTGATGCGCTGGTTACCGGTGACGATGCCGTTAGGCTCAAAACGGGTGAATACAAACGCGTCGACAAACTCTTCCAGCGGCACACCGTGTTGGAGTCCGAGAGAAATGGCAATCGCAAAGCAGTTCATGAGACTACGGTAGGCGGCGCCTTCCTTGTGCATGTCGATGAATATTTCGCCCAGCGATCCGTCATCGTATTGACCGGTGCGGAGATAAACTTTATGTCCCGCGATCACCGCTTTCTGGGTATAACCGGCTCTACGATGCGGAAGAGTTTTCCGTTTTCTTTCACGTATGATCTCAATAATTTTCTCAGCAACTTTAAGGGGTTGCTTCTCGTCGACATCCTCAACATCCAGCATTTTGAAATCTTCGCTGACAACACTGTTAAGCGGCTGACTCAGTTTAGAACCGTCTCTATAAACCGCCGTGCCTTTGAGCATGAGTTTCCAGCACAGCATGTGGGCTTTGTCCACCTCTTCAAGGGTTGAGTGGTTAGGCATGTTGATGGTTTTGGAAATGGCGCCTGAAAGAAATGGTTGCGCCGCCGCCATCATATGGATATGCGCTTCGGGCCGGATGAATCGTTTACCATACTTTCCGCATTTATTAGCACAATCAAATACCTGATAGTGTCTCTCTTTAAGGTGCGGAGCGTTCTCTACGGTCATGGTGCCACAAACAACGTTATTGGCTTCAGAAATTTCCTTATCTGTGAATCCGAGATACTTGAGCATATTGAAATCAAAAGCATCGAGTTCTCCACCTATACCGAGGACTTCTTTACAGAAGGTCTCGCCCAGAACAAATTTATTGAATGCAAATGTGATGTCGAACACCTTGGGCAATTCGTCCTGAATTTTCGCGAGAGCATCATCGGTGAATCCTTTTGCCTTTAATGAATCGATGTTGATATGCGGAGAGCTTTCCAAGCTAGCGGTCCCAACACAGTATTCGATGATGGATCGAATTTCTTCGGACTTATAACCCAGCCGTCTGAGAGCAGAAGGAACGGATTGATTGATGATCTTAAAATATCCGCCGCCCGCAAGTTTCTTGTATTTAACCAAAGCGTAATCTGGCTCAATACCCGTCGTGTCACAGTCCATCAGCAAACCAATAGTTCCGGTCGGAGCAATACATGTGGTTTGCGCGTTACGAAAACCGTGTTTTTCGCCCAATTCCAAGGCATCATCCCAGGCTTTTTTAGCCGCCACCAGTATATTATTAGGACAATACTCCGCCCTGATTCCCTGAGGAAAGACCGTCAGCCCTTCATACTCTTGCCGGTCAGCATTCAAGGCGGCCCTTCGGTGATTGCGCAAAACACGCATCATGTGTTTCTTATTTCTCTCGTACTGCATGAAAGGGCCCAACTCTTCAGCCAACTCGGCAGACGCCGCATAGGCCGCTCCGGTCAGTAACGCAGAAATCGCTCCGGTCATGGCCCGACTCTGGTCGGAGTCGTAAGGAATCCCCAGGACCATGAGCAAAGCGCCCAGGTTGGCATAGCCCAATCCCAAGGTACGGTATTTGTAACTCTTGCGCGCGATCTCGGCATTGGGGAACTGCGCCATCGCTACAGAAATTTCAAGTGTCAGTGTCCACAAACGACAAGCATGACGAAAACCATCCACATTAAACACGCCAGTGCTTTCGTCAAAAAATTTCATCAAGTTTATCGACGCCAGATTGCAGGCGGTGTCGTCGAGAAACATATATTCTGAACACGGGTTGGAAGCGCGAATACGATCTTCTTCGGGACAGGTATGCCATTCGTTGATCGTGGTGTCGAACTGAAGTCCGGGATCAGCGCTGGCCCAAGCGGCTTCGTTGATAGACTCCCACAACTCACGGGCTTTCAGCGTACGGCTTACTTTTCCATCGGTACGCTGCTTAAGTTCCCAGTCATTATCATATTCTACTGCCCTCAGAAAATCGTTGGTCAGGCGTACAGAGTTGTTGCTATTCTGCCCGGAAACCGTGGCGTAAGCCTCAGAGTCCCAGTTGGTGTCATACTCTTCAAACTCAAAATCCCTGACCCCTTGTTGCGCCAGTTGAATAACACGATAAACGTAGTTTTCTGGAATAAAATCCTCTATAGCTCGTCGAACCGCTTTCTTGAGTCGGGTATTCTCTTTGACATCGAAGCGGTTGCCCTCTGTGAACGCTTCATCCCAGCAGGCGAGAAGAACTTCCTTGAGCCGTCGTTTGACGATGCGGCTTCCTGTAGTCAGCGAAGCAACCTTACGCTCTTCCCTGGCTTTCCAGTTAATAAACTTCTCTATGTCGGGGTGGTCGATATCGAGAGTCACCATCTTGGCGGCACGTCGTGTGGTCCCACCAGACTTAATAGCCCCTGCCGCGCGATCGCCAATCTTGAGAAAACTCATGAGTCCCGACGATTTACCACCGCCAGAAAGAGACTCGCCCTCGCCACGCAGGTTGGAAAAATTGGAACCGGTGCCCGATCCAAATTTGAACAACCGTGCCTCCTGTTGCCACAGGTCCATGATTCCACCTTTCCCGACAAGATCATCCTTAACGGAAAGTATGAAGCAGGCGTGGGGTTGCGGACGCTCGTAAGCGTTTTTGGATTTTTCAACCTTGTTGGTTTCTGTATTGAAGAAATAATGTCCTTGAGCCGGACCCTCGATACCATAAGCCCAGTTAAGACCCGTATTAAACCATTGCGGAGAATTTGGGGCGGCCATCTGGCCTGCCAGCATATGGCACATCTCATTGTAATAGTTACGCGCCTGAGCTTCGTCTTCGAAGCTCTTGTTCTTCCAGCCCCAATAGGTCCAGCAACCCGCCAAGCGGTGAAACACCTGACGCGAATCGCCTTCGCTACCACTCATCCGCTCCGATTCCGGAAGCTGAGACAGTGCTTCAGTGTCTATTTCTTTAGGACAAAGCCATTCGGGGATGCCTTCTTCCTGTTTCCTCTTCAATCGGGTCGGAACTCCCGCCTTGCGAAAATACTTCTGAGCCATGATATCTACCGCCACTTGAGACCAAGAGGTGGGTACCATCACCTTTTCCATCTCAGAAACGGTTGAACCATCCGCACCGGTGATTTTCGAAGTTCTTTCTACAAATTCTATTCCGCTATAGGGGTCGCTCTGATCTTTAGTAAATACCTGACTTATTTGCACATGAACCTCCGCTACGATTTACCTGCTAAGAAGAAAGCTATTTATCCGTAAAATGAGGATATTTAAAGCGATTTTTCAAAGGAGGGTTTTGCCCTTTTCCACTGTCGCGTTTCCCCATTTTGAAGTGATGCTTGAAAAACTAAACACCCGTATCTTGTAGTCAGGTAATAAAATATACGCAATATGTTGTGTTGTCAAACAAAAACCAAAACTTTTTTAACTTTTTGATATTTAATGATTTATACCGATTTTCACGGTCAAAGTCTGCCCCTGACAGCCAATAGCGCCGAAGCCCCTTTATTACCGGCCTTTCGAGGATCGCAAGTGCTATTTTTCGGATTATCGAAGGTTCTGGTGGGGAGGTTTTGCCTTTAATTTTACTCTAAACTATCAACTCGCCCCACAAACTCCATCAGCTTGAAGGGGTCTTCCCGTTCGCTCTCTGTCAGTTTGATGTGTGTCGCGTCGACAGAGTCCTGTCCGAGTGTCGGGTCCAATGCCCGCCACTTTCCGATTCCACTTTAATGACCTGCATGGTATTTGACCGCAAAGAACGCCATTTGCATTTCGTGGATGGAGCGTCCGGAGGATATGCACTGGCCGCAAAACAATTAAAAGGTCAAATAGCCAGCAAGCGCTAGCCTAATTAAACGGCGGTTCTGTTTTCCGCTTCATTTCCTCTTCGGTTAAATTCATTCTTCCTTCGATGAATTTCAATTTTTTTTCTGCGATGCTTATTGCCGGTTGGTTCTGAGTCTCTCCGGCCAACCGTTTGACAATTTCGATTTCTTCAATAGCTTTTCCCCAGTTTTTCATCCGCTCATACACACTGATAAGATTCAGATGTGCTTGCAGATGCTTGGGGTCGATCTCGATCACTCTGACATAGTGGTTTGCAGTTTTAGGGATATTCTGGAGGTACCAGTATTCCAGCGCGATTTTAAATTGAAGTTCAGGATCGTTCTTTCGTGTTTCCGCAACTTCAAGATACTGCTCCACAGCAAGGTCGTTTAATACTGATTTACCATAAACTGACGCAAGCCCCAGACGCGCGTCATCATAGGTCGGGTCTAGCTCAACAGCTTTTAAATATGCTTCGAGAGCCTCTTTCCTTTTGTCCCATTCCTCATAGATCAGTCCTTTTTGGTAATAGGCGGGAGCGAATTTGGCGTTTATTTCCAAGGCCTGATTCAGGATATCAATCGCTTCATCATAAGCTCCTGTTTCTTGCTTACCGATAGCATGTTTAATCAGCTCTGCCGGATCGCTCACCTGACTGGAGACGGATGCAGCCTTTCCTTCTTCGGCCTTATCGCCACATCCAACAAAAAACAGGCAAAGACACAGCAAGAGAATAGTTCGGCTGACTATCTTAAACATAGCGTAAATTTGAATTTGTAAATATTATCCGAGGCGGGTCCATCAACAACATATTATTTACCTGCTTTGGCCTGTTGCTCCTGCCAGTTTCGAGTCGCGTCCTCAGCGTTCATGATCTGAAAACACTGCCGATTGAGTACGGGGTATACAGAAAAAATTGGCGTATTAAACGGAACGAATGCACTATCGGTTCCGGGACTGAGCTGGAGGTGCATGTTGACGAAATTAAAACTAAGCCCCTCCTGCCAAGGCTCTTTGGACGATTCGGCATAAGCCGGTATCTTGTCTGACGCGTGCGTACGGGTCATCAACCCCGACCCGCCCTGCAAGCCATATTCGTGAAGATCGGGTGCGCCTTGAATAAGAACGGAAACTCGTGAAGCATCGAACCACACTTTAAAATTACTGACCATTTGCAGAAAAGTTCCCAGACTCCCCATTCGTTCGATGATCGCTCGCGGATAACTGAACTCAGGCGGGTTTTCAGGAGATGGGTCGCCAATCTGGTATTTAAACTCTGGCTCCTTAACCCGCGACGCGGAAACAAATATAAGGTTCGGGTCGTCTAGGTCAAGAGGCAACACCTGCCCATCGTTATAACTCACCAGCTTGTCCATGTCATAAGCCAATGGGAACGAATACCCTTCCTTGGCATAAAACACACGCACCCCTGCTTCCAGCGGATCTTCGGGCTTGCGCGTTATTTTCAGATCGAAGGGAAGCATTAAGTGAAACGCGTTGGCACGCGAATTCATAAAGGGACCGCAGGCACCGGGAAATTCGCGGTGGACATCCTCGTTATCCGGCTCAAACTTACGCGCCCCCCCGCTGAAATGCTGACCAGCCTTGGCTTCTTTTGTCAGATGATATTTTTTCTGGTAATAAGTCCCTGCCCGCTTCTGCGCGATATCCAGAATGTAGTCGGGAACATCCGACTGCACGATCAGCAGTTGCTTGTCCAGCGGTTGCCCTGCCGGACGCATGGCTTCGTCATATATATTCAGTTCCGCCTGGGTTTTACGGATGTCGTAATCCAACTGACGGGTCAGTTCCGGATTGGAGTAACTGGTCCGGCTCTGTAACTCTTTCGCTCGCTTTAACAGTTCCAGTTTCTGGGTATAGCGTTTAGGTTCAGGCGCAAATGCCTGGATAATCGCCATCAACAAATTGAACTGCTCTTCCGGCAACAGTCCCAACGCTTCCATATCGTGTTCCTTAATGAAGGTGAAGGCCAGCGCACCAAAAGCCTCTTCGCGACGAATGCTAAGTGTCAACAGGTAGTTGAGGTAGCTACGCGCTTCATTTAAATTCATGTCTGCCATTGATGGAATAACCCCTCAAAAATTTATGAGAACAAACAAATTAGCGCCTTGAAAACTGATTGTTGTGGAATTGTCTGAGCGAGACTACCACAATAACGATCCATCAATCAAATATTTGCGGTTGCTGAACAACCACTACTCAACACGAACTGCTTCTTTGGGATTGAGGTTCACCGCAAGGCGCGCTGGATACATTCCGGAGATAAGGGAAACCACCCAAAATACCACCAGAGAGAACAATATAAATCCGTATGGATAGTGAACCTGAATCGTCCAGCCGAAGGACTGCTTGTTTATCACGAAAATCAAAATTAAAGACACGATTCCTCCTGCGACCAGTCCCATCACTGATCCAATGACTCCCAGTATTCCCGCCTCAACAATTATCATTCGTTTCACTTGCTCACGAAACCCGCCAATGAACCTAAGAATTCCTATCTCACGTTTTCGTTCCAGAATGAGAGAGATCAGGGTATTGAACAACCCCAGCAACGCCACTGCCCCAGCGATGATTTCTAATGAATAAGTAATGGCAAATGTTTTATCGAAAATCTCAAGCACATTTTTTTTGAGTTCGGGGTTGGACCTTATGACCAGCTTGTAATCCGCTCCAAGGGTCTGCAAAATTTTCTGCCGCACGTTTTCTAATTCGCCCTTATCTGAAAGATACAAAACGAAACTGTTAATATCCGGATCGCCATAGTATTTAACAAATGTAGACCGGTCCACAATGATGTAACCGCGCTCTCTCGAGTAGTCGTAATACACAGCGGCAATATTTAGTTCGAGCGGTCCGCCTGGTGTCTTGAGCAACAGCGAATCACCCACACCCACTTTATGCTTCAGCGCGAACGATTCTGAAATAATCGCGCGGTCCTGATCCACCATCCAAGAGGACAACTCCTGAGCATTCGGACCCGACTTAATCACCAGGTTGCCATAGCGGGATAAAGCGTTGAAATCACCCGAACCTAAAACCGCAGGTTTATCGTTGTAGCTAATATCCTGAGCGCGGAACAAATCCACCGCCGCGACCCCGGATATTTTCCTGAGACCTTCTACCCGATCGGCTGGCAAGGTGTACTGGTAATCAATCTCCCTTCCTCCCGCGACGCGAACGAACAGGTCGGCTTTCAAAGTTTGGTCGATCCACACAATCACCGTCTGGCGAAAACTGTGTACCATGATCGACATACTGATAATCATCATAAACGCGATAGCGAGCGATGAGACAGCTAGAGAATTTCGGCCAACATTTTGCGATAGGTTCATACTCGCGAGAAGCCCTTCCCCGCCGAACAGTTTCTTACAAATCCCGCCCAGTAAGTTGCGTCCTGCCAGCAAAGCCGATGGCGCGAGGAATGACATCCCCATGATAACAAGAAACACAGCGAGGAATCCGAAATAAGGAAACCCTCCCACAGGCGGCAACAAACTGGATACTCCCGCCAGCATAAAGATGATCATTGCCAAAGCGGTCAACCTGCGGTCGCCGTGAAATATTTTCAGATCGTAACTGCCGCGCCGCATCACCGTTGTGGGCGGAGTCCGCGCGGCATCAATAGCCGGTATGAGCGCCGAAACAAAAGACAATCCTATTCCCAACAAAATATAGGGCCACGACTGGCTCCAGTAAAACTCCACTTCGGTCACATAACTCGGCACATACAGGTTGTTGACGGTGATGGATACCGCATCAAGTGAAAACTGTGCAAAATGTTTCCCCAACCAGACACCAAAAACGGAACCGATCGCGCCTATGATCCCGGCTTCAAGAAAGAAAATGCTGGCGATGAGTTGAGGTGTTGCTCCAATGGCACGAAGCGTTCCTATCTCCACCCGCCTGCGCACTACTGACAGCGCGACCATATTGTAAATAAGATACAAGGCAACGATGAGCGCGACAAAACTGAGTGCTGTCAGGTTGTACTGAAACGCGCGCAACATTTTCTCGACCTGTCGATTCTTTCTTTCCGGACGATCTATCCGAAGAAAGTCCGGAAGCACTGCTGAAACTTTTTCGCGCAGAGACTCGAAACTCCCTTCCTGTAAAAATTCGACATCAATACGATCCAGCTTACCGACCCTGCCAAAAGCCCACTGCGCCGCCGCGATATCCATAAGCGCGAAATTTCCATTGAGTGCACGGGCCAATCCTTTATTCTCCAAAACCGCGTTTACATTAAATTTTTTTTCAACTCCGTTGATGAGAAACGTGATGCTGTCGCCCGGCTGAAAACTTGTACCCGGAATAAACTTTTCCGGCAGGACGATTCCCCTGGGGTCCATAACAATCGGAAGCATTCCTTTAAGGTCTTTCTCCACCGTTTTAATTGAAAAGTCGCGGATGCCGCTGTCCTGTAAAAGGTCGGCGCCAAGTATCTCCACCACCTCGCCTGATTGCGATTCGACACCGTATCCTTCAATAACCGGATAGGCCTTGGCCCATTTGCGAACGCGCAATAGTTTGCCGAAAGACTTTTCATCAAAAGCCATCCCTTCCGCATGAATGACCGCATCGGCCCGGCCCAGAACCAGATTGACGCTTTCCTCGAATGAAAGGAGCGTTTGTTTGTTGGCCAGTTGGATACTCAAAAACACAGCGACACCGATGGCAACACCGGCAATGGTAATCACCATGCGAAACGGATCACGCAAAACGGGCCGCAATATAAGTGCGGAAAAAAGATCTTTAAAATAAAAAAGAAAGTCCATTAAATTAAGTTTTCCCAAGCCCCCACAAGGGAAGCCTATAAACAAATCTGTAGTTGCCCAATCACAACCTATTTCATGCGGGCGTTGCCTAGCTTTTTGCTGGCCCTGTGCCTAGCAGCCCGTCGCGGAGTTCGTAATGGCGGTTTCCGTAGCTGGCGATTTGTGCGTTATGCGTTGCCATGACCACCGTAGCGGAAAAGTCGACAGACGCTTTCTTCATCAGTTCGAGGATTTTTATTCCATTTTCAGAATCAAGATTACCCGTTGGCTCGTCTGCGAGGACGATTGACGGTTGATTCACCAAAGCGCGGGCAATCGCCACCCTCTGCATCTCGCCGCCGGAGAGTTCCGCTGGAAAGGACCTGGCCCGATGAAGCAACCCGACATAATCAAGGAGCGCGTGTACCTGCTTATTCTGTGTTTTCGCCGAGTGATTCAGTAGCAGAGGAAGCTCCACATTCTCGCAAACAGTGAGTGTGGGCATTAGATTGAAGAACTGGAAGATGAATCCTATTTCCTTGCGCCTCAATTCCGTGAGTTCGCCATCACTCATCCTGTTCATCAAGCGATCTTTAAGGTATATCTCTCCACTGTCCGGTGTATCGAGTCCGCCCAGACAATTGAGAAAAGTTGTTTTGCCACCGCCACTCGGACCCATGATCGAAACAAAATCTCCCTGCTCAATTTCCAGACTGACTCCAGCCAAAGCTGTCACCTGAGAGTCTCCCGCACGGTAATATTTGCAAACATCTTTGAAACGAATAATGGGTGACATGATCATATCCTTTACTTGAAAAATCAGGAGGTCCAAGCATATTAGAAACGGGATAGATACTCAAGCCAGTTGCGCCTACCGAGGCTTTATGGTATTTGTAAATTTTCAAGGGCACCCCCAGAAATTGCTTTTGGTTATGAGCGACCCTTAATAAAATAAGGGTCGGCGAATTGCCTGCAAGTAATCTTTGAATTATCGAAGCCCCTTTAAAGCTCTAATGATTGAGGTATAAATGCCCATTTCGCGTAAAGTCAGTGAGAAGCTGGAAATGTCATCCTGGATCAGGAAAATGTTTGAGGAGGGCCTGCGCATGAAGCAGGAACACGGCGCGGACAATGTGTTCGACCTGTCCCTAGGCAACCCGGTGGTGGAACCGCCAGCGGAAGTCCGGCAAGCCATTGTTTCTGCCGCCAACGACAGCGCCGCAGGACTCCACCGCTACATGCCCAATGCAGGTCTGGCGGATGTGCGCGAAGCCGTTGCCAAATCGTTATCCGCAGAGTCCGGCGTGGAATTATCGACCGATCAAATTATCATGGTATGCGGCGCGGCAGGTGGATTGAACATCACTCTAAAAACATTGCTGGATCCGGATGAAGAGGTCATCGCGTTTTCCCCGTTTTTTGTCGAGTACCTGTTTTACTCCGACAATCACGGTGGAAAAACTGTCGTCGTGCCAACACATGAAAATTTCAGCCTCAACTTTGACGCACTTCGCAAGGCGCTTACGCCAAAGACCAAAGCGGTCATCATCAACTCCCCCAACAACCCAACGGGCGTGGTCTACTCCAGGGAAATGCTGACAGAACTGGCCGACACCCTCAGGCAACACACAAGCGATACAGGGAATCCGGTATACCTCATCTCCGACGACCCCTATAAGAAAATTGTTTTCGACGGAGTGGAAACTCCCAACATTCTTGAGTTGTACGAGAACAGCATTTACATCACCTCCCATTCCAAAGACCTAGCCTTACCCGGGGAGCGGGTCGGTTATGTCGCGGTTCACCCCAAATGCGCCGATGGCGACAACCTGATGTCCGGCCTCATCTTTTGTAATCGGGTACTTGGATTCGTCAACGCCCCGGCACTGATCCAGAGGGCGGTAAAAAACGTGCAGGATGTTTCAGTCGATGCGGAAATGTACCGCAAAAAACGCGATTTCCTGTACGGCGAACTCACACGCATCGGGTATTCCGTAGTGAAACCACAGGGAGCGTTTTATTTGTTCCCGAAATCGCCCATCGAAGATGAAGTCGCGTTTGTGCAGAAGTTGGCAGAGAAAAAGGTCCTAGTGGTTCCCGGACGCGGATTCGGCTCGCCAGGATATTTCAGAATCTCCTACTGCGTCCCCGACAAAGTACTCAAAGGCTCCATCCGCGGATTTGAAGACGCCTACTAACCGTAGGGGTAATGACGGTACATTGGTCAGCTATCTGAGGCGACCTGAGATAGCAAAACTTCAGCCAGCTGGCCCTTGCGGTCCCAAAGCCCGTCCAACCTACCCTTTTAACTCTAAGGGGTGGAGGGCAGGGAATGCTATGCCCTGCATGGGAATTTTTTGGACTGACGAAACCTTTCTGTTAAAATGGAGTCTAATCTCCAGTAAGCAGATTACCTGCAACATTACAAAACTCTTTTAATTGGATACGTGTTATGGGCTTGTCACAAGATCAGATCGCCCGGTACAGCCGTCACCTGCTCCTTCCTGAGGTGGGTGTCGGGGGGCAGGAAAAATTATGCGACGCCAAAGTACTCTGCATTGGCACGGGTGGGCTGGGGTCGCCGCTGGGTTTGTACCTTGCCGCCGCAGGTATAGGAACGCTGGGACTCGTCGATTTTGATATCGTCGATCAAAGCAACCTCCAACGCCAGATCATGCATGGTGAATCCACTGTGGGCAAACTGAAAGTGGACTCGGCAAAGGACCGACTGGCTGATATGAACTCGGATGTCGAAGTCGTCACTTACAACACCCGGCTCTCATCCGAAAACGCGCTGGAAATTTTCAAGGACTACGATATCATCGTGGATGGAACGGACAACTTTCCGACCCGTTACCTCGCGAATGACGCGGCGGTCCTGCTGGGGAAACCTTATATCTACGGATGCATCCTTCGTTTTGAAGGACAGGCTTCAGTGTTCCATTCAAAAGAAGGCCCATGCTACCGATGCTTGTATCCTGAACCGCCGCCGCCAGGTTTGGTTCCAAGTTGCGCCGAAGGTGGCGTGCTGGGAATTCTTCCTGGAATCATTGGCCTCATCCAGGCGACCGAAGTCGTTAAACTTATTCTCGGCAAGGGCGAAACCCTGATCGGTCGCTTGATGATCTTCGATGCACTTGCAATGAAGTTCAGGGAATTGAAATTACGTAAAGACAAAGATTGCCCCATCTGCGGGGACAATCCTACGATCACCGAATTGATCGACTATGAACTGTTCTGTGGCATTCCTTCGGCGGCGGAAGCTGAGGCTGAAAGCGCGACACTAGAAATCCCTGTAGAAGAAGTCAAGCTGAAGCTGGATGGATCGGAAAAGTTCACCCTGGTCGATGTGCGAGAACCTTCAGAATATGATATCTGCAGAATTGATGGCTCGGTTCTCATTCCACTGGGGAAAATTGAGGAAATGAAACCGCAAAATCTCAGCGGTCTTTCCCAGAATGATGAAATCATATTGCACTGCAAAGCAGGAGTGCGCAGTCTTAAAGCGGTGAAAGCCCTCAAGAAAATAGGCTTTGAAAATGTCAAAAGCATGGCAGGTGGGATTGAAGAATGGTCTGAAAAAATTGATCCTTCAGTGCCCCGATATTGAAATCGACAGGGGAAGGTAAATCTGTCAACACCGGTTCGCAATGCTTCTTGACATCGAAGGCTTACAAGTTTATGTTGGATTGAGTGACCAGTTTGGGTCGCAATGCTTTTTCACAGCATTAGAAACCTTTGAAAGGGGACGTTCATGAGCCACTCCCATGATTCCGAGCCGGAATTTGAGAAGCTGTCAAAAGCTATCACCGAAGCTGTTATGACTTCGGAAAAAGTTCGAAAAATAGTCGAAGAAATTCAGAAGAAAGATGAGATTTGCCCGCAGAGCTTCATGGTTCTGGTTCTAAAAATGCAAGTGCTCACCGAATCGCTGGAAATGAAAATAGAGCAGGACAATTCCGTAGAAAAACCCGTTACCAAAAAACGAGGTCGGAAAAAGACCCCTGAAAAATCCCAATTTATCGATGGACGCAAACTTTCCAAGCGTGAAATCGATTTCGAAGAGTTCCTCAACGAACGATTCGATGCAGAGAGCTGGCTTAAGAAAAACGGCATTATCCTTTAAGCCTGCCTCATTTCTCCTCATCGTCACCGTTCTCACGGTATCCTGTGCTCCATCGGCACATCCTGATTCATACAGAACAGCCCGCGAACAGATGGTTAAGAATGATATCGAAGGTCGCGCAATTAGCGATCCTGCGGTACTCCGTGCAATGCTCAAGGTGCCAAGACACCTGTTTGCCGGATCTAAAAATATCGACGTCGCATATTCCGACTCGGCCCTGCCTATCAAAGAAAACCAGACCATATCGCAACCCTATGTCGTTGCTTTGATGACAGCCACTGCGGAATTGACTTCGACCGACAAGGTGCTGGAAATAGGAACCGGATCGGGTTATCAGGCCGCAGTACTGGGTGAAATCGTAAAGGAAGTTTACAGCATCGAGATCATCGAAACTCTCGCACGTGAGTCGAGCAAATTACTCCACGAACTGGGTTACAAAAATATAAAAGTGAAACATGGCGATGGTTACCAGGGTTGGAAAGAAGAATCTCCTTTCGATGCCATACTGATCACAGCGGCGGCCCCAAAAATTCCAGAACCTCTGACCGACCAACTCAAGACAGGAGGACGCCTTGTTATGCCGCTTGGGGAAACTCGTACGTCCCAGGAACTTATCGTACTGACCAAAACTGAAAATGGCCTCGATAAACGTTTCGTGACCCGCGTAGTATTTGTCCCCATGACTGGAGAAGTCAGAAATCCCAAGGGAGAAGATTCATGAACAGACAACCTGCTGTAGCAGGAAGCTTCTATTCAAATGATGCACATTCATTGAAGGAGGAAGTGAAACGCCACATTAAACATGGTGCCGAAAAAAAAGCACCGGAAAAGATCCGCGCCATTGGTATTGTTTCTCCTCATGCAGGTTTCATGTATTCCGGTGATGTAGCGGGGGCGGTCTATTCACGAATAGACATTCCTGATACGATTATCCTTATGGGGCCAAATCACACCGGCCTGGGCGAACGGGTTTCCATCATGACCGAAGGAATATGGAATATGCCGCAGGGCGACATTGCAATCGACAGCAAACTCGCCGATCCGATTTGCCAGGCATCTTTGATCGCTAAAAAAGATAATCAGGCGCATCAAAGGGAACATTCGCTCGAAACGCAACTACCCTTCCTGCAGTTTTATCGTGATGAATTCAAAATTGTTCCTATCTGCATGATGCGGTTAGGACTCGACGAGTGTGAAGAAATTAGCCGTGCCATCGTTAAAGCAATCGAACAAACCGGACGTAGCGTCCTTATCGTGGCGAGTTCCGACATGTCCCATTACGAAACTCATGAAAGTGCGTCGAAAAAAGATAAAAGCGCCATCAACCAGATATTGAAACTGGACGCGAAAGGACTCTACAACACGGTGCACGATAAAAATATTTCAATGTGCGGGGTCAATCCGACCACCGTCATGTTAATGTGCGCCGATAAGATGGGCGCAAAAGAAGCACTCCTGGCCAGATACATGACCTCGGGAGAAGTGAGTGGCGACATGAATCATGTCGTTGGCTACGCTGGAGTGATTGTGTTGTAGTTGCCCGATTTATCGGGCGACTACAATACCTCCTCTCGTTCCCATGCTCCAGCGATAGGAACGAGAAAAATGGAAGATGCACTTCGAAAAGCTCAGTGCGACACTTTTAGTAAAAATTCCCGCCTTATTAGATGTCGGCCTGAGCTGGTAATATTTAACATTTGCCTTCCTGCCCTGAAGGGGTATGTCGAAGGCCATGCGCACCTTCTCCCGCCAGGGGAGAAGGAATTTTTCTCACTCCGCCTCCGGTCTCCGGTTTTCCCGCCTCTTTTAATTTTCTCAGCATAACTCCTGACCGAGAGTAACGACCGGTTCGTATTTGGACATCGTTGAACGAATGATGGCTATAATTTCATCCAGTTGGTCGGCAGTATTCGCTTCAAATCGTAAAACGAGTACCGGTTGGGTATTTGAAGCACGAATCAAAGCCCATCCGTTTTCAAAATTAATCCTCACTCCATCGATGTCGATCACATCATAACGCTCCCTGAAACTTTCCGTGAGCTCACGGACTATTTCAAATTTACGATCATCAGGACAATCAACACGAATTTCCGGAGTGGAAGCTGTTTTTGGAACATCAGCTAGCATCTCTGAAACCTTCATTCCAGAGGAAGCCACTATCTGAAGAACTCTGCACGCGGCATAAATAGCATCGTCAAACCCGTAGTACTCATCCGCAAAACAGACATGCCCGCTCATTTCACCTGCCAGCAGGGCATTGGTTTCCTGCATTTTCTTTTTAATCAGGGAATGACCAGCGGCAGACATTACAGCTGTTCCACCGTGTTTCTCGATATCCTTGAACAGGTTTTGGGAACACTTGACCTCACCCACGATAGTTGAGCCGGGTTTACGCTTGAGCAAGTCGCGTGCGAACAACATGAGAAGCTGGTCGCCCCAAAAAATATTTCCTTTTTCATCCACAATACCTATCCGGTCCGCATCGCCGTCGAATCCGATCCCAAGTTCGGCGCCTTCTTCCTTCACCTTGGCTATGAGGTCAACCAGATATTTTGCTACCGTTGGGTCTGGATGATGGTTGGGGAAATTACCATCCGGTTCACAAAATAGCTCGGTGATATCCGCGCCTGCCCGTTTCAAAAGCTCTGGCCCTACAATCCCAAAACATCCATTACCGCCATCGACAACAACCTTGACCGGGCGAGAAATTTTAATCGAACCACAAATATCCTGAACATAGTCCTGCAGAATATTTTTATGCTCCACCGTACCCGACCCCGACTCAAAGTCATTACGCTCAATAAGCTCACGCAGTTCCTGAATGCGCTTTCCATACAAACTGTGCAAACCGTGACTGATTTTGAATCCGTTAAACTCTGGCGGGTTATGGCTTCCTGTGATCATCACGCCACCATCGGGTTTCAAGTGATGCAAAGAAAAATAGGCTACTGGAGTCGGCACCATTCCTATATCTATGACATCGCATCCGGTTGAATTTAATCCAGCGATAAGACTGTCACGAAACGGAATGGAACTGGTCCTCATGTCATATCCCACTGTCAGGATTTTCCCGCCATTTCTGCGGACATAGGTACCTATAGCTTTGCCAATTCGTTCTGTAGAATCTTGCGTCAGCTCTTTATCGACCAGCCCGCGGATGTCGTATTCTCTGAAAATTTGTGGATTGATTGTTTCTGTCATGAGCGTTTTCTCAATGGTTTTTAAATTTTTGCATCAAGCATAAGGCAGTCGACCTGATAAGGCAATCTGCCATTTTTATATCATTGAATAAGATGTTCGTGTTTATTTTTCCAAAAACCCTATCATATGAAGGTATAGTGATATTTTTTTCTGGGGGCTTGAGTTTGAAACTTTCAGTATTAATTCCTGCATACAATGAAGAAGGCTCTGTCGGAGAAACAGTGCTAGGATAAAAACCGCTCCCAGCCCGACAAATATTTTTCCGCGATAAAACTTTGACATGCTAAATAGTCTCATCTTTCCATTCATCAATATGGGTTCTGAGTATAGCCGCCATCTACACTAAAGTTGGACGCAGTGATCCAGCGTGACAAATCAGAAGCCAGAAACAGGACCAACCCTGTCACATCGTCTGGCATTCCCATCCGCTTAAGTAATAATGTTTCACCTGTTGAAGAACGTATTTCATTGGCAATTTTTTCTACATCGCCACCCGATTGCTCGGCGACCTGTTTTGCTTCATCCTCCCACGACTTTGACCAGACGGGTCCGGGAGAAACTGAATTGACCAGGATTTTATCATCGGCAAGTGCGCGTGCCAGAGAAACAGTTAAATTGCATAGCCCCGCTTTCACCGCACTGTAATGTGGAAACACATCTCCCGGGCGACTTGCCGCAACGGAGGTGATATTGATGATCCGTGGTGCCGCTGAATTTTTTAAGTTTGGGACGAACAAGCGACATGCCCGCACCGCTGACATCAGGTTGACGTCGAACACTTCCTGCCAGTCTTCATCGCTGAGATCGAAAAACCCCGCCAGCTTCTGAACCGACCCAACATTGTTGATCAGGATATCGATCCCTCCCAGAGCAGAGATGGCTTTATCGTGAAATGACTGGATGTCTTCCGACTTTGAACAATCGGCGGTTGAAAAAAGATGCCCCGTTCCATCAATATCCTTTTCAAGTGCATGAAGCTTGTCGCTAGTGCGAGAACATCCGGCAACACACGCTCCCGCCCTCCCAAAAGCCAGAGCCAGACTTCGCCCTATCCCGTCGCCGGCGCCGGTAACGACTACTTTACGATTTTTTAAATCTATATCCATGCTAGAATCTCATTTTTTAATTTAATCGATAACTATCTTTCTCAATTGACCTTATGGCAACCGAACTGTTCCCACAACTCTCCGATTCTCCTTCATTGATCTGGCTGCTTCCGGCTATAGGATTCCACGTCGTGAATATTTTCATGGGGGTCTTTATGGCTTTCCAGAAAAAAACACCCTCCATAGTCAGGGTTCATAGCTTCCTGTACTACGGCGTCCTTCTCAGCCTCGTCAATTTCCTGATCATGAATCAGGTTCATGGCGAAAATACGATCTGGGATTATCTAGTATTCGTATACTTTATCACAGTCGTGCCAATCAGCAAACGATGGGATGTCCTGATACACGCGTTCATTTCCCTGGTTGGGCTAACGCTTTTACCTTTGCTCATAGTCCTGCAAATGTAACCACAAAGGTAGACCGCTGGGTCTGCTAAATGTATTGGATCGTTTGTTAAAACTTTTGGTGGGTCGACTGGAAGGGGGTCAGTCCTGAATTCCTGCTTTGACGGTGATGTCGCCAAAAACCTTGGTACGGCATCCCAGTCTCTGATGGGGTTCCAGCCGGTGCAGTTTTTCAAAAAAAGTTTGCTCGCCTACATTTTCAATCGGGGTCGGTTCGATGACACACTTACCGCAGATTCCCATCCCCCGACAATTCAAATGAGTGTTGAGGCCTTTATAAATATCAACTTCCTGAAATACCGCCGATTTTCTCAGATTGGCACCGTAACCTAACTTGTATTCCTTGGAATCGCCGGTTTCGTCGTTGACTATCGTAACCTTGGGCATGCTATTCGTCGCCTCGTTTTTTCTAAACTTCCGTTATCAGGACTGAAAGAAGGACATTCTGCACCACACGGATTAAAAGTCAATCCTTATTTCCCAAGCCGGGTGAAAACAAAAACTTGCCTGTTAAATAGAATAATTGTGCCCTGTGAGAATTTTTTTATCTTTCAAATACTTGTAAACCGTATTGGCCGCTTCAACTTCCTTTTCCGTCTCCGCTATCGATAATTTCAGGTCAAATCTATCCTCTGACTCTTTATCATCAGTGACACAAATCTCAACAACAGGACAAGGATCTACCAGCAAACGAAGATCTGTATGATCTTCCTGATTAAATACGTTGGATGTGGATATGACCACATGACCAGCATCGAGAAACAGCTTTGCAACTTCACCGAACCGCCGCACCACTTCACCTTCCTGCTTTTTCTGCTGTGACCCAATATCAGCGGAAACACCCAACGCCACGTTGCGCCCATCCAGCAGGTAACTCTGGAAATTGAGTTCAAAAAGCTTGTGCTCAAGGTGCCGGGCCAGCTTGGCTTTCCCAATACCCGAGGGTCCTAAGATCAATATTAGTGCTGACTGATGTCCGTTGCGATAAGCCCTTTCTTCGGGTTTGATATCACTCTTGAGCCAGTGAAAATCACGGTGACGAACTTCATCGCGTAACCGGTCCGTTTTACTTGGCGTGTAGGTGGTAATGATTCCTCCACCGCACACATCGTACCCATCCACCAGAACAAAACGACCTGTCGTCGGGATGGAACCAAACAAGTCGAAAACGACCGGTCGGGTAGTGCGCAGGGTGACTTCGGCAACATCGTTTTTAGCCAAAAATTGCTGGTCTTCGAGTGTTTCCAATGTTGAGGCATCCACTACCTTCTTGAATTCGACAACCTCACAGGTTACTTCCTGAGTCGTCAACTTCAGCGTATAGGTTCTTCCTGTTTCAAGGTGGCGTTTGCCCATCCAGAATACGTTGACGTCAAACGTGGTGGAAACAATCGGCAATTCCTTCTTGAGAGCAGCAACATCGCCACGTTCGGCAAAAATCTGCTCGGTCAGGGTGAACCCAACGGACTGGGAAGCTTCTGCTATTTCGGGCTGGTTCTCAACACTCCATGCTTCTATCGTTTTTATCACCCCGGATTTGTTTGAAGGAGAAAAAACCAGTTCGTCACCAACCTGAACCGTGCCCGATTCTACCCTTCCGGCGATAATCCTTCGTTCGTCAAATTTGTATACATCCTGAACCGGAAAACGGAATGGGAGATGAACAGGTGTTTTTTCTTCTTCAAACTGGTCGAGCATCTGCAAAATACTTGGCCCCTTATACCAGGCCATTTCATCGCTCGTTTTTGCAATGTTGATTCCCAATTTGGCAGAAACAGGGATATATTCCTGGGCCTGGACACCCAGAGAAGCGAGGAACTCGGTGTATTCAGCTTTAATCTTGTAGTAAACCTCTGGATCGTAATTAACCAAATCCATTTTATTGATGACCACCGCCACCTGGGTGAGCCCCAATAGTTTGAGTATATATCCGTGGCGACGCGACTGCTCCTGAACTCCTTCGTAAGCGTCAATGAGAAGCAGGGCCGACTCGGCATTGGCCGCACCGGTCACCATGTTTTTCAAAAACTCCTTGTGCCCGGGAGCATCGATGATTACGTATCGTCTTTTTTGGGTACTGAAAAAAATTTGCGATGTGTCAATGGTGATGCCCTGATCCTGCTCTTCCTCCAAAGCATCCAGAAGAAAAGCAAACTCGAATTCCTTGCCCTGACGTTCGCAGATGTCTTTTACAAAATCCAGCTTACCTGTAGGCAGACTGTCGGTATCGGACATTAGGCGTCCGACCAGAGTGGACTTACCATGATCCACATGGCCCACAATGACCATCTTCATCAGGCGGTTATTTAATGGTTGAACTTTTCCGTTATCGCTCATTTAGTATGTTTTTGTTGGATTTGATTTCACTTCTGAAGGGAATGGGCAATTCACCCTTGTTAATTACATATATCCTCGTGCGCGAAGTTTTTGCATCGCGTATGTGTTTTCCTGATCCTGGGCTCTGCCGGAACGTTCAGCGGAAGTCGTATCTTTCAATTCTGCAATGACCTCTTCCACATTCCTGGCCTTGGAATCAATCGGGATCGTACAAGGGGCACAACCCAGAGACCTGTAACGCTTACCTTCCGCGTTGGAAAAATAGAGGTCTATAATGGGTATCTTTTCACGATGGATATATTCCCACACGTTCAACTCTGTCCAGTGCAGGATCGGGTGGATACGAATATGTGTTTCAGGAGAAAACGATGTTTTAAACTGGTCCCACAACTCTGGTGGCTGATCCTTAAAGTTCCACTCAAAATTTTTGTCCCGAGGTGAAAAATAACGTTCCTTGGCCCGAGTCCCTTCTTCGTCTCTACGGATTCCCAGCATCAGCCCTGTATAACCTTTATCCTCCATGATCGCTTGCAAACCCATGGTCTTGAGTGCTTCACAACATACCAAACGGCCTTTTTCATGGTTCATTCCCTCATCAAGCGCTTTCTGGTTACCCCCTACCACCAGATTGAGCCCCCACTCTTTGGCAAACTTATCCCGATATTCAATCATCGCCGGGATTTTAAATGAGGTGTCAATATGCACTAGCGGGACCGGACAGTGCCCAAAAAATGCTTTTCGCGCCAGCCATACGAGTACCGTCGAGTCCTTGCCAATAGACCACAACATGGCGAGGTTCTTGAAGCTCTTGTACGCCTCACGAAGAATAAAAATGCTCTGATTTTCCAGCTCGTCTAAATGGTCCATTTATATATTAGGGTTGTTTTTGGGTAACAAAAACGGGGATTAAACACACTTTATCCTCTTCATTAAGTGGAATCAAGTGCTTATCGGGATTCGTTGTAGAAAAGGAAGGGATTATGAGACAAATTCGGGCCAGCGTCAACCTTATTCCTCTTTTCCGGGGTCAACCCTTGGGAAAATAGCGGTGGATGACATCGGGAAATTGGCATCTCAGACAGTTATTTTCGCTTTGCGTACAAAAATCCTGATAAACCTGCATCAAACCCTGAATCTGCTTGTCACTTTCCAGAATTCCGATCAATTCCTTCTTATTTCCAAGAATATAATGCTTCATAAAGCGCAACATCATGTTGTCGCTTTTTCCTTTCCCTGTCAGATACAGTCTGTTCGGGGCCGCCTCCATCTCCACCGAACGGGAAGCCCGTGCATAAATAAGGCCTATAGGAAGCAGAATATTGACTGTAATCTCGCGCGACCGGCTGGAGCCTATTAACTGTTGCGGCTGAACCAGTTTTTTTTCCGCCCGGCGTGTAATGCTCCGACCAGTCATCCGCTTATGCCAAAATATCAAGCATTTTTAAATTTAATGCTGAAATAAAGGGCATTATCTTTCAAAAAATCATCGCAAAAATTTTAGTGTTGTCTCCAAAGTCCATGTCCAGTAGCACTTTTACCTGAATGATTTAAAAGGAATGGGATTTGCTTAACCTAAAAAGATTGATTTTAGAGTTCAGTCGATGGACT
>PVBE010596727.1_pt1 | contig 39042 bp, 36 predicted proteins | sample 1631181 | NCBI WGS metagenome assembly PVBE01 (sample SAMN08397723, study PRJNA350692) | Marine metagenome, whole genome shotgun sequencing project. | isolation source: water | place: Pacific Ocean | collected 2012-04 | reverse complement strand
TGGGGAAAATCCGTCGTCATAGTGCCTTACGTAATGCCAGGTTTCGACTTAGCCAAGGCATGCGCGCTCGAGTTCGAAAAACAAGCGAACTCTGACACGGTCGCAATGGTGTTGATGAATCACGGTGTATTCACCTTCGGCGACACAACCGAGCAGGCCTACAACAACATGATTGAAGTAATCACCGAGGCCGAGGACTACCTGATAGCAACCGCAGGAGTCGACATAACAAGTTCAGCCGCTATGGCAACGCCAGTAAATGCGACGGGTTCTGCATTAGATCAGGCAAAGCTCCGAGGACATTTGTCGAATGCTGCGGGTCGTCCCATGCTGCTAGCTCGAACTCCGAATCAGCGGGCAAACACTTTCGCTGCACGTTCTGACATCGCCGATGTCGCCTGTCGCGGACCCGCAACACCGGATCACATCATTAGAACAAAGCAATTTCCGCTAATCGGCCGCAACATTGACGAGTTTGTTGCCAACTATCACAGCTACTTCGAACGGAACCAGGATCGTTTCCCTGACGTCCAAGAGCTTGATCCCGCTCCGCGAGTAGTTCTCGATTCAAAGTTAGGTCTCCTAACCGCTGGGGCAAGGATTAGTGATTGCGAAATAGCTTCCGATATTTACTTGCATACGATCGATGTGATTGAAGCCTCAGAAGGACTGGGAGGGTTTGTGGCGCTCCCCGAAACAGATCTGTTCGAAGTTGAGTATTGGGAGCTCGAACAAGCGAAGCTGGCGAAATCAGGGCAACCCCCGGCTATGTCTGGTGAAGTTGCAGTAGTGACAGGTTCTGCATCTGGAATTGGACGGGCATGCACCGAAGCGCTTCTTAGCCAGGGTGCAGCCGTTATCGGGATAGACCTGAACACATCGGAAACTCCTGTGACTCCATCGTTTCTCGAGTTAACTGCTGACGTCACGGATCCCGAATCTTTAGCCACCGCCGTGACCACGGGAGTCGAACGTTTCGGGGGTATCGACATAGTGGTCGCTGCTGCAGGAATTTTTGGCGCTTCCAATGAGATAGCTGACATTGTTCAAAGTGACTGGGAGACGACTCTGTCTGTGAACTTGAACGGGGTTACTAATTTGCTTCAGGCAACCCATCCGTTTCTTGAGTTGGCGCCAGGTGGCGGCCGGGTGCTGCTGGTTGGGTCTAAGAACGTCCCTGCACCAGGCAAAGGTGCAGCTGCCTATAGCGCCTCGAAAGCAGCGGTTACGCAATTAGGTCGCGTAGCTGCACTGGAATGGGCTGAAGATGGAATCGTTGTTAATACGATTCATCCTGATGGGATATTTGACACTGGCTTATGGTCGCAAGAACTTGTTGAACAAAGAGCTGCAAATTATGGGCTCACCGCTGATGAATACAAACGCAGAAATCTTCTTGGGCAGGAAATAACCAGCGGTGACGTTGGAGAACTCGTGGCGGCTATGTGTAGCCATTCATTTCGTAAAATAACAGGAGCTCAAATCCCAATCGATGGTGGTAGTGACCGAGTGATCTGAAGCGTGGTTGTCCTACTCGGTGATACCTGCCATGAGGAGTCCGATTTTCTCTCGGTCGGCATCTCGTGCATCTATGACATCCATTATTTTTCCGTCATACAAAACGGCGATGCGATCTGAAAGTCCAAGGATTTCGTCGAGTTCTGCCGATACAAGCAGTACTGCGGTGCCTTTGTCTCGTTGTTCCAGAATGCGGCGATGAATGAACTCAATAGCGCCGATATCGATGCCGCGGGTGGGTTGGGCCGCGACCAACAATTTGATCTCGTCGCTGAATTCTCTGCCGACTATAAGTTTCTGCTTGTTTCCGCCACTAAGACTTGAGGCTGGGACTGAGACACTGGGTGTCCGCACGTCAAATTCATCTACGACATCTTGGGCATGACCCAGAATGACGTCTCTCCGCAAAATCCCTCGAATAGAAAAAGGCCTGCGGTGATAGCGGTTGAGTACTGAGTTCTCAGCGACTGTATACACGGCTACGACGCCATGCTTTTCGCGGTCTTCTGGGATGTGTGCCACGCCTTTTTTGGTGATTTGTCTCGGCGAACCGCTGGTCAATTCTTCACCATCAATTTGCATGACCCCAACTGAGGGGTTGCGCAGCCCTGTGATTGCTTCGACCAACTCTCGTTGCCCGTTACCTTCCACACCGGCGACGCCCAATATCTCGCCGGCTCGAACTTCGAAACTCAGCCCGTCAAGGGCGATCTGACCTCGGTCATCGTTTACTTCTAGCTCGTCGATCTTGAGAACCACATCACCTGGGTCGGAAATGGACTTTTCTACTTGAAGCATGACGCTGCGCCCGACCATCATCTCTGCCAAGCCGCTCTCGCTGGTTTGTGATGGGGTTGTTTCGCCAACCACTCGCCCGTTGCGCAAGACGACGATGTCGTCAGCAATTGCAAGAACCTCGCGCAATTTATGGGTAATGAAGACGATGCCAAGACCAGTTTCGGTTAGCTCCCTCAAAACACCTAATAGATGGTCTGCTTCTTGCGGAGTCAGAACGCCGGTTGGTTCATCCAAGATCAACACATCGGCGTTGCGATACAGCGCTTTGAGTATTTCGACGCGTTGTTGCATGCCGACGGGTAAATCTTCGACTAGGGCATCTGGGTCAATTTCCAGTCCGTATCGTCTTGAAAGTTCGACGACTCTGTTACGTGCTTCGTCAAGGTCGACCAAACCACGCTTTGTTGGTTCGTCTCCTAACACAATGTTCTCCACGACACGCATCGGTGGCACTAACTGGAAATGTTGATGCACCATCCCAATGCCCCGAGAGATGGCGTCATCCGGACCATGAAGGTCTACCGTTTCATCTTTGATCACCACCTGACCACTGTCAGGCCTGTACATCCCGAAGAGAATGTTCACGAGAGTACTTTTGCCGGCACCGTTTTCACCTAGGAGCGCGAGGATTCGACCGGGTCGGAGACGTATGGAAACGTCATCGTTGGCCAAAACACCTGGAAACTGTTTCGTAACATTCTGCGCAGCGAGAAGAGTTTCCGACATGCTCACCCTTTTTCGTAGTTCTGGCCAAGCGCCGCGGGGTCACGCATGGACCCGACAAGTCCGCTGAGAGCTACGACAATGATCGTCACGACAAATGGAAGCATCCCAACAAATTGCGGTGGGATGTCGAAGGTGTTGTTCAACTGAAATTGATTTTGAAGAGCGGTCGTAAATCCGAAAAATAACGCGGCAGCGTAGGCACCAAACGGAGTGCGTCTTCCAAAAATCATTACGGCTAAAGCCAGGAAACCTCGGCCCCCAGACATTGCTCGACTGAATGTGCCGACAGCCTCTAGAGCTAGGTAGGAACCTCCAAGGCCAGCCAGCCCGCCCGCAAGAGTGACGTTGAGGTAACGCAATCTCAAGACGTCGATTCCTACTGTGTCCGCGGCACCGGGGTGCTCTCCTATAGCTCGGGTTCGCATCCCCCAGACCGATCGGAATAGGGCGATATGGACTACGAAGAGCAGCGCCATCGTCAAGTAGGTGAGAGGGGGCCGACTGAAAAACACAGTTCCTACAAGTGGGATATCAGCAAGGGGACCGAGATCAATGTTGGTGTATTTACCCATTCCTAAGGAGCGACTTCGGTCATAGAAAAACGAAGTCAGACCCAACGCTGCGATGTTCAAGACGGTGCCAGCAATGATTTGGTCGACCTTGAGGCCTACTGCCATCGCAGCAAGCATCCAGCCCATCATGAGACCCATCCCAATACCAGCGAGGGTGCCCATAAACAAAGAGCCTGTCATTGATGCAATCGTGAACGCAGCAAAGGCTGACAGGAGAAACTGGCCTTCGATTCCAATATTTACGACTCCTGAGCGTTCACCAATCATTCCGCACATAGCCCCAAGGGCGAGGAGCGTCGCGGCGCGCACAGTTCCAGCCAGCACAGCTGTGGTTTGAGGACCATTTGCTGAGTAAAAGAGCCAAATGATAACGAGCATGACAGCAAGACCCGCATAGAGCAGTTGTCTTTGCTGAGGTTTCATGACTTCCCCCATCCCGCTCCCAATTGGAGCTGTTCTGAGGTGTCGTGACGCATACGTAACAACCACCTGATGATGATGGGCGCTGCGACGAAAAACAGGATCAGGGCTTGAATGACGTCAATGAGTTCCGGGGCGACACCGGCTTTAAACTGCATACGAGATGCGCCTGCTTCCATTAACCCAACTAGAAGCGCTGCAGGTATCACACCGAGCGGATTAGCGCGAGCTAAAAGAGCAATCGTGATTCCTTCGAACCCGAGACCCACATTTACGCCAGCCTCGAAGCGACCGTCAACTCCGAGACTTTCGACTGCACCACCGAGTGCTGCAAGCATCCCGGCTACCGCCATCGTGGAGGCCATTATCCAACCAACTCTGATGCCGGAATATTGGGCTGCATTTCTGTTATGCCCGACACTTCGAACTTCGAAACCGTAAGTAGTTCTTTCAAGTACCAACCAGCAGGTTGCTGCAGCCGCCACTGCTAATAGGAAACCGACTGGTACGGCGCCCAGCGTTGGGATGGTCGCTGAATCCTCAACAAGAGGCGTTCGAGCCACAATGTTGTTTCCAGAATTATCTTTCCACGGGTTCGCAGATAACCAATCAGTGAGATTTCCTGCAACAAAGTTGAGCATGATGGTGACGATTACTTCATGGGCACCAGTTGTCGCCTTTAGTGTGCCTGCGAGACCTCCCCATATTGCGCCAGCGACTGCACCTGCCAGAAGTGCTAGCGGCAGATGAACCACCATCGGTAGACCGTCAATTCCAAAACCCACTCCGGCCGCGAAAACCGCACCAATGAGCAGTTGGCCTTGCCCACCAATATTGAACATCCCGGCTTTGAACGCGAATGCTACGGCCAAGCCCCCAAAGATCAGCGGTGTTGCTTTTTGTAGGGTGCGCAGAACGGCGTCAGCATCGCCTAGTCCTCCAACCACCAAGGCCGTGTATGCGGTCGAAGGGGAAGCGTTTTGGGAAAGGATCAGAACTGCCCCAATTAATAGCCCAAGGACTACCGCTACAAGCGGGATGGCGACAGTTCGGAGTATGGAACGGCTCATGACGCGACTCGGGGGCACCACTCAATTTGAGCGATGCCCCCATTCAAGTCGATATTTCTCTTAAGGCATAGGATTTATGGATCCGTCGGCCAATCCTGCCATGACCTCAGCGAGCGTGTCTTTCATCTCGCCAGTCACGGTGCCATCGAAATCATGGAACGGAGCAAGCCCTACTTCACCCCAGTAGTTGCCACCCTCCATGGTCCCGGCGTAGGCCTGAGCAATTAGTTCAGCCACTCCAATATCGATGAGCTTCATCGCGCTAGTCACTAGGCAAGGATGCGCCTCGGGCACTGTGAACCATTGATCTTGGTCCACACCTACGCAGAGGGCCCCGGCTTCGCCGGCTACCTCAATCAAGGCTCCGTTACCGGTTGCACCACCTGCGCCGAAGATAATGTCGGCACCCTGGTCCAGAGCCTGGCGAGCGGTTGTTGCTCCCCATTCTGGGTCACCGAAGGCAACATCCAAGCCGCCTGGGTGATAAGTAGAGATGGTTTCTACATTCGGGTTGGTATAGCGAGCACCGTTCTCCCAGCCCTCCTTAAAGAAGACGACTGGTGGAACTAGGTCGGTACCGAGAACCGCGCCGACAATATTTGTTTCAGTCAACATGCCAGCCAATGCTCCAGCCATAAAGCCAGCGTTGGCCTCAGGGAACATCAAGCCTGCAAGGTTTGGAAGCGCGTCGTTCTGCCATTGGTCAACACCAATAAACATCACGTCGGGATTAGCTAGAGCAGCCTCAATAGTTGCTTCACCTAAACCGAAACCGACGGTCACAATGATTTTTGCTCCATCATCCACAAAAAGTTGGATGTTGTTTGCGTAATCTTTGGATTCTTCAGTCTCAATGTAGGTAGCGGTGGCAGAAGCAGGGATATTCGCGGCGCCCGTTTTGGCACCTTCCCATGCTGACTGGTTGAAGCTTTTGTCATCAACCTTGCCGGTGTCGGTGACTAATCCAATCGAGTAACCACCAGAAACTTTCCCGCCACTGTCACTGCTGCATGCTGCTGCAGTAACTAGTCCGAGGACCATCAGTAGGGCGAGGAGACGTCGCCACATCGGAGCCATATTCACATCCTTCATTGTTGAGGTCTCATCCCCTCCCGAGACGATGACCGGTCCTGACCCTAGTGCTGTTTTGGGGTCTTCTGAGGACGAATCTGAACTTTCGCTAGATGGATGCGTGTTGACGAATCCACGCATGCATCGCTATCCCTGATGCGACTCCTGCGTTGATCGACCGCGTTGAGCCGAACTGAGTAATCGAAAGCACCAATTCAGCCATTTCACGTACAAGAGGAGAGAGGCCTGGACCTTCTTGTCCGAACACCAACACGCAGTTACGAGGCAAAGGAGTTGTCTCGATTGGTTGAGCTCCGGGAAGGTTGTCAACGCCGACCACAATGAGTTCATTAGCAACCATCGCGGCAACAAACTCTTCGACGGTGGGGTGATGTTCTAGGTGCTGATAACGGTCAGTAACCATTGCACCTCGCCTGTTCCACTTTCTTTCTCCAACAATGTGGACAGTCTCAGCTAAAAACGCGTTCGCATTTCGGACAACCGTTCCAATGTTTAAATCATGCTGCCAATTTTCGATCGCGACATGGAACGGATGGCGACGCAAATCAAGGTCAGCGACGATCGCTTCTCGGCGCCAGTACCGGTATTTATCTAACACGTTGCGTCGATCACCATCGCGCAACAGTTCTGAGTCGTATTGATCTCCTTCGGGCCAAGGTTGTTGGTGCGGACCAACCCCAACTTCTTCGCCGAGATGATCAGTCATACAGCCCGAACCCGGAATCAGTTCTATTCCTGGACCAGTTCAATCAATGTTCCAAAGCTGCCTTTGGGGTGCATAAAGGCCACGGTCGTACCTCGAGAACCTGGGCGAGGACTTTGATCGATGGGGGTCGCGCCGGCAGCAACCATCGCTTCCAGAGCGGCCTGACAATCATCAACTCTGTAACCAATGTGGTGGAGTCCTTCCCCTCTCTTCTCGAGATACTTTGCGATCGGAGAGTCTGAGCGAGTGGCTGTGGTTAGTTGGATGTAACTATCGGCGACCTTCACTAATGCTTCTTCGACGCCGTCACTTTCCACAATTTCCCGGTGATGGACCTCTGCGCCGAAAGCTTCTTCGTAATAGGCGATAGCTGCCTCTAAATCATGGACGGCAATCGCTACATGGTCGATTTCAGTAAGAATCATCATCAGCTCCCTGATGTCTGCTCAAGGGATTGAGCGTGTCGTTGGAACAACGTTATTTTGTCTTCTCCAATCAATTCACGCTTCTCAGGATCAGTGATTCCCATCCCCGCTTCTGGGGCTAGACACAAAACCCCCAACTTTCCTTCGTGTTGGTTGTGATGAACCTGGAATGCAGCCTCTCCTGTTTCGGTCAACGCGAACGTCTTTGAAAGAATCGGTTGGATTCGCCCCTGATCGAGCAGTCGGTTCATTTCCCAAGCCTCCGAATAATTCGCGAAGTGACTCGACACGATCTGCTTGAGACGCATCCAGAGGTGACGGTTGTCATATTCGATCATGTAGCCGGTGGTCGCCGCACACGTAACTATCTTGCCTCCACGTTTAGTAACAAATACCGAAGCACCCATCGTCGAACGGCCAGGATGTTCAAACACGATGTCGGGGTCGTCGCCGATAAAGCCACGTACTTTCTTTCCTAAGCGACGCCACTCCCCTTCGTCTTGTGTGTGCTCGTCAGACCAGAATTGGTAATCCTCTTCGTTTCGGTCGATCACATGCTCAACACCTAGTTCGTGCAGCAATTCAACTTTGTCTGAAGAACTGACAACACCGACGGGAGTACCCCCGCCATTGAGCACAAGCTGGCATGCGTATCCACCAAGTCCACCTGATGCACCCCAGATCAACACGTTGTCACCTTGCTTCATTCTGGCTGCGTTATCTCCAACCAGCATCCGGTACGAAGTGGATGCACACAAAGCGTTGACAGCGGATTCTTCCCATGTGAGATGCGTCGGCTTCGGCATAAGTTGATTTGCTTTGACGATTGACAAGTCAGCTAATCCACCAAAATTGCTTTCAAAGCCCCATATCCGCTGATTCGAGGCAAGCATGGAATCTTCATGCGCCGCCGGGTCTTGGTCATCTACATAGTTGCAATGAACTGCGACGCGATCTCCTGGTTTCCAGTTGCGCACCGCTGAACCGACTCTTAGGACTACACCCGAAGCGTCGGACCCAATCACATGATGGTCAAGAGCGTGCCGGGCTCCCCAAGTGCTTTCACGGCCGAGGCGATCTAGAAACCCAAAAGTCGGAAGGGGCTCAAAAATTGAGGTCCACACGGTATTGAAGTTGATTGAACTGGCCATAACAGCTACATACACCTCATCGGGTGCAAGCTCGGGGGTTGCTACTTCATCGATGTGTATAGATTCCCTTGGATCTTTTTCCGACGATTCTCGGCCTTCGAACATGTTCTGTTCGTCACGCGTTACGTAGGCGGCTCTATAACTGTCAGGAATTTCGAGGGCCGCCATTTCATCGCTAGACGCATCGGCTTGAATGGCCTCAAGGATGTGCTGCATGGGTGACAAGTCACTCTCCTGTATTGAAGGGGATGGCTCGCCGGCGGCCGAGACGTTTGATTGACTCAAGCACCGACAGTGCACGAAATCTACACTTAGAAAACCAGAAGTCGAAAACTCTAGAGAAGAGGTAACCCATGCCCGGCTCAGTAATCGTTTCAGGAGCTCGCACACCTATTGGTCGTTTCAATGGGGGATTGGCTAATTTCACGGGCGCCGAATTGGGATCTCATGCGATTTCCGCTGCTCTAGAGCGTTCAGGGATAACAGGCGATCAAGTCGATCACGTGGTGATGGGCCAGGTTCTTCAGGCCGGCCAAGGTCAGATAACTGCCAGGCAGGCTGCGGTGGGCGCGGGTATACCAATGGATGTTCCAGCTATAACGATCAACAAGGTTTGCCTATCTGGGCTGAATGCGGTTTACCTAGCAGATCAAATGATTTCTTCGGGCGATGCAGAGGTGGTTGTGGCCGGAGGAATGGAATCGATGACCAATGCTCCTTATCTGCTCGCTGACGGTCGGAACGGTTTACAAATGGGTCACGGCGAGCTACGTGACGCGATGATCCATGACGGCTTGTGGTGTGCTTTCGATGATGGCCATATGGGAGACGGAACCGAAAGAGACGCTGCCGCCGCCGCGGTAAGTCGGACCGCTATGGACGAGTTCTCTGCTCAATCACACGAACGAGCTGCTGCTGCTCAGAAGGATGGTCGCTTTGAGGCAGAAATCTCTCCGGTTTCAGTCCCCCAGAGAAGTGGTGAGGCATTGATCGTGGACACCGATGAGGGTGTGCGTCCCGGAACGACAGCAGAAAGTCTCGCCAAGTTACGGGCCGCGTTCGCTGCTGACGGTGCCGTAACTGCAGGTAATGCTTCCCAAATATCCGATGGTGGGTGCGCCCTTGTGATGATGTCGCCAGGGAAAGCCGAAGAGCTCGGTCTCGAGATTTCGGCGCGAGTTGTTAGCTACGGGATGGTCTCAGGGCCAGGCACCTCACTTCTCACCCAACCATCGAGAGCAATACGCCAAGCACTCTCTAAGACCGACCTAGATATCTCCGATATCTCTCTTTTCGAACTGAACGAGGCATTCGCCGCGGTAGGCCTAGCTGCTACTGAGGATCTCGGGGTAACTGACGACATAGTCAACGTCAACGGTGGTGCCGTAGCTCTTGGTCATCCAATCGGTATGTCAGGAAGTCGCCTTGCGCTCACGTTGATGTCAGAGTTACACAGACGCGGTGGAGGATACGGCGCTGCTGCTCTTTGTGGTGGTGGCGGCCAAGGCGACGCCTTGTTGATCGAGGTCGCATAAACCTGCCGCTTCAAAAGCGTCTTGTAATACTTCCGAAATGTTTGTAACGTAAATGCAAAGAGTCCCGCTCTTACGGATGTCGGAGTTGGAAGCTATGGGGTTCGACAATGACGTGCCCGCAACACGTTAATCGGATAGCTCCCTACTCCGGCATCCGCCCTCCCACCAGCGAAGCGAATTTAGGTTTGTAGTTCCCGCCGACCTTCTAACGCGCGACCCAACGTCAACTCGTCGGCATATTCCAAATCACCACCAACGGGCAAACCGCTAGCAATTCTCGTCACCTTGATACCCAGCGGTTGCAACTGGCGAGCCAGGTACATGGCTGTTGCTTCTCCCTCAATGTTGGGATTGGTACACAAAATCAGTTCAGTCACACCTTCATCGCTGATCCGAGACATCAATTCACGAATGCGGAGTTGCTCGGGACCAATTCCTTCCATCGGGTTCAAGGCGCCCTGCAATACGTGGTACCGGCCGCGAAACCCAGCGCGTTCAAGAGCCACAACATCCTTGGGTTCTTCCACTACGCAAAGAGAACCGGTTTCGCGTTGAGGGTCTTCACACGTCAAGCAAAGCTCACCTTCCGAAATATTCCAGCATTTTTCGCAGAATCCGATTCTTTCCTTAACTTCGATGATTGCTGTCGCCAACTGCTGAGCGTCACCCTTAGGCAACTTAAGTAAATAGAAAGCAATCCTCTGAGCCGATTTGGGGCCGATCCCCGGTAGTCGACCGAATTCATCGATTAGATCTTGCACTGGGCCGTCATACATGCCTCTCTAACCTCCGTCATCTGGCAGGGAAATGGAACCGACTCGCGCCATCGCAGCTGCCTGTGCATTACCGCAACGTCGCAAGCCATCGCGAAAGGCAGCTGCTACTAAGTCCTCAAGCATGGTTATCTCATCGCTGTCCGCGGCATCAGGATCAATGTGTACCTCAAGTACAGTTCCGTCTGCTTGCATTGACACCGTTACTGCGCCACCGCCAGCGGATCCTTCCACCACGGTCGCCGATATTTCTTTTCTCTGTTCCACTAGTTGTTGTTGTAGGCCATGTGCTTGCGCGAGAAGCGGGTCTTGGGGTGAAGTCTCACTCATCGGCTAATCACCGTCGCCCATTACCTTCATCGTCTGACGCTACGGCACCAGGGAAAGCGTCCAAGAGTCGGTCAACACTTGAAGGACCAGCGTCAGCGCTCGCCTCGAATTCAGCGGGATCGACAATTTCTTCCTCAACTACGACGTCGGGTTTGTCATCTACTTGAGGCTTACCCTCCTCCGCGGCGGTGAGTTTGACTTGGACCTGGGTCTCGAGCGTCTTTCGGAGTACTGCTTCAATATCGTCTTTCATCTGTTCACAGCGTTCTCGGTGAGTTTCGTTGGGCAACTCGAACTGCACCTGTCCTGCCGAGACACCGACGATCTTTGCTGCTTGGAATCGTGCCCGAGCTCGAGCGCTTAAAGCGGGGAGCGCGTGTTGCTCCCAAATCTCAGCCACTTGTGTCATCGACAAATCCTTGACGGGTTTATCTGATGTTTGAGTTACGGGCGACACCGGGTCGGGAGAGTCGGCCACATTGGTGTCGTTACTCGGTGGAGGCGGAGGGACCGGGGTGTTACCCGAATCGCCAGGCGGCACTTCTGATTCTTCTGGGCTTTGCACCGACGCCAATGCCGCTCTTGCTTGAGCTGCAGGTCCACTGCTTGTGTCTTGTGTTGGACTCACGGAGCGTTCAGGTTTTTGAGGTGCTTGCGGCTCCGCTGCCCCAGCAAACAGTCGGACCATCGCTAAGTCCAATACAAGCCGCGGGTCCGGTGCCTGTCGCATGTCGACCAGTGCCTGACCCAGTAGTTCTAATGCGCGGACATTGACTGCTCGGGTTATCCGACCAGCTTTTTCGGCAAGTTCCGGTAACTCTTCAGGTGTCGAGTCCCCCGAGTTAATCCCTGCCCCGGCAAGAAAAATATCTCTCAGCTTTCGCGTTGATCGATACGCCAAATCTTTAGGGTCAACACCAGCAGCAACGGTTTCGGCAATAGCGGCCATTGACTCCGTAAGATCCTGCCCGACAATCGCATCGACAAGCGCATCCGCTGAACCTCGATGTTCAGGGACACCACCCGCTGTAACGACTTGATCTAACGCCGAAAGGGTGTCTCGAACCGAACCGGCGCCCCGTTCAACGACGTAATCAACGATGGTCGCATCAATCTCTAACTCGGCGCGTTTTGCGATTTCTTCTACATGAAAGCTGAGAACCTCCATAGAGACGAGGGCTAGCTCGACGTGTTGGGTTCTGCTACGGATCGTCGGTAACACTTTCTGCGGGTCAGTTGTCGCTAGAACAAAAATCACGTGCTCGGGAGGCTCTTCCAAGGTTTTTAAGAGTGCGTTCGACGCGGCCGTAGTGAGCATATGAACTTCGTCAAGCAAATAGACCTTCCGTTTCCCTGGACTTCCTAGGGCAGCGTTAGCCGTGATTTCGCGAATGTTGGCAACGCTGTTATTGGACGCTGCATCTAATTCGACCAGATCCATTGAAGTCCCTGACTCAAAGTTTGCGCAGCTCTCACAACTTCCACACGGCTCTCCGTCTCCTGGTGGTTCCAGACAGTTCAAAGCTTTCGCCAAAATACGAGCTGTTGATGTCTTACCTGTCCCGCGCGGACCACTGAGCAAATAAGCATGTCCAACGCGTTCTTCCATCACCGCATTACGAAGAGCTGCCACCAAATGATCTTGGCCGATTACTTCGGAAAAAGTTTGTGGCCGAAAACGTCGGTACAAAGACTGATACACCATTAATCGCTGATGCTACTTGCGTGCCGCTGCGCTTAGGGGCAAGTAGCCTAAGAGCGCATCATCGTTCCACGTGGCGGCCGGGTCCTGTGCAACAGTGGCCCGTGAATCGAGTCAGGGCCGGAAGGCAGCAGCTCTCAGCGGATTCCGCTGTGTGCCGCAGATCACCTGGTCGCCTCGTGGGACGATGATCGAGGAGAGTTGCCAGAGCGGACGAATGGGCTCGCTTGGAAAGCGTGTGAGGTCTAACCGGCCTCCGTGGGTTCGAATCCCACACTCTCCGCCATGAACGACGATGAAGCCATGCGTCTCGCTCTGCAAGAAGCTGAAAGCGCTATTCAACATGAAGATGTGCCCGTAGGTGCACTAGTCATAGTTGATGGCGTAGTGATCGCTTCTCGTCACAACGAACGCCAGTTGACCGGCGACCCAACCGCTCACGCCGAAATCTTGGCCCTAAGAGATGCAGCTTCTCATTTAGGGACCTGGCATCTCGAAAATTCGACTCTCGTAACGACTCTAGAACCGTGTCCTATGTGCGCAGGAGCGGCCCTTAACGCGCGTGTTGCCCACGTCATTTTCGGGGCTCACGATCCAAAGGCGGGCGCTACTGAAACGCTGTACAACTTGCTGGATGACCCTCGACTCAACCACCAAGCAAAAATAACGAGCGGCGTTCTAGCCTCTGAATGCGGCGACATTCTCTCGCAGTTTTTCGCTCAGCGACGATGAAGTCTTAAGTCACCACTGTTTTGTCACAATCGAAATGGCGGAAGGTGTGGGATTCGAACCCACGGTGACCCGGAGGCCACAACGGCTTTCGAGGCCGCCCCATTCGTCCGCTCTGGCAACCTTCCGTTTCTGATCCTATCTCTCGTCATAGCTTCCAACATCAACATGAACGCTCTTATCCAAGCGCCATCAATAGCCCAATGGCTCTTCCCGCCTAAGGTCATCTTGTGATGTCGAAACCTTCAGCTTCGTCTAGCTCTTTTCTTCAACCAAGCAACCGATTGTTCGCGCGGTCAGCGATGAACTCGACGTCGCAAATTGAAAGCTGAAAAACGGTGATGGAGACACACACTTGGTCTGTCGGAGACCTATGTGAAGCCATCAGAGACACCTTCGCTGCTGTATTTCCTGAGGAGATCTGGCTTGAAGGCGAAATTAGCGGTCTCAAGTTTCACTCCTCAGGGCATGTGTATTTCGATTTGATCGAACCTGACACGAATGGCAATCGGATCGACAAGATGTCAATCACTTTGTGGAAAGGACGGCGACAAGCAGTGGAATCTGTCCTGAACCGTGCTGATGCGGGCCCACTAACTGAAGGAATAAAAGTCCGCATTAAAGGTGAATTGTCCTTCTATGCACCTCAAGGTCGAGTGCAAATACAAATGACTGCAATCGACCCACACCACACGCTCGGACAATTATCTGTCGACAGGGAACGGGTCTTGCAGTCACTGTCCACGGCTGGTCTTTTGGAAACCAACTCCTCACTTCGGGTTCCCGCCGTTCCTCTCCACATTGGATTAGTCACCTCAGACGGAAGCGCCGCGTACAACGACTTCGTCAACGAGATCGCTTCGAGTCGATACCCGTTCAAAATTTCACTCGCACATTCGTCGGTTCAGGGAACCGAAGCGGAAATCGGCTTAGTAACAGCCATACAACAGTTGGTAGACACAGACGTCGACGTGATTGCAGTTGTACGAGGCGGAGGCGCTCGAACCGATCTACTTGCATTCGATCTCGAAAGCGTCGCCCGAGCTGTAGCTCAAGCCCCCGTCCCAGTCTTTTCGGGCATAGGTCATGAAATCGACCGATCAGTTGTCGACGAGGTCGCCCACACCGCATTCAAAACACCAACTGCTTGTGCCGCGGCGCTAGTTCAAACCGTGGCAGCGTTTGACCAACAGCTCCATGACTCTGCTCGCCGAATCGTCACGCTTGCCAATAGGTGTCACGACAGGGCCGCAGAAATGATCTCGTCTTCTGCTCGCGCGATTAACGACCGGACACGTAGAACACTCGACCTGAAAGAGGGGCAGCTGACCGCCGCTAGCGGTCGCTTACGGGATCTGTCATCAATGGCGATCGACCGCAACGTTGAAAGATGCAACCGGATCTTTGACTTACTGCAAGCACTCCATCCAAACAGGGTGCTTGCTCGAGGATTTTCCATCACCCGGGACAAACTGGGAAACGTGATCCGAGACGCTGTACCCGACGGCACCACGATAGTTAGCGAAACATCTACCTCTCTGATCACAAGCACAGTTACCGAGTCAGAACTTCGGGACCATAAGGAGGAAACATGACCGATGAAGATCTCAGCTTTCAAACAGCCACCCAGGAATTAGATGCAATTTTGAAGAAACTCGACAGCGATGACGTAAATATTGACTCGCTAACGGTTGACCTGCAACGCGCGTCGGAGTTAATCGAATGGTGTAGAGGACGTCTCGAAACTACGCGACATGAAGTCGAACGAATTGTTTCCGACCTAGACAAAGATTGAGGCTCAAAAAAAATGTGAGCCGAGGGGGTCGGTGGGTACTCCCTCGGCTCACGGACGCTCTCAGATTGGTGGGAAATCTGGAGCGCATGCCTCGAGACGCTCATCAAGATGGGCGCCAATCCTATTTTCGGACAAGTGTGTGCAAGGCTTCGTTTGCCCGAATCCTCATTTCTTCCGTGCAGGATCATACTCAAGGGCTAGCGTTAATTAGTCCATCTTCAAAGCATTTTTGAGGTCAAGTTGAAACAGGATCAACCCTATGGCAGTTGGCCATCGGCACTCACCTCTGAGGAACTCGCAAGCGGGGCAACTCGTCTTTCTGAGCCTCGCGTTTTCAATGACGAGGTGTTGTGGTTAGAGGGCCGACCCGAAGAGTCAGGTCGGACGACAATAGTTAAATTCGATGGCGTTAACACCATCACAGTCGGGCCAGATGACCTCAACGTGCGCACGTTGGTCCACGAATACGGCGGGGGTGCCTGGCTTCCCACCGATAACGGAATCTTGGTTTCTCGTTTCGAAGACCAAAGGCTTTGGCTACTCAACGATGACTTCCGCCCGGTAACCGTCGAGCCATCTTCCCCGAAGGGGCTGCGGTACTCAAATGGAGTCACTGTTCCCGACAGCGGCGACACAATTTGGGTTATCGAACAACACCAGAACAGCCATACTCATCCTCAAAATTTCTTGGCCACAATCACTACGAGCGGTGACATGGTTGAAGTGGTTTCGGGAGCGGACTTCTACTCTTCTCCAACCATTTCTCCCGACGGCCAATTGCTTGCATACTTGTCTTGGGATCATCCTTCAATGCCCTGGGACCACGTGCGGCTACATGTGGCGCAACGAAAAGCGAGTGGGTGGACGCAACATCGGGTGGTACTCGATGGCCCCGCGTTACAACAACCACGGTTTTCACCCGACGGTCAACTTCACGTCATTAGTGATGCAACCGGTTGGTGGAATATCCACGAGGTTGACGTACACAATGATTCATCTCATCCAGTTGTTCAGGCAGATGTTGAGTTCGGCATTCCTGGCTGGGTGTTTGGCCAAAAAACCTATGACTGGGCTGGTGACGCCCTCTGGTGCACTTGGATTGATGAAGGCATCGGCCATGCGGGCCAAATTGTGGACTCTCAATGGATCGAAATTGAGAGCGGTTTAACCGAATTCAACGGTTTGGATATCTTGGCGGACGGAAGAGCAGTCACAATTGCTGCTAGTTGGGAAACAACCGCTGCTGTCCGCGCGTTGCATGCCGACGGTTCAACCGAACAAATAAGTACATCGCGCTCACTACCTATAGGGCAGGAAGAAATTTCGGTTCCTGAAACTATTGAGGTCATGGACCCATCGGGGGAAGCTACTCACGGCTTTCATTTTGCTCCTAATAATTCCGCCTATCGCTGCTCTTCGGAGTCGCCGCCTCTTGTGGTTCTCAGCCATGGCGGTCCTACTGGGGCTGCGAGATCTTCTTTTGATCCCGCTATTCAGTATTGGACGAATCGCGGCATCGCAGTTGTCGACGTAAATTATCGAGGGAGCACCGGTTTCGGCACGGCGTACAGAAACAAACTCCGGGGCCAGTGGGGAGTTGCTGATACCGAGGACTGCATAGCGGCCGCGAAACATCTAGCTGACAACGCATTGGTTGACTCTGACCGGCTGGCGATAAAGGGTGGCTCTGCTGGAGGCTTCACGACGCTCTGTGCATTGACAACGAGCACGCTTTTCGCAGCTGGGGTGTCGCGCTACGGGGTGGCTGATCTTGCCTCTCTGGCCCGGGACACACATAAATTTGAGGCTCGTTATCTCGACTCGTTAGTCGGAGAATGGCCTGCCGAAAAGGACATATACGACGCACGTTCGCCTATCCATCACACACATCGATTGTCGACGCCCATGATTGTTCTCCAGGGGTCAGACGATCCCGTTGTCCCACCATCTCAAGCAGAACAGCTCGTGGAGGCATTAACGAATGCGGGGATTCCCCACTCTTATGTTCTTTTCGAAGGGGAAAGTCATGGCTTCCGCAAAGCGGAGACAATCGCTCGTGCTTTAGATGCGGAGCTTTCTTTCTTGGGACAAGTTCTGGGGTTCGATCCCTCAGATCTGATTGACCCGGTTGAGATTTTGTGAATTCAGCCGGCTGTGGTTGATGTTGTCGTATCTGTGGCCTGGTCGTCTACAACTTCGGTAGTGGTCGGGGGCTCTGGGTCATGTTCCTCGCACCTTCCCTCAATGACATCAACTATGCGGTCGTATCGCTCGCCACTTGAAACAGGAGTCGCCCCGCCGCGGTAATCCAAGATATGAGGGTGGAACTGATAGCCCTCAACATAGGGGCCATCAAAGCTGATTTCTAAAACACCGCTGTCACCAGTTATCCCATAGCGCGGATGCCAAGCGAAATTACCCAATGAGTATGCAATGACAGTGCGATCAAAGGTTTCTATCGGCTGTAAAACGTGAGGATGATGCCCAAGGATTAGGTTCGCTCCGGCTTCGATGAGATCCCTGGCTAAGTCTCGTTGATCGTCACTTGGGCAGGTTTCGCGTTCAATCCCCCAATGCACACTTACGACCACTACGTCGTTGCCTGCCGCTGCTGCCCGAACTGCAGCCAAGACCCGTGGAATCGCCCACTTTGCATCAGCGACTCCGGGACGATCAGCTGATGCAGCAAAACCACCTGGGACGACAGCAGTCGCGGAAACAAAGGCTACGCGAATACCGTTGTCCAATGTCAGGACTCGAGGTGCGTATGCCTCCGCATTATTTGACCCCGCTCCGGGCCGCAAGATGTCAACTTCGTCGAGAACTGCAATGGTGTCTGCGAGACCCACTGGACCGAAGTCAAGTACGTGATTGTTAGCTAACGACACCACGTCTATTCCAGCTCCGGCCAGGGTTAGTGCAGCCGACCCTGGAGCTCGAAAAACGAATTCCTTGTTATAAGGCTCTCCACGTTCCGTGATCGCCATTTCAAGGTTCACAATTGCTATATCTGCTGATGCAAGGTCGGGTTGAACGTTCGCGAATGGATCAATTCCGTCAGGTTCAGTGAGGTCAAGCAGTACGTCGCCACCTGCAAGGAGGGTCCACGGCTGTCTCTTTGCTGTTGTAGTCGTCACGCTATGGGTTGCACCCTCAGTGGTTGGGGCAACATCGGTGGTTTGGTCAGCTTGCGTTACCTCACTTGTCGCAGAAACATCCACCTGTTCGTCTAGTTGTTGAGCGCTAGTTGTCGTGGTTTCGCGGGCCACAAAGATGGCTTTCTCTGCTTTGGGCTCTGCGCACGCGACTGTGAAAGCGGAACATACGGCGACAGTGGCGACAAGGATGGAACGGCGGTTCACGGCGGCTGAGTCTACGTTGCCAGCTAGCGTGCACCTGATGTACGGCTTCGTTCGTGAACCTAAATGGATAGCGGCACACCTTCTCACGTTGCTGCTGTTAATTGCTTTTATGTGCGCAGGGTTCTGGCAGTTCGGACGGCATCAGGCACGAGGTGAACGTAACGAAAACGTTGTTGAACGATCCAACGCGGCCGTTCTGACAGAGGCCGATCTGTTCGAGTCAGCTAATGACATCGAATTTAGGATGGTTGCGTTGGAGGGGACGTGGTCCCCAGACGATGCTGTGTTGATACGGAATAGAAGCCATCAGGAGATGGCAGGTTGTCATTTAGCGGTTCCCTTGGCTATCAGCGATGCACGAGCGGTGCTTGTGGTTGTTGGATGGCTTCACCAAAGTTCGTGTGATGTGGGCCAGCTTGAACCCCCATCGAAAACAGTTTCACTCACAGGACGGGTGCGTCTGAGCCAGAACCGTGGGGCCATCGGAGCACGTGATCCTTCGAGTGGGATACTTACCTCTCTGGCTCGCACTGATGTTGCCCGAGTCGATCAACAGGTGTCATTCTTGCTGGCCCCGGTTTATGTCGAATTGGTAACCAGTACCCCTTCGGCAACCAGTGCTATTCCACTCGATCCACCCCCCACTCACCTCGGGCCCCATTTGGCTTACGCCGTGCAGTGGTTTCTCTTTTTCGCAGTCGGGGCGGTCGGCTATCCGTTAGTGCTGCGTCGACACGCCCGGAAAGGAGACGCCGAGAACTTAGGACCTGTGGATGATTAAACCGCTGAAGCCATCCGTTCGATAATCATGGTGAGCATCTCTGGTGACGTCGCAAAATTCAGTCGTACGTGACCCGCCCCTTCAACTCCAAAATCCAGACCAGAATTGAGAGCAACCTTGCCTCGTGACAAGAAAACTTCTGCGGGATCGTCACCAAGCTCTAACTCGCGACAGTCCAGCCACGCAAGATAAGTAGCTTGTGGGGGCCGATATCGAACCTGAGGAAGATGTTCACTCAATAGCTCGGACACTAGGTGCCGATTGTGGTCGAGTCCTTCAACCAGTTCGGCTATCCAGGCGTCTCCTTGTTCCCAACCAGCGACAGTGGCGACTTGTCCTAATCCATTTATGCCGCCAATCATTCGGGGCCGGATTTCTTTCAGTTGGGGCGAATACTGCTGCGACGAACTGTGGACAAAAGCCATTCTCAACCCTGCCATATTGAAGGTTTTGGTAGCTGCGGTAAGCGTGACAGTTCGTTGCGCTGCGAGATCACTTATTGATGCGGCCGGGACGTGTTGATGGGGGGAATACACCAAATCACAGTGGATTTCGTCAGAAATCACTAGGAGATCATTACGGTCAGCTATCTCAATTATCTGAGCCAAGTCTGTTGGGGTCATGACATAACCGCATGGATTGTGAGGATGGCATAGCAGTAAAGCCGAAACATTGTCCTGCGCAGCTACCTGGTCTAAATGGTCGAAGTCGAGCGCCCACCCATCTTCAGTTTCCATCAATGGATTCGCCACCCAGTTTCGTCCTGTGCCTTCGACGCTGGAATAGAAAGGCGGATACACCGGTGTTTGTACGACAATCCCTGAGCCTGGCGGGGTCAACGTGTTCAGAACCCATTCAAGGCCTTGTATGACGTCATGGACTCGCAACACATCTGACGTTTCGACATTCCAGTCGAACGCATTAGACATTCGCGATTTGAATGCTTCCAGCACCGGGACCGGCTCGTCATAGAAGCCATAGCCAAGCCCACCTACATTAATTCTCTCTACTATGGCTTCTTTGATGAAGTCCGGAACTTCGACATCCATGTCTGCGACCCATGCAGACAAGACGTCGCTGCCGTGGCGTTCCCATTTGATACCGGGTCGATTTCGCACACGTTCGAGGTTTAGGTCAAAGATCACGGGGAGAGGCTACGTCGTAGTCGTCAGTAAAGTCCGATCATTCGACCAGCAAGGGCTACAACGGCCGCTACGAGGACTGGTCGAATTATCTTTTCTCCTCCCCGGACAGCTAGTCGGGCACCCAACCAGCCACCTATTGCGAAGCCAACAGCTAGAACCACGGCGAAACCCCAGTCGACCTGGCCTCGTGCGATGAAGACAGGTAACGCTATTGCCGTAAGGATGAAGATCACGACCACTTTGATTGCGTTTGCGTTCACTAGATCCAGGCCAGATCTTGATAAGGCGACAACGAGGAGCAAGCCAACGCCAGCTTGGAACGCACCTCCATATAGTCCGATCCCGAAAAAGACAGCTGCTGTTAGGGCTGGGTGCCAGTTGATTTGTGTCCCGGAAGTTCTAGGTGGTCGCAGACTGATAAAGAGCAGCGGGATCATCAGAACACCAAAGATTCGTTCAAAGGCTTCGTCGGTGACACTGGAAACAAGTATTGACCCAAGCAGCGACCCGATGGTGACCGGGAGGATCACAGGAACAGCTCGTCGGAATCCCCGGACGCCTTCTTTGCGGTAACTGGCCACAGATGAAGCGTTTTGAACAAGTACGCCAAACCGGTTAGTACCGTTGGCTACCAATCCGGGCAGCCCTACGAAAACATTCAGAAGGGCGACCGTGAGTAAAGAGCCACCTCCTGCCATCGCATTAACTATTCCCGCGACGACCCCGGCGCCTGCAACCAACATGGCGTCAATGAGTTCCATCCCTGCAATCATTGCCTGTATTCGCTGCCTAAATAGCACTAGTTGAAGAATCTCTTCGTGAGATGAGCCTCGCGACCTCTACTCTCAGTGATATGGCCGGTAACACCTTTGGTGAACAATTCCGTATTACTACTTTCGGCGAATCCCACGGCGGGGGCGTCGGAGTCGTTATTGATGGGTGCCCTCCCCGCCTTGAGCTCGACACGAGCGATGTTCAAGTGGAACTTGATCGCCGACGCCCAGGGCAGAGTCGTCTCGTAACTCAACGTAACGAAGACGACGAAGTAGAAATTTATAGCGGCTTGTTTGAAGGCCGCACCTTGGGTTCCTCAATAGGGATGCTGGTGCGAAACGAGGACGCCCGTCCCGGTGCTTATGAAGACATGAAAAGTACCTACCGACCAAGCCATGCGGACTGGACGACCGAAGCAAAGTACGGGATCAGAAATTGGCAGGGGGGTGGCCGTGCATCGGCTCGTGAAACCATCGGCCGTGTCGCTGGCGGAGCGGTAGCTCGAAAGGTCATTCAACAAGTAGCGGGAATCGAAGTTATTGGGTGGGTGAGTTCAGTCCATGACATCGATGCCCAAGTTGATGGTGGAACTGTTTGCCGCGAAGAAGTTGAAGCAGACCCTACGAGATGCCCTGATCCGGGGGCAGCCGCGTTGATGACTGCCGCTATTGAGGCGGCACGAAAGGACGGCAACTCATTAGGTGGGGTCGTAACTTGCGTAGCCAGAAATATGGTTGCTGGTCTCGGCGAACCTGTTTTTGACAAGCTTGACGCTGACTTGGCTAAAGCTTTGATGTCACTTCCTGCTGCGAAAGGATTTGAGATAGGTAGCGGGTTTGCTGGAACTTTGATGACCGGCCGCGAACACAACGATCCTTTCGTGCCAGGGTCAGATGGTCGTCCAGCCACGTCAACTAATAACAGTGGTGGGGTGCAAGGTGGCATCAGCAACGGTGAGGATCTAGTGCTGCGGGTGGCCTTTAAACCAACCGCGACGATTGCTTCGCCTCAAGAAACTGTGACTCAAGACAACGAGTCGGTGACTCTCGAAGCACGAGGAAGACATGACCCGTGCGTTCTTCCTCGAGCGGTCCCAATGGTGGAAGCAATGGTGTGCTTGGTGTTAGCGGACCAGGTGTTGCGCCAACAAGCCAACACCGTCACTTAACGCTATTCGCTACCTAGTCGTCTCGTTCTTCACGCAAGAATTTTTGAAATTCGGCCGCGAGGTCGTCACCTGATGGCAAGTCTGTTTCGTCGGCGCGGTCAGCTTCTTCTTCCAGTTGTCGCACGTATCCGATGATCTCAGAGTCTTGTTCAACGGCGTCACTGACCCGCTGTTCCCATTCCAGGACGCTGGCATCCAGGTCGCTGTAGCCGGTTGGGACCCCAGTAACTTTTTCAAACTCAGCGAGAAGGGCTCGGGTCCCCTTTGGGTTTGGCGGTCCTGCAACGTAATGGGGTACGCCTACCCGCAGCGAAATGACTGGAAGGTCGGCGCTGTCTAGGGCGTCGTGCAACGTGCCGATTATGCCGGTAGGGCCTTGATAGCTCGGCCGGTCGAGGCCAAGTCTTCGAGCTAGGTCTGCACTAGCTGCACTCCCTTTAACTTCTGATGGGCGCGAATGAGGGATTCCAGCGACCATTGCTCCCAGTGTCACAACCATCTCGCATCTGGTATCTCTAGCGATTTCGACAACGGAATCACAGAATGTTCGCCATCTCATCCGCGGTTCAAGCCCAGATAGGAGTACTAGATCATGGGGGAAATCATTTTCGATTATGTGAGCGTCTAGCGATGGCCATTTGATTCGTCGTTCTCCGTCGTCAGCGATTTCAACGTGAGGTCGATTTTCTTGAAAGTCGAAGAACTCTTCCGGGTCTATCCGCGCAACTCTTCTGGCGTCGTATTGATCAACAATCCATTGGATTGCGCCGGTCGCACATTCGCCGGCATCAAACCAACCTTCGAAAGCGACAACTAGGAGGGGGCTTTGCAGACTGGGTGCCTCGTCCCATACGACTTCGGTCATGACACCACTATTGCGTACTCGAGGACGTTATGGATAGTTAAGTGAGGTCGCATAGGGGTTTTGTTCTGTGGCTGGTTTTCGAAACGACACTCATATGGGGTCAAAAGGCTAAGAAAGACAGCGGTTTTAAGGTCTTGAGATCACTGGTCAGCAATCCCAGCGACGAGAGGCTGTGGATTTGGTCGTCTATGACTAGCGAGCGTTGAATCGTTCCTCGCCAGTCGAAGTCAGCCCAACATTGTTGTCTTTCAACTTCTGTTTCGTTTTCGCGTTCCTCGGACCATCGTTGACATGTCACTTTGGGATCGGATTTCAAGTGTGTGATGCGGCCACGTTCATCCAGTTTTTGCCCGTTGAGTTCTAGTGCTATTGCTCCCGAGAACGCGTCCCCGTCTGGGCTTGCTATCTGGTGAGTTGTGACGGGCAAGACGAAGAGATTCTCGTTTGGCCAATGCAAAAAGGCTCGAGCGTTGTATTCGATTTCGCTAGTTCCGCCTGGTAGCTGCCATTGATCGACCCGTATCGGTTTCGACAGGTCACTGATGTCAAACAATGAGACTTGAGTCCCGAGCCTTTGTCCGGTGTCCGTCGCGTCTTGTCCTACTCCAAGTAGAAGATTGTCTGTGACTGGGTGAAGATACGCGGAGTACCCCAGGATTTTGAGTTCTCCGAGCACTTTCGGAGACTCGGGCCGCGACAAATCGATGGTGTACAGCGGGTCGGTTTGGCGAAAGGTTACGACCGTTGCTATGTCGCCCAGAAACCGGACCGCATAAATCCTTTCTCCTTTGCCGATGTTGCCAACTTGACCTATTTCGGAGAGCCCGCCGTCAGTTTCTTTAAGAACGGTGACGAAACTTTCACTGGTGGCTTCTGGTTGTGGTGACCACCATCCATGGTTGGTGGTGGCTACACGCAGATGGTCGTTGTGCTCCGACATCGAGTATTGGTTGAGGACTGTTCCGGTTACCTGACCAGAACTCCGGTACAACGTGTTGGTTGGGTCGCTGATGTCGAACTTGTGAATTCGAGTCTTTATTGTCGGTGGTTGGTCCGAACTGGTTTCTCGATCCGCTTGCAGTTGTCGTTCATCGAACCATTCGGTTGTAGCGACGTACAGGTTGTTTTTTGATGAGTACACCGTTTGGCCGTCGGCAAGAACCGATGTGCTGGCAATCTGCCGTTCAAATAGTTCTTCGCCAAGGTCGACCGTCACAACATTCAACATCTGAAGTCCGCTATTTGATGGGGGGTGGTAGATGCGTTCGCATGTAGTCAGGGTTCCCTCTTTAAGTAGCTGTCCTTCGCTGTTTTCCAGCGCGAACCATGGCACCCAGTTATCAATCGTTGATTCTTTGATTAGTTGACGATTTTGTTCCTTGGCTTGTCTTTCGGCTCTCAACCCTGATCCGTTTGGATAAACCCATTCGAGCCCTGTCGGGTTGCTTTGGATAACTATTCGAGCAGCATTGTTGACGAGTCGACTACTGATGTAGCTCCCGTCGATGTGGAGGCGCCTAGTGATCCGAGGGATTGGTTCGCTGATATCAACGCTGATCAGCGTGGTGATGGGGCTATACCACCCTGGTCGTGGCTGCATCGAGCGGAGAAGCGGTGTTGTGTCATGCATTTGGCCAAATACGACGACTCGGTCACCTGACAGAAACATGTCTTGCGCCCAAAATTTCTTGAACTGGAATTCTCCTGATTGGTGAAGTTGTTCGCCGGTGGCATCGATGACGTGGAGTGTGTTGTCGACAAGAGCGATGACTCGTCGACCATCGGTTTTGACGATGTCGGGTTCGTCGACGCCTGCTTCTTGAATGTTCGTTGTGCTGTATTCGACTTCGGGGACTGATGTTGCTGAGTCAGCTATCGCTTGCGGCGAACCACGCAACATTTCTGCTTCCATGGTTTCAGGGAAGTAGCCACCTCCAATCCCCCATGGGCCAACCATGTCAAGTGCGTCGGTCTTGACGTGGTCGAGGAATGGTTCGCACGACTCGAAGGGTGTGAGGGCGGCCGTGAGCTGGATCTGTGATGGTGGGAGCGGAACTGTCCTGTCTGGATCTGCAGCCCCTCCAGCATTATCTGCACCGCAGGCACACAGCAGTGCTGAAAATGTGAACACGGCGATGATTCTCTGCACGGAAGCTCCTATGTAGTAACGATTTCCCATACAACGACCGGCGACCTGGTTTAGTTCCCTTTTAGAAGTTACGAAATAGTGACAAGTGACACGGCTCATTTCCAAGCGCTGGTTCCATTGACCAATCAACCCATCGTTCGACCAGCGCAAATCCTGCTTGGCGTGCTGATTCGTCGAGGATGTCGGTGGCAACGGGTTGAATCTTGGTGGTAATTGACTCGCCTTCTGTGAATTCAATCCGGCGATAGTCGATTCCATCTGTGCTGATGATTACTGCTCTGTCAGTTTCTACGGCAAGTGCGTGCACGCCTCGTTCAACTGGCAGGGACCCTTCGATGATGACCTCGCATGAAGCGTTACCGTGCTGCCACGGGGATGAACTTCCGATTTCGTCGTCCAGCCACATGATCAAGTCTGAGGGCCCTTCAGTAATCTGGAGACCGGCGTTGACCAGGGCATCAAGAAGGTGGGGGCGTCGACTCCGCACAGTGATATTTTCGTGCCCTCGATCCAAACACCATTGGGCGATATCTGAAACATCGGACATGTTCACCAAGTTAGCGACAACATTGTGTCGTTGGGCTGGCATCATTTGCTGGTGCGCCAAATACCTCATGGCACTTCGTTACGAACTGGAGAAGCCTGGGCTATCGCGTTCACGTACTTCACCGTTGCTATTACGGTGTCGCTGGTTCACAGCACTGCGGGTACTCCCACTTGGGTCATCGTTGCTGCAACTCTGATCGTAAATTCAGCTACAGCAACGTTGGCGTACGCGGCGGTGACAGCAGCTGGGGGAAGTGTCGCCGCAGGTATTGCTGGCGGCTGGTTGACCTCCACCAGGTTCGGAGTGCTTGCCGCTGCGTTGGCACCTCGGCTGTGGCCCCAACGCTGGAAACGCGCATTGGCGGCTTTTTCAGCATTCGATCCAAATATCGCTTTGGCTAACCGAGAAGAAAAGGATGAAGACGTTCGCAGAGTTTACGTAGCGATGTCTCTGTGGTTGGTCCTGCCATGGTGGTTGGGAGCTTCGATTGGTGCCCTCATCGGGGATCTGGTGTCGGACCCGAAGGCTTTGGGAATGGATGCCATGTTCCCAGCATTGTTCATTGCCATTATTCGCCCTCAATTGATAACGCAGAATGCTCGACTAATTGCTGTTTCAGGCGCGGTTGTCGCGTTAGGGCTAGTTGAAGTACTGCAGGGTGGGTTGCCGTTCCTTGTTGCCGCACTTCCCGCGTTGTTGGCGCTACGCAACCGAGAAGATCGGAAGGGCTAATGCTGACCTGGGGAGTTGTGGTTGTGTTAGCTGTCGGGGTCTACGGGCAACGAGCACTGGGCATGGCGCTTATCAACCCGAAACTGATGGGTGACCGAAGCCGTCAGGTGTTGGCGATGGTGCCCCTGTCAATTCTGTGCGCTGTGACCGCCTTACAGACTTTCAGTAGTCGAGGGGAACTCGTTCTTGATGCCCGCGTTGCAGGTATTGCAGCGGCGTCGCTATTGGCCTGGAAACGCGCCCCCATGTTTCTAATTGTGGTTGTTGCCGCAGCCGTAACCGCAGGTGTCCGGTTGCTCTAATGACTACGTTTAGTTACCTAAAGACGCTATGACTACCGAACCTCGACATCCCCATCTATTGAAAATGACTGATCCCCCAACCATGGTGGGACACAGGTGTATTACCTGTGAACGGGTCGCGTTTCCCCCAGACCCCTACGGTTGCGAAAATTGTGGTTCACCAGCGTCGACCTTTGAGCAGTGGGATCTAGAAGCGCGGGGTTCAGTGCAGGCGGTAGCAACCGTGCATCGGCATCATCGTTCTACACCTGTTACTCCCTTCACCGTCGGTGTCATCGGGCTGGTTGGGGGTCCCGTCGTGAAAGCCATAGTGGAGGGTGTCGGTGTTGCAGTCGGTAGCACCGTTGAAGGGTTCTTAGCCCACGATGAACCAGACAACGAAGGCAATGTGGTCGTGGATTTACGTTTTCGGGTTATCGAATGAACGCACCAAACTTGTTGTCCGCCAGACCAGTTTTCGTTGTCGGGATTGGTTTGCATCAGTATCAGCGACGTAGCGATGCCACATATGTGTCACTTGGCTTAACAGCGGTTCGAGCGGCTTTAGTTGATGCCGGCATCGAGTGGGCAGATGTTGAGGCCGCCTACACGGGTACGGCGTTACTGGGTATGGGTGCTAGCCGGATAATGCTGAGCAGGCTCGGGGCGACTGGCATCCCTATGACACAAGTTGAAAACGCGTCAGCTTCAGGGTCATCGTCGGTAGCCCAAGCATGTCTAGAAGTTGCGTCTGGACGGTCCGATGTTGTGGTCGCATTAGGTGTTGACAAACCCCGAGGGGGTCTTGGAGCAGCACCTGGTAATGCAGGTATCAATAACCTTGAGGGTGGTTCGGTAGTTCCCTTCACTCACTTCGCTTTGCTTGCTTCGGAATACATGAACTTGCATGAGGTGAGTGACAAGCAAGTCGCGAAGGTTGCGGTAAAGAACCACCGGAACGGTTCTCATAACCCCTTTGCCCAACGTCAAAAAATTCGAACCCTCGACGAAATTCTTACAGAGCCAATATCTGGGTCGCTCACCAGATTGCAATGTTGCCCTGTGGGAGAAGGCGCTGCAGCTGTCATCATTGCTTCAGAGGATGGGATCAATCGGCTTCAAATTGATCGCTCTCGGGCAATGCAGGTTGTTGCCTCGGCAACTAAAACCGAAGGACTTTACGGTGATGGTGTCGGTATCGATGCAGCTTTGACAGCTGAAACTGGTGGGGCCGCATTCGAAGAAGCGGGCCTCGGACCAGCAGACCTTGACGTGCTTGAGGTGCATGATGCGTTCGCCATCGAAGAGTTGTTGTATGCCGAAGCGTTGGGGCTTTGTCAGCCCGGCGAAGCAGCATCACGCATCGAATCGGGTGATTTCGATATTGGCGGAAGCTGCGCGTTTAGTCCTTCGGGAGGGCTGCTAGCCATGGGACACCCCATTGGCCCGACCGGAGTGGGGCAAATCGCAGAAGTGGTCCGACAGTTACGCGGCGAAGCAGGTGTTCGTCAACAATCCGATGCTCGTGTTGGTATGGCTCATATGGTCGGAATTGGTGCAGTGTGTGTGGTGCACATTCTTCGTAAGCCCTAGCTAGACCATCAACTGTTTTGGGGGAACCCGAGATCTATTTGACTTGACGCGGGATCAGGCCAACGAGCAGTAACTGCTTTCGCTCGGGTATAGAAGCGAACACCTTCTGGTCCATACATGTGAGTATCCCCGAAGAGAGACGCTTTCCATCCTCCAAAGGAGTGGTAGGCAACCGGAACTGGTATCGGCACGTTGATACCCACCATCCCTACTTGCACTTCGTGTTGGAACTGACGCGCTACTCCCCCGTCACGAGTGAAAATGGCAGTGCCGTTACCAAACGGGTTCGAATTGATGAGGTCCATTGCTTCTCGGAAGGTTTCTACTCGCACAACACTGAGCACGGGCCCAAAAATTTCGTCTTGGTAGCACTCCATATCGGCCGTTACTTTGTCGAGAAGAGTTGGTCCGTAAAAGAATCCGTTGGCGGGAAGATCAGCGGTACTTCCATCAACAACTGCGACAGCGCCTGCCTGCTGTGCTCGCTCGACATAGCCAGCGACTCGGTCACGATGCTCAGATGTGATCAATGGACCCATTTCGGCGTCGGGTTCGGTTCCCACTCCAATTTTTACGTCTGGGATTCTTTTCGAGATTGCCTCTACAAGTTGATCGGCAGCTGATCCGACAGCTACCAGGGCGCTGACAGCCATACACCGTTCGCCCGCGGATCCGTAGGCGGCACTCACTGCCGCGTCAGCGGCCATCTCAATATCAGCGTCGGGCAACACCAACATGTGATTCTTTGCTCCACCCAATGCTTGAACCCTTTTGCCAGCTGAAGTGGCGCGTTCATACACATAGCTAGCTATTGGTGTTGAGCCGACGAAGCTGATCGCAGCGATGTCTTCATGGTCAATCAAGGCGTCGACGGCTTCTTTGTCACCGTTTACTACTGAGAAGACCCCGGGTGGGAGACCAGCTTCGATAAACCATTCAGCGATGAGCATCGACGCTGAGGGATCTCTTTCCGATGGTTTACAGATGAAAGCGTTCCCACAAGCAATCGCAGTCGCGAACATCCAAGCCGGGACCATGGCAGGAAAATTGAACGGGGTGATGCCAGCCACAACACCGAGGGGTTGGCGAAGGCTGTACACCTCGATCCCAGCTGATACTTGCTCGTTAATTTCACCTTTGAGGTGGTGCGCTATACCGCAGGCAAATTCAACGTTTTCTAGTCCGCGAGCAACTTCGCCCGCTGCGTCCGAAACGACTTTCCCGTGTTCACTGCTGATGACTCTCGCAAGTTCGTCAGTTCGAGCAGCCAAGAGCTCGCGGAAGCGAAACATGATTTGGGTTCGTTGCGTGAGAGAACTTTCGGCCCATTCGACCGCAGCTACATTCGCAGATGCCACGACCTCGTGAACCTCAGCTACTGATGCAAGGTCAACTTGGGCTTGAACTTTCCCTGTCGCGGGGTCGTACACGTCGCTCGATCGCCCGCTTGTTCCCTCTTTGTGTTGACCGTTGATGAAATGTTGGATGCGTCGCACCGCGTCACTCTAATGCTCGCTAGCCGCGGCCTCTACAGCGAGGGACTTGTTAGTTGTCGTTGTAGAGGTCGTAGCGACCTAAACGGTCGAGGCACACTTCGACGCTCCATGGCAGCATCGTTGCTCCACACCGCGCGTCACGATAGTGCTGTTCCAGTTTGTTGGGTCGAAGCATGGATCTTCCGCCGCAAACTCGTATGGCGAGTGATGCCATTTCGGGGGCGCCTTCCATTACAGCCACCATGGTGCTCCATGCGCGTCGTAAAGCAGATTTGGTTGGGTCGACCGATGTCTCGCTCAACACTCGATACATCAAGGATTGGCCTTTGTCGTAGATCATCTGCATTTCGGCCCATCCGGCTTGTTTGACGTGATTGTCTCTGCGAGAGGCAACCCCATGTTCACCTCTCAGGTATTCGCCTGTGAGGTCCAAGATCGCTCGCATTAACCCCAGGTAGGTGAAGCTCAACGTCATGTAGAAGTAGGGGAATCGTTCAACCATCGCGTCGAAAACCCCTGGTGGTAAAACTTCGTTGTCTTCAGGGACAAACGCGTCGACAAGTATGAGGTCACGAGAGTCGGTTCCTCTCATCCCGAGGGGGTCCCAATCGCCGTGGATTTCGACACCGTCAGCGTCCGCGGGAACTCCCAATAGTCGAACTCGGGGGTCCCCTTCCACAACAGCCACCACATTGTGGATGTCAGCTATTCCGCTGAGAGACGCAAAAATCTTTTTCCCGGTGACTTTGTAGCCGCCGTCTACGGGAACTGCATTAGTGCCAATCGGCTGGCCGCTTCCAGGGGTTCGTCCTTCAGAAAACGGTTGACTATGGATGGTATGGCGGCGGCACATGCCCTCCCAAAGTTGTGGACGGACCCGATCGAGATGGGCTTGTTGTTCGTCGTCCATGTCGAGTTCGTCTGCTATCCATCCAGCAAGTAGTGCTGTTGCTGTGTGCATATTGAAAGTGAGTGCAGTGGTTGGGCAATGCCGACCAAGCTCTTCGCTTACAAGGGCATAAGCAACAAAGTCACCGCCGAGACCCCCGGATTCGGTTGGGGCACAAAGCCCAAGGAAGCCTTCATCAGCGAGTTCTTTCCAATTCTCGGTTGGGAATATGGCGTCTTGGTCATATCGGGCAGCTCGTTCAGAGAAACGCAATCCAAGCGCGGCGATTTGTTCGACCAACTCCATGCGTTCGGATGTTTGGATTGGATCTACCACGGAGATTCCTCAATCAAAAGATGACGGCCAGAGTACGGGGAATAGGTCAGAGCGCATCATGTCACCTGATTGCAGCCCTAGATCGTTGAGTGGTGGTGACGTTTCACCTTGACGTTCAAGGTAGCGGACATCGTCGCCTAACCATCGTGTCGAGAAGGCGCGTCGCCTGTTTTCTATTTCGGCTGCGGTTGTCCCATGAAGGGTTCGAAAGTCGAAACAAAGTGCGTCACCGGGGTTTAGGACTTCTACGAAAATGTCGGCGGCGTCGGGATCGACATCGGGAACCGGAACAAGCGAACGGTCTTCGTTGTCATATTCGGCACCTGACGCGAAATCTCGGGGCCGATAGACATCACCGTTACGGTGCGAGCCTTTCAAAAATCTGACACCAGTTTCCATCGGAGTGCTGTCTAATGCCACGTATATCGAGACGGTCTGGGTTCCGTCAACACAGTAGTAGGGCAGATCGTGGTGCCATGGTGTGGCTTTAGCTGTGCCTTGTTCCTTAGAAAATGCGTGGTCATGGAATAGCTGAGCCGTGTTACTCATCATGAGCTGCGCCGCAATCGCAGCTGCTTGTGAACTCAGAACGAAACGAAGGTATTCGGGAATTAATTGCCAGTTGCAGTAACTATCGAAGAATCTTCCGTTTTCGTCATCACCGATGCTGTCGCATGGGAAAGCGAATGCTTCAGGGTTTTCGAGGTTTCGTTCAAGGCCAGCTCGGAGGGACTCCACCCAATCGGGAAACGCTTCTCGGAGGAGCACCACACCATCACGTTGAAATGATTCAACCATTTCCGGCAGTACCTCTGCGGGAGGACGAACTGTTGAGGCAACGAGTTCGTGCAGATCTTCTATCGCGCGCCATTGCGCCGCTGCGTTGTTCCCTACTGCCATATCTACATTCTCGCTGCTTTAGTCAGTCGATCGTTACAGTCTTTTCTAATGAAGGTGCGTTTCAACCAACAAAATGGCTCAGTGTTTGTCTTTTTGGCGGGCACTCTGTTCAGCTTTAGTCCGCTGTTGTTTCGTTGGACATCGGGCGAGAGCTCAGAATGGTTATTTCTTTTGTGGCGGTCTGTTGGAATTCTTATTTCAGCTTCGATCGCGTTATCTGTGGGTTCTCTGAGACGTCCCAAGGATGCGCTCACTACCGGCTTAAGTAAGAATTTGCTTGCTGGTGCACTTATGGCTGGCATGTCGACGTCATTCATAATTTCTATATCCCGGATCGACGCTGCAACGACCTTGTTGCTACAGAGTTTGGCCCCGTTTTCTGCCGCGTTGTTGGGGTGGGTGTTATTGCGAGAGAAAGTTGATGGCCACACCTGGGTCGCTATGGCGATCGGTGTCGTTGGGGTGGTGGTGATGGGCACAACGTGGGATGACAGCAGTGTGGTTGGTATTTCGGCTGCGTGTTGTATTCCTCTGATGCTCGGTGTTTACACAGTGCTGCTAAGAGATTCGCAGCATCGTGATCCTCGGGCCCAGGTTTTCTTTACCGGGGTGATCGGCATTGTGGTCGGGGTAATAGCTAGCGCTGCAACGGGAGGGTTTGCTCTACCGGTTCGCGACGCGGTTCTCGCTTTAGCTAGTGGCGGAATTCTCTTGGGTGTAGGTCTCCCGATCTTTAATGCTGCTGGACGTCACGTTCCGGCGGCCCGAACGAGCCTGTTATTGCTCAGCGAGATCATCCTGGCTCCAATTTGGGTGTGGTTGATTGTCAGCGAGACTCCAGCGGGGAACACTGTTGTTGGCGGCGCAGTGATTCTTTTGGCATTGGTATGGGTCGCGACACATCCCAGAGTTCAAGCCGCATAACAGTCCGGTCTTTTTATAAAAGGGCGATGGGATTAGCAGGTGAACCTGTTCCACCTTCAACTCTGAGCGGTGCAACCGTGAACAGAAAGCTCCACTTGGAACGCTCTGCACACGCGGCAGCTAGTCGATCTAACCGAAGGTTGTCGAGGAGGTGTATCCCCATGGCAACGATGACTGTCTGGTGAATCGGCATAACCCAGTCGTCTGGGTGGTTGCCTGGCAACACGTCGCTTACCCCGTCACATCCCAGAACGGAAACGTCTCGTTCGCTGAGCCAACTAATGCAATCTGGGTGCAAGCCTGCCATGCCGACATGGAATGGGTGCCATGGCCCCATTTCGGCTCGACGTTCGTCTCGTCCGGTGCCAACAAGCAAGATGTCGCCTTTTCCTACGGACACACTTTGGGCTTTTTCGCAGGCCTCAAGTTCTTCAGCTGTGATGGCGTCACCGGGTTCAAGCCATTTGACCCCCCGGAGACGAGGAATGTCTAGAAGTACTCCGCGCCCGACGACACCTTCGGCGGCGACCATGATGCTGCACCGAGTCGCGCCAGTGCTTTTAACCGTCTCGGCGCCGTATCCGTTGTACATCTGCTTGTTAACGAAGACATGACACAGGGCATCAATATGGGAGGTTGCCATTCCGTGAAATGCAACACCTACAAAGTCACCAGTTGATTCCATGTTGATGTTTGGAGAAACGCAGTCATCCCCACCTCGGACCATCATGTGAAGCGCCGGATGCCGATTCTCTGCATTGGGTTCAACCGGAAGTTCCCGGGCACAACTGACCGCTTCGCCATGAATCACTTCAGCTGCCGCAGCCGCTCTTAATTCTGGTGTTATGAGATTCAGAGCGCCGGCCTCATCGTCGGATCCCCACCGATCCCAGTTCTTGACGGACTCGAAAAGTTCTCGATGTTCTTCTGACGTCATCCATGGCTCAGTTGACATAGTCGTTCTCCTTTTGCTCGCAGCAAATCAAATGCTCAATCTCGGCACTGACATGCCCGCAATCTCTACATCTAACTATGGTTCATGCCTCTAGCCACGAGTCACCTTCGCGAACAACCAGTAATGTCGGTCGATCTTTTCTGAACGCAGCGGCAACTTCGACTGCGAAGTGTTCACGGTCCTGGACAACGACACCGTCACAATGCATTGATTTAGCTAAGGCTACGAAGTCAGGATTTCTCCCCTCAACACCTACCCGACGGATGTTTCGAGCGTCCATATCGTCCTGGATTTGCTTCAAACCGCCGTTATCCCAAATGACGATGGGGATGGGGAGTTGCTCCTCCGCGGCGACGATCAATTCTCCGGGCGTGAACATGAACCCGCCGTCGCCGGATAAGCAAATCACTGATCGACGAGGGTCAGCAAGCTTCGCTCCTATCGCATTCGGCAAACCGCATCCAAGGGTGCAGTAACCCGCTGGATAACTCCAGGTGCGAGGTTGTCGAGCCGCAAACTCAAATGCACCGGTGTACACAAGTTGGCAAATGTCCCCGGCGACGTAAGCATCATCTGGCAATAGCGTTCGCAGCACACCCAACAGGACCGCGTGCTGAGACTCCGACTCTGTCAAATTCTCTCGGATTTGGGACCGGATCTGGGCTACTTGTCTTTCAACATCACCTCGAGGCTGTGCCGATTCAAATCTTTCGCCTGCCATTAGTGCTGTCATGACAGTGTGCGCGTCCCCGAGAATCGAAACTTCGGCAGGATATTGATCATCAAGCTTCCGAGAATCAATATCCACCCTGATTAAGGCACCCGGCAAATCTAATTCATCCACGAAACTATCTGTTTCGGCAAGTTCAGTTCCCACCGCCAAGACCACGTCAGCCGTGGAGAGGTATTCACGTGCTTCTGCTCTAACAGTTGACGCGTTGAGGCTCAGTGCTGCGTCGTCGACCACAATTCCCTTTCCGGCAGTGCTGCACAAGACAGGGGCGCTGAGTTGGTCACTTAACTGTCGGATCTCATCAAAAGCATCCGTTGCTCCTCCGCCCACCATGATCACGGGGCGCTTGGCTCTCGAAAGCAGCGTCCTCGCAGCTGTTATCTCATCGTTATTCACGGTCTTCGCTACATCGATCTTCGTCGCAAACCAATCTTGGTGAACTGTTTCACCAAGCACGTCAATCGGAATTGAAATATGTACCGGACGCGGGCGGCCGTTGCTGAAACTCTCGAAGGCTCGTTCTAAAAGTCCAGGTACTTCACCGGCGCTGGTTGCTCGTGCGCTCAACGCCGTAAGCGGTTCAGTCACGGCAATCTGGTCGGGAATTTCATGCAGAGCACCGAGACCCAGACCGTGGGTATGGGAAGCAGTCTCAGAAGAGAGCAAAAGCACTGGAATCGAATCAGCCCACGACTGACCAAGTGGTGTTAGGGCATTGGTGACACCAGGTCCTGAAATAACGAGCGCAACGCCGATCTTGCCGCTGCTGCGGGCATAGCCATCTGCCATAAACCCAGCACCTTGTTCGTTTCGTGCTTGCACGTGACGTATCGAACTGTCAGCTAGACCTCTGCAAAATTCCAGGGTGTGAACACCCGGTATCCCAAAAACCGTGTCGACTCCATATTCCGCTAGGAGCCTCATGGTGGCTTCACCGCACGTAAGCCCACGAGTGTCGGCCATTAGCACTCTCCTCTTTAATTTTCTCGTCTACGCCAACGATCAATAACATCATCAACGACTTCGGTCATATTTGCTATTCCCCCAAGGTCAGGGGTTCTCACGCCAGCCGCCAGCGACTCCTGGACTGCTATCTCAATGTCTTCGGCAAGATCAGATCGACCAGCCGCGTATTCAAAAAGCATGGCCACGCTTAGGAGCATTGCCACAGGATTCGCGTTACCAGTTCCAACCAAATCAGGCGCGCTCCCGTGCACTGGTTCATAGATCCCCGGCCGTGACGCTTCACCTCTAGGTGCCAGCAGAGGCAACGATGCTGATGGAAGCATCCCCAACGAACCTGTAATCGATGCCGCTTGATCGGAGAGAATGTCGCCGAAAAGATTGTCTGTGACGATGACATCGAATTGCTGAGGAGCTACAGCCAACTGGTATGCGCAATTGTCTGCGTACATCGTTTCGAATTCAACGTCTGGGAAGTCGGCCGCTACCTCGTGACTGATTTCGCGCCAAAGAACACCGGTTTCCATCACATTGGCCTTGTCTACCGACACCACGCGGTGAGATCGTCGCCTGGAAAGTTCAAAGCCGACTCTGAGATGCCGCTCAATCTCGAACTCGTTGTATCGGGTCGTGTCGACAGCTTCTCGACCCCTGGCCCCACGTTGAATCCCGCGGGGCGACGCAAAGAAGGTGCCTCCAGTCAATTCTCGAAGCACCACAATGTCGCACCCCCGAACTACTTCTGAGCGAAACGGGATGGAGTCACGCAGAAAGTCATAACTTCGAACGGGTCGAACCCCGGCAAACAAATCCAGTTCCTGTCTCAGTCTCATGAGACCATCGCGAATGGCAGGCTCAGCTCCCACAAAGATTCCGTCGTATTGCGGAGCGCCGACGGCGCCGACGAGAATAGCGTCGCTCTTTTTCGCGTTTTCCACGGTCTCGTCTCTGCAGAACGTTCCATGCACGTCGTAACACTGACCATGAAGCAGGTCATATTCGATCGACAGCTCAATCCCCTGTTCGTTGCAAACGGTTTCCAGGAGCCGCAGCCCTGCCTCTACAAGTTCAGGACCGATGCCGTCCCCACCAAGAGCCAACACGTTCAGCGATGTTGTTCTCCTCAATCGTCGCCTCCTAGTCTCCTACCCAACTCCGTAGTGAGTTCCGAAGCTCTTCGAGCTACTAAAATACGATTTACTGCTTCACGAAACTCAACATCATGTTTCGGCGGCCATGCAGGGGCAAGGGAAATTTCCTTAAAGACCGGTCCCGGAGAATCGAATTTCCCCGGCAGTTCACGTTCAGCCATTTGACGCCCCACATGGATATTTAGAGCTGCAGCATCAGCACGCCCTTCAAAAACCGACTTCAATGCTTCGGGATAGCCATCAACCGTAACGACGGAACTTTCCGGAAAGGTCTCTTTCGTCGATGAGACGAGTGGTCCGCGTAAAGGTGTCACAATCCGGTCGTTCTTGACAGGTGCACCTAGGAGTCTGAAGAGGACTCCTCCCGTCAGAATGATCGGTTCACCAAACACCACCTGACTTTTACGCTGGTCGGTAACACCCAGGCACGCCAAAACATCAACGTCATTCTGAAGCAAGGCGGAAATCTGGTGCTCCAATGAAAGGGGCACCCATTCCACCTCTAGAGCAAGCTCCCCAAACGTAAGAGACAAAATATCGACGGCGATTCCTTCCGGACCACCTGATCCCAGGGCAGCAAAAGGTGAGAAGTCTTCCTGATACCCAACTCTTACGCGAAGCTCTTGTTCATGCATGAATCATCAATCCCCGACGAACTTCGTTTGGCAGTGGTCGAAAGAAGAGGAAGGGCTCACGCTCACGAAGGTTACGACCCCAAAACGATCGCATTGGTCGTGATCGACATGCAAAACCATTTCGTGGCCGAAGGGGGTCTGAGTGAAGTACCCGCAGCTCGCGGCATAGTTACCAATATCAATTCTCTGGTTCACGAATTTCGTTCCTCTGGTGGCACTGTTATATGGATTCGCTCAACCATGTCCTTAGAGGGTCGAAGTTCTTGGCCGATGTTTTTCGACAACTTCATTTCTCCTGAACGTTCACGAGACGCACGAGCAGGATTGATGTCCGACACTTGGGGCCACGAGTTCTTCGAGGATCTCGATGTCGGGCCTGACGAGATAGTTATTGACAAAGACCGATTTAGTCCTTTTTCTCCCGATGCGTCGACTCTCGACGAAACTCTTCGGCGGCTGGGAATCGACACTGTCTTCGTAACGGGCACGATGACAAACGTCTGCTGTGACTCCACAGCGCGCGATGCCATGATGTTGGACTACCGATCCGTCATGATCGAAGATGCCAACGCCGCCCGCAGCGACGAAGCTCATGTCGGAGCCCTCACCACCTTCATGTCGGTATTTGGTGACGTTATAACTACTCGCGAAGCAATAGACCTCTTGGGTGACCCGTAGAATTCCTCTCCATTTGGGCACTCTTGAGGGCTAGTTCTTAGCGCCAAATCCCCCTCCACCAGGGGTTTCAATCTCAAAACAATCATCGGTGCCCACCTCTACGCGGACACTTCCGGGTAGCTCTTCAATGGTGCCATCAGTTTTGAGCAACCTGTTGATACCGACGAGTCCGGCTTCTCCCCCGTTGACCCCAAATGGGGCGACCTTTCGTCGCGACGACAGCACATTAACTGTCATGGGTTCTAAGAACCGAAGTCGTCGAATGGCGCCGTCACCCCCTCGATGCGTTCCTTGCCCTCCTGAATGGTCTCGGACCTTAAAGTGTTCAACCCTTACTGGGTGTCGCCATTCAAGAATTTCAGGATCAGTGAGGCGCGTGTTTGTCATATGCGTGTGCACCGCGGTTGCCCCATTCGCTGATGGCGTTGCTCCAGCACCTCCACAAATAGTTTCGTAGTACTGGTGTTGATCGTTACCCCAGATGAAGTTGTTCATGGTTCCTTGGGAGCCAGCTACTACGCCTAACGCCCCAAAGAGGGTGTCGACGAGTAGCTGACTGGTTTCTACGTTGCCGGCGATAACTGCTGCTGGAGGATGCGGGCTGATCATTGAAGGGTCGGGGATTCGTATATCTAACGGCACT
>PVBE010968743.1_pt1 | contig 39051 bp, 29 predicted proteins | sample 1631181 | NCBI WGS metagenome assembly PVBE01 (sample SAMN08397723, study PRJNA350692) | Marine metagenome, whole genome shotgun sequencing project. | isolation source: water | place: Pacific Ocean | collected 2012-04 | reverse complement strand
TCGTTCGCGCGCCCTGGTGAAGTTGGCCGAGCACCTGGCAGACTGAGGCGCTGGTCTACTCCAGGTACCCGAGCGCGCGCAGTGCCCTGCGTTGCTCCTCGCTGAGGAGCACTCCTTCCCGGTCTTCCCCGGGCGCTAGTGCCTCGCGGACAGCCAGGCTCAGGCTGAGCTGGCCGAGCAGGGATTTAAGGGTTGGATCCATGTCGGTAACCGGTGTTGGTTTCTGTTCAGCGATATCTTCCGGGCGAGAGAACCGCATGGCCTGGCCGGTTTCCTCGGAGTCTGCCCCGGCCCATTCCATGAGCAGTTTCTCCCGCGAACCGATCCAGGCCAACTGATCACTGGATGCGGAGAAGGCACGGGAATCAAATATGGCTGGGTCCTCATGTGTCCTGTCAGCATTCGTCAGGTGCTGGAGGAGTGCATTATCCCGTCCCTCTAGGCCGACCAAGTCCAGGAGCGTTGGCATCAGGTCCATGTTTTGAACCACTGCTTCGCACCGCCCCACCTCGAGTCCGGGCGCCTTGACGATCAGGGGCACATGTAGGACTTCCTCATGCAGGTCCCGGTGTAGTGGCAGACCGTGCTCGAAGAATGCCTCTCCATGGTCAGATGTGATGGCGACAACGGTCTGTTCGTTTAGGCCATTGAGTTCCAAGGCCGCGAACAGCCGCCTGAGTTCTGCATCCACATAGGCAATGCCGCCGTCGTAGAGATCGATCATCCGCTGGATGTGGGCAGCGCTCGGTTGTTCAGCAATCTCACCCGTGGCGTAGGCGAGGAGGAGTTCCGAAGCACACAGTCCACTATCGTGACACCCGGTCAGGTCAGTGCCCAGGCCAGAGGAGAACCGCTCCCGATACTCTGGCGGGGGATCATAGGGTAGGCGGTGCACTCCAGAGTGAACATCGAACAGGTGTAGGAAGAGGAAGAATGGTCGCTCTCCACGCCGGGCGAGATAGCGCTCCACATGGGCCAGCTGGCTGGTCGCCGTGCCCACCCGGTGCCGGACAAACAGGAACCACATCTTGCTCACGCCGCGCAGAATCAGGGACTGCATTCCCTGGCTGGGGTAGGGACGATGGGCGTAGAGGTCGAACCCTTGCGTGAAACCGTGTCGACCGCCAATAAAGCTGAATGGGCCTTTGCCGACAAATGCAGCTGTCTGCCAGCCCGCCTCCTGGAGTCTCTCGGCCAAGGTGTCGTAGGCCTCACCCAGTACGTCTCGCGGCTCAAGGACACCGAGAGAGACCGGGTCGAGGCCTGTTAGCAAGGCAGCGTGGGAGGGGAGGGTCCAGTGCGACGCGGAGTAGGCCCTGTCAAAGATGACTGCCTCGCGCGCGAAGCTGTCGAGTGTCGGGCTGGTCTCGCGTTCATAGCCGTAGAGACCGAGGTGGTCCGCGCGCAGCGTATCGATGGAAACCAAGACGATGTTCTTGTGCGCCTGATCTGTTGGAGCAGGGCCAGCACCGTCAAGGGGTAGCGCGAAGAGGGCCGGAGGCAGGCAGAGCAGTAGGAGGCGTAATGGTGTCAGGGCTCCGGAATGGTGGGCATGGGCGAGGAACGCGGCAGCGCCACCGCTGAGCAACGCCAGTATCAGGGCCAGGGCCGCCCCCAGGGGGAGTGTGAGACGGACCTGATCGCGCCCGATGAGATCATCAATGACCAGCAGGCCGACGGCCAGGGCCACGGCGAATCCCGCGCATCCGGCGAGGATGCCGGGACGAGGTGCGCGCTTGAGAAACCGTGTTGTGGCAATTCTCTCCAGCGAGATCAGGGCACACCAGATAGCCAGGCTCCATGACAGGCAAGCCAGCAGCGTGGCCAGGACCACATCTGCCGCCGTACCTACAGTCAGCGGTTCAAGCAGTCGTGTCGTGCAAGCGTCGAGTAGACCGAGGAAGCAGCCGATGAGTAGTGAGCGCGCGGCGCGTTCCATGGCCCCTACCCTAGCCCAAGTGGTTCAGATTGGGGGGAACGAAATAAAGAGAGTGCATGTTTATGGACCGGCGAGTCTCCTGCCGCAGGGGCTGCTGCCCTGGCGTGCCGAATCGAGTAGCTGACCAGGATCCATGTCGATTAGTTTTTTGCTTTCTTGCGACACGGTGGAAGGGGCTTGGCACTCACCGGGGATGACGCTGCGTACGGCGGCGAACTAGCACCCGAAGCGGACCCCAAGGAATGACCATGCAAGACGAATCTAGACAATGTGATAGCGTTTCGAATGAACCTGAGGGCCCTGGGGCGGGAGTGAAGGGTGTGGCCGTGGCGGGTGGAACCGGAGGCGTGGGAAAGAGAGGCGCCGCTGCTGGCAGCGGAGGCAAACTGCCTCGGCTTGGACGGCAACAATCCATTGTTGTGGCTGGTCTTGTTTCTCTCCTGTTCCTGAGTTTCGGCTATATGGTGCTCTACGGCCTGCTGCAGAGCCGCCCGCAGTTCGTTGACTGGGGCTTGCATCATGATGCACCTTCACTCGTGCAGGCCTCACCTACCTTTGCCCTGCGGCGGATTTCCGGGCTCAGTCATGACATGGAGATCAAGGCGCCGGATGTGGCAGAGGTTGTCTTCGATATGAGGGCGAACAAGGATTGGCGCGGAATGCATGGCGTGCGCAGTATCGAGGGGAATTGTGAGGCGCGTTTCGTCCTGGAGAACCCATATCCAGAACCGGTACACGCGTTGTTTCATCTGCCGGGACCAAAGAGCGAGAGGGGTGAGGATGCTGACATTCAAATGCTGAATATCGGCGCAGCTGATGGCAGTGGCCTGGTGCAGCGGGATCAGTATGGGGCCTGGGTGTGGTCCGGACAGATCGAGGCTGATGGTGAGGTGGAGCTCGAGGTGAGTTACACGGTCGAGCAGCTCTCGGGCGTGAGCTATGAGGTGGCGCCAAAAGGTGGTGGGAGTGTGAAAGACCTGACGGTGTCTGTCAATTTGAACGAAAAGGCGCACCTGGTTGTCAGCCCACCCACGAAGGCCAAAGACGGAGAACTGAAGCGCAAGCTCTACCACGAGCCAGATCCTGTGGGCGAGGACAAGCAAGCAGTAGTGTGGGAGCGCAAGAACTACATCTCGCAAGATACCTTCTCGGCTCGCCTCGAAACGGGACACAGCATCTTCTCTGCTCTTGAGCGGTTGCTGCAAGTGGCACCCCTGGTGACCGGGATGTTCCTGGTGACACTGGTCTCTTTTCTGGGCAAGGGGCGGACGGCGCGACCCAGTGAGGTTTTCCTGTTGGCCATGGGATACGGCTATTACTTCCCCCTGGTTCTATATCTGAATGCCCAGTATCAGTTCACCAGCTCGCTGTTGATCGCCTTTGTCACCTCGGCAGTGATCCTACTGAACTACGCACGCTTTCTGTTAGGAGGCTGGCGTGGCGTGCTGGGTGGTCTGGTATTGCTGGGCCTGTATCAGATTGTACCGACCATGATGGCCTTCGCCGAATGGGACCGTGGCATGGTGCTGCTAAGCCTGGGAGCAGTAATGCTCTGCGCGCTGGTTGATCTTCAGACGCAGAAGCTGAAACAAGCTGTGTCGGTCGGGGCGCTAGGCGCTTGTGCGATTTTACCAGCTGTTGAACTGGTGCCTTTCCAGGGATTCGGGACCCGGCCTGAGGGTGTGGGGATCGCGACCGCCAATGTTAGACACAAGGAAGCGACGATCCCGGAAGTAGTAGTCTCGTTTCCGGCCCGTCTGTGGCCTCAGGGGGAGTCGGGCACAGAGCTAGAAGACAGCCCGGATGGAATGCTCAGCCTGGGTGTGGCCAGTTATGAAATGACCTTGAGCGACACCAGCCTCGACATCCAGGTATCCGTCGATATCAGTGCCTCTGGCTCAAGTCAGGAGGCCGTATTGCTCTTCCCTCCGCAGACCTATGTGCTGGAGTTGGAGATGCCGCCGTTCCTCGCGTTGCGCTCCAACAAAGCTGGACTGGCAGTGCAGCTTATCGAGGCCGGCGCGGGCCAGGCAAACTTCCACTACAAGGTCCCGATCTCCTACTCAGGCACCCATGCCCGGTCCCAGGTGCCGCTCTTGGTCGACGCCGTGGGCAAGTTGCAGCTCATATCCGATGAGCCTGACCTGCGCTTTGAGGGTGCCGCGATCTGGTCCAAACGTCAGCGTGACGAGCAGTTCGTCTGGCAACTGGGAGTCTCCGGTGTCAGTAAGTTTGGTATCAATTGGGAACGTGAAGTCACTCACGTGAATGGTGCAGCAGGTGATGCCGACGCTCTTGATGCGGTTCCCGAGAGTGGGGAAGAAAGCTACGGCTTCCAGGTCAGCGTAGCCCGGCATCTGACTATCATCGGGCCCGAGGGCGATATGTTGCATCTCGCACGCTTCGAGCTTGCCCGGGGAGCCACGGATGAGGAACTGGTCCTGGCGGTTCCGAACGGACTGGAGTACGTCTCGGCCCAGGTGGATGGACAGACCGTGGCCGTGCCTCCGGTGGTCGAAGGTCTGTGCCACCTGAAACTCGGTGCCGGCCCAGGTGTCGTGCAGAATGATATTGAGGGAAGTGTCTCCGACGAGGCTGATGGTGGAGGAGTTCTGACCTCCGCAGGGAACGTTCAAACGGCGAAAGCAGGCGGTGCCCGCGTGGTTGAACTGATGCTGCGGCCATCTTCCGTTGTGTTGGGTTTCACGGGTGACATAAACCTCAGCCTGCCGCGCTCCACCGGCACCGAGGGGCGTGTGCTGTGGTCCGTGGCCTTTCCCACCGAGTTTGCCTTCCAGGTGCGTTCCGGTGGCCTCGACCAAGGGGCCGAGAAACAATCACTGTCGATCTTCGGCGAGTACGGCAGTGCCCTCGGGGGCCGGGACATCGTGACCCTTGGGAAGCGCCTGCTGCGTGCGCGTCCAGTTACCCTGCGCCTGTCCTATGTTCAGCATGTGCCGCAACTGACCAACGGCCTGATCAAGGACTATTGGTTTGGAGACAGAACCCGGCGATGAGGTTTCCACCGCTCTGCCGGGCCTGGAGTTCCTGCCTCCGGAGATCACAGGCATCTCCAGCGAGGTCGGTGTGGGCCTGTTAGCCATGCTCTGCCTCAGGGCGTAGAAGCCGTTCGCCGGTGGCCTGACGGGGTGGGATGAACGCGGGCGGGGAGTGAGCGTGATTGCCGGTGGCGTTTCCGGGCACAATGCCGGAGGATAGGTACATGGACACAAGCACGCTATTTTGCGACGGGAAGCGGACTCTCGTCGGGGTTGTTCACCTGCCCGCCACGCCCGGGGCACCGGGATCCCGTGGGGGTGGTGAGTCGGGGAGTGGTTGGGGGAGCGCCCTGGAAGCGGCCGTGGCCGACGGGCGGGCCCTGGTGCAGGGGGGCTGCGACGCGGTGATAGTCGAGAACTTCGGGGATGTACCTTTCTTCGCGGAGGATGTGCCGGCGGAGACGGTGGCGGCCATGGCCTTGGCCGTCCAGGCAGTTCGACTGGAGGCGCTGGCCGGGGGAGAGCGTGAGGTCGCTGTGGGAGTGAATGTCCTGCGCAATGACTGGCGCTCGGCCCTGGGGATCTGCGCGGCGACCGGGGCTTCCTTCGTGCGGGTCAATGTGTTCACCGGGGCGGCGGTGACGGACCAGGGGTTGATCCAGGGGCAGGCGGCGGAGGTCCTGCGGGAGCGGGACCGGCTCTGCCCGGGTGTGGTGGTGCTGGCGGATGTGCATGTGAAGCATGCTGTGCCACTGGGGGGCGGAGCGATCGGTGAGGCGGCGCGGGATACGCTGCTGCGCGGGGGAGCGGACGGCGTGATCGTCAGCGGACGGGCCACCGGCGGGGAGGTGAACCCGGCGGAGCTCAGGGAAGTGCGCGAGGCTTTGGGCGGGCTCGGACCGGACGGAGGTAGCGGACGCCTGCTCGTGGGATCGGGCCTGACGGAAGCCAACGCCGGAGAGCTCATGGCCCTGGCGGACGGGGCCATCGTCGGGACCTGGGTCAAGACGAACGGGGATGTGCGGCTGCCCGTGGATGTGAAGCGGGTAATGCGGATCAGGGCGGCGCTGGACGAAGCGTAGGGGCCCTCTCCGAGGACGTGCAGTCGCCTGGGAGCCGCTCTGGCCTGGGCGCCGTGCCCGTTGCCCGGAGCAGCCGTGCGGGGTGCGCTTCTCTTCGCGGACCAGGCCCGCTGCGTGGCGCGGGGGCGTGGTTGTGATCTGGCTCGCCGCAGTCGCATCCATGTGCGGGGCGGCGGCGGGCGGCGGCGGGCCCTAGGGCTTATCGAAGATGCCTGGCGGGAGTTCCTTGTGCGGGGTCAAGGCGTGGATGCGGATGGAGGTGCCCATGGGGCTTTGCTTGGCCAGGGCGGGGTAGGTCAGGCCGGCTTCTGTTTGGTATTCGCTGAAGTCGAAGATCTGGCGGCGGCGGGATTCCATGAAGGTCAGGCGGGCTGGGCGGTGGGCCTCGTCCAGGTCCAGGCGGCCGGCGAAGCCTGCCGGGGTGCTGAGTTGCAAGGAGCCGTCGGGGTTGGCTGTGGCGCTCACATCGGTGTTGGTGGCCAGGCGGTGCAGGAGGTTCCAGAGGCCGCGGTCGTGGGCGCGGGTCATCTGGGCGGCGGTCTCCGGTTCGAGTTGCGTCAACGTGGTCGTGGTGCGGGTCCAGGCCTCGCCGTTGGCCAGGACGGTGACGTTGTCCACGCCTCCGAGGGTGATGGTCTGGGAGATGCGTGGGGCGGAGAGATCCTTCCACTGGTGGCTGGGGAGTTCTCGGCCATCGGGCAGGATCATGGCGAGGCTGGCCTCCATGTAACGGGCGGAGGCCCAGGTCGCGCGGCCGCCGAGGGCCTCCAGCAACTCGTCCACAAGGGGCGGCTGGGGCGCAGGTGGGGCGGTGTGAGCGGCCGGGCGCCCGTAGTCATCCACGAAGACCAGCTCGATGGTGCGGGGCGCTTCGGGGCGCTGGGATCCGGTGTCCGTGGGCGGTGCGCCGGCGGTCGTGTCGATGAAGAACGGGGCCGCGTCAGGGGAGGCGAGGAGCGCGGCGCGAATCTCCTGCGCCGGGCCCACGGCCAGCACCACCAGGGAGTCTGGATCCAGGTGGCGGGTGGCGGCTGCCGAGAGGTCGGCCGCTGAGAGGCGCTCCAGTTCCTCTGGCCAGCGGTCATCGAAGTCCGCCGGGTAGTCCTGGGCCAAGAGGTAGAGAGTGCGGCGCAGGAGCTTGGCGGGCGTGTCGTTGAAGAAGACGCCCTTGTTGCGGGCGCGGCGGCGGAAGGCCTCGAGCTCGTCCTCGGGGAAGGGGGCGCGGGCTCCCTCAAGCACATCCAGCATGGCGGAGAGAGCCTCGCCCACGGCCTCGTTGCGCGTCCCGCACCAGGTGTAGAGGCGCCCGGCCTGGCCCCAGCCGAAGCCGAAGAAGCCGCCGACCGTGTAGGCCAGGCCGAGCTCCGTGCGCACGCGCATCATCAGGCGCGAGGTCATGCCGCCGGAGCCGACCACCGTGGACCACAGGCGCAGGGCGCTGTAGTCCGGGTCCAGGCGGCGCACGCCGGGACCCGCCAGGCGCAGTTCTGTCTGGGGTACACCCGGCCGGTCGAGGATGTGCACGCGGGTCACGCGCGGCTGGCTGAAGGGGCGCGGGGGAGAGGAGAGCGTGCCCTGGGCCTGGGGCAGGGGGGAAAGCGTGGCTTCCAGGAGGCTCCGGAGGTCCGTGGCCGGGCTCCCGGTGGCGCCCCTGTCCACTGAGCCGGAGAGGCCCACGATGGCGCGGTTTCTGGCGATGTGCAGGCGGTGGAAGCGCACCAGGGATTCGCGGTCCACGGCGGCCAGGGTTTCGCTGGTGGGCTGGCGGGCCCAGGGGGAGTCGCTGCCGTAGGCCAGCATCTCTATCACCTCGTCCGCCAGGGAGCCGGCGTCGTCGGCGCGGCGTTCGAGGGCTGTCAGAAGCTGGCGCCGCACGCGCTGAAGGTCCTCCTCCGGGTAGGCCGGGCTGGCCAGGAGGTCGCCGATTACGGTCAGGGTTGCCGCGAGGTCCTCGGCCAGGCAGGAGAACTCCAGGCGCAGGAACGCATGGTCGGCCTCGATGGTGAGGTCCACGGCGTGGCGGTCGAGCCAGGTGTCGAGTTCGGCGCCGCCGCGGGAGCTGCTGCCGCCCTGGCGCAGGGTCTCGGCCATGATGGCGGTCAGGCCAATCTGGGCGGCATCCTCGTGGACGGAGCCGCCGGGGAAGAGCAGCGTGCCATCGACCAGGGGCAGGGTGGGATCCTCGATGACCACAAGGCGCGCCCCGCAGGCGAGGGTGGTGGGCGCCGGGCGCTGGGGCCGATGGGGGCGCAGGGGCGGCAGGACGAGCTCGGCGGGGGAGGCGGGCAGCGGGCCCGCTTGGGAGGGGTCGGAGGCCTGGAGCCGGGGAGGGGCGGCGGGGGCTGCGGGGGAGGTGGGGATGGCGGGGAGGGCGGTGGACGCGGTGACGGCGGGGAGGGCGGGGGAGGTGGTGGCTGCGGTGAGGACGGTGGCCGCTAGTGCGCCGGCCAGGAGAGTTAGCAGTCCGAGGTGGCGGGTGGGATTCATCGGTTGCCGCCTCCGTTTCCGTTGGTGGTGGAGGTGGATTCTCCGGTGGCGCCAGGTTCATCGGCGCCATTGGGTACCGGCGGGTCGTCGGGCTCCGCGGGGCGCACCAGGGTGGCCACGGTGCAGCGCTCCGGGCGCAGGTAGCGTTTGACGGCGGCGCGCACGGCTTCGTCGGTGACGGCGTTGATGCGTTCAGTTTCGCGGAAGGCGTTGCGCCAGTGGCCGGTGCGGGCGTGGTACTCGCAGAGCAGGCCGGCGAGGTCGCCGGACTCGCGCATGGAACGCAGGAACTCGGCCCGGGCCACGCGCTTGACGCCGGCTAGTTCCTGGGGATCTGCGCCGTTTTGGGCCAGGTGGTCGATTTCTTCGAGGATGGCCGATTCCAAGGCGTCTGGCTCGACGCCGGCGTTGGGCACGGCGATGACGTAGGTGAGGTTGGCATGGGAAGCGTCCGGGAAGGCCGTGCCCGCGCCGGTGTAGGCGGCCAGTTGTTCTTCGCGCACCAGGCGTCGCTCCAGGCGCGAGCTGGCGCCGACGCCGAGCAGGCGCGCGGCGACTTCCACGGCAGGACCATCGTCGGCGGCCGTGGGCGGGCACTTCCAGCCGAGGATCAGGAGGGGCTCGGCGGGGAAGGGGACCTCGATGCGAATCTGTTCGGCTTGCTCCGGCTCCGGCGGGCCCACCGGTGGCGTGGGTGGGCCGGCGGGCAGATCGCCGAAGTAGCGCTCGAGCATCGGAATCAGCGTGTCGCGATCGATGTCGCCGACAACAGTCGTCACCAGGCGCGAGGCGTTGTAGTTGGCGCGGAAGAAGGCGGCGGCCTCGTCGCGGTCGTAGGCGGCAATGTCCTGGGCGTAGCCGATAACCGGGTGCCGGTAGGGATGGGAGCTGAAAGCGGCCAGCTTCCAGGCTTCCAGGAGGGCGCCGAAGGGAGCCGAGTCCACGCGCATGTTGCGTTCCTCGATGACCGCTGAGACTTCGCGGTAGAACTCGCGCAGGACCGGGCGCGTGAATCGTTCGCGCTCCAGCCAACACCAAAGCTCCAGGGCGTTGGCCGGCAGGCTGACCACGTAACCCGTGGCGTCAGCGCGCGTGAAGGCATTCAGGGAGCCGCCTCCGCCGGCGTCCTCCAGCAGGCGGCTGAAGGCCTCGCCGTCCACCAGGGCGGCGGCCTCTTCCTGGGCGGCGGCGAAGGCGTCCGCGCTGGTTCTGGTCCATTCAGCATCGCCCATGGCACGGGCTTGCAGGAGCTCCCCGCGGGTTGTGTCGACCCGTGCCAGGGCGATCTGCTCCGCGGGCCAGTCCAGAGAGCCCACGCGGTCGGAACCCTTGAACGCCATGTGCTCGAACATGTGCGCCATGCCGCGGATCCCGTCGCGTTCGTGGATCGAGCCCACATCCAGGCGCGTCTGGAAGGTGAGGATCGGCGGGCCTTCCCGGGAGACGAAGATGAATGTCCAACCGTTTGCCAGGGTGTGATCGCTGATGTGATCAATGGGGACGTTCGCCTGGGGAGCGGAGGGGGTGGGTTTGCTGGTCGCGTGGGCCGCGCAGAGTGCCGTTGCTATTAATAGGTATAGGTGGCGGGCGACGGGAAGCAGTCGGGTCTGCGGTCCCCAGGTGTTGTGTGTGTGGTCTTGCACGGCGCGGGGATTCTAACAACGCGCCCGGCAACTGGGGTGGCGTACCATGGTCATAAGGGGATTAGGGGAGCACGCGGGGCATGCGAGCGAGGGCCAGGCGGCGGCATGTGCGTTGGCTTCCCGGTCAGTGATTGACTGCTTATGCCGGAGCGGGTTTTCGTTTGGCATTATCGAAGGCGCCTGCGCGTCGCAGGGGCCGGTGCGCGCTTTTTCATTTGGAACTTCATTGACACACATCTTGCACTTGTCCCACGCTTCCCTCCGTTCAGCGCGACCGATGTTTGCTCCCCAGCTCCCAGGTGGCCGCGCACAACCACAACCCAAACCACACGCACATCATGGGCGAGGAGCTGGACTCCGCCCGGCATGGCGACCGGGAGGAAGCCCTCGAAAGAGGAGCCGGGAAGGGAATAGCTGGAGAAGGCCAAGAGAAGCCGGTATTCCCCACTTCTGAAACCGGCACAACCGGGGCGGGGGCGGCTGGATCCCGCCAGGGCACGGGGCGTGATGCGACCTATGACGTTCCGCGCACGGAGCGCGGCGCCGCCGCCAAGGTCCTCGCCGGTCGCGACCGCAGGGAGATCCTGCGGCGCATCATCGACGGAGACCCCCTCGAACTCTCCCAGCTCGTCATGCGCCGCCTGGTGGAGCGGGCCTTCCTGATCGACGGCGATCGGGTGCTGCTGCGGGCCGTGGCGCGCACGGCCCACGCCGCGCCGAAGTGGCACGGCAAGCCGCCCCTGGACGAATGGCTGGTGCAATGCGTGGACGCATCCATGGAAGACTTGGTCCAGGAGGACGCCGGCAGCGCTTTCTTCGGCATGGCCGTACACGAGAACGCCGACTCACACTTCGCCTTCATTGCCAAGGCCTTCGGCGTTGACACCAGCACTGCCCTGGAGATGGTGGCTACCTTCAACAGTCTGCCCGAGGAGGCGCGCCTGACCTGGCACGCCCTGGCGGTGGAGGGCAAGAGCCTCAAGCGCTATGTCGCCGAAGGCCACGGCCCGCCGTCCACGGTGCGCGAACACATCCGGCGCGCCGCCAAGGCCCTCTGTGTGCCCGGTTCCAGCTGGCATGCGGGCGGCGCTGCGGCCTACCCCGGTTATCCCGACGATGGGGACCACCCCGGCCCCGGCAACGCGACATCAGACCCCGACAGCAACGGCCTGCATGATCAAGGGGGATTCACACCATGACCAGCACCCTCTTCCAAGATCCGGATCTGGCCGAAGTTCTGTTGGACGTGGTCAATGACCAGAACTCCACGCTCTTCCGCGTGCCGCTCTCCACCGTGGCCGACGGCATGGCCGGCGCTTGCGTTTCCATCAGCGCCCGCTCCGCCGGCTTGACCAGCGCCGAGCGCCACCTGCTTGACGTGCACCGGACTGAACTGGCCGAACACCTGCGCCTGGCGGCCTGGAAGGTCCTCGAACGCAAACCGGAAACGAGAGACCGCCTGGTCCTCGATTGGGAAATCCCCGACGACGAAACCTGGGCCAGCGCCGCCCGCGCCGAGCTGGCCACGGAAGGCGTCAGCTCTCCCGGCTCCGAGGTCGACCTGCTGCGCAGTTGCGTGGAAGCGGGCCTGGACAACTACACCTCCGCCATCCCGCTCGCCATGGCGGCGCAGCGTTTGGTGGACACCTGCTCGACACGCGAGGTGATCGCGCTGGACACGCTCTTCCATGGCCACCATGCCTCTGCCGAACGCATGCTGCGGGAGATCCTGCGAACCCCGCGCACGGACCGAGAGGTGTACTACGCGCTGCTGAATCTGGGGGGTGTGGCGTCGCAGAAGGGCTGCTTCGCGATTGCGGCGACACGTTACCTGGAAGCCGCGACTCTGCGGCCGCAGGCGGAAGAGGCTTTTGCCGCGGCCTTTACAAATGCCGTTCTCGCGGGCTCCGAGGAGATCGCCCTCATTGCTGGCAATCGACTGGATGCTGATGGCACGCTTCCAGCCGTCAGCAGGCAGTTCAGCGACCGGACAACTGGCGATGGTGATGCCGCGCAGCTGGAACGAACTCAAACCATATCGAGGAATATTGTCTCGCGCGTCAATGCGCAAGCACAGGAACTTATCCATGCACTTGTTCAAGAATAGACACCTTATTACCGGCGTCCTGCTGGCTTGTACGCTAATCACCCTGGGCCTTTGCCTGGTTGATCGACCGGGCTCCTCGGAAGGGCATGAGGAGGAAGCCGTGTTGGTCGCGGGCAGAATGATCTCGGAAGGCGTGACAATCGTGGGCGGCAGTTCACCGGCACGTTCCAACCCCCCGGCCTAACCCCATAGCTGCTACCGTGGAACGTGCCCCTAGGCTTCGCCTGGCAGCCGGTGCTTGCTTGCTTGTTCTCGTTGTACTGGCGCTGCTTGAGTACTCTGACGAACGGCATCTGCCAGCCCAAGATGGTGAAAAACCCGGGCCTGCGGCGGCGGACATGGCAACGACGGATTCTGCGGGGCCTAGCCCCGATGGGGGTCCGGGAAAGACCATCGCAACATCGGCGCCCGAGGTCCCGGCAACCCGCAAGGCAGCCGAAGCTGCGCGCTTGTCAGGCACGCTTGTGGATCAGGCTGGCCGACCAGTGGCAGGTGCTCTTGTGACGCTCCATGCCGGTGCCCCGCCGGAAGCGCCGGATGGAGCAAACGAAGTTCAGGGTTCTGAGGTTCAGCGTGCGGTGACGGGAGACGGGGGTGGCTTTACTGTAATCTCCGAGTTCTCCGGCGCCTTGGTCGAAACACGCCCGATGGTCATCTGGGCCACCGCGAGAGGGTACCTCGCGCAGGCTCTTGTGCTTGAACCTGGAGTCTCTGACGTTGTCATGAGGTTGACTCCCGGCGCTTCCATCGAGGTGACCGTGCGCGCTGCGGATGGCTTGCCCGCTGGGGGCGTGCGCGTGGTACAGAGACTGCTGGGGGCTGTGCCAGGGGAGTGGACAGGTAGGGCGGGGCTGACGGAGGAAATCGCGCCAGATGCCCTGCGTCTGCACTTCCGACGAGTGGCGGTGACCGACGCTGAGGGGTTGGTGTCCCTGGCGGCAGGCCGTGGCCAGAACTCCCTCTTGGCTTTGGATGTCTTGGACCGGGGGAGAGTCAGCCGCAGGGAAGTGGCCCGGGCCGGAGAGCACGTGGACCTGGAGCTGTTCTCCCGCGTGTTTGTGGAGGGAATGGTCTTGGCGGGAGGGATACCAGGCCTCTTGTCAGGAACTGACCCGCTGCCGCAGGTCGCCCTGGGCTTCATGGATGAGTTGAGTGTCAGTGTTGCTGGGCGGCTTTCCGTGCGGGCAGACGGTTCCTTCGGGCGCTGCACCTTGCCAGTGACCGCCGCCGGTGAGGCTGTGGCGTGGCTTGAGGCTGCGGGCGTGGCACAACGGGATGTACGCTTGCCCGCGCCTGAGCATAATGATGTGCTCAGGTTTGAGTTACTTGCGCAAGCGGGCTTGTGTCTCAGCGTGCAGGTGGTGGATGCGGAGCATGAGCCGCTGGCAGGGTGCCGCGTAGAAGCCAGTTGGAAGGTGTTCGAGCGCTCGTGCAAGGAGAGTGCGAGCACGGACAGTGGGGGGCGGGCGAATCTGTCGACCCTTGGAGAAGAGTACATCTACCTCACGGTCTCGAAGCCGGGCCACAGGACCGCCCAGTTGCGAACCAGTGGGCACGGCAGCTCTAGGGAGGCTGAGGAGGCGCCGGATGAACTTGTTCTGGAGGCCGGTGGAAGCCTGGCTGGGCAGGTCGTGTACCGGGGGCAGCCGGTTAGTGACTTCCATCTCTTCTTCTTCAAGGGGGATCCTCAGAGTGGGACGCGCCGCGATGTGAGCGACCCGGAAGGGCGCTTCCTGTTACCCGGCGTGCCACTCGGTGAAGTCAGCATCTATGCCGCGACCGCGGCCTTCCCGCGTTCGGAAATTGCCCAGGTGATGGTTGCGGCTGATTCCACGGAGGACATTGTGTTGGAGCTCTCTGAGCCGCATAGAGGTGTGGGCCGTGTCATCGATGAGGTGTCGCGTGAGCCTGTCCCAGGCGTGCGCATTCAACTCATAGCGGCCTGCGCGACAGCTGGCCTGACAGCCCGTGGCGCATACTCGTATACGGACGCCAATGGGCGGTTTGAACTAGATGGACTGGCACCGGACACGACTAGCATTAGTCTTGAGCATCCTGAATACAGCGCTGTCTACAACCAGGTCCGGGCGGATCCAACCGGCGTTGCAGAGCTGGGCACCTTCTCTCTCAGCCGACTGGGGCTGCTCAGCGTGAATGTTATGCGGATTGATGGGCAACCGAGTTCCATACCTTGCGAGATCACAGGGACCAACAAGTATGCATCCAAGGAAGTTCCAAGTGATGGACAGTTGTCATACCCCGGCAGCAGTGCCGGGCACGCATTCCTGTATATCGGTGATGATGATGTGTGGCAGAGATTGAAGCTCACGGAGTTGTCGGCACGCAAGGGCAGCTGGGAGATACCTTTCGACCTGCGCTCGCGCCGTGTCATTGAGGCAACTTTGCAGGGTGTGAGTGACCCGGCGGGAATGGAGTGCAGCGCCTCTTTTATGGATGCATCCGGCCTGCGCGTGTGGGACTCAGCGCCATGGAAACCGGTCCAGGGAGGCCTCCGGGCGGAGATGCCTTTCTTGCCAGAAGTCCCCGTCGTGATCGAGGTCATGTTGGAAGACGGCTCCCTGTTGGGAGGAGTGAAGGTCCTCCCGGACGGTAGTGTCTATCAAAGTGTGGCCTTGACGATTCCTGATGAAATGTGGCGCATGCGCGTTGTGGATCGAGCGGGGGAGCCGGTGACCAGTGTCAAGGTAGAGGCGACATTGCCCAACTACGAGACTTCATGGGCAACGATCCTCTATACGGATGAGAACGGGATTGTGGAGTTGTCTCCCATGCCCGGCGGAGCATTGCGCGTGTGCCTGCTGCATGGGGAATACGGAGATCAACTGGGTGAACTCGTTACCTTTCAAGCTGACGGCGAAATCGTGGATGTTGTCTTTGACCCCAGCCACGAGTTGCGCGTGCGTCTGCTCGACGGGGAGCAGCCCGTTGCTTCAGCCAATGTTTCCGTGGGACATCCGGATGTGCCGGCGCAACTCATGTACCGCTTCACAGATGATGAAGGGCGGCTGCGGTGGACCAGACTCGGGCACCGGGATATTCGCTTGCATATCACCCGCCACGGTCTCTGGCCTTCCGATCCTGTGCTTAACGACACCCAGGGCGGCCGAGAGTACACCGTGCAGGTGCGGCGCCTGGGTGGCGTTGAGCTGCATGTGCTGACGGAGGATGGCGTGGCCTTGCCGAGCGTGCCCATTGAGCTGGTGAATGAGGAGTTCGGTGAGTCGGTGGCGGATTGGATTGATGAGGGCGAGGTGTCCGTGGAGGGCGGGATGGTGACCGATCACCGGGGCAAGCTGACGGTGAGCGGGATCCCCAATGGCAGGTACACATGGACCGTTGGAGAGGCCAGCGGGAGTGTGCGCGTGCCGCCGGAGGAGACCGGGAGCGCTACGCTGCATGTGCCTTGAAGTAGGTGGCTGGATTATTGCGTCTGTTGTGAAGGAACCCGGGATGTGTCCCGCATTCGCTCCTACCCGCTGGGCATGCAAGAGTATCCCATAACAGCGGCGACCGTGGCCGGGTTCGAGTTGTCGCGTGGCTAGCCATGACGGGGCCAGTCGCGAGTGTCTGGGTGTCGGCGGTATTTCAGCTGGCGGCCCCTGGGCGCGGAGCCCTGTTCCAGTTTGATCCGGCGTCCACGCTGGTAATGGCTACCTGGCCAACACCGGATTCGTCCACGAGGCTCTTGCTGAGCAGGACTGGAGTGGCGCCATCAAACACTGTGCTGATGGTGCGTGCCCCCGCGGGCGAGACACCCTTTGAAATGGAAGTGACTGCGATATGGACCCCGCTGCGGAGGGGGGCTCGGGCAGCCCGTGGGGGGCATGGTCGTGGAAACGGACTACCGTGATGATGACGGCAAGGTCGTGGGCTTCTCTGAGGCCGTCCTGCAACCAGGCGGGCTCCTTGGGAGCAAGCTTCCCCCCCCCGGGGGGACTTGCGGAGTACGTGTCCGGTTGCGGCCCAGGGATGACTGGGCGAGGTCGTAAGGGTGGGGGGCGACTAGCCAGAGCGGCCGTGGACGCTGGCCACGGGGGCGGCGTCATCGTCCTGCCCGGTGATGAGGACGGGCGGTGCGAGAGGCGCTTGGGGAAGCGGGACCGGGGCGCTAGGCTGGCGCTCCATGGGACTTGAACAGCATCGGGAAGAAGCTCCGTGTGCCCTGGGCTTTGCCGTGATCACGGTTAGCGATACGCGCGATCTGGGGACGGACCGGGGCGGGGCTTTCCTCGTGGCAGGCCTGGAGGCGGCCGGGCACCGGGTCGTGCGGCGGGACATCGTCAAGGACGAGGCAGACGCCATCCGCGGAGCGCTGCGCACGGCCGTGGCGGATCCTGAGGTGGATCTGGTTGTGACCACCGGTGGCACCGGCATCAGTGCGCGGGATGTGACCTACGACACCTTGCGAGATCTGCTTGACAGCGAGATACCGGGGTTCGGCGAGCTCTTTCGCTGGCTGTCGCGGGAGGAGATCGGGAGTGCGACGATCCTCTCGCGGGCCATCGGCGGGCTATTGGAGCGCAAGGTGGTGCTGGCCCTGCCGGGCTCGCCCAAGGCCTTGGCGCTGGCCCTGGAGCAGATTGTGCTGCCGGAGGCCGGGCACCTGGTGGGGCAGGCGCGTAGCTGAGCGACGTCGGCCACGGCGACGGAGTCGACCGGTGGCACGGCGCCACACGTTCCGGGCAAGCGCTGTGATGAAAGCGGAGCGCGGAAAGCGCCTGGGGAGCCGGGATTACTTTGAGGTCGAGCCTGAAGGGAAGATCTCCAGGTCCGGGGCCGGTTCCGGCCCGGCCGGCCGCCATTGGTCGGGGGAGCGGGAGATTATCTCGAAACCCCGGGGGCCGGGGGTCAGTGTGCCCTTCAGGTAGAGGTAGTTCTGATGGAATGCCTCCCGGCGGCTATCGAGCTCGAGGGCTTCGTGGGCGGCGCGCAGGGAGGAGGGAATGCGGGCGCGCAGGGCGCGGCTCTTGTCCGTAGCCCGGAAGAGGATGGTGCGGTCTCCGTTATCCTCCTCGAAGATGCGGTCGATCTGGCAGAAGACCTCGATCTCCCGGGCAGGACCGTTGCCCGCCTGGCCGATGGCCTCGCCGTCCTGGGCATCGATGACGGACTCGGGATCGGCGGCCCGGCGCTCACGGAAGGTGTCGATAGCTTGGGCCCGGGCTTGCCACCAGGGCAGGAGTTCACCGTAGGGGCGGCGCACGGAAGGGGCTCCCGGAGTGGTGGCCTGGTTGGTGGCCGGATTCCAAATACCCAGACCGGCGGCGCGCGCGCGGACCTGGGCGGCGACGAAGGCTCGGTGGCAGAGGCGGCTGTTGCCGTACTTGTTGAAGTAGGGGCTGCGGCCCTCTTCGACGAGCAGCACGTTGAAGTCGCGCCCGTCCGGCAGGATCACATGGCACAGAAGGCGCCCGTAGATGTCGAGCTCCTCCTCGCCGTCGGGGAAAAACAGGCCGACCCGGGGCGGTGCGCCGTCCACGGAGAGGGCGGCGAAGAAGTCCTTGGCCCAGAGCGTGCACTCTTCGCCATAAACCGTCTGCGGCTTGGTGCGGGAGCTGTATGAGTTGCCGGTGATCTTCTCCTCGGTATCCACCGACAGGAAGCGCAGCTTGTCCACCTTCCCGTGGCGGGCGATGTGGATGGTGTCGCCGTCGACTACCTTGACCACATCGAAGAGCTCTTTTGGAATGCCTGGGGTCCAGACCGGCGGACCCAGGGGCTGGGGGGGAGATTCCTGGGCGCCCTGTTGGGAGTTGTCAGGGGCTCCCTGGGATTGCTGTTCAGCCTGGGGGGAGCCCTGTGCTGCCGGCGGGCCTGGGGGTGAAGACCAACCACAGGCGGCGGCAGTTCCGCTCAGGAGCAGAGCGCAGGCCAGGGCGAGCCCGGTGGGCCGGGCCGGGCCGGAGGAGGGCTGGGCGGAAGGGGCGTACTTCTGAGACGGAGTAATGCTGGACACTGGCGGAAGGGGGTAGGGGGTAGGGATTCTTCGAGGATAGGATAGACGCGCCCGGCATCCGGCACCGACCTGAAAACGGGATTCGTCTGATACCTCGGCCTGCCATGAAGAAAAAAAGCAAGGACACCACCGGCGCCAGCCCCTCTGGCGCGGCATCACCCGGTCCCGCTCCTGGCGGTGCGGAACAGGCTGAGCGGGTGGCCGGCGACGCACCCGCGACGAAGCAGACTTCCGCAGCACCTTTTACGGAGGCCGAGGCTGGAGGTGATGCGGGGGCAGCGCCCGAGGCGGCGTCGGAGCAGGGAGACAGCTCGGAGCCGGTGGCCGCGGAGTGTGCCGCCGGCGAAGCTGAGGCTGCCGCCGGGGACTCTGCGCCGCCGGCGCTCTTGCTCAAGGGAACGCCGGCCGTGCCCGGGCTGGCCGTGGGATTGTGTCACCGCAAGGCCTATGAACTTGATCGAGCCCAGGTGGGGCGCGTGCCACGAGATGAGGTGGAGCACGAGTTGAACCGCTTTCACCGAGCCCTGGCCGATTCCAACGACGAGCTCCTGGCCCTGAAGGAGCGCCTGCATGGACGCGTGCCCGCGGATCATGTGCGTATCCTCGACACGCACTGTGCCTACCTGCGGGATTCCGTTTTCCTCTCGGATGTGGAGAACCTGATCCTCAATGAGCAGATGTCATTGGAGGGTTCCATTGCCAAGGTGATCGCGGATTTCGATCGTATCTTCCGCCTGGTGCAGAGCGAGGTACTGCGGGAACGAGCCGTGGACCTGCGCGATGTCGGTATTCGCGTCCTGCGCAACCTGCGGGAGACAGATGCCAGCGAAGAGCCGGAGCCGGAGGGCGACTACATTCTCGTAGCCCGCGAGTTGTCCATCGTCGACCTCTTCAGCGCGGCCGGTACAAATGTCCTGGGCATTGTCACTGAAGAGGGCAGCATGACGAGCCACGCGGCCATCCTGGCCAGGTCTCTGCGTGTCCCGACCTTGACCAGCGTGCCGGAGCTGCTGCAGTCCGTGCAGGAGGGCGACTTCCTGGTGGTGGATGCCAGCGAGGGCACTCTGCGAGTGAATCCCGAGGAACGCGTGCGGGAGCAGTATCTGGCGGCCCGCGATGAGGCAGACACGGATGTGGCGCGGGAGGTGCCGGAGTGGGCCACGGGACCGCATGCGACTGCGGACGGTGAGGCCATCGAAGTGCGGGCAAGTTGTGCCAGTCTGCCGGAAGTTGAACGAGCCGCGGAGCTGGGCATGGATGGCCTGGGCCTCTACCGCACGGAGTTGGCCTTTCTGGTCGAGAGGAAGTTGCCGTCAGTGGAGTCGTTGATCGCGCACTACACGGCAGTCTGTGAACACTGCCGGGGCAAGACGCTGACCTTCCGCCTCTTGGATGTGGATTCGAGCCTTGGCCTGGACTATCTGCACGGGGCGCGCGAGGCCAATCCCGGCCTGGGCATGGCAGGCGTGCGCATCCTCCTGGAGAAGGAGCCCGTCCTGCGCCGTCAGTTGCAGGCCCTGCTGCGGGCGAGCATGGAGAGCTCTCGGCGCCTTCCCCTGCGCCTGGCGCTGCCCCTGGTCACCGATCCTGGCGATCTGCGACGTGTGAAGGAGATCCTCTTCGAGGAGCGTTTGGCCCTGCGCAAGGCGGGGATGCGCTCAGATCCAGATGGCGCGCAAGCCGAACCTGTGCAACTCGGTGTTGTGGTTGAGACTCCCGTGGCGGCCCTGGGGATCTGTGCTCTGGCTGAGGAGAGTGACTTTCTGCTGCTCGGCCTCGATGCCCTGCAGCAGTACCTGTTGGCTGCGGATCGCGAAAACGGAGCCCTCAAGGACTCCTTCGACTGTTTACATCCTGTTGTCTTGCGCGTTGTGCGGGATGTGCAAGCGGCCTGCGCCGCGGCCGGCAAGCCCCTGGCCGTATTCGGTGTTACCTCTATCTACGCCCGTAACGTCCCGCTCCTGCTCGGTGTGGGCATGCGCTCTTTCTGTGTGCCACCGGCCGGCCTGCATGATTTCCTGTTGGCTATTGCGAGCATCTCAGTGCGCAAGGAGGAGAACGAGGCGCGCAACCGCATGGGAGCGGGCTCCGGTCAAGAGGCCCGGGCCCGGAGGGAACCCAGGCGGCGTATGCAGGGCTTCCGCCACGGCTACGGCGGCAACAGTTGACGCGATCTGGAGCGGGGGCTCTTGTCAGCTGACGCCGGGCGGAGCCTCCACTAGCTTGAGCACATGGCCACTTGACGGATGCCCTCCGTGTAGCTGGAGGGCCGCGGCCATGGCCTCGGCCACGGCAGCTGCTGTGCTGGAAGCGCACAAGGCGACCAGGGCGGGCCCACTGCCGGAAAGCGTCGCTCCGTGGGCGCCGGAGACCTGGGCCGCCTCGATTGCCTCCTGTCCGCCGGTCACCAGCGGCAGCCGGTACTGCACATGCAGGCGGTCTGCGAGACCGGCCCGCAACAGTTTCCCGCAACCCGTGCGCAGCCCCTCGAGCAGGAAAGGCAAGCGGCGCGCATTCTCGACGGCGTCTGCCAAGGGCACCTTGGCGGGGAGCACGGCGCGGGCGGAGTTGGTTGTAACCGTGGCCTCCGGCCAGGCCACGGCAAAGCAGATGGACGGGTCAACGGGCACACTTAGTACCCGCAGTGACCTAGCCTCGGGGAGAGCCAGGGTGCAGCCGCCATACATGGATGCCGTTGTGTTGTCAGGGTGGCCTTCTAGTTCACTTGCCCAAGCCGCGAGCGTCGCGTTGTCGACGATGTCTGACTGCTGGAACTGACGTGCGAGGGCGCGGGCTAGCAGGAGGCCCGCGACGATGGCGGCGCCGCTGCTGCCCAGCCCGCGGGCCATGGGAATGCGCGAGTGGCAGGCGAAGTCCATGGGGGACAGAGCTGGGCCCGTAAGGCCCAGGCGATCGATGCCGGTGGAGAAGGCGCGCAGGAGGGCATTGTCCTTGATGGGCCAGGTGCTGGCCTCGCCCGTGGCGGCGGTGATGCGGTGTTCCCCGACGCCATCCGTGCGCGGGCCGCGCAGCTCCACCTCAAGGAAGAGCGAGAGGGCCAGGCCGAGGCTGTCAAACCCGGGCCCGAGGTTGGATGTGGAAGCCGGGACACGTACCTTCAGTGGGTAGGCGGGGCTCGGCGTTGATTGCGACATTGAAGCGAGGCGGTTGAGGAGCGGCGACTGTGCGGTGAAATGGCCACCTGGACAGCAGGTAGTGCTTGTAGGGCGTACCAACACAAGATAGGGTAGGGCCGTGCGCCATAAAGTGGAACAACGAGTTGCCCTCCGATACGTGGGCCTATCCCTGGGACGAGGGGGGTGGGGCCCCTTCCTTCCGGGCAAAGGGCGAGGTCGGCGGGACGGGCTCTGTGGCCACGGATGGGCGCTAAGAGGCCCAGACCCTGGAGCGTGTCCGGGGCATGGCGTGCCGATCCCCTGACACCGACCCGCCGCGTACCAGCGGCCCAAGGACCCCCCCTCATGGTCTTCGACCTCAGCAGCGAAAAGGATCGTTTCTTCTCCCGCCTGGCTTCCATTCCGGGAGTCCATCCCAAGCCATCCGTTGGTGATTGGATTCTGCTCAGCGTGGAGAAGCCGCGTGAGTTGGCGCGCAAGGTGAACCGGCGCCTGAATCCGGACACCATGAATGTTCCTCGCGGTAGCGAGCAAACCGTGCGCGTGCATGTACGCCATCCGAAGGCCAATGAAGAGCTGCTGCGCACCCTGCGCGAGCTGGTTGCCTGAACGAGTGGGGATAGTCACGCGCCTCGGTGTAGCAATGCTGCGTCCGACGGCGCCGGGCTGGACGGCGGCTTGGCTCCTGAGTATCGGGCACGCCGGTGTCTCCGCCGCGCCCGAGTCCGATGCTTGCGCCGCGCCGGTCGCCCACGCCACTCCTGCCGCGCAGCCGGCGGTCACTGAACGGGAGCATGATGCGGCCATAACCCGCAGCGAGCTTGAGCGCCATGTGCGCGTGCTCGCGTCGGATGCCTTTGAAGGGAGAGAGACAGGCACGCCCGGAGGGGCTCGGGCTGCGGGTTACCTGGCTGGGATTCTAAAGGACATGGGAGCGCAGCCGGCGGGGGATGATGGCGGGTACCTGCAAGATGTGGAGCTGGTGCGCCTAGTGCGGGAGGGGCCGCCGGTCTTCGAGACCCGCGGGGCTCACGGGGAAGCGGTGGCTACCTGGGGTGTGGATTATGACCTGCGGCCTGATCTGCCGCTGGCGGACACCGGGTGGCTACGGGTCGTGCTGGTGACAGAGGAGGCGCAGATGCCGGAGCGCATTGACTCCGGAGTGGCCTTGTTTCTCGACGGGAGCCGACGTTCACGGGGGGCGTGGTTGGCGGCTGCCCGTGGTGGCGCGGGTAGCGGCAAGGGGAGCGGCGGCGGAGGGGCTGGGCAGGGGAGTCCGGAGGCGCGCTGGGGGCTTCTGCTCTACCCTGGCTCGCGGCGCCCGGGACGGGCTCGGAGTTTGGGCGAGGGCAGGCTGCGCCCCGTTCCAGGCCAGGAGGAGCCCTGGGTTGTGCCCCGCGGGGACTTGTTGGAAAGGCTGCGGAGCGGAGGAATCAGCGCCCTACGGCTGGATTCTGGCCTTGGGCTGGTGCCTTCGGGCGCGGCCAATGTGATTGGCATCCTGCCCGGCGTGGGAACGCCCGAGAAGCCCGAACTGGCCCGGGAAACGGTTGTCTTGAGCGCGCACTACGACCACCTGGGGCTGGTCCAGCGTGGCAGCCATGGAAGCGGTCACGGTGATCCGGCGGGGGGCCTGGCTGCCGGTGGCGGGGACGGGAGAGGGGCGGCGGAGGGGGAAATCGATCTGGTCTACAACGGGGCGGACGACGATGCCTCGGGGACTGCAGCCGTGCTTGAACTGGCCGGGGCCTTGGCGGCCGGGGAGCCACCGGCGCGCACAGTTGTATTCCTGCTGGCAACGGGCGAGGAAAAAGGGCTGCTGGGGACGAAGTACTACCTCGACCATCCAGCGGTGCCCCTGGCGGACACGCTCTTCAATCTCAACTTCGAGATGATCGGGCGGCCCGATGAACTCGCCGGGGGGGGCGGGGGCCTGTGGCTGACCGGGCATGGGCGTACCACCCTCTGGGGCGAGGCGCGGGAGGCTGGCATCGAGATATTCGCTGATCAGCGGCCCGAGGAGCATTTTTATGAAAGGTCGGACAACTACGCCTTTGTGATGCGCGGCATCCTGGGACAGACCCTGTCTTCCTACAACATGCACCGGGACTATCACCGGGTTAGCGATGAGGCTGATCTGTTGGACTACGCACACATGGAGCAGGGGGTTCGCCAGAGCCTCAAACTGGTGCGCCTGCTGGCGTCAGGCGAGTTGACGCCTCACTGGATTGCCGGGGGGGAGCCGCAGGGCGGCCGCCGGTAATCTAGCTCGGCAAGGTCTGTTCCGGGCCCTCATATTCGGCTCCAACACGCCGGAAGATTTGGCCGAGCAAGCGATAAAGTGCTTCCTGGTGCCTGTATTCGTCAGTTGCCGCGGATAGACTGCGCAGCCACCATTCCTCACCAACGAAGAGACAAGCAACCATGGGTCGATCAGGAGTCAAGGACAAGCACGGCAAGCGGCGGCGAAAGCACGGCCGCAATGTGTCCAAGCGGCGCAAGAACGTCGTGGACAACACGCCTAAATTCACGGCCCGGACGGCGGACAAGCACGTGCTCTACCAGCTGGCAGTGCAATCACCCGAAACGGATGTGGAGTTTCTGACGCGCGTCTACAAGGAGGTGCGCGGCAAGGGAGCGCATCACTTCCGCGAGGACTTCTGCGGTACGGCGATTCTGTCCGCTGAGTGGGTCAAGCAGGGCGCCGAGTACACGGCCGAAGGCTTCGACCTCTGCCCTGAAACATTGGCCTGGGGTGTCGAACACAATCTGGCGCCACTAGGGGGCGATGTCGAGCGCGTGCGCTTGCACGAAACGGATGTGCGTTCCGATGGGGAACGCCCTGCGGATGTGCGCTGCGCGCAAAACTTCTCCTATCAGGTGTTTCAGGAACGCGAGGAACTTGTGGGTTACCTGCGTCATTGCCGCGAGGACCTGGCCGATGATGGGATCTTTGTCCTGGACCTCTACGGAGGCCCGGAGTCCCTGCAGGAGATGGAGGAAGAGCGTGATGTGGACGGTGAATTCACCTATGTCTGGGACCAGGATGAGTACTGGCCCGGAACGGGAGAGTACCTGTGCAAAATTCACTTCCGCTTCAACGATGGCAGCGAGATGACGGACGCCTTTGTGTATCACTGGCGCATGTGGTCGCTGACCGAACTGAAGGATGCCCTACGAGATGCCGGTTTTGCTGAGGTACATGCGTATTTCGAAGGCACGGACGATGACGGTGAAGGCGATGGTGAGTTCTCACGCGGCGTGCGCGGCGAGAACTGCGAAGCCTGGATCGCATACCTGGTGGCGGTCAAGTAGGCGGTCATCCGCAGCCGGGTGGCCATTGCCCGGGCCGCTGCCCGGAGGAAGGTCGACTGAGGCAAGGAAAAGGGTGGGATGGCGGCTGGGATGGCGCGGGCCGTTAGTGCTTGGGGGGAGCGGTCCCCGATTTGCTGGACGGCGCACATTGCCCGTGTTTTCTGGAAAAGGGCGCGACCAGGAATGCCCTCATCGGGTCCCTGAGGCACATCCCCTCTTGGGAGGGTGGGGGTTTGGGATGGTTTAACTGTGCACTGGCCCGTTAGCAGCTGCTGCCCAGGCGCGTATCCGGCCTGGACGGCGCCGAATCCAACAGCATGGCCGCGCTCCTCCACACCCCGCCCAAGCGTGTCCACGCGGCCACCGATGCTGCCCATGTGTGGCCGCACGCCACCGGCTGGCGGCCACTAGTCCCCGTCATCTGCCCGGCCGACGGTTGGTGCGTCGTACGCTGCCGGTGCCTGCGCTCTACTCCTCGCGGCTCGAAGTGGCGCCGGTGATTGCCCAGTCCTCGAGGATGACATCCCAGGGCGTCTCGATCACGAACTCAACGGCCGCCGGGAGTTCCAGGTGGATGCCTTCGGGCATCACATGGGTCAGTCGGTTCTCCTCGGAGTCTCCCTTCTCGATGATGCGTAGCAGGATGTAGGGCATCGGTGGCTGGGGTGCCAGGGCCAGTTCCTCGAGGTGTGTCTGGCAGTGTTCGCATGTGGTGCGGTAGATGACGATGTGCGCATCCAAGGGCAGTTGGTCCGGGTCTGTCCAGATGGCGAGTTGCGTTGCATGGACGGGTTGGCCGACCCATTTGTCCGGGGAGAGTTCCGCATAGCGCGGCAGGGGCGAGGGCAAACTCCAGGCTTGGAGGGGTTGGTCGTGTCCGGGACCGTCGATGGGGGTTGCGCTCACGTTGGTGAGCACTATGGGTACATCAACCGTGGGGGGGATAACCAGCCAGGGGGCTGCGCCGCAAAGCAGGAGCACCAGGACAGTTGGGAGCCCGGGGGAGGGAGCAGGGGCCTGATGCCAGGGCTTGGATAGCAACAGGCAGAGCAGCACGACACTGTCAATGCCAAGCATGACCTGCGGGGGCACGGTGATCTGGGAACCGAAGCAGCCGCAGGATGCGTCACCGCCCAAGACCATCTGCAGCAGGATGGCCTCGAAGACGATGAATTGGAGGGTTATGGGGAGCCAGGCCAGCTTGGGGCGCAGGAGTGCCAGAACGCCGATTACGAGTTCAATGGCCACGGCCAGACGCAGTGTCAGATCCGCGTTCAGCTCGATTCCCCGGGCGAAGGACAGGACGCTGGGAGGCAAGTCCTTGGGAGAGCCCATCAGAAGCTTGAAGAGAGCTCCGGCCAGGAGCCAGAGGGCGGCCAGGCGCAGGAAGGTAGCGGCGTGCTTTTGCATTCGGCGGGGCATGGGGGGAGTACGCTGGGGGGCGGGTGCCGTGAGAGATCATCGGTCCGCGATTGTGCTCTCCGCCCTCCGGCTCCAGCTAATCATCGATGATGGCCAGGGCGCGGGTCCAGACTTCAGCTCGAACGCGTCCGCTTCTATCAAAGACTCTAGGGCTCGAGACGGGAAAAGTCTCCCGGGCCCAGGAGGGCGGCACCTAGGCTATCCCAAAGCACTGAGCGCCGCTCCCACGCGAGATCGACGGCGCTGAACCAGGTGCAGCGGGACAGGGTGGCAACCGCCGCCGGCGGGCAGGCCTGGGCGAAGATCTCGAGTTCCTGCTCGGCGGCGTTGTGGCCGGCGGAGAGAAACGTCTCACCATCCAGAATGCCCACGGGCAGGACGCCTCCCCGGTGAGTTCTGCCGCCAACTCCTAACCCCTCACCGCTCTTGGCCCGTGTCTCACAGGGGAAATCGGTTTCCAGTCCGGCAACTGGCGGGTATAGGTTCAGGCAGAGGTCTGCTCCAGGATGGACATCCAATGGGGCCAGGAGCGCCGTGGCGGCTGGACAAGCGAAGCCCATGACAAAGGAGCGGCGGGCACGTTGCCGGCCAGTTGAGTCCCGGCGCGGCGCGTGCCCCTGTTGGGAGGCCACGGTCAAGAGGCCCGCACGGTTAAGGGCCACCAGGACCGGAGCCAGTTCCTGCGTTTCCTCTTCGAGCTCGGATGCCAGCCAGCCGGGAAAGGTGTCAAGGTCCCCCGAGAGGAAGCGGGCAGTGAGTTGGCACAGATCCTCGAAGGAGGCGGCCGTCGACCAGGCTGTGGAGGTCATGGGGCTATTCTGGGGTTCCAGGGCCGCGCCAGTACATGCGTGGCAATAAACCGCTCGCTCTGCGTGCGATTTGGGGAACCGGGAAGGGGCCCCGAAACACAATACTGGCGTGGGATAGGGTCTGAGAAGACCTTTCCCGATCCTCCCCCATGAACGAAGCTCGTTTATCATCAACCCTGCTCGTCCTGGCGATGATCCTGGTGGGCTCTGCCCCTGGGGCAGCTACTCAGAACTGGGACGGCTACTACTACGGTCCGCAGCACTCCCTGACACTTCCCAGGGAGGGTGGGGGTGGTGGTGGAAATGCAATCCGGGTCCATGCCCAGCTTCCCGCTCGCGGCCCTGAGGAGGAAGGCCTGCCTGCGCAACACTTGCCCCGCACCAGCGGAGCAGCCCCCAGGTACCCCAGGCCGCCGCTCAGGGCAGGAACTTGGCCTTGGCCTTCAGCTTGCGCGGCAGGTACTCGTCGATGACGAAATTGAGGCCCCACTTGGCCAGGGCCTGCTGTTCGGCGCGCACACCCATCTTAAGGAGTTGCTGGATGGCCTTGGTCCAGGGTGCGTGGGCCTTGAAGAAGGGGTCGTTCTTGAGGGCATCCTTGGCGCGCTTGATATCCACCGCCTGCAGTGTGTGCGTGGCGTCCTGTAGCTTGAAGTCGACGATGTCCTGGGGCGTGACGCCCAGGAATGTGGCGCGGGGGACGCAGAAGAAGCGGTTGATGTGAGCGGCGTTGCCCGAACCCACCTTCAGCGTGCGGTAGATATTGGCGATGCCGTAGGGATCGCAGTCCACGAAGCAGTAGACCGGCAGTTTCTTGGCGTCCGACAGGCGGCGGATGAAGCGGCGCGTGGCGCGCGTGGGTACGCCGGCCATCTCCACCAGGATGCACTTGGACTTCTTCCAGAACTTGTGGTTGTTGAGGCGCTGGAACATGCCCCCGGTTTCGATGGCCAGAATGAACTTGGCATCGGTCTCAAACTTCAGGTGTTCGACGGAATGGGGAATGGAGTAGGAGCCTGAACCGAAGGCGGTGCAGTCGATGCGCAGTGGTTTGCCGGTCTCCGTGTCGCGGTCGATGACGGTCAGGTTGCCGGCGATGCTGCCGCCGTGTTCCTCCGGGAAGAAACGCAGCTGTTCGCGGGCCAAGCCGTCCAGCGAGGCCAGGGCTTCGATGTCGTCCATGACCGTATCTGACTCGGTCTGCTCGTTGAACTTGCACTCGTTCCAGTTCTTGGAGACGTAGTAGGCCTCCCGCTTGGTGGCGAAGTCGTCGTTCTCGACCATCTCCTTGGAGAAGGACATCAGACGCAGGGTTTGGGCGAAGTTCTTGACGGTATTGACTGAAAGCGCCCGAGCCTTGTTGCCCTTGCCCAGCTGGAAGTAGCCAACCCGTTTGTCGTACTTCACATTGGAGAGCGAGCGGATGGGGAACTTGAGCTCCGGTAGCACGCGCTGGTGGATGCTCTTGTGGATGCGGGCAGCGGTCTTGTCCACCAGTTCGAGGGTCTTGGTGTCGAGCGTTGATAGTGTGCGCTTCTTGCGCGGGGTGGATTTGGTGACGGCCTTCTTCTTCGTCGCCTTCTTGGTTGCTTTTTTCTTGGCCATGGCTGTCTAGAACTTGCGGCTCTTGTGAAGGACATCCTCGAGGGTTGCCACGGTGTTGTCGGTGTCTTCCTTGGAGAGGTCGAGAATCTCCTGGAGAGCAATGCCAATGTGGGGGATGTACTTCTCGATGTACGAGCGCTTGTCGTATTCACGTCTCAGGCGTTTCCCCTTTCTGATGTGTATGCCGAGCTTGCGGCCACATTCGCGCAGGCCGAGCTTGATCTCCTTCAGGATCTCCGGATAGGAGGCGATGGCCTCCTTTGACTCGGACGTGAAGGGCACCCAGACGCTGGCGATGTGCACAAAGATGGCCGCCGGAGCCACGGGCAGGCCTCCGCGGGGCTGCTGCAGGCCGTAGCTGCGCCAGGCGGTTTGGATGATGCCCTTTGTAATCGCACAGCCGGCCTGCTGGTAGAGCAGGGGAACGCGGTTGGCGAAGCGCATGATGCGCACGGGCTCATCGGCGTTGCCCACGAGATCCTCGACGGCGTCCACTTTTTTCTTGGCCTTCTTGGTGATGCGGCCCTCATCGGTGAGTTCGAGGCCGACGCCGCCGGGCTTGCCGTAGGCGATGCCCACCTCGATCTGGAAGGGGTTGCCACGGTAGACGGCGGCAGGTCGGGTGGCGGCGGCGTAGAAGTCCGCATCCAACTCCTTCTTCAGCCCCGTCAGGATCAGCTTCTCGCCAATGGGGGCGATGCAGTTGGTGGGTGGTGAGGAGATGCGCGTATTGTTGATGGCCTTGTGCAGGGAGTTGGCCTCGCCGCGGGCGATACGCGTGGGATAGGACTTCTCCGAGAGCCTGGCGGCCTTGATTATCTCCTTGGATTTCTTGGGACCCACACGGCAGAACTCCTCCTGCAAAAAACCAGAAAGAGAACGGCAGCTGGTGTCCTTCAGCATGGCGATCAGGCGCCCAAGCTCTACTCCGTGGGGGTGGGGCTTGATCTCTACGGTCTCCGCCGGGTGCTCCTTGGAGGTGCGCTTGTAGGTCACCGTTTCGCTGCCAGGTCCAGTGTAGCAGAGGGTCAGGTGGGGGTTGGCGATGGCCGTCTGCTTGAGATACATGTCCACGGAGCGTTGACCCTTCTGGTGGCGGGCCTCCATCTCAATCTCAACTCGTGTGCCGTGGTCCTTCTCCCACTTAATGACCTCGGAGCGGTGGATTTCCGGCTTGTTGCGCGCCGTGTCGATGGACAGGATGAACTCGTAGGCGCTCTTGCGCTTGCCGGGCTTGGAGAGGATACGCACGGGCTTGCCGGTGGTTAGTTGGCCGTACATGCCGGCGGCGGAGATGCCGATGCCCTGTTGGCCGCGGCTCTGGCTGAGCTTGTGGAACTTGGAGCCGTAGAGCAGCTTGCCGAAAACCTTGCCGATCTGGGTGTCGACGATGCCGGGGCCGTTGTCCTCGACGGCCATCAAGAAACGATCGTCCTCGGTCTGGCTGATCTCCACGGAGATTTCCGGCAGGATGCCGGCTTCTTCGCAGGCGTCGAGGGCGTTATCCACTGCCTCCTTGACCGAAGTCAGCAGGGCTTTCAACGGCGAGTCAAAGCCCAGCAGGTGGCGGTTCTTGGTGAAGAACTCCGAGACGGAGATCTCCTTGTGCTTGCCGGCCATGGACTGGGCCGTGGCCCGGCGGCGCGGTTTGGGCGCGGGCGCGGGGGCCGCGGCGGCGGGCTTGCGCTTGGTTTTCTTGGAGGTCTGCTTGCGGCCGCTGGCCATGGTGTCAGCCTCCGCGTCGAAGAGGGACTTGGGCAAGGTGAAGGTGGGGCTGGGGTCGTGGTTGGTTTGGACCGTCCCTTTATGGCGATGGTCCGCTCCCTTTGCAACGGTAGAGGGGCGACGGGGAGGCGGCAAAGCCCGTAAGTACGGGCTAATCAGGCGACAGGAAGACCCCTTGGAGGGGGGGCGGATCAGGCTTTCGGTACCTGAATGGGTGTGGGCGCCTGAGCCGGGGGGCACAGGTCCACGTCGGCCGCGGCGGCGGCGAAGGCGGCCAGGGCCGGGGCTAGCTCTGGCCCGGGCTCGAAGATGCACTCATCCAGAAGGTAGTGGCGGCAGGCGGCGGCGGGCAGGTCCCAGGCTGCGGCGGCTGCCTCCGCCAAGTCGCGGGCGGCGGCGCGGCCGCGCTCCCGGGCGCGGCGGAAGGCGGGCAGGAAGGGGGCGAGCTCCACGCCCGGTCGCACCAACCAGAGGGCAAAGGGGAAGAGCAGACCCGTGCGCTTCGTCCAGGCGGCGCTGGGGTTGAAGCTGGGCGGGGCCTGGGGCGAGAGGGCCTCGCGCAGGGCGGCGTCGCCAATCCTCAGCCACCCATCGGCAGCGGCTTCGCGTGGATTCGAGTCGGCGGCGACCTCAAGCCACTCGATTGACTTGGGCAGCAAGCACTGGCACAGGGCGCGGGCCGTGCGGCTGGCGGGATCCAGGGCCACGGTTTGCAGTTCCTCCAATGGCCGCCGCAGGAAGAGCTGCACACTCGAGACCGTGCCGCGTCCCGCCACTGCCAGGCCATCGATGTACCTGTAGCCAGGGCGACGAAAAGACTCCACGGAGCTGACCAGGGCCACATCGAGATCGCCGGCCCGCAGGGCCTCCACCAAGCGCGCGGGTACGGCGTGGGTGAGGGTTATTCCTGGCTCATCGCCGAGGCCGAGGTCCAAGGGTCGTGCCACCAGATAGGGCACGGATCCCACGCGCAGCTGCAGTCCGGGTTTGGCCATGGAAGCAGTGTATGCGGCCTGAGCGTGGGCGGACAAGCGCGGCCCTGGTGTGGCAGCGGGGCCGCGGGCTGGTTGTTGCTGCTGGCTGATTTGTTCCGGTGCTCGGCGCGGTAGGATGGTGCCGTGCAAGTGACCCCCTTTGAGCCGGAAGCGTTCCCCGACTATGCCCTGCTGGATTCAGGGGACGGGGAGAAGCTGGAGCGCTTTGGGCCGGTGGTGTTGCGACGGCCGGATCCCCAGGCGCTCTGGCGGACGAGCCGCCCCGAGCGGGAGTGGGCGCGGGCGCACCTGGCCTTCAAGCGGGAGTCTGATCGTGGTGGGACCTGGGAGGGGGAGCTGCCGACGGAGGTCACTGCTGGGGCGCGTGACGGGGGACTGGAGGGGGCCTGGACCGTGGGCTGGGGGGGCGGGACCTTTGTCCTGCGACCGACTCCTTTCAAGCATGTGGGCGTCTTTCCGGAGCAGGCCACAAACTGGGTCAGGGTGGCGGCATGGCGCGCAGCTCTGGGGGAGCCGGCGCCACGCCTCTTGAATCTATTCGGGTACACCGGCGTTGCCAGCGTGCTTGCGTCCCGGGCCGGTTACGCGGTCACGCACCTCGATGCCTCCAAGACCAGCGTGCGCTGGGCCAGGGAAAACGCCCAGCGCAGTGGCTTGGCGGGGGATGCCATGCGCGTGATTGTCGACGATGCCCTGGCCTTCGCGCTGCGCGAGGGGCGACGCGGTTCACGCTATGCGGGCATCCTGTTGGATCCACCGCACTATGGACGCGGGCCGGGTGGAGAGAAGTGGCAGTTCGAGGATTGCGTTGCACCGTTGATGGAGGCCCTGGCCCCGCTCCTGGAGGAGTCGTGTTTCGTGATCCTCTCCACCTACGCCATGGGGGTCAGTGCCGTGGTGCTCGGAAACCTGGTGGGCATGCTGGGGCTGGGGGAGGTCAGGACTGGTGAGTTGCTCCTGCGCGAGGCGAGCGGGCGCGCGCTGCCGGCGGGCTTCTGCGCGCGCTTCTCCCGAGGACTTCAAGTAGACTGATGGGTGATATGAGCGAGAAACAGCACACGGAAAAGGAAGCAGCGGGGCAGGAGTCCGGGGAGGTGTCCGCCGGCGGAGGCACTTCTGAGGCCTTGTCCGAGTCGGGCTCCCCCAGCGAAGAGCGGGCTGCTGAAGAGCGCGCGAAAGATGCTGCCACGGCGGCGGCGGGGTTGGCAGTCGTATTCTCAGACAACCATCTCCTGGTGTTGAACAAGCCCGCCGGTGTGCCCACAGTGCCCGACGAGAGCGGAGACCTGAGTTTGCTCGAAGTGGCAAAGGAGTGGGTGCGGACGAAAAAGCAAAAACCGGGACGCGTGTTCCTCGGTGTTGTGCATCGGTTGGACCGGCCCGTTTCCGGGATTGTGGTCTTTGCTCGCACGAGCAAGGCGGCGGCGAGGCTTTCGGAGCAGGTGCGCGAACAGACAGTGGAGAAGGTCTACTGGGGCGTCGTTCCCCAGCGGCCGGGTTCCGCCCAGGGGCAACTCGATGTTTGGATGCGCAAGGACCGTCGCAAGAACCGCAGCCACATCGTGCGCGAAGAAAGTGGCGGAGCCAAGCGCGCCATCACCGAGTGGAGTGTTCTGGAGGACGCCTATCCGGGCAGCCTGCTGGAATTCCGGCCGCGGACCGGGCGCTCGCACCAGTTGCGTGTGGCGGCGCGGGAGCTGGGCGAAGCCATGCATGGCGATGTGAAGTACGGGGCGGCGGAGCCACTTCCGGACCGCAGTGTGGCTCTCCACAGTCGTTCATTCGCCCTGGAGCACCCAACCCTCAAGGAACGCATGAGTTTTCATGCGCCACCGCCGGATGAAGGTTGGTGGGACTTTCCGTGTTGCGCGCGGGCCCGGACGGCGGACGGTGACTGCTAGTCGTCCTTGCGGGCGACAGCGATCAGGCTCAGGCCAAAGGGCGGTGGGATGAGCCGCTCACAGCGCTCAAGCCATGGAATGACACGGTTGTAGGTGCCGAGACGCCCGGGGCTGAGCGTATTCGAGAAGTTGACCTGGCGCTTCAGGATGCGGCCCTTGATGAAGTATGGCAGGGTGGCGGCGAGGTTCATGAAGCGCAGGCGCTCGATGCGGAAACCGGCCTTGGTGAGCTTCTCGCGCAGATCTGACCGGGTGTAGCGCCGGTGGTGGAGGGAGGCTCTGTCGAGTGATCCGAAGAGGCAGGGGTGGGCGGGAACTTTGATCAGGAGGCGTCCACCGGGGGCAAGCACGGAGTGGAAGAGGCCGAGTGCGTGGTGGTCATCGGCCAGGTGCTCAAGTACGTCAAGGTGTACGATTGTGTCGAGCTTGAGTGCGGCGAAGGATCGACCGTCGTCACTGGCCAGGTCGCAAGGTTCGACTTGAACACGCCCTGGGACGGCGGCGAAGCGTTCCCGTAACAACTCCACATTGGCTGTCGTGTACTCTGTGGCGAGAACGAAGGCGGCCCTCTCTCGCAGCCGATCCACGGTCAGGCCTGCTCCTGCCCCGGCATCCCAGATTCGTTGGCCGTAGGCCGCGCCGAAGGAGCGCAGGATCCAGGCGTGGTAGTTGTCCATCTGGCCCAAGCGGCTTTGGGCCTGGGCGTGGGCGCGTTCTATCTCCGGGGTGAGGTCCATGGCACAGGCCCCTGCATGGCGGGCGTGGGGCGCTGGCTTTGGCGCTCACACTGGGGGGGGGCGCTAGCGAGTCTGCAAACTGGCGGGCAAGCAGTCTATGACCGGGGAGGGGGCTGGGCAGGTAAGCCCCGGGATACCCGGTTGGGGGGGGTGCGGCTGGGCCGCTGACCTGCGTCAGTCCTTGCGATTGCGGCGCTGGCGCCGTCTGAGCAGGAGGCCTCCGCCTCCGGCGCCAATGGCCAGCAGGGCAATAGTCGCGGGTTCGGGCAGGGTGCCTGCTGACTGCGCATCGCTACCGCCACCTCGCAGGACTCCGGGGCCGCGGGCGGCGCCTGGGTTTTGTCCGAGGGCCAGGCTAATCGGAGTCAGGGTTATTCCGGCGCAGATCAGAGTTTGGAAGAGGAGGTTTCTCATGGGGTGTTGCGCTGCTGCCGATGCCGCGCTATTGGTGCTGTGGGCATGACCGCATACTGGCGGCCAAAAGACAATGCTACTCGGTAGGAATGGATGTCGCAAGTGGTATAGGGCTTTGTATGTAGGGGCAGTCGGGAGCCCTTTTATCCGGTTTTCGGCCCTTTCCTGGACCCTTGTTTCCGGAACCTGCGGATGAGCGGGGGAAATAGATGGCACAAATAAAGGAAGTTGCTATCTTCTGGCTAGGCACAAGGCTGCCTCGGGAAAGGAATACCCAAAACATGGAGATTTGTAGAAGAAGCCGCCCCGCGGGGCGCGAAACCCAATTCGTAAGGGTGATAAACCGACTTGTAATGGGCCGGAGGAGGGGCGCATGGGTGGGGGTGATCGGCCTGGCCCTGGTACTCGTGGGGGCGGGGTGCGCAGGCCCCGGACGGCCAATGCAAGAGGTTACGGCTGAAATCAATGCCTCGCGGGTGGAGTCGGGCATCGTCCTCGGGCCCGGGGACGTGCTATCCGTGCGCTTCCCGGAGCTCTCCGATTGGGACCATGAGACCACCGTGCGCCCCGACGGCAAGGCGTCTTTCCTGCTATTGGACGATATGCGCGTGGCGGGCCTGACCGTTGATGTCCTGGATCGCTTCCTGACCGAGGCCTACAGGCCCCATCGGCAGTCACTGACCTTGACTGTGATTGTGATCAGTCGCGTTGCGCGGAGCGTGACGGTTCTCGGGGAGGTGCGCCGCCCAGGTGCCGTCGAACTTGACCTGAATGGGCACTTGACGTTGGTGGAGGCTCTGGCGAGGGCAGGTGGGTACATCAAGGAAACGGCGCTCATCAAGCGCTTGCTCCTCGTGCGTTGGGACGCCCAGCAGAACCGTCAACTGGCCTGGGAGATCGACGCGCGTCCTGACGAATGGACCGGGGAGGTGCCCATCCTGCTTCAGCCCTACGATGTGATCTTCGTGCCGAACACACCGGCGGATGATGTGGGCATCTTTGTCGACCAGTACATCCGCCGCATGATCCCGTTCCCCCAGGTGCTCCCGAGCGTGATCACCGTTTCCGCAGAGTAGGAATTGATGCCATGAATGCACAGCAGCCCCCTGGCTTGCCCCCTTTTGATCCCATGGAGATCACCTGGATCGCCATTGTGAAGGCCAGGTGGAAGATTCTGGCGGCCACCGGGCTGGGGGCGGCCCTGGGCCTGGTGGCGGGCCTCGCCCGGCCCAATCTCTATACCTCCGTGGGCAAGTTTCGGGTTGATGCTGGGCAGCTGGCGAGTGTCATGGACACTTCTCTGAGTGGAGGCGGGGCGGGCAGCACACCACAAGGGCTGCGCGCCACGCGGGAAGAAGTCGTGGATGAGTTGGAGATCCTCTACTCTCCGGACATCATCGGTGCTGTGGCTGAGACGGTCGGGACGGAAGCAATCCTAAGACCCGCTGATCCGAGTGCTTTTGACAATCAATGGACTCCTGAGCACATCCGGCTGCTGCATCGTTTCCAGGGTTGGGTGCTGAGCAGCCTTGGAGGTCCGTCCCAGGGATCTGATTGGGAACGCAAAGAGCGCGCCCAGCTGGCCCTCTTTGAGCGAACCTTCGTGAATTCGATACGCGGTTCCAATGTGATCATCGTGAGCCACACTTCTCCCCATCCGGATGTCGCTCAATTGGTTGTGCGAGAGTATATGAAAGCCGGTGAAGCACAGCATGTGGAGGTCTTCGCCCAGGATCCGCGTGAGCGTGAGGAGCTGCGCGAGTTGGGATTAGATCTGCGCGAAAGGCTGCGGATCCAGGAAGAGGGCTTTCGAGATCACAAACTCGAGTGCGGGTTCCAGGATTTGGAACAGAGCACGAGTTCTCTGACTTCACGCATCACGCAGTTGCAGAGCGAACTCAGGCACGCCGAAGCCGAGCTGGCAGAACTCGATGCCAGCTACGGAGCGGCTCAAAAGATGGTCAGAGACGAGCCCGCCTACATCCAGCAGAGCGAGCAAAGCTTGGTAGACAATCCGGACTGGGTGGCCGCCAACGATGTGTACATTAACTTGCAACGGGCGGTGACCGAGATGGAAATGGCGGCCGTGGGGCCGGGGGCGCGCAATCCGGATGATCCCGCCTACAGGGGAGAGTTGACAGAGTTAATGACCCGGCGTGACCTGGCCAAGGCCAAACGGGATGCCATGGATCCGAAGGTGCTGGGGCCCGAGACCATGCGGCGCCAGCCCAACCCGGCGTTCGCCAACGCCCAGCGCACGGTGGCCGACTATCCCGGCCGGAAGGCGGCTGCCGAGGCTCGCCTGCTGGGCGCCAGAACACAAGGCGAGAAGGCTATTATGGACCTCGACGCCGCTCATCGCTGCGCAGGCACCCACGAGAGTTTCTCGGGCCTCATCACTGGCCTCAAGGATGAGATTGTGAAGAACGACGGGGAGTATGCAGTTGCCGTGCGGCGTACGCAGAACGAAGCGCGAGGCAAGACCAATCTGCGACGCATCTCAGAGGCGTCCCTGCCCCTTGAGAAGGATGGGCCACGGCGCAGCAAATCGATCCTGATTGGGCTCTTCCTCGGGCTCTTTGGAGCCGCTGGACTGGCGGTGCTGCTGGAGGTGCTGAACCGCAGGCTGCGCCGGCCAGTGGAGGTAGAGCGCCTCTTGGGCGTGCGTGTACTGGCCGCCATGCCAGAATGTAAGGGATGGGCCAAGCGCGGGCGCGTTGAGCGTTCCGTGATCCCCAGGGAAGTCAAGCCTTCAGATGAGGGCGCTGCCGAGGACGAGAAACCCAAGGCGGAGGTGTCCGCATGAACCCCAAGGTTTTGAACGATGCGCCGGTCCTGGATGTTGTTAGTGAGTTGGGAGTTGTTCTGGACCAGCTCTGGCCGGCTCTGCTGGATGCCAGTACCAACGGTCCCGGTGGCGGCATTCTCTTTACCTCGCCGCTGGGGGGCGAAGGTGTCTCCACCGTTTCGGCCTGCGCCGCCTTGGGCCTGGCCCAGCGGCTAGGGCAGCCAGTAACCCTGGTGGAGGTGGGGGGAGCGCACCCTTCCCAGGCCCTGAACTTCGGAGTCTCTGGACGCGTTGGATTGGCTGAGGTGCTCTCCGGCGAGGTTGAGGAGGACATGTTTCCGGATGTACATGCGGTTCCTGGACTGCGAGTCTTGCCGGTTGGGGGGCGCTCGATTGCCCCGGGCGAGCTGGGCGGGGAGAAGGCGCGTGACCTCTGGGAGAGCATTCGAGAGCAGGGAAGACATCTTATCGTCGATGCGCCACCGGTGCTGAGCGCGCCAGAAGCTCGAATGCTGATGCCCGCCATGGCCGGCGTTGTGCTCGTCTTGCGCGCCGGTGACACGCAGCGGGACGATGGCGAGCGGGCCCTGGCGGCTCTTGGTGGCACTAATACCCCAGTGCTGGGTGCAGTGCTCAACCGCTATCAGGTTCAGATACCTGGATGGGCTGGTCGCAGGGAGTGGTCGTGATCACCTTTGTCGCACCGGGACGGAGGTGTCCCTAGGGGGCGGACTCCCGAGGGCCGGAGAATGTGCGGGATTGTTGGCATCCTGAACGGTGCGGAAGGTCCAGTTTCGTCGGCTGTGCTGGAGAGCATGGTGGCCAGTCTCGTGCATCGGGGACCGGATGAAAGTGGAATACACCTGGGGGATGGCGTTGGCCTGGGGCATCGACGCCTCAGCGTCATCGACCTTGAGACCGGCTCGCAGCCGATGGGAAATGCCGACAGCACGTTGTGGTTGACTTATAACGGCGAGCTGTACAACTACATTGAGCTGCGCGAGGAGCTGGAGGCGGCCGGGCGGCGCTTCCGCACCAGTTCGGACACTGAGGTAGTGCTCGCCATGTACGAGGCCTACGGGCCGCAATGCGTGAAGCGTTTCAACGGTCAGTGGGCCTTGGCTATCTGGGATTGCAAGCGTCGAGAGCTGTTTTTGTCCCGGGATCGGCTGGGCATCCGACCACTCTTTGTGACGCGCACTGGGGATAGCTTCTTGTTCGCCTCTGAGATCAAGGCGCTCCTGGCCCACCCGGATGTTGAGCACGAGCTGGATGTATCCGCGTTGGAGCAGGTGTTCACCTTCTGGAGTACGACGGCGCCGCGCACGGCCTTTCGTGGTATCCATGAGTTGCCCCCTGGACACTCGATGACAGTTCGCGGGAGCGAAGAGGAGCTCAGCTCCTATTGGGAGTTGGGCTTCGATGCCCCCGCCTTCGCCGGGTCGTTGGAGGAATGCGCCGAGGTGCTGCGTACGCTCCTGGTGGATGCTGCTCGTATCCGTCTGCGAGCCGATGTGCCCGTGGGAGCCTATCTCTCAGGCGGCTTGGATTCCTCGGCCATTACCGCGGTTATCCGACACTTCTCGGAAGTGCCCTTGAAGACGTATTCGGTGGCCTTCTCAAGCGCCGAGTTCGATGAGAGCGCCTACCAGAGCGAGGTTGCTCGACACCTGGGAACGCAGCACGAGAGCATTCGCTGTACACCAGCTGACATCTGCGACGTCTTCCCGGAGGTCGTGCGCCTGGCCGAAGCTCCACTCCTGCGCACGTCGCCAGCGCCGCTCTTTCTTCTCTCCCGCCTGGTTCGCGAGCAGGGTTTCAAGGTCGTTTTGACCGGCGAAGGTGCTGACGAAATGCTCGGGGGCTACGACATCTTCCGCGAGGCCAAGATCCGACGTTTCTGGGGGGCGCAGCTGTCGTCCACCCGGCGGCCCCAGCTTCTCAAGCGCCTGTATCCCTATCTACAGGG
>PVBE011050029.1_pt1 | contig 39098 bp, 30 predicted proteins | sample 1631181 | NCBI WGS metagenome assembly PVBE01 (sample SAMN08397723, study PRJNA350692) | Marine metagenome, whole genome shotgun sequencing project. | isolation source: water | place: Pacific Ocean | collected 2012-04 | reverse complement strand
GTGGCTGGGCGACCTGCCCATGACCGCGGGCGTGGCCGCCACCACCCAGCTCGGCATCGCTGCCATCCGGCTGCGCCGCCTGGTGGGGGGGCAGAGCAGATGAAGATCCTCGAGATCAACACGTTCAACAAGATCGTCGGTGGAGTTGAGAGCTACGTCGCGGCCATGGCCGAGGCGATCACGAGCCGGGGCCACCAGCTCGTCCCCCTCTACCTGATGCCTCCGGAGGACCACCCCGGGCTGGTGTCGACCCACCGCGGCTACTACATGCCGGAGCTCACCCCTCACCACACGGGGCAGATCCTGGAGACCTTCCGCAGCCGCCGCGCCGGAGAGATCCGGGACCGGTTCAGAGAGATCCTGGACGTCGAGCAGCCGGACATCATCCACTGCAACAACATCTACTCCCCTGTGATCCTGCACGAGGTGTTCGACCGCCTGCCGGTGGTGCGCACCGTGCATGACTACCGCTTCCTCTGCCCGCGCCTGCTCAAGATGACCGTGCGCAAACCCCGGATCTGTGAGCAAGCCATGGGCCTGGTCTGCCTCAAGGAACGGTGCGTGAGCCCCATGGACCATCACGCCCTGCGCCACATGATGATGCTGCGCTGGGAGCAGGAGGTGAGCCGCGACTTCGACCACCTGATCACCAAGAGCCGGCACATGAAGGAGCAGCTCAAGCTGGTCGGCTTCAGCGACGAGCAGGTTGAAGTGGTCCCCCTTAGCGTGGTGCCTCCCGCAACCTACGATCCCGGCCCAATGCGGGAGCCGAACGATCCGGCCACCGTCCTGTTTGTAGGGAGGGTGGCGCCGGAGAAGGGAGTGGACCTCCTCCTTCGAGCCCTGGGGCGGCTGTCTGGCAAGATCAACCTGCAGGTCGCAGGGGACGGTCCAACCCTGGGGGAGGTGAAGCAGCTGACCCGAGACCTGGGCCTGGAAGATCGGGTGCAGTTTCTGGGCTGGCAAGGGATTGACGAGTTGGCCAACCTTTACCGTTGGTGCGACCTGGTGGTGGTCCCCTCCATCTGGCCCGAGCCGTTCGGGCTGGTCGGGCTAGAGGCGTTTGCCCACGGCAAACCGGTGGTCGGTTTCGAGGCGGGCGGCATCTCAGAGTGGCTGGACCATGAGCACTCAGGGCTGCTCGTCCCGGTGGGAGACGAGGAGGGCTTGGCCCAGGCCATGGAGCGCCTCGTTTACGACCCAGAGCTATCCCACCGCCTGGGTGAAAATGGCCGGGCGGAGATTAGCGGGCGCTTCTCAATGGACGTGGCCGTGGGCAAGTTGTTGAGCCTGCTGGAGAGCCATATCCGGTTGTAGAGGGACGCTGATGCGTCCCGGCTTTAGGCTTTGGGCTTTGGGCTTTGGGTCGGCCCGCCCGTCTTTCACGGCGCATTGCTCGAACAACACCGGAAACCCACCGTCGGCAGGACAACGTCTTCCACTGCTTGTGAGAGGGTGAAGGTGCAGGTCAGGCCCGGTGCAGGGGTGTGGTAGGCGCCTCCCCTCACGACGTAAATGTCCTTCCCCGCGGCGCCGCCGGTGTTCCCTGCTTTCTGACTGGTCCACTCGCGGAGGTTGCCGCTCATGTCGTACAGCCCGGCCGCTCCTCCGAGGCAGCTGGAGAGGCTGCCTGTGGGCATGGCGAAGGAGAGCTTCTTGTCCAGGCCGTTACAGGTGCCCGCCTGGTAGGTGCTGCCATAGGGGTAGAGCGATGATGAGGCACCCTGGCATGCGAGGAGCCATTCGGTGCCGCTGCAGAGGCGCTTGCCAGCCGCCTTGCATGCCTGGCCAGCTTGCTTGAACGTCGCCTTCCCCCAGGGCAATGCCCCTGGCTTGGAGCAGGCTCGGGCGGTCTTGGTCCCTGGAGCAGCGAGGTTGGCGTCGGGCCGCGAGGATTCATGGGCGTAGATATAGAAGTCGTAGCTCTTACCAAGGTAGGTGCGTTGGATGCGCACCATGGCGTCCTTGACTCCCTTATAGCCGTTGTCATTGGCCACCTCATCCACCTTGCCGTCACAGTCATCGTCCAGGCCGTTGCATAGTTCGTTCTGGGGGCTCAGACCGGCTACGGTCTGGGCGCAGGTGAGGCTGGTCATGTTGGTGTGGCAGGAGTACTTGCCCTGGGGCGCGCATGCCCCCTTCTTGGTCGGGTCGGGCGAGCAGGTCGAGTTGAGCACGGGCCCGCCGGTGTTCTTGGTCCAGGGGTCGTCCTTCAAGCCGTCGCAGTCCCCGTCATGGCCGTCGCAGAGCTTCTCGTCAGTGATCACTACCCCCGGACAGACGCCGAGCAGACAACCGTGGCCGGCGCCGCAGTCGGCGTCCACCTTGCACGGCTGCAGCTCGACCGTGGCGCCATATGCACATTGCCAGCCGGCCTTCCCCTTGCACACCGCCTTGGCCCCGGCGCACGGCCCCACGCTCTTGCAGATGCTCTGGGCCAGGGTCACCCCGTTGTCCTTGAAGCCGTCGCAGTCATTGTCCAGCCCGTCGCAGATCTCATTGCCAGTGACAGAGCACGGGTATTCGCAGCCGTTAGAGTCCTTCTTGTCCAGGTTCACCCAGCCGCTCTTGCACACCGCCACCCCGCACACGCTGTTCTTACAATTGGACACCGCGTTGGCCAGATTGCAGGGCTGGCAGTTCTGGCAGTAGCGGGGGTCGTTGACCTTGTCGAAGCCGTTGTCCACCACCTTGTCGCAGTCATCGTCCTTGCCGTTGCAGCTCTCCAGGGCAGGCCCGGTGCCGCCGCCGCAGCTCTTGACGCCCTTGGTACAGCCGTAAATCCCCGCCACACATTCACCCTCATTGGAGCCACATGTGGAAGCGGTGAAGTCCTCATCCACCGCGCCGTCGCAGTCGCTGTCCTGGCCGTCACAGTCATCAAGGGTGAGGGGGGGCCAGACGGGGCAAGGATACTCACAGCCGTTGGCGTCATTCTTGTCCACGTTGGCGTAGCCCTTGCTGCAGACCGAGATAGTGCACTTGCCCGCCGTGCAGGACCCGCTGGCGTTATTGAACAGGCAGGTGTTGCCGCAGGCGCCGCAGTTCTTCACGTCGTTTTGCATGTTGACGCACAGACTGGAGCAGTTGTGCAGGCCCTTCTGACAGGAGAGCGCGCACTTGCCGCCGGAGCAGACCTCGCCGGCCTTGCAGGAGTTGCCGCATGAGCCGCAGTTTGTCAGATCGGTCTGCATGTTGACGCAGGTGCCGTTGCAGTTGCTCAGGCCGGTCTGGCAGGAGAGCGCGCACTTGCCGGAGGAGCAGACCTGGCCGGCCTTGCAGGAGATGCCGCAGGCGCCGCAGTTGGACAGGTCGTTCTGCATGTTGACGCAGGTGCCGCTGCAGTTGCTCAGGCCGGTCTGGCAGGACAGCGCGCAGGAGCCGTTGGAGCAGACCTGGCCGGCCTTGCAGGCGTTGCCGCAGGAGCCGCAGTTGAACAGGTCGGTGAGGATGTTGACGCAGGTGCCCGAGCAGTTGTACAGGCCCTTCTGGCAGGAGAGCGCGCACTTGCCGGAGGAGCAGACCTCGCCGGCCTTGCACTTGATGTCGCACTTGCCGCAGTTGCTGTTGTCGTTGTTGAAGTTGACGCAGGTGCCGTGGCAGTTGTTGAGCCCGGTCTGGCACGACAGCGCGCACTTGCCCGCGGAGCAGACCTCGCCGGCCTTGCAAGCGGTGGCGCAGGTGCCGCAGTTCTTCAGGTCGTTTTGCAGGTTGACGCACAGGCCGCTGCAGTTCTGCAGCCCGTTCTGGCACGACAGCGCGCACTTGCCCGACGAGCAGACCTCACCCGACTTACAGGTGTTGGCGCAGGTGCCGCAATTGAGGAGGTCGTTGTTGAGGTTGACGCACAGGCCGCTGCAGTTTTGCAGGCCGAGCTGACACGACAGCGAGCACTTGCCCGCGGAGCAGACCTGCCCCGACTTGCAGGCCGAGCTGCAGGCGCCGCAGTTGTAGTTGTCGTTTTGCAGGTTCACGCAAAAAGGCGTACCCGCGTCGCCGCCGCCGCACTTGGTCTGGCCGCCCGGGCAGGAGAGCGTGCACTTGCCGGCCTTGCAGACCTCGCCCGAGCTGCACTTGTTGCCGCACATGCCGCAGTTTTTGATGTCGCTTTGCAGGTTGGTACAGAACAGCGCTCCCATGTCGCCGCCGCCGCACTTGCTCTGGCCGGGGGTGCAGGTGAGCACGCACTTGCCGCTGACGCAGACGTCGCCGGGCTGGCAGGCGTTGGCGCAGGCGCCGCAGTTCTTCGGGTCGTTCTGCAGGTTGGAGCAAAACAGCGCCCCGGCGTCGCCGCCGCCGCACTTGTTCTGCTTGGGGGGGCAGGAGAGCGTGCACTTGCCCGCCACGCAGACCTCGCCCGTGGCGCAGGCTGTGCCGCAGGCGCCGCAGTTCTTGGTGTCGGTCTTGACGTTGGTGCAGAAGGGGAGCCCTGCGTCGCCCTCTCCGGCGCACTTGTTCAGGTTGGTCGGGCACTTGAGCGTGCAGGTGCCCTTGACGCAGACCTCGCCGTAGTTGCAGGCGTTGTCGCAGGCGCCGCAGTGGGCCGACGCGCCGTTGGTGTTGATGCAGACGGAACCGCACTTGGTGAAGCCGGCCTTGCAGACCTTGAGGTCCGGCACCCCGGAATCGTAGGCGATGGGGATGTCATCATCGCAACCGGCGAGCACTCCTGCGACCAACAACGCCGCCATCCACAGGCCGCGCCGTTTCCCATTGGCAACATACATGGGTTCCTCTCCTTCAGTCGTGGCTGAACCTACAATTGTCGGGCAAGTAGGGGAAAGGAGCAAGGGGCAGCAGGCCGCGGCGCCCGCCCGGGAGCATCAGCCGCTTTTTCGGCCAGGGTCGGTGGGCTCGCCCTGCTCGTCCAGGACCTTGATGCAGCCCTTGCCGGCGCGCTTGGCCTGGTACAGCGCGTCGTCCACCAGGTTCAGCAGGTCCATCAACTCGCCGCGGCCCACGGCGGCGCTGGCCGGCGCCACGCCGATGCTGGTGCCGAGGTCCAGGTGCCGCAGCCGGGGCACGCTGGTGATGCGCCGCGCCTCCTCCTGCAGCCGCGCGGCGAAGTTGTAGGCGCCCTCCACGTTTGTTTTGGGCAGCAGCACGAGGAACTCGTCGCCGCCGTAACGGTAGGCGCTGTCGGTGGCGCGCAGCAACCCCTCCAGCAGCTCGGCGAACTGTCGCAGCAGGTCGTCGCCGGTGGTGTGGCCCAGGGTGTCGTTGACGCGCTTGAAGTTGTCCAGGTCCACCAGCACCAGCGAGGTGTCCACCTCGTAGCGATCGTGCAGGTCCAGGGCGTGCTGCAGCTTCTCGTCCAGCAGGCGCCGGTTGCGCAGCCCGGTGAGCGGATCGGTGGTGGCGGCCTGCTCCAGCCGCGCGTTCATCTCCTTGAGCATGGCGCGGTCCTCGAGGATGATCCGCCGCTGCAAAAAGTTGTGCCGCCGGATGCGCTCGACGATGTAGGCCGCGAAGGCGCCGATGAAGCCGCTGGCGATCAGAAAAAAGTCGTTGTTGAGCACCACCAGCCACGGCCGCGCCTGGATCCACAGGGCCACCACCTGGTAGGAGAGGATGACCGCCAGCACCACCAGCAGCGCCTGCTTGAAGCGCAGGATGGTGGTGCCGCTGGCGTAGAACACCACCAATATCAGCCCGGCGTAGTAGTCGTCAGCCATGGGCAGCGGCAGCACCGCGACCATGGCCGAGATGCCACAGCCGGCCAGGGCGACGGTCACCGCCACCAGCGGCTGCAGCGCCTTGCTATACGGCCGAACATAGGACAACACGAGGCAGGCCAGGATCAGCGGCACCACCATGCCGAAGCGGATGGTCCACAGCGACCCGAAGTCATTGGGCGCGATGAAGGCGTCGAGCACGCCGAAGACCATGTACAGCAGCACCCCGGCCGCCAGCATGAACCGCATCAGCGGCACCACCTCGCGACCGTGCTCGTCGAGGAAGCTCTGCTCCAGCTCCCGATCCTCGAAGGCCAACGTCAGCAGCGCCCGGGGCTGCTGCGCCGCCGCCACGCGCGCGTGCTCCGACGTGTCGACGGTACGCCTGGCCGGTTTGTCTGGGGAAGGGTGCATCAGGAAATCCCCGACATCATAGCACCAGTTCGGGCGGCTCACCTACTCCACGTTGAGGTGGGCGTACTTCGGCAGGCGGCGGTAGGCCTTGATCAGCGCGTCGCGGCGGAAGGGCTCGGCCAGCACCGGCTCGCCGCCCTGGATCAGGCCCTCGATGACGCAGGGCTTGCCGCTGGCGATGGCCTCCTGCACCGCCGGGGCCACGTCGTCGGGGCGGTCCACGCGGAAGCCCTCGGCGCCCATGTCCCGGGCCAGCCGGGCGTAGTCGGGGTTGGTGGGCAGGTTGGTGCCGACGAAGCGGTTGTCGTAGTAGTCGATCTGGTTCTTCTTTTCGGCGCCCCACTCGCGGTTGCTGGCCACGATGGCGATGACCGGGATCTGCTCACGCACTGCGGTCATCACCTCGGCCAGGCCGCTGATGCCCCAGGCGCCGTCGCCCTGGAAGGCGAAGACCGGCGCGTCGGGCCGCCCCAGCTTGGCCCCCATGGCCGCGCCGTAGGCGAAGCCGCAGTTGCCCCAGCTCAGGGCCGCCAGGTGCTGGCGCGCGCCGTCGAAGCGCAGGTACGAGTTGCACATGGAGGAGTTGTTGCCGATGTCGGTGGCCACGATGGAGCCCCTGGGCATGGCCCGCGACAGCTCCCACAAGAAACGGCGCGGGTGCATCGGCGCGGCGTCGTCCGACGAGGACCAGCCGGCCAGCTCCTCCTGCCAGCGCTGGCGCTCGGCCTCGGTCTCGCCCATCCGTTTGGCGTGCGGCGCCCGCTCGGGATCCGCGGCCTTCAGACACGCCAGCAGCTCCACGGCGAACTCCCCGGCGTCGGCGGCGCTGGCCACGTCCACCCGGCGGCTCAGCCCCAGCACCTTCGGGTTGACGTCCACCTGGATCAGCTTGGCCTGCTCGGGGAAGTACTCCATGTCGTACTGCGGCAGGGTGCCGAAGGGCCCCAGCCGGCTGCCGATGGCCAGCACCACGTCGGCCCTGGCCAGGGTGCGCATGGCGGCCTTGGAGCCGCAGTAGCCGATGGGCCCCATGGCCAGGGCGTGGTCGGCGGGGAAGGTGTCGTTGTGCAAGTAGCTGTTGACCACCGGCGCGGTGAGGTGCTCGGCCAGGGCCTGCACCGGGGCCACGGCGTCGGCCTGGGACACGCCGCCGCCGGAGAGGATCACCGGGTAGCTGGCCCCGGCCAGCAGCTCGGCCGCCTGCTCCAGCGCCGCCCGCGGCCCGCAGCCGGAGGTGATGTCCATGGTGGGGTAGATCTCGTCCTCGCACACGCCGTAGAAGTAGTCCCGCGGGATGTTGAGCTGGGTCGGGCCGTGCTCCACCTTGGCCAGGTAGAAGCAGCGTCGGGCCAGCTCGGCCATGCGCTCGGGGCGGTTGACCCGCACCTGGTACACGGTCTGGGCCTCGAACATCGGCATCTGATCGATCTCCTGGAAGCCGCCCGTGCCGATGCCCAGGGAGCCAGCCTCGGGGGTGATGGCCACCACCGGCGAGTGGGCCCAGTAGGCCGCGGTCATGGCCGAGACGAAGTTGGCGATGCCCGGCCCGTTCTGGGCGATGCAGGCCTGGGGCCGGCCGGTGACCCGGGCCAGCCCGTCCGCGGCGTGGCACGCCGCCTGCTCGTGGGCCACCGAGACGAAGCGGATGCCCGCGTCGGGGAACAGGTCCAAAGCGTCCATGTAGGCCGACCCCACGATACCGAACACTGTCTCCACGCCCTCCGCCACCAGGGTCTCCACCAGCGCCTCGCCGGGCACCATCTTCTGCTTGGCCATTGTCATTCTCCTTAATATCCAGGGCGGGCTCGTCCCCCGCCTGGTCGTTCGTGGCGGGGGATGAGCCCCCGCCCTACTTTTCTTATCTCTAGTTGCTTGCTTTCGGGGTTCCGTTTTCGTTGATCAGCCGCGCCAACATGGTTTCCACCAGCCAGTGCACGTGCTCCCGGCGCTCGGCCACGGCCTCGGCGCTGAGGGGGTCTTTGCCCCAGAGGCTGCCGAGCACCGGCGCGTACGTGAAGTAGTTGACCACGATGCCCGACAGGCTGAGGTAGAAGTGCCGCGCGGCCAAAGGCCCGCTGTCCGGGGTGATGCGGGCCAGGGCCTCGGTGGTCCAGGTGAAGAAGGCCTGCAGGTGCCGCTGCACGAGCTCCACGTGGGGGCCGCCGCCCGAGATCTGCTGCTGCACCAGCCGCGGGTAGAGGTGGTTGTCGTCGATGAAGTCCATGTAGGCGTCCACCATGCGGTGGAACAGCTCGGCCTGGCTCCCCTCGCCGTCGAAGGCCGCGGACAGCGCCTCGCGGTGCCGCGCATAGTACTGCTCGAGCACGTGCTCGAAGAGGTCTGCCTTGCTGCCCCAGTGATAGAAGACCAGGGCCTTGTTGACGCCGGCCCGCCGGGCGATCTCCGCCACGCTGGCCCCGTCATATCCCACCTCGCCCAACACCTCTTCAGCCGCCGCGAGGATGCTCGCCGCCGTTTTTTTGGTGGAATCCTTGTGTTTTCTCTTCGCCACAGGGGCCTCCAATTATTTTTACCAAAAAGTTTAACCGTGCGGTTTGACCAATCGGTTAATTCCTGATATAACATGTCCCATCAACAAGAGCCAAGAGGGTTTTGAAAGTTTTTCGAATCACCCCCGCAAATAAACGAGAGGGACTAAAATGGGCATCACGGCGAAACTGAGAAAAGAGAAGATCAAGGGCGGCGGCATCATCTCCCGCATGCTGGCGGCAGAGGGCGTGGACACCGTCTTCGGCATCATCGACGGCTCCTACTTCGGCTTTTACTCCACCCTGGGCGACAACGAGATCCAACTGGTCACCCCGCGCACCGAGGCCAGCGCGGTGCACATGGCCGGCGCCTACGCCCGGCTCACGGGCAAGCTCGGCGTCTGCATGGCGAGCAACGGCCCGGGCGTGGCCAGCGTGCTGCCCGGCGTGGCCGTGGAGAACGCCGAGGGGCACCGGGTGCTCCTTATAACATCGTCGCGGCGAGAGGGGATCACCTACCCCGACCGCGGGGGCACCTTCCAGCACTTCCCCCAGGTGGACGTCATCCGCCCGATGTCCAAGTTCAGCATGACCGTGCCCACCGGCGACCGCCTGGCCGAGATCATGCGCAAGGCCCTCAAGGCCTGCTTCACCGGGCGGCCCGGGCTGGTGCACGTGGACGTGCCCGAGAGCATCATGAACGGCAAGTACCCCCTGGATCCGAGCTGGTTCCGCGAGCCGGGCCAGTACCGGCCGCAGGAGCCGCTGATCCCGTCCGAGTCCCAGCTGGAGCGCGCGGCCCAGCTGCTGGTGGACGCCAAGCTGCCCCTGATCCAGGCCGGCACCGGCGTGGTGCACGCCAAGGCCTTCGAGGAGCTCGCCGCCCTGGCCTCCCTTCTCGAGGCCCCCATCACCACCAGCTGGGGGGCGCGCGCGGCCATGGACGAGCGGTCGCCCAACGCGGTGCCGCTGCCCTACGTCGACACGGTGAACCAGGCCCGCCGCGACGCCGACCTGGTGCTCTGCCTCGGCTCCCGCATGGGCGAGACCGACTGGTGGGGCAAGCCGCCCTACTGGGCGTCGCCGGAGGAGCAGAAGTTCATCCAGGTGGACATCGACCCCGAGACCCTGGGCACCATCCGCAGCACGGACCTGGCGGTGCAGGCCGACGTCAAGGAGTTCCTCGTCCGGCTGATGGATCACCTCAAGCGCAACCACCCGGTCATGGACCTGGACCGGCGCCGCGACCACCTGATCAAGATCAAGCAAGCCTGCCGCAAGCGGCGGGAGGAGCTGGACCAGAAGCTGGCTGATGAATGCCGCCCCATGGCCCCGGCCCAGGTGGTGGAGGTCTGCCAGAGCACCTTCGACGACGAGGACGTCATGGTCATCGACGGCGGCAACACGGCCATCTGGTCCAACTTCTACCACGAGGTCCGCGTGCCGAACACGCTGGTCACCACGGCCAAGATGGGCATGCTCGGCGCCGGCCTGGCCCAGGCCCTGGGGGCCCAGGTGGCCCGGCCCGAAAACCGCGTCTACGCCATGATGGGTGACGGCGCCATGGGCTTCCAGCCCCAGGAGATCGAGACCGCCGTGCGCCACGGCCTGCCGGTGATCTTCATCGTCTTTTGCGACAAGCAATGGGGCATGGTGAAGATGAACCAGCAGTTCGCGCTCAAGCCGATCAAGACCCTGCTGCTCAAGTCTCTCGGCCCGGACGAGACGATCAACACCGACCTGCAGGAGATCCGCTGGGACGACGTGGCCCGGGCCATGGGGGCCCACGGCGAGCGGGTGGCAGAACCGGGTGAGCTGCGCGACGCAATTAAAAGGTCCAAGGCCTCGGGCCGCGCCGCGGTGATCCACGTGGACATCGACCCGGTCAAGCACCTCTGGGCCCCCAACCTCAAGACCTTCAAGGACATGCACGAGGAGCCCCAGGGATGAGCGCCGAGGACAACAGGCGGTCGTCGAGGGCGGTGCTGATCACCGGCGCGGCGGGGTACATCGGCACCCTGCTGACGCGGTCATTGGTGGCCGACCCCGGCGACCTGGAGCTCATCGTGGCCACGGACATCCGCGAGCGCGCGCCGGACTACGGTCAGCCCGAGGGCAACGGCGCGCCGCCCCCCGGGCCGAAGCTGCTCTACAGCCCCATGGACGTGCGCGACCAGGCCCTGGGGCAGGTCATCGCCGAGCACGACATCGACACCGTGATCCACCTGGCGGCCATCGTCAGCCCCCGGCCCGAGGACACGCGCCAGTTCCTCTACTCGGTGGAGGTGGAGGGCACGCGCAACGTGCTGGAGGCCTGCGTGCAAAACGGCGTGGACAAGCTGGTCATCACCAGCAGCGGCGCGGCCTACGGCTACCACCCGGAGAACGCCTGGTACCTCGACGAGGACGCGCCGATCCGCGGCAACGAGGCCTTCGCCTACTCCCACCACAAGCGCCTGGTGGAGCAGATGCTGGCCCAGTACCGCCGCAGCCACCCGGAGCTTTCGCAGCTGGTCTTTCGCGTCGGCACCATCCTCGGCGAGACCGCAAAGAACCAGATCACGGCGCTGTTCCACAAGCCGGCCATCCTCGGTCTGCGCGGGGTGGCCACGCCGTTTGTCTTCATCTGGGACCAGGACGTGGTGGGCTGCCTGCGCGCGGGCATCTTCGGCCAGGGCAGCGGAACCTACAACCTGGCGGGCGACGGGGCGCTGACCCTGCGGGAAATCGCCACTCGGCTGGGCAAGCCCTATGTTACTCTACCGGCGGGTGTGGTGACCGGCGCCCTGGGGGTGCTGCAGCGGCTGAAGCTGTCACGCTACGGGCCCGAGCAGGTCGGTTTTCTGCAGTACCGGCCGGTGCTGGACAACCGCCGGCTCAAGCGAGAGTTCGGCTACCGTCCACGCTACTCGTCCCGGGAGGTGTTCGAACTCTATCGTCGCAAAAACGCCTGATCGTCCACTGGCGAGGGCAACCGAATTAGGAGCGAGGGACCAGGAATGCTGATTCGATCTCCTCTGGGGGGAGGGCTCGTGGTGCTCGCGCTCCTGCTGACCCTCTGTCCCTCCACGCCGGCGAGGGCCGGCGGCTCCACGATGTCGATCTTCGGCGGTCGCCGCATGGGCATGATGGCCAACCTCGGCCGCCCCGACGACCCCACGGCGCTGTTCCACATGCCCGCGGGCCTGGCCGACCAGCCGGGCCAGCAGCTCTACGTCTTCATCTCGCCGGCGTTTCTGTCCACCGACTTTCGCATGAAGGCCCACGACCCGAAGCGCTTCCCGAACATCAACCCCGACGGCTGCGGCAAGGCGGGGGCCGCCCCCTGCCCCTGGCCCATCGACGAAGAGGGCTACTACACCAAGGAGATCGAGCCGGAGAAGGTCTTCGGCGTGCTGCCCTACGTGGGCGCCACCACCGACCTCGGCTTCGTCTTCGGGCCCGGCGGCCGCGACATCGTGGTCGGCATGGCGCTCTACTCGCCCAACTTCTACGGCGCGTTCATGCCCGAGGACGCCCCCTCGGCCTACCACGTCATCGGCGGCATGTTCCTCGTGGGCCGCGTCACCGTGGGGGCGGGCTGGCGCATCAACCGCCTGCTGGCCGTGGGCGCCAACTTCTCCTACAACTACATGGCGCTGTCCATGGCCCAGAAGCTGAGCCTGGCCAACTCGCTGACGCCGCCGGGGCAGGACCCGTCCACGGGCTTCGGCGGCCTGGCGCAGAACCTCATCGGCGACCTGAAGATGGAGTTCGACGGCAGGGACCACGGCATCGGCTGGGGGCTGTCGGTGCTGCTGACGCCGCTGCCGTGGCTCAGCTTCGGCGTGGCCTACGCCGGCAGCACCACGTCCTACTTCGAGGGCGACGTCAGCTTCACCGCCTACAAGGAGACCATCGGCAGCGAACAGGACCTGCGCGAGCTGGCCGGCCAGGTGGGCTACAAGCTGCCCACGCGGCTGTCCATCTCCCAGGGGCTGCCCCACTCGCTGCACTTCGGCGTCGCCGCCTCCATCGGCTCGCGGGTGGAGCTGGGCCTGGACGTGCGCCTCTGGTTCTACAACCTGATGCTGCGCCAGATCCTGCAGCCGAGCTACGACGACGGGCCGGGCAAGGAGCCGCTGACCAAGGAGTCCCTCTCCCGCGACAAGGACTTCGAGCTGAGCTGGCAGGTGGCCGCCGGCGTGCTCTTCCGCCCCTTCGCCAGCCACCCCGGCCTGGAGCTGATGGTGGGCGCGGGCTACGACCAGTCGCCGCTGCCGGACCACACCTACACCCTGGACAACCCGAACCTGTCCCACGCCAAGCTCTCCGTGGGGGTGCGCTGGCGCATCAACCCCCGCTGGCGCCTGTCGGCCGGCTACCTGCTCAACCTCTACATCAGCCGCGACATCACCAACAGCGAGACCAGCCCGCCGACCAACGTGCAGGTCTCCAGCCACTCCCACTCGCCGGCGTTGGCCATGACCTACGCCTTCTGAATCCCGTGCTGCAACAGACCATGGAATTCGTCAGCCTCCTCGTCTTCAGCTTCTGCGGCGGCATCATCTGGCTCTTCAACGTCGAGGCCGCGGCCATCACCATGGGGGTCTCCAGCGACTGGCATCCCCTGCTGGTGGCGCTGGCCTGCGCCGGCGGGCAGAGCCTGGCCTACCTCTTCCTCTACTACTGCGGCCACTGGCTGCTGAGCCGCTGGCGCTGGTTCTCCCGTGGCGTGGACCGCATGCTCGACCGCTGGGGCGAGCGGCTCGGGCGCAGCTTCCTGCTGCTCACCGGCACCGCCGCCCTCATCGGCCTGCCCCCCATGACCGGCATGGCCGCCGTGGCGCGCTCCTTCAAGGTGCGGGTGCTGCCGCTGTTGCTCATCGCGTTCTCCCTGCGCCTGTTGCGCTTCACCGTGCTGGCCAGCAGGGGAGACGCCATCCCGCGCTGGTGGAATTCGCTCTGGTAGCGTCCAATGACCGTTTCGGCCAAATCTCCATTTTATTGCGCGTTGGGCTTCGGACTCCTGGCTCCAGGCTACAAGGCCCCTCGACGCCGGCTTCGGGGAAGGAGGACAGGGTGAGCAGAGATCACAGAAAGCTGCGTGTGTTTCAACTGTCTGACGAGCTTGTGCTGGAGTTGTATCAATACACCAAGGCGTTTCCCGACGAGGAACGCTACGGACTTCAGGCTCAGCTCAGGCGAGCCGCTGTCTCCGTGCCGACGAACATCGTGGAGGGATGCGCGCGCCGAACTACCAGGGACTATTTGCAATTCATGACCATCTCACTGGCGTCCGCCTCGGAGGTACGTTACCTCCTCGGCCTCTCACACCGACTCGGCTTTTTGAAGGAGGCGCACCTGACAAGCCTGGAGCCCCGGTACGACGATCTCATACGTGGCATACAAAAGTTGGTGGACGCATTATCCAGAGACCTCTGACCGGATCGCGACCGGCCTTGTAGCCCGCAGCCTGTAGCCTGTAGCCCGAATCAGCTCAGGCGTGGAGATAGCCCGCAAATGACACCTGCCCAACCGTTCCCGCTGCCAAAGATCCATACCGACCAGCTCCTGGAAGGCCACGGCGTGAGCCTGGCCTACGGCACCCGCGGCGACGGCGGCAGCCCGGTGCTGCTGATCATGGGCTTCAGCATGCCCGGCCGGGCCTGGGTGCACCAGGTGGACGACCTGGCCCGCGCTCACCGCGTGGCCTGGTACGACCACCGGGGCGCCGGCGCCACCCGTGCCGCGGCCGGCCCCTACACCATGGACCTGCTGGCCGCCGACGCCGCGCGGCTGCTGGACCACCTCGGCTGGGAGCGGGCCCACGTCATCGGCGTGTCCATGGGGGGCATGGTGGCCCAGCGCCTGGCCCTGGACCATCGCCAGCGCCTGCTCAGCCTGTCGCTGCTGGCCACCCACCCCGGCGGCGTGCGCGCCCGACTACCGCGGGCAGCGGGGGTGGCGCGGTTCATCGGCGCCCAGCGCGGCCCGACCCGCAAGCGCGTCCGCGCCCTGCAGCGGCTGCTCTTCCCTGACGCCTTCCTCGAGTCCTGCGATCGTCGTTGGCTGGGCGCCGTGCTCAAGGCCGACTTCGGCAAGCCCGTGGCCCTGCGCCACCGCCTGTCCCAGCTCTGCGCCGTGTCGTTGCACGACACCCGGGCCAGCCTGCATCGGCTGGCCGGATTGCCGACCCTGGTGGTCAAGCCTGGACTGGACGTGCTCGTGCGCCCCGACCAGAGCGATCGCCTGGCCCGCCTGATCCCCGGCGCCCGCCTGGAGTGCTTCGCCGAGGCGGGACACGGCCTGATCCGCCAGTGCCCCGAGCGACTCAACCCGATGCTGCTGGAGCACATGGCCGCGGCGGAGTGAGCGAAAATTTGTGGCCGCCCCCAAAAACGAAGATAATTGAACGGCTTCGATGTTTGGCTAACCGAATAGAACCGGGAATTGTGACATGGCGAGTGGACCGGTCATTGGGATCGACCTGGGGACCACCTACTCCTGCGCGGCCATCGTTCAGGACGGCAGGCCACAGGTCATCCGTTCCAAGCTCGGGTACACCACCGTTCCATCGGTGGTGACCTTCAACAAGCAGGGCGACGCGGTTGTGGGGGTGCCCGCGGAGCGGCGCATGGTGCTGGAGCCCAAGGAGACCATCTACGGCTCCAAGCGGCTCATCGGGCGCACCTTCCTCGCCGGCGTGAAGAAGCGCTTCCAGCCCCACTTCCAGTACGAGCTGGTCAGCGACGACGACGGCTTCGTGGCGGCCCAGATTGGCGAGCACACGGTGCAGCTGGTGGACGTGGCGTCCATGATCCTGGACGAGATCCGCAAAAACGCCCACACCGCCCTGGGCAAGCCGGCCACCCGCGCCGTGGTCACCGTGCCGGCCTACTTCAACGACAACCAGCGCGCCTTCGTGCGCGAGGCGGGGCAGCGCGCCGGCCTGGACGTGCTGCGCATCCTCAACGAGCCCACGGCCGCGGCCCTGGCCTACGGCATCGACCGCGGCGAGAACAAGCGGTTGCTGGTCTTCGACCTCGGCGGCGGCACCTTCGACGTGTCGATCCTGGAGCTGGACGGCAACGTCTTCACCGTGCGCGGCGTGGACGGCGACTCATTCCTCGGCGGCATCGACTTCGACCGCCGGCTGATGGACCTGCTGCTGGAGCGCATCACCGGTCGCTCTGGGGGCAGACCGCGTCCACCTCTCCCGCGGCCTGCTCGGGGGCGGCGAAGGAGGGGCTGCCGAGGAGGGTGCCCGTGGCTGTCTGCAGGGCGTCGTCCCCCTCCAGCAACTTGGCCAGGCCGAAGTCGAGGATCTTCAGCCGCATCGGCTCCTCGTCGAGCACGAAGATGTTCTCCGGCTTGAGGTCGCGGTGGACGATCCGAGCGTCGTGGGCCACCTGCAGCGCGGCGCAGATCTGTTCGAGGTACGGCTGCGCCTCCCAGGCGGTCCAGCGCCCCTTCTCCGCGCCGACCTGCCGCAGCTCCCGGCCCTTCAATAGCTCCATGGTGTAGTAGGGGCTGCCGTCGTCGAGGCTGCCGAAGTCGATGAGCTCGATGATGTTCGGGTGCCGCAGCCGTGCCGCGGCCCTGGCCTCACGCTCGAAGCGCGCGGGCATCTCCGGCTGCAAGGTCAGGTGGGGGGCCAGCACCTTCACCGCCACCTGGCGGCCGATGCGGGGGTGCTCGGCCAGGTAGACGTTGGCCATGCCCCCGCGCCCCAGCAGCGACTTGATCTCATAGTTGCCGACCTTCTGGCCGATGATGGAGGTGTTGCTCATGGCGGTGGACCCTGCTGTTAATCGTGGCTTGGAGGCAGGATATCACACCGCGGATCCGGGCTGACGGGCTACGGCGCGGGGATCTGTGCCACCACCACCGCCGGGCTGCCGCCGGTGTGCTCGGCCAGGGCCTTGCCCGACGGATCGTAGATGCCGCCGCCCTTGCCCGCCCCGCCGGTGGTGTTGGAGCCCACCACGTAGACCCCCCAGTTTTTGGCGAAGCTCTGCTGCCAGCGCTGGCCGCCGGCCGCGGTCCACAGCGACGAGACCGCCACCACCCGGGCCTTGAGCGTTTTGGTCAGCTTGTGGTGCAGGCGCAGGTCGCCGTAGATGTCGGCGCAGATCAGCAGGCCGACCTTGCCCGCCGGGGTGTCGAAGACCGACACCTCCTTGCCCGGGGTGAGGCTCTTGGCCTCGGAGGCGAAGAGTTCGAACTTGTGGTGCACACCCACCACCGCCCCCTTGGGGGAGAAGGCCACGAGGGTGTTGTGCTTGGCCTTGCCCGTCCCTCGCGATGTCTGCAGGTCGATGACGATGTAGACGCCGAGGGCGGCCGCCTGCTTGCTGAAGGTCTTGATCAGGGTGCCGTCGGACCAGGTGGTGGCGGTGCCCGGGTTCTCGCCGAGCTTCGGCACCGGCTCGTAGTACTTCTGCCCCAGGCCGTACTCCGGCGTGACCACCAGCATGGCGCCCTTGGCCTTGGCCTGAGCCGCCAGCTTGCCCACGGCGCAGGCGTCGGGCAGCGCGCTGGCCGCGCAGGTGCCGTCCACCGCGGCGTGGTCCCCCGAGTCGTACTGCACGGCCGCCACCTTGACCTTGTCGGTCAGGGGCGCGGCGGTGTCGGACAGATCGGTCTGCGGCGCGCAGCCGGCTGCCAGCAACAGCGCGACCCCGGTGATCCAGAGGCGCGTCATTTTGCACCTCCCCTCACGCAGCGAAAACCGACGAAGGTGAACGGCTTGTCGGGCGCGAAGCGTTCCCGGTTGGCCGAGCGCGCGTGCTCGGCGTTGAAGTACCAGGCGCCGCCGCGGAAGACCTTCTCCGTGCCGCTGGCCGGTCCGGCGGGGTTGGTGGCGCCGCTGGCCCTGGCCTCGTACCAGTCGTTGGTCCACTCGTAGACGTTGCCGGCCATGTCGAACAGTCCCCAGGCGTTCTTCTGCTTCTGGGCCACGGGGTGGGTGCCGCCGGTGGAGTTGACCTTGTACCAGGAGATGGCGCCGGTGGTGGCGTCGGTGGTCATGCACGACGAGATGGCGCCGCCGTAAAAGGGCGTGGTGCTGCCGGCGCGGGCGGCGTACTCCCACTCGGCCTCGGTGGGCAGCCGGAAGCCCTGGCAGGCGTGGGGGGGGCTTGCGGGCGTGCAGCGAACCGCGTCCTTGGCCCCGCTGCAGGTGTAGCAGCGAGCCACGCTCCGCAGGGCGGACAGGGCGTTGCAGTAGGCGGCGGCCTCGTGCCAGGTGACCCACTCCACCGGGCAGCCCTTGCCGCAGGCCTTGTGGAACGAAGGGTTGTAGCCCATGAGCTTGTCGAACTGTTGCTGGGTCACCTCGGTGGCCGAGATCTGGAATCCGCCCTCGAGGGTGACCTTGCGCGGGTCCTCGTCGGCGTCACGGCAGCCCTCGCCGGCGGGCGAGCCCATGGTGAAGGTGCCGGCCTTGACCGCGACCCAGGCGCCGGGCACCTGGGCGTCGTTCTCCGCGCCCAGGTCGGCGGTCAGGTCCGCGGCGGCCCCGTCGGCGCCGGCGTCCGGGTCCGTGGAGGTGTCGTCGCTGCAGCCCGGCGTCCCCAGGGCCAGCAGCGCAACCAGCAACAGGTTTGCTCTCATCTGTCCTCCATTTGTGCGCTCGTGAGCGTGGCCGTCTCCTTACCACAGATCACCGCCGTGCGCCCCGGGACGATGGTGTTTTACGGGCGCCTTGGCCCACGGCAGAGCGCGAGCAGCAGCAGCAGCGTCGCCAGGCCTCGGGCCGGGTCGCCCGCGGTCGCGCAGCTGCAGCCGTCGTCCTCGTCGTCCTCCTGACCCGCGTCAGCCGCGCCGGCGTCCGTGGCGCCGCCGTCTCCCGCCACCGGTCCCCCGTCGGGCCTGGTCCCGGCCGCCTTCACCGACAGCAGCACCGCGGCCTCGCCCAGCAGCCCGCCGCTGTCCTCCACCTGCACCTTGAACCGCGCCAGGCCGGTCTTGTTGAAGGTCACCACGCGCGCCTTGACCGGCCCAGCCTTGGTGTCCCAGGTGCCGTCGTAGCCGTCGTCCCAGCGTAGCTTGAGCTGGGCCGCCTTGTCCTCCACGTCGACGACCTCGGGCGTCAGCGTCACCTTGCTGCCCACGTTGACCAGCCCCGAGACCTTGATCGTCACCGAGGGCGCGGTGTTGGCCGCCGGGTCCTTGCCGAAGAGGGTGCGATAGACGCGCAGCTTGCCGTAGCCCCAGGTCTGGGACGGCACGGCGCCGACCTGCGCGTCCACCAGCGCGCCCTTGCGCAGGGCGGCGCGCACGGCCAGGCCGTCCAGCTTGGGGCTCATCTGCTTGAGCAGCGCGGCGGCCGCTGCCACGTGGGGCCCGGCGCCCGAGGTGCCGCCGAAGACGCGGAACGCGCCGTGGCCCTTTTCGTAGGGCGCCAGGGGGTTGTCCGGCGCGGTGATGTCCATGATCTGCTTGCCGTCGATGCGCACGCCGCGGCCCGAGTACTTGCGCAGGTCGCCGGCCTTGTCACCCGTGATCGGGTACTCCCAGGGCGAGCCCACGTGGCCGGCGTAGGCCCCGAGGGTGATGGCGGAGTCGGCCGTGGCGGGCCAGCAGATGATCCCCTCCTCGCTGACCTGGGGCGCCGAGAAACGAACGCCCTTGCCCCAGCGGCTCGTGGCGTCGGAGACGTAGCCGAGCAGCTTCACCGGCCCGGCGCCCTTGGCGTTTTTGACCGTGAGCATCCAGGCCCCGGCGGGCAGCGGCTTGGGGCTCTTCTGTGAGCCGGAGAGCAGGTAGACCATGAGCATCGCCGTGCCCCGCGCCGAGTCCCGGCGGTAGCTGTAGTAGACGGTCTGCCCGTCGCCCCAGGGGGCGCTGCTGGTGGTGCTGTAGCCCAGCGTGTTGCTGCGGCCGGTGGCGTCCTTGAGCGAGAACTGCAGGTCGGCCTTGACGTCGCGCCACAGCAGGGTCAGGGCCATGTAGTAGTAGATGCGCGGCGTGGATGACGGCACGGTGAGCGGCACCAGCAGTGACCCGCCCGCGGGCACCGTGGCGCGCATGTGCTTGTGCGCCCCGCCCAGGTTGCCGGCGGGGGTGACCTGGGGCGCGCCGAGCTTGGCCGCCTGGTCCAGCAGCAGCTCGTGGTTGGACGAGCCGTCCAGGTGGTACCCGGTCCAGGGCGCGTACTCGTGGAGGATCACGTCGGCCCCGGACTGGTAGAGCCAGATCAACGACGGCGTCAGCGCCGTGCCGCTCATGGCCATCATCAGCTCGGCGTCGGGGGCCAGGCCGACCAGCTTCTGGCGGCCGCGCTGGCCGCCCACCATGACGCCCGACGTGGCGATGCCGTGGCCCACCGAGTGTCCGTCGGCGGTGAGGGTCAGGTCCGTGCCCCGCTTGCGCACCACGCCGCCGTTGTTGGTGGCCTTGATCTTGGATGTCTTGAGGGCCACCACCTTCTCCTCGGGGTCCAGCTTGCCGTCGCCGTCGAGGTCCTCGGCCACGAACAGCTGCTCACCGTAGGTCTGCACCATGTCGCCGAAGGCCGCGCCGTAGTCCCGCTTCTTGTTGCCGTTTGCGTCGGCGTAGAGCCAGTCCCGCGAGGGCTCGTACACGCCGTTGGCCGTGCCGAGGATCGGCATGCCGTGGCGACCCACGCTGATGGCGTCGACAAAGTCCAGGGTCTCCTTGGCGTCGGCCTTGCCATTTTTGTTGAGGTCCACGGCGTCCGTGCCCGGGTCGAAGCGCCCGTTGTTGTCCACGTCCAGCCAGGCGTACAGTCCCCCGTCGGCCCTGAAGAAGGCGGGGTGGAAGACGTTGATCCCCCCGTCGATGTTGCCGATGACGACGCCCTTGCCGGTGAGCGGTACGCCCTTGACCCGGGCGGCCCAGGCCGCGTGGGCCCCCACCTCGGCCCCGGTGACGTCCAGGGGGCGGGCCCGCTGCAGCAGCGCGTCGAGGTCCACCTGCCGCACCTGAGCGCAGCGCCCCAGGGCCTTTAGCCCCCGGGCGCTCACCTGCGCAGGATACAGCGGGCCGAGATGCAGCCGCCCCTCGCCGTGGCGCCCGGGCAAGAACCGCACCCCGCGGGCGGCCAGCCGCCGCAACAGGGCCTCGCCCGGAGCGCGGACGAAGCGGACGGAGACGGGCGCCAACGTGGGCCGCTTGCTCGCCTCGGGATCTGCCTGGCCGTGGAGCATGGGGCTATCCAGCCAGACCCGGATCTTCGGGTCGAGCTTGAGGCGGAAGCGGGGGGCGGACCAGCCCGTGGCGGGGACGCAGAGGGTCGCGGCGAGGACCGCGGCCAGCAATGACTTCATACGACGGCTCCGTGGCTCAAGGGGTTCTCGACCGTCGCCGCAGGGCCACCCCGAGCAACAGCAGCAGGGGCAGGGCGGCGTCCGCGCCGCTTGTCGCCGGCAGGTCGCAGGTGCAGCCGTTGCAATCGTCGCAGGGCGGCGCGGCCCTCTCGCCGCTTCCGTCCCGGGCCCCGGCGTCCGCCCTCGAGCCGTCGGCCGCGGCGCCATCCACGCCGCCGCTGTCGGGGGTGTCCGCGTCCGCGCCCTGGTCCAGCACGGCGCCGTCGGCCTTCCACGGCTTGCTGGTGGCGGCCGCGCACCCGGGGCAGCCCGAGCGCCGCACGTCGAAGCCGAAGGTCGGCCACTGCCCCTTGGCTGCCTTGCCCTTGGGCAGGGTCCAGAGGTTGGCGAAGGACTCGGGGCTGGTGCCGAGGGTGGTGGTCACCACGGCCAGCTCCAGGCGGCCATCGCCGTCGAGGTCGGCCACCGAGGGGCTGCTGTTCATGGTTGTGCCCTTGGGGCGTAGCGGGAAGCCGGGCACCACCGTGCCGTCGGCCTCGTAGGCCTCGAGGTAGCCGAGGCCCGGCTTGTCGGTGGAGTTGTTGTCGGCCAGCAGCTCCAGCTTTCCGTCGCCGTCCAGGTCAACCAGCTGCACCGAGGCCTGGCTGTCGGCCTTGGTGGTGATGGCCTTGCCCTGCACCTTTCCGTTTGCGCCCACGATGACGAGCCCCTTGCCGCGCACGTTGACCACCAGCTCCAGCTTGCCGTCGCCGTCGATGTCGCCGGCCGTGGGCACGCTGAGGCCCAGGGCGCTGGTGGCCAGCGTGGCGGGGAAGCCGCTGACCGCCTTGCCCGCGGCGGTGTAGGCCAGCAGGCTGGCGCCGACGCTGCCGCTGCCCGTGCCGGTCTGCCCGCAGACGATCTCCTTGCCCTTGGCGCCGTCCAGATCGGTCAACAGCACGCCGCCGCGGAAACGCTTGCCCGCGGGCGCCGACAGGGGGTAGGGGGCCAGCAGCGAGCCGTCGCTGCGCCGCACCGTGAGCTTGGTGGCGGTGTGGTAGACCACCTCGAGCTTGCCGTCGCCGTCGAGGTCTCCCGCGGCCGCGGGGCCGCCGGGGTAGCCATCCATGGGCAGGTGGTTCCAGCCCGCGCCCAGCAGCTTGCCGTCGCCCGAGAGCACCAGCACGCTGCCCGCGGGGGGATGCTTGCCGACCTGCACGATGACGTCGAGGGCGCCGTTTCCGTCCAGATCGGCCAGGGTCACGGCGAAGAACGAGAGGTTGGACAGCTTCACCGGCCAGCCCTTGACCGCCTTGCCGTCGTGGTGAAAGGCGTGCACGTAGGAGGGGTCGGAGTACTTGAGCAGCCGCGCCACCTGCACCACCTCCAGGTCGCCGTCGCCGTCGATGTCCCCCACGCTGGGGGGCGCCTGGGCCGTGCCGTTGACCGTGGCCGGCCAGCCCGGCAGGGCCTTGCCCGCCATGTCCCAGGCGAAGACCCGGTCCGACGAGGAGCCGACGATCTCCAGGGTCTTGTTGCCCTTCTCCACCAGGTCGACCAGGGCCACGCCCTCGAAGGGGGCCAGCAGGTACTTGCCCGTGATGCCGGCGGCCATCTTGTTGGGCCAGCCAGCCAACTGGGTCGGATCGGCGCGGGCCAGGGTGGGGGAGGAGAGCAACAGGACCAGAAACAGTGCGCCCGTACGTGATGTCATCACGGAGACGTTACCATGAACGGACGGTCAACGGCCAACGGCCAGCGGCAGCGGCTGCGGCCTGAACCAGCACCGGCGCAGGCGCCGCACCACCGTGGGATCATAGTAGTGGCACCAGACGTGGCGCTGCACGGCGGCGCTGGCCAGCAGGCCGCCGAGGTAGACCGCGGCCTCGTCGGTCTCGCGGGTGCCGAGCAGGCCGCGCTCGGCGAGCAGGTCGAGCCAGTCCGGCAGCACGAGGGCCAGGGCGGCCCCCTGGTACTGGCCGGTCAGGTCCATGCGCGCGCCCACCCGCACAGCGCCCAGCACGGCGCGGGCCGGGGGTAACACCCGCAGCGCGGGCGCCCCGTCGTCCAGCCCGGCCCAGATGGGGCCGCTGCCGCCGCTGACGTGCACGTCCTGCCGCGGCACCAGGCAGTGGGCCAGAACACGGCGCGCCAGCAGGGCTCGTCCGGCGGGCCAGCCACGGCGTCGGAAGAGCTCGCCGGCCAGCTCCATGGTGACCCTTTCGAGGTCCAGGGCCAGCTCCGGCTCCGGGCGACCGGCGGCGAAGCGCTCTCGCCGGTAGACGCCGCGCACTCGACCGGTGAGGTGATCCACCAGGGAGGGGAGGCGGGGCTGCAGCGCCCGGGCGCTGGCGTGCTCCTGGCGCATGTGCTCGGCCAGGGTCACGTCGCGCACCAGGGCCGCGGCGACGTCGTGCAGCCGGGGCTCGGCCTGTCGCGCCTCTCCCATGGCGGGCCACACCGCGGCCAGCTCCTGCTCCAGGCCCCGATCCAGGCCGAGGTACAGGGCGCCGCTGAGCAATTGCACCAGGTCCACCAACCCGGCCCGATCGGGCATGGCCAGGCCGGCCAGGCGCCCCGCCGGTGACCAGCCATCCAGCATGGCGTCCAGCGCCCGGTGGCGGCTGACCCACCGCGGATAGCAGCCCAGCAGCGCCGGCGCCATGGCCCGTGCGCGGTCGAGGAAGGCGTCGGCCACCCGGGGCAGGCCCGACCGCTGCAGCGTGGTCACCACCCGCGCCGCCTGCTCCTGGGCCCGGCTGTAGCAGGCGCCCTCGCCGCCGCGCTGCTGCCGAGCCCGGGCCAGGCGCTCGCTCAGCCGCCCCCGCTCCCCGTCCAACACCCCGCGCTCGTCCTCGGCCAGCCCGTCGGCGAAGAGGCGCAGCGCCCAGCCGAGCTTCTGCTGACCGGGGGCATCTCGCAGGCCCGCCCAGCATCGATTGTTCCGTTCACGCGCCCTGATCCGCTCCTGTTCCATGGCTGCCTCCGCTGCTGTTTGGGGGGTTATCGAGCGGAGGCCGACAAAAGTTGCGTGGTCCGGCGATCTTTTTTTCAAATTCGCTGTACTGCCGGGCGGCAGGTGCGTGCCGAAGATCAAAAAGCGGCGCTATCATTGCGCTGACAACGGGTGACCACGCGGCAGATCTTGTGTTAGCTTTGCTTGCCAATACCTACGACAAGACAACAGCGAAAGAGGTGGAAGCATGGCATCGTGTACAGGTTGCTACAAGCAGGTCCCGGATGACGCCAGCACCTGTCCCTTCTGCGGCGCTACCCTGAATCAACCCACCGGGACCGGCAAGCAGACGGTCTTCGGCTACGCGCCGGGCCTCAAGCCGGGGCAGGCCACGCCGGATCAGGCTCCCGCGCCTGCTCCCGCTCCTGCGCCGGCTCCCGCGCCGGCTCCCGCGCCTGCACCCGCGCCGGCTCCCGCGCCGGCTCCCGCTCCCGCGCCTGCTCCTGCGCCTGCACCCGCGCCGGCACCCGCTGCTGCGCCTGCACCCGCGCCTGCACCCGCGCCGGCACCCGCTGCTGCGCCTGCGCCGGTGGCCGATACACAGGAGGCGCCGCCGGTCGGGCCGGACCCGATGCAGACCATGCCGGACCCGGAGCCGCCGCCCCAGGCCGATCAGCAGGCCGCCGTGGCCCCCACGCTGCTGGCCCCCGCCGCACCCGGCACCGCTGCGCCGCCCCCCGTGGGGGCTGCCGCGCCGCCTCCGGGCGCTCCCGCTGCGCCGCCGTATGGCGCGCCGCCCCCGGGCGCTCCGGGCGGCCCCCCTGCTGGTGCGCCCCCTGCTGGCGCTCCGGGCGGCCCCCCTACAGGCGCGCCCCCTCCCGGCGCACCCGGCGCGCCGCCTCCGGGCTACGCCCAGCCGGGGTACCCGCCCCAGGACGGCGCCGTACCCGGCGCCCAGCCCGGCTACGCCCCGCCGGCCACGGGCGGCTACCCGCCCGCCCAGCCGGGCGCCATGCAACCCGCAGCGCCCATGCCCATGGGGGGCGCCGCCGGTGAGCTGAAGCCCGTCCAGCCGAAGATGAAGATGGTCATCATCTGCTGGTTCCTCGGCTGCATGGGCATCCACCGCATGATGATGGGCTACAAGAACTGGTGGCTGATGCTGCTGACCTGGGGTGGCTGCGGCATCTGGAACATCATCGACCTGATCAAGATCTTCACCGGCAAGATGGGCATGGCCGACGGCCGCCCCCTGACCGACTGATCGTCCGCCTGCCATTCCCGGCAACTTACCTACAATGTGATGTACTACGCTCGCTCGGTGACGAGGTGAGGTTGATTCATCATCCCAAGAAAACTGCACCCGCCAACCAGAAAGAGGGTTGACAGATGTATCACAAAGAGTCACAAAGTGTATTACATTGTGATACGGAGATGATTATGTCACCGGAAGAAAAGAAAGAAAAAGTGTTACACACTCGTATTCCCGAATCCCTGGACGACCAGATTCGCCAGCAGGCGGCCAGCCTGGGGGTGTCGGTGTCCAACCTTGTGCGTAACGTGCTGCAGAACGCGGTGGGGCTGGTGGGAGACATCGTGGCCGACACGGCCAACATCGCCCAGACCGTCAGCGGCGAGGACAAGGCGGCCGCGGCCACGTCCGCGCCGGCGGCCGGGGCCCGGGAGCCCCAGGTGCTGGGCTGGCAGAAGGCCATCACCAACATCAACTCGGTGTGCGACGCATGCAACACCATCATCCCCAAGGGCACCGAGGCGGCCATCGCCATGGTCGAGGCCGGCGCGGTGCGCGTGGTGCGGTGCCTGGAGTGTCTGGAGGAGGTGACCCGTGACGAATAAGGAAAAAGCAGAAAACAGGGCCCAGGCCGAGCGCCTGGCCGACGCCACCGCGGACCTGGTGGGGCACTTCGTCGGCAACGTCGGTCGACTGGTCACCGACGTGGTGGGCAACTCCGCGCGGGTGAGCCAGGAGTCCCAGGGGCTCTATATAAAGGTGGCCAAGACCTACGTCCGCGAGGCGGTGAAGACCGCGTCGAAGGTGGCCGGGGCCGTCTCCGACGCCGTCAATGACGAGCTGCGCGAGCTGGAGCGGCGGCGCCCGGCGAGGGACAACGGGGAGCGGGGAGCCTGAGCGCTGTTATGTGATCACGCTCACCAGGATCGGGGTTCCGACGAGCACCGCGGTGGCCAGGATCAGTCCGATAAAGGCTTTCATGGTGGACCTCCTTTGCTTACCTGACCATCATCAAAGCAAGAGCGGTGCCACCGCAAAAAAACAAACATATCAACAGCAGATTCGTGAACTGCGTCCCAAAACGTGGACACAAGTTCGCACTGTGCACGTTTGTTCACACGCTCTCACCCGTGCAGGCTGCGCTCGATGATGTCCTGCTGCACCTCCGGTGACAGGTCGCTGAAGTAGGCGCTGTAGCCGGACACGCGCACCAGCAGCCAGGGGTGCCGTCGCGGATCGTCCCGGGCCTCCAGCAGCACCGAGGGGTTCAGCACGTTGGCCTGCATCTGCATGCCGCCGCTGGCGAAGTAGCCGCGCACCAGCCCGCCCAGGGCCTGCTCGCCGGCAGCCCCGTTGAGGTTGGCGCGATGGATCTTGAGGTTGACGTTGACGCCGTTGCGGGCGCGTCGCGCCAGGTCGAGGCTGGCCACGGAGCCGAGGGCGGCCGTGGGGCCGCGGCGGTCGTGGCCGTTGGCCGGCGACAGCCCATTGGCCAGGGCGGCGCCGGCGCCGCGGCCCGAGGGGAGCGCGCCCACCTGATGGCCGAAGGCCAGGTGGGAGGTCACCGAGTAGAAGCCCGCCCAGTAGGCGCCGCCCCGGGTGTTGCGGTGGCGGGCCAGGGCGTCGGCGAAGAGGCCCATGACCAGGTCGACGTTGGCGTCGGCGCGGCGGTGCCGGTTGCCGAACTTGGGCGCGCCGAGCAGGTGACCGCGCAGCCAGTCGAAGCCGGTGAAGTCGGCGCGCAGGGCGGCCAGCAGCTGGTCCAGGTCGCACAGCTCGCGGCGGTAGACCACCTCGTCGAGGGCGGTGAGGCTGTCGGCAACGTCCACGACCCCCACGCCCTGGACGCCGCTGCCGTTGTAAGTGGCCCCGCCGGCGGTGGAGTCCACGCCGCGGCGCAGGCAGCCGTCCAGCAGCGTCGAGGTCAGGGGCGTGGGGTGCAGCCGGGCGTTGGCCCGCTCCAGGGCGGCCAGGTCCGAAATCAGGCGGTCCACCAGGTGCTCCACCTGGCGGCGCAGGCGGTCCACCAACAGCTGCAGCGGTTCGTCACCACGCAGGCGCCGGAAAGAAGCGCCGCCGGGGCGCAGGCCGAGCGCGCGCTCGAGACACAGCGGCAGGTTCAGCAGGGCCGCGTCGGTGGAGCCGAAGGTCTTGCCGCAGGCCACCGGCTCCACGCACCCCACCGGCGAGTAGTCCCGGGCGTCCTCCTCGCTGGTGCCGCGTCCCACGAGCATCGGCACCACCACCTCGTCGTTGAACAACGACGGCGCCGCCGAGCCGTCGCGCAGCATGGCGGCCACTCGCTGGACGTAGCGGCGCGGGCTGTGGGCGTGGAGCCGAGCGTGGTAGTTGGGCTGGCGCATGCGCAGGGCGTCCATGGCGTCGAGGAAGATCCAGGTCAGCGCGTTGGTGGCGTCGCGCCCCTGACGGTCGGTGCCGCCCACCACCACCACCTGCCCGTTGAACATGCCGCCGTGGAAGCGGGTGATGCGGCGGGAGAAGACGGGCACGATCTCGCTCATCTTTACCGAAAAGCAGCCCACCAGGTCACGGGCGCCGTCCTCGTCCAGGCGGCCGGCCTCCAGGTCCGCCGCGTAGTAGGGCTGCAGCAGCTGGTCCAGCCGACCCGGGCAGACCGAGTTGTCCAGGCTCTCGAGGTTGATGGCGATCTGGGCGAAGAGCAGGGACTGGAACGCCTCGCGCAGGGTGCGCGCCGGGCGGGCGGGAACGCGCTGGCAGACCCGGGCCACCTCGTCCAGGCGGGCGCGCTCGGCCGGGTCCCGCGCCTCGCGGGCCAGGCGGCGGGCCTCGCCCACGTAGCCCGCCGCCAGCCGCTCCAGGCCGCGGCAGGCGATCTGCACTGCCTGGTAAAAGTCCTGGCGCGCGGCGTCCGCAGGGCACCGCGCAGCGTGGCGGCGGGCCTCCTCGGCCAGGCCGACGGTGCCGAGCCGCAGCAGGGCGTCGTAGTCCGGCACGATGTGCGAGATGCCGCCGGTCTCATTGATCAGGTAACGCTCCGCCGTGAGCTGCTCCTTGATGAAGCCCATGGCCCGGGGCAGGGGGAAGGCCTTGAGCGTCAAAAAGCGCGTGGACCAAAACGGCATCACCCGTGTGGCCAGGGCCCATTTCTCCCGGGCGCCGAGGCGCAGGGGGTTGACCTCGCGGGTCTGGAAGCGGGCCAGGTCCTCCATGATGGCCACCCCGTGCAGCTCGGGCAGCAGCGAGCCGCCCACGCGCTTGGAGGAGAAGCACCCCACCAGCAGTTCGTGGTCATAAATGTGCGTGCCGCGCTTACCGAGGATGTGGGACAGGGCCTCGGCCTTCTGGATCACCATCGGCTTTTTGCGGTTGCGGCGGTCCTTGAAGTACTCGGTGACCAGCAGCGCCCGCTCGGCGCAGATGGCAGGCTCCGCCGACTGCACCGTCGCCCGCAGGCGCCACACCCGCTCGGAAAAAAGCGCCCGGTGATCGGCGCCCCGCTCCGCGGCCTGGCCCTCGCGCAGCACCTCGAGGCCCTGATTTTCCAGGGCGGTGGCTGCGCGGTCGAGGGCATCATCGGCAGCCGCGGGCGTCAGCTCCAGCCGCGGCTGCTCGCTGTCCAGGGGGATCAGCTTCGGCTCGCCGCCCCGGTGATAGGTCATCAACCGAACCGAGGTCTGGTCCAGGGAGCGCAGCAGCCCGGCCAGCGCCTCCAGCGCCGCGGGGTCGTCGTTTTGCCCCGGCACCACCGGCACGCGGAAGTCCACGGCAGCGCCGCGTTGCACAAGCCGCCGGGCGTTCTGCTGCACCCGCCGGGCCGGCGCGCCGGTGAGCGCCCGGTGCTGCGCGTCGTCGGCGGCTTTGAGGTCGTAGTACCAGCGGTCCACGTGGGGCAGGGCGCGCTCCAGCGCTCGCCAGGGCACCGCGCCGCTGGTCTCCACCAGGGTGTGCATGCCGCGCTCCTTGCAGCCGGCCAGCAACGCCGCCGCGTCCTGATGCATCATCGGCTCGCCGCCGGAGAGGGTCACGCCGCCGCCGCTGGCCTCGTGGTAGGGGCGGTCCTGCTCCAGCTCGTCCAGCAGGTCGCTGACCGACACCTCGCGGCCCACCAGGCGCAGCGCCTCGTGGGGGCAGCGCTCGGCGCAGCGGCCGCAGGCCTGGCAGGCTTCGCGGTCGATGCGCGCGGGGCCCGGCTGCACGGCGCCATGCTCGCAGGCCTCGGCGCAGCGCATGCATTCCGTGCAGCGGTCGGCGTAGAACGCCACCTCGGGCGCGGCGCGCAGCGACTCCGGGTTCTGACACCAGCGGCAGCGCAGAGGGCACCCCTTGAGGAAGACCACCGTGCGGATGCCGGGGCCGTCATGGAGGCAGAAGCGCTGGACGTCGAAGACTCGCATCACGTGCACAAAGTCTACTACACCCTGCCGATGAACACCGACAGCGGCCAGGTGACCGCGCGGCGCGCATCGCCCCAGGCCGCGGCGAGGTCGCGCTGCACCAGGGACAGGGCGCCCGGCCGCTGCTCCCGGTCGTGGCGCACCACCGCCGACCAGGTGCTCAACATGCCGAGGAGCTGGTCCAGATCCCAGCGCGCGCTCATTGCCACCGCGGGCGCCTCCAGGCGCGGGAAGGGGAAGGGGAGGTCCGCGTAGCCGTTGTCCACATGCTCCCGGCCGGTGGGCCAGCATCCGTCGAGGACCTCGTCGTAGAGGCGGCCGATGATCGCGTCCACCGCCGGGTCCACCGAAAAGAGCCCGTAGCACCACGCCGCCACCACGCCGCCGGGCCGCACCACCCGCCGCGCCTCGGCGTAGAAGCGGTCCAGGTCGAGCCAGTGCAGGGCCTGGGCCACCACCACAAGGTCCACGCTGTGCCCCGGCAGGCCGCTGCATTCGGCCGGGGCCACGCGGTACTCCACCCGCGGGTGGGGCGCGGCGCTCTGTATCTGCTGCGCGCTGGCGTCCGTGGCGATCACGCGGGGGTAGCGCGCGGCCAGCGCCCTCGCCGCCTGGCCGCTGCCGGTGGCGCAGTCCCAGGCCGCGTCGCCCGGCGCGAGGTCATACAGGTGCGCAAAGAGCGCCGCCGGGTATCCGGGGCGGTGCGCGGCGTAGGCGTCGGCCTGCCTGGAGAAGTGGTCCTCGAAGTCGGTCATGCCGCCGGTAGCTGCTCAACACCGATGAGCCTGATCACCGGGGCAGCGTCCTTCAGGGTCTGCGTCGCCTGAGGCCCAGCAGCAGCAAGCCCAGCAGCAGCCAGGGCAGCCCTCCGGCGCCGCTGGTCGTCTGACAGGCGCAGCCCGCCTCGGCCGGTCCGCCGCTGCCCGGGTTTCCGGTGCCGGGGCCGCCCGCCTCGGTGTGGACGGCGCCGGCCTCGCCGCCGGGGATCGGCTTGCCCGCCTCGGTGTACTTCACCTTGCCGCCGTCGGCGGGGATCGGCTTGCCCGCCTCGTCGTATTTGGTCACGCCGCCGTCACCCTTGATCGGCAGGCCCGCCTCGGTGTAGCCGGTGACGCCGCCGTCGCCGGCCTTGGTGTTGCCCTTGTAGCACTTGCCGTTTTTGCAGTAGTAGCCGGCCGGACACGTGACCCCCTTGCAGAGGTCGATGCAGCCGGTGGTCTTGTCCGGACCGCAGGGGGGCAGGCAGTCGGCGTCGGTCTTTTGGGTATGCCCGGGTGGGCAGCAGCCGTCCTTGTACTTCGGGTCCGGCGCCACCGGCGTGTTGACGCACTTGCTGGCGCAGCCGCTGCCGAGCAGGGTGTCGATGGTGCACTTGTCCTTGTCGTCGCAGTCCGCCAGGGTCTTGCACTTGCCCGGCCCGGAGGTGATGCCCGTGTCGCAGCTCTCGCCGGCCTCCAGCAGCCCGTTGCCGCACACCGGCAGGCAGTCCTTGTCAGTCAGCGAGTTGGCCCCCGACGGGCAGCAGCCGTCCTTTTTGGTCGGGTTGGCCGCGATCAGGGCGTTTTTGCACTTGAGCGTGCAGGCCCCGCCGGAGAGGGTGTCCACCGTGCAGGGGTCGAGGTCGTCGCAGTCCTTGAGCGTGGGGCACTTGCCCTTACCCGAGGTGATCTTCGGGTCGCAGGTCTCCCCCGCCTCGAGGATGCCGTTGCCGCAGCCAGCAGGGCAGTCGGCGTCGGTGAGCGACGAGGCCCCCGCGGGGCAGCAGCCGTCCTTTTTGGACTTGCTGGCCGTGAGCTTGGAGTGCTTGCACGAGACGCTGCAGCCGCTGCCGGCCAGGACGTCCTTGGTGCAGGCGTTGCCGTCGTCGCAGTCCTTGAGGGTCTTGCACTTGCCGGCCCCGGAGGTGATGCCCGGGTCGCACTGCTCGCCCGCCTCGAGCACGCCGTTGCCGCAGACCGGCGCGCAGTCCTTGTCCGTCAGCGAGGTGGCGCCCTTGGGACAGCAGCCGTCCTTTTTGGTCGGGTTGGCGGTGAGCTTGGTGTGGGTGCACTTGACGTTGCAGCCGCTGCCAGTGAGCCCGTCCTTGGTGCAGCTGTTCTTGTCGTCGCAGTCCTTCAGCGAGGGGCACTTGCCCGCGCCGGAGACGATCTTCGGGTCGCAGGTTTCGCCGGCCTCCAGCACGCCGTTGCCGCAGATCGGCGCGCAGTCGGCGTCGGTGATGGCGTTGGCCCCGGCGGGGCAGCAGCCGTCCTTGACCTTGGCGTTGGGCGCCACCGGTGTGTTCTTGCACTTGAGGTTGCAGGCCGAGCCGGCCAGGGTGTCCTTGGTGCAGGCGTTGCCGTCGTTGCAGGCGGCCAGCGTGGGGCACTTGCCCGCGCCCGCGACGATGCCCGGGTCGCAGGTCTCGCCGGCCTCCAGCAGGCCGTTGCCGCACACCGTGCTGCAGTCGAGGTCGGTCTTGGAGCTGGCCCCCGGCGGGCAGCAGCCGTCCTTGACCACCGTGTTCGGCCCCAGCGCCTTGTAGGTGCAGACGCGCTGGCAGGGGGAGCCGGCCACGTTGTCCAGGGTGCAGGGGTTGCCGTCGTTGCAGGCGGCGAGGGTGACGCACTTGCCCGGCCCGGCGGCGATGCCGGGGTCGCACTGCTCGCCGGCCTCCAGCAGACCGTTGCCGCAGACGATCTTGCAGTCGCTGTCGTTAATCGAAGACGCGCCCGGCGGGCAGCAGCCGTCGCCGTGAGCCGGCTGGGTGATCGGCGTGTAGCTGCACTTGACCTTGCACTGGGACCCGCCGAGGGCGTCCGTGGTGCAGGCGTTGTTGTCGTTGCAGTAGGTGGGGCAGGCGCCCCAGGTCCCCGGCGCGATGGCCGTGTCGCAGGCCTCGCCGGCGTCCAGCTTGCCGTTGCCGCAGCAGTTGACCTGCCCGGCGATGGTCTTGAGCGCCGCCGACAGCTGGGACTGGTTGTTGGCCTGGTAGTACTTGGTGCCGCCGGACAGGGCGGTGCCCCCGGCCTGGGCCATGCTGTTGAGCTGCGAGGACGACACGCCGGTGCCGAAGCCGACGACGAAGGTCTTGATCTTGGCGCCGAGCAGCGTGGAGACGGCGCTCACCGGGTTGCCGCTGCAGTTTTCGCTGCCGTCGGTGATCAGCAGCACGTACTTCGGCTTGCCCGGGTCGACGCTCACCAGGTAGCTGTAGGCGCTCTGCAGCGCCGCGGCGATGGGCGTGTTGGAGCCGGTGGCCGCGGAGCCGTTGAGCGTGCCGCTGATGGCGGCCGCGGTGTAGTCGCCCACCGCCACCTGCACCCCGGTCACCGAGCAGTAGTTGGGGTAGGGGAACATCAGCAGGCCGAAGCGGATCTTGCCGGCGTTGGCCGACACCACCGTGTTGACCGCGGCCTTGGCCTGGGCCCACTTGGAGGGCGAGCCCGACGCCATGCTGCCCGAGCGGTCGAGCACGATGAGCATGTCCGGCTTGTCGCCGCAGAGCTGCGCCGCGGCCGGCGCCGGCGCGAGGCAGAGCAGAGAGCACAGAGTCACGAGCCACAAGCGAGCCATGACGCCTCCGTCATCAAAATGGTCAGTGGGTAAATGTTACAGCAGAACCGCTGCAGTCAAAAGAATGCCGCGTGGAACATTGAACGCGCTGTTGTTCACAGCCCTTCGCTGTGAAGCGCCTTTACCATTTTTTCGATGGCCCCCTGGCGGCGGGGTGTCATCTCCACGAGCTCCAGGGCCAGGTCGGCCATGGTCACCAGCTGGACGCGGACCGCGGCGGTGGCGTTGGCCGGACTGGGTACCCTGGGGTAGAAATGCGTGGCTCCACCATACCAACGGTGCTCGTAGTCGAAGAGGCAGTCCACCAGGATTGCCTTGAGCCGGGCCTTCATCTTCCCCCGGAGCAGGCGCTCGCAGGCCTGGAGCAGGGGCAGGTCGTGGCGGTGCTCCAGGACCTCGACTCGCATCCAGGCGATGCGTGTACTTTCGTCGTGAACATCGCCCGCGAGCGCCTGCTCAAACAGGGCCACGGCTGCGGGGTGGCCGTTTTCGACCAGCGCCAGGGCCGTGAGCGGACTGTACCCGTCGTATCGGTTGAAATGGTCGCGCCACAGGCGGACGAGCTTCTTGGTCGGAGGCTTGATCACGGCCGAGGCGCGGATGAGCGCGGCCACCCTGCGACCGCGGGCCAGGAAGACCTCGTCGTCAACCAGCTTGAGCAGGACCTGCTGGATACCGGCCGTGGGGTTGCTGGCCAGGTTTGCCAGGATCCGCTCGATGTTCAGGTATTCGCCATCCGCCAGGTATGCTTCTTCGCTGTCAAGCCTGCGCAGGAACTCCTCCGAGCAGAGGGCCCCGAGCAACGTCTTGCGGTCGGCGGCGTCACCGTCGTGGACCAGCTTCAGCGCCGACAGCATGAGCTCTTCGGAGGTCAGCAGAGGGTGGATGGGACCCGTCAACTGCGGCATGTCAGGCCTCCTTGCTCCAGTTCCGTACCACCACGCTGAAGGAGGCCGCATGTGCTTGCAGCAGATCGAAGCGGTCGTCATACACGCCATCAAACGCGCACATGATGTTCTTCTGACCTTCGGGGGGGTGCGCCAGTCCATCGCCTTTTTTCTTGCGCACGTAGCGGTGCTTCAGGCCGAGCACGTGTCCCAGCTCGTGGACGATGGTCCTGCCAAAGTCCATCTGGGTCGTGTGATCAGCGGGCCGGCCAGTCAGGTCCGCGATGAGAAACCCGCCATGATCGGGGTGGCCGTCCCGGAGGGGGTCTTGCAGGAGGTACATCGTCCGCATGCCAGCGTCTCCGTCGGGGGGCACGCCCGAGGGGGGATGCCAGGAGGTCGAGGGAGTTCCGGCGTCGCGGATGGAGCCGCCCGCGTCGTTTCCCGGAAGCCCCATGGCCCTGCCGATGGTGGTCGGTGAAGCAAACGACTTGATGTAGGTGATGTTCACGACGCGCGGCAGGTAGTTGATCAGCGTGGCGGAGTTGGAGTCCATGAGGTTCACGTGCCACGTCATGTTGTGATCTGCCTCCACCGCGAAGACGCCGGGCGTGTCGGAGGCCTTCGCCCCGGGGCTCGCCTTGGTGCCGCGGTCGAGCACCAGCTCCAGGGCCAGTTGCCGTAGCAGGACGTTGGCCGCGGCCAGGTGCTTGAGCACGTGCGCCGGCTTGCTGCGGGGCTCCCTGCGGACCTTCTTCACGGGGTCGAACCCCGAGATCAGATTGACGCGGCACGGGATTCTGCGCAGCGGCCTGACATGGGCCCGAAAGGTGGCCATCTCCTGGCCCAGGAAAAAAAGGCGCAACAGCACCTGGCCGACCTTTTCGCCTCGGACCAGCACCTGCAGGCCGTTGGGCTTGCCCACAAACTCCACCTCCCCGCCGCCGATGGGCTTCTGCTTCCACCGCAACCGTGCATCGTCCTTTGACAGGCCAAGCCCCTGGGGCCAGTAGTTGGTGACCCTGATCCTCGCCGCCGTGATGCCACTGGCCTCGCCAGCGGAGAGCTTGGGAATCACCGGGGGGTTCCAGAGCGCGTTGATGTCGGAGTCGGGCTTGAGGATCACCTCCGGCGCACGATAGAGGTCTCCCGGCTTCCAGAACTTCGGGCGGACGGGTGCATAGCTCGCGTTGGGGCTCACGTTCTCGCCGAAGGGGTGGATCTCGAAGCGCACATTTTTGCGGCCCGACACCGTGGTGAACGTCTTGCACCCTTCCCCCTGCCTGCAGGCGAACAACGGATCGCTCCAGTGGCGGACGTATCGATCACGGTGCTTGACCTCCAGGTCCCACACTGCGGCGAAGTATGCGCCCTGGTCGGTATATGACATGGATCTGAAGGGTGGTTTGATGGTGCGCCGGATCCTCGCCAGCTCCTTGCGGGTGCGCATCTTCCGGGCTGTGAAGACCACCACCAGCGGCTTCTTGAGATCGGCGGCGTCCACCTCGAGCTCCCTGGACCACGGCAGGCCGCGCACCCTGGCGGACGGGCCGCCGATGCGCTGGCCGTTGACGGTGGCCTCGAACTGGATGACCGCGCCATCCTTGGGGTGCGTGAAGAGAGTCAGCCGGTCCACGACGCGGAGGGTGATCCGGAGCTTTTGCTTTTTTGCCACGCCTTCCCCCTCAGGCCCCGTGCGCCTTTTGCAGCGCGTCCTGGGTCTCGTCGCTCAGCTCGCCGGTGACCTCGAGCCCGTGGGCCGCCTGAAAATCGATGATGGCCAGGGCCAGGTCGTCGGTCTCCTCGTCGCCGTCCTCGCCGCAACAAAACCCGAGGTTGTTCAGCCGCTGCTTGACGCCGCTGACGGTGTCCATGGGGTTGAGCCGGCCCAGCAGCAGCGGGATCTCGTCCTCCCGGGCCGTGTCCGGATCGAGCACCAGGGTTCCTTTTTTTGCGCCGGCGGGGATCGGCACGTCGATGAGGCCGTGGGCGTCGGTGCGCCCCTTGCGCACCACCCTGCCGTCGATCTCCAGCCGGTAGGGCGCGCCCTCGCGGGGCTGCTCGTCCAGCTCCAGGTCTGGGTCCGGCTCCTCGATCTCCACCCAGAGGTTGTCCTCGTCGGTGATGTGTTTGCTCTGGGGGGCCGGCTGCTCCAGGGAAGGGTCCTCCACCACGCGGAGCCGCAGCCGACCCTGCTGCTCCTTGCAGACGAAGCGGTGGACGTCGCCCGTGGCGCAGGGGACCTCCCGGGTTCGCCGTTGTGGGATATACAGCTCATCGCCCGCGCGCAGCACGTTGGGGTCCCGGCGCTTCTTCTTCAGCTCGGCGTTGCGGGGATGATCCCAGATGTCCCCCCAAGCAAAGCCGAACCGCGCGGCCACGCTAAGGCAGCACTGGCCATCCTGGATGGTGTGGGTCGGCATCGTCTGGAGCAAGGCTACCGGAGCGGGGGCAGGGCGTACAAGCCGAAATATGTTGGCGGCTCGTCATCGGCAGGCTGTAAGATCACCGCCATGAAGAAGATCGTCTCCATCGGTTCGCGGCGCTACGAGGTGACGGACCGCGTGGAGCCGGGCAGCACCACGCTGGGCTTCCCCACCCAACACCAGGCGGCGGCCTTTCTGCGCGAGCTGGTGAACGACTACTTCAACGCCGCGGCCCTGCAGCCCCTGGTGGACGCGCTCTTTGTGGCCCACACGCCCCGGCCGGTGCACGACCCGGACGTCCAGCGAGAGCTGGCCCATCGTCTGGTCAGCGGCGCGCTGCACGTGGTCCCGCTGCCCGCGGCGGAGGCGTCGGTCCTCGCCCTCGAGGTGCAGGAGGACGAGCCGAAAAAAGCGCAGCCTACGCCGTTTAAAAAGAAGAAGACCTGGATCGAGATCCTGCTGGTGGACGAACAGGAGCAGCCGGTGGCGGACCGGCGGTACCGCATCACCCTGCCCGACGGCGTCACGGTCAAGGAGGGGCGCACCGACGCCCGGGGGCACGCCCGCCTGGAGGAGATCGATCCGGGCACCTGCAAGGTCAGCTTCCCCGACATGGACCGGGGCGTCTGGCGGCGCGCCTGACGGCAGGGCGCTACTTACAGAAAACCCGCCACTCGTAGATCAAGGGGTTGGACTTTTGCCCCGTGACGTTGGTGGCGTGGGCGTCGTAGAGCCGCAGCTGGTTGGTGGTCACCTTGCCGAAGCTCGCCGACCAGTCGCCGGTCCTGCCCGTGACCGTGGTCAGGGTCTTCCAGGACGAGCCGCTGCGGTACTGCAGCCGCCCCCCGGCCAGGGTGCGGCCGGCGGCGGAGGAGCAGCCGCCGCCCTTGATGGACTGGGTGTCGAACCAGACGCGTCCGATGGTCACGGGCTTGGACCAGCTGTACTGGATCCACTTGCCGCCGGACAGCTTGTTGCTCGCGCTGATCCAGCAGAACTTCTGGCTGGCGCAGGCGCTCTCGAGGAAGCCGTCGTTCATCTTGTCCGGTCCGTAACCCTTGCTGGACAGGCCGCCGCCGCTGGAGGTGGCCGCGGCGCCCGTGGCCAGGTTCTTCGTCGAGCTGCACGGCGCACCGCACTGGCTGCCCTGGCAGGTCGTGCCCTTGCACGCCGGACCGCCACCCACCGACCCCGCGGTGGAGCCGCAGCGGCAGCGCCCGCCGCTGCAGTACTCGCCCGGCCCACAGGAGGCGTTGCAGGCGCCGCAGTTGTTGCTGTCGAGGGAGGTGTTCTTGCAGCCGGTGGGGCAGCACTTGGCCGCGCCGCTGCACTGCAGGCTGCCGTTGCACTTGCAGCCCGCGGCGCCCGCGCACTGGTTGCCGTTGGCGCAGAGCTGGCCGTCGTCCTTGGCGCCGTTGCAGTCGTCGTCCTTGCCGTTGCAGGCCTCGGAGATCTGTCCCACGGCGTACTTGCCCTTGCAGATCAGCTGCCCCTGCTTGCAGCCCCGGGTGCCGTCGCCGCAGATGCCGGGCAGCCCGACCTTGCACGCCTTGCCGAGGTCGTTGACCCCGTCGAGGCCCATGTCCACCTCGGCCTTGTTGCCGTCGCAGTCGTTGTCGGTGCCGACGTCGTTGCAGGACTCCAGCGCCCCGGGGTGGACCTTCTTGTTGGAGTCGTCGCAGTCGCCGAAGCTCTTGCACTTGCCCCCCGGGTCCGAGGTGCCCTTGGCGCAGTGGCCGTCGCCGTCCTGGTCCACCGGGCCGGCCGTGGCCTCGGCGCCGGGGGTCAGGTCGTGGGCCGTGGTGCCAGACTCCCGGGGGATCCCCGCGTCGGGGAGCTGGAGCTGGGCGTCGTCGCCGGCTCCCTGCTCCTTGACCAGCGGGCCCTGCTCGGTGAACACGGAGGCGTCGTCCCACGTGGGAGCCTTGCGCGCGCCGGCGCAAGAGACCAGCGGCGCCAGCAAGACCAGGGCGAGGAGGCGAGTGTACATCGGGTTCATTATTGAACGGGCCCCGCCTCGGGTCAATTGTGCCCGAGGCCAGTCTATTGTTAAATCAATGGATCCAGGATTTGGAGGAGAAGAAATGAACACGTCTGTGAATCGGACTCTGATATCGATCGCCCTGGCCCTGATGCTCGTCGGCTGCGATGAGGACCGCCCCCCCGTGGACCCGGACAGCGCGCCGCCGGCCGACGCCGAGGTGGCGGACAGCTCCGCTGACAGCGCGCAGCCCGACGCCGCCCAGCCCGACGCGGCCGCGCCGGACCTGCTGGTCCCCGACCTGCCGGCGCCCGACCTGCCCCCGCCCACCTGCACGGACAAGAAGAAAAACGGCGACGAGACTGACGTCGACTGCGGCGGCAAGACCTGCCCCGGGTGCGCCAAGGCCGCAGTCTGCAAGCTGCCCGCTGACTGCATCAGCGGCGTCTGTACCGGAGGAAAGTGCCAGGAGGCCAGCTGCACGGACAAGGTGAAAAACGGCGACGAGGCCGACGTGGACTGCGGCGGCAAGACCTGCCAGAAATGCGTCACGGGCAAAAAGTGCGGGGTCGCGGGGGACTGCGGCAGCGGCGTCTGCGCGAGCGGTGTCTGCCAGGCGCCCACCTGCACGGACAAGGCGAAGAACGGCGCCGAGACCGACGTCGACTGCGGCGGCGGCACCTGCCCCAAGTGCAAGGACAACAAGGGCTGCAGCGCGGCCGCCGACTGCGCAAGCGGTGTGTGCACCGGCGGGCTGTGCGCGGCGGCCACCTGCACGGACAAGGTGAAAAACGGCGACGAGACCGACGTCGACTGCGGCGGCAAGACCTGCC
>PVBE011580342.1_pt1 | contig 39100 bp, 30 predicted proteins | sample 1631181 | NCBI WGS metagenome assembly PVBE01 (sample SAMN08397723, study PRJNA350692) | Marine metagenome, whole genome shotgun sequencing project. | isolation source: water | place: Pacific Ocean | collected 2012-04 | reverse complement strand
TAAATTAAAACAACGTAAAAGAATCAAAAATAAAACGCTAAATGAAAGAAAAAAACAATATCAAAAAAAACAATTAGTTTTGTATTAACACTCTCTTAATTTTTGACCCTAAAAGTTCAAGTTTGTTTGAAGACATACACTACACATACTATTCAAATCAACTTGATAGCAAGTGGAATCATTCTTATAGAAATATTGTGAGTCAGATTAGCCAATAGTTGGTTAGAAATTTGTGCTTGGTATTATTAGCACAATAAGAACGATGCAAATTTATCTTTATCTAAAAGCAGCCATTAACAATTCTAGATCTTGCGATGGAATGTCAAACATTCCACCAATATAATTATTTGTTAAAATTCCGTTATAAATATATACTCCTTTGCTAAAACTTCTATCCTGTTTTAACATATTTTCAATGCCTCCATGATCAGATATACGCATAAGCATTGGTGCAAGTATATTGCTTAATGAACAAGATGCCGTATTAGGTACGCAAGAAGCAATATTTGGCACACAATAATGCGTTACATCATGTACCTTATAAATAGGATTATCATGAGAAGTCACTTTTGACGTTTCAAAACACCCTCCTTGATCAATACTTGCATCAACTATTATTGAACCTGGTTCCATTTGACTGATTATTTCTTCGCTTATTAGGCATGGCGAAACACCATGTGTTGTAAATTTTGCTGAAATAACCACATCGGCATGTTTTAAATCAGCCTTTAATGTTTTTGAATGCAGCGTTGACGTTGGAATACTATACCCTAGATTGTTTTGAATACTACGTAATTTGTAAACAGAATTATCAAATATTTTTACTGAGGCTCCCATTCCAAGCGCAGTACGTGCTGCGAATTCGGCAACAGTACCAGCACCTAATATTACTACTTCAGCGGGACTAATGCCTGGAAAACCTCCCAATAGCTTTCCTTTACCAAAATCGTTACTCATGAGATATCTTGAAGCAATTAATATGGCTGTATTTCCAACAATCTCGCTAATGGATTTCATTACCGGTAATGCACCTGATTTGTCATGGATATATTCATACGCAATAGCAATTGATTTCTGGGACATAAGTTTGCTGAAAAAACTTTTTTTTGATGCGGGCAACAATAGTGACGAGAACAGTACCTTGTGTTTTCCCAACATTTCCAATTCAGCTTCAAGGGGTGGTGCCACCTTAAGAATAATATCACTTTTATATGTTTCTTCGGCAGAAGCAACAATTGTGGCTCCAGCATTAGCAAATTGCTCGTTACTAAAGTTTGCCCCTTCTCCAGCCCCTTCTTCAATGAGAACTTTATGACCACTATCAACTAATAGCCTTACAGCTTCGGGTACGATAGAAATTCGGTTTTCGTTTTGTGATGATTCCTTTGGCAGTCCGATAATCATTTGACTCTTTTGAGGTGCGGATTCCAACATCTCTTCCTGAGGCATTAGCTGTTCTATGTTAGACAGTTTAAGAAAACCTTTACTTTCTTCATTCATAAAACCAATCAGATGTTGTTAATAGTACCGTGGGTAGTGAACTATCATTATTTACAATCCCGCAGATAGACTACAATTAATAATTATTGAATTGAATAAGTAATTAGTCGTCTGCCATTATCTTCTTCTTCAATCGTAATGTATACGTATGAATTAGGTAAAAGTTCCATAACTATTTCTGGCCATTCAATAAAGCAGTAATGACCGCTGTAAAAATACCCTTCGTAACCTATGTCAAAGACTTCATTAATTTTCTTAACTCTGTAAAAATCAAAGTGATAAATAGGATAGTGTTTATTACTACTATATTCATTAATAAGTGCGAAAGTGGGACTGCTTACAACTGCTTCAACACCTAATTCCTTACAGAAAGCTTTGATAATAGTTGTTTTACCCACTCCCATATTCCCTGCTATTGCAAAAACGAAATGATCAGGCAGATCTCGAAGAATAGATTTTACAACATGTTTTAACTCACTTACACTTGATGCTGAAATACTTTTCATTATTTAGGAGAAAGTGTAATAATAGGTATCAGAACTTCTTCCATTGATAGTCCACCATGCTGGAAGGTGTTTCTGTAATAATTAACGTAATGGTTAAAGTTATTTGGATAAGCAAAAAAATCGGTACTTTTAGCAAAAACCCATCTAGTACTTACATTTACTTTAGGAAGATAATACTCTTCCGGATTTAATATTTCAAATACATCCTTAGTTTTGTAATTAAGGCTTTTTCCGTATTTATATCTTAAATTAGTATTTACGTTTTTATCACCAACAATCTTAACCGGATCAGTTACTTTTACTGAACCATGATCTGTAGTAATGAGAATTGTTACATCTTTTGATGAAAGGTATTTTATAATATCAAATAAGGAGGAGTGTTCAAACCAAGATAACATTAAAGACCTATATGCAGATTCGTCATCAGCTAATTCACGTATTATTTCCATTTCTGTTCGTGCATGCGACAACATGTCAATGAAGTTATAAACAATTACGTTGAAATCAGTGGTCATAAGGTTTGATATGTTATCAAATAACTTCCGTCCTGCATTTAGGTTCAAGATTTTATTATATGACAATGAAGTTTTTCGTCCGTAGCGCTTAAATTGCTCCTGTAATAACTCAAATTCATATTTGTTTTTTGTGCCTTCTTCATGTTCTTCGACCCAGTATTGCCGATAGTGTTTCCTTATTTCGTTTGGTAACAGTCCTGCAAACAGTGCATTACGTGCATATTGCGTTGTAGAAGGTATTATGCCATAATAAAGTTCATCGTTGTTAACTCTGAAATAATGCTCAATTAACTGTTGAATTGTTTTCCATTGGTCGTATCGCAGATTGTCGATAAGTAATAAAAACACCTGTTTCCCTTTATCAAGTAAAGGAAATGCAACTTCTTTTATTAAGGTGTGCGAAAGTATGGGCTTGTCATCAGTATTATTTTCTAACCAATCTTTGTAATTTTTTTCGTAATACTTTGCAAAAGCATTATTTGCTTCCTGCTTTTGCATATTCAGGACTTCAATAATACCTTTATCATCAGTTTTTTCAAGATCAATTTCGTATCTTATGAGGTCTTTGTAGACTTCAGCCCATTCTTTAGCATTTAGCCTGTCTGAAATTTTCATACCGAGTTCTCGGAATTGTTGTTGGTAAGTCATTGTTGCTTTTTCACCTGCTAACTTGCGATTCTCGAGATTACGTTTTAATGATAAGAGAATTTGGCTGGGTTTCACAGGTTTAATAAGATAATCAGCAATGTTAGAACCAATCGCATCTTCCATTATCGATTCCTCTTCACTCTTAGTAATCATCACAACGGGTAGCCCTGCAGAGTGTTTTTTAATTTTCTCAAGAGCTTCAATGCCGTTCATTCCAGGCATTTGTTCATCAAGAAAAACTATATCGTAGTGGCGTTCCTTAACCAACTCAATGGCTTCATCTCCACTTACTACAGCATCCACAACATATCCTTTATCTTCAAGATACATAATATGTGGTTTCAGCATTTCTATTTCATCGTCAGCCCATAGTATTCTAATACTACTCATATTTATGTTTTTACTTTAATTCAATTAAATTTGTAACTGTTTTTATGTGTTTTTGATTTTTAGTCCACCTTTCGCATACTCTTTAGCTATAGTGGAGGCGCAAGTTGGATTAATTTAGCTTTAATAATATAATGATAAAATGATATAATTATTGTTCAAATTAACATCATAATATTACAAAATTAACAATTTTTATGAGGGGTAAAATATTAAACAAACGGAAGATATTCAACGATCCGGTATACGGTTTTGTTACTGTACCTAACGAATTGATATTTGATATAATTGAACATCAGTACTTTCAGCGGTTGAGGCGAATTAAACAGTTAGGATTAACACATCTTGTTTACCCGGGTGCACTACATACTAGATTTCAGCATTCGATAGGAGCAATGCACCTTATGATTAAAGCTATAAATGAACTCAAATTTAAGGGACATGATATTTCTGATGAAGAATCTTTAGGTGTATATATTGCAATTTTATTACATGATATTGGGCATGGCCCATATTCCCACTCACTCGAGCACTCAATTGTTGTTGGTATCAATCACGATCAAATCTCAAGAATATTTATGGATCGATTAAATTGTAGTTTTAATGGGAAACTTGATATTGCCCTTAGTATATTCAAAGGTGAGTACAAAAAAAAGTTTTTACATAAACTAGTTTCTGGACAGTTTGATATGGACAGACTCGACTATCTAAAACGCGACAGTTTTTTTACTGGCGTTTCAGAGGGGATCGTTAATTATGAACGACTATTAAATATGTTAAATGTGGTAGATGATGAATTGGTAATTGAAGCAAAGGGAATTTATTCGGTTGAAAAGTTCATTGCTGCCCGTCGGTTAATGTATTGGCAAGTATATCTTCACAAAACGGTACTTGTTGCCGAATTTACAATCATGAAGGTGTTAAAAAGAGCAAAACAATTGAGGTTAAATGGAATAGAATTATTTGCTACTCCTGCATTCGACTTTTTTCTAAGAAATAAAATTACAATCAATGAATTTGAAAATAATAGAGAAGTACTTGAAAACTTTACAAGACTTGATGATTATGACATATTTACATCAATGAAGGTTTGGACAACACATTCGGATCCAATCCTATCTCGATTGAGTAGCAGTATTATTAATCGTCGTTTACCAAAGGTTGAAATTCAGAACGAACCATTTGATAACGAATTTGTTGAAAACATTAAGAAGGAGACAATGCTTGAACTTAAACTAGAGGAAGACGAAATTGACTATTTTGTTATTAATGATAAAACATCAAACTTTACTTATAAGATCGGTACAGATAAAATTGGAATTCTTAACAAAAATGGTATGGTTATGGATATTGCTGAAGCTTCTGATCAATTAAATATATCCTTGTTATCCAAACCCACTACAAAATATTTTTTATGCTACCCCAAAGAAATTAATTAGAGGTAATCCCATTCATTATAATGAAGCTAATGCATTTTCTAATCCTGGCCTTTTTTCGGTTTTTGAAACCCATATAGCAATAACATTAATTAACATGTAAGTGTTAGCTTTACATATTCCTGTAGAATAATAACTTAGTGTTTTAACATAACTTTGTTACATAAAATGTTGAGTTGATGTTGAGAAACAAGTTTCTTTTTATTGTAATAATTGTATTATTAGTATTTGCTGCTGTTATTTGGTATTTATACAACAACTTTGGAAAAGTTGATGGTAATCCATGGGATATGATTCCTGATAATGCAGGACTAATCATCGAGATCGACAAACCATCAGATATTTATAACAAACTAGAAAACAATCCAATTTGGCAAAGATTGTTAGAGGTTCAGGATATTGAGAATTTTAATGGAGAAATTTCATGGATCGACTCTTTGATCAGTAATAAAACTGATTACTCAAAGTTGTTTTGGAACAGTCCATTAATATTTACATTTTATTCCGACTCAATAACTAATGCTGAGATTTTAATTTTATCGAAAATTGAGAGTCACGTAGATTTGAGTAAGCTCAAAAGTTTGTTAAGCATAGAACTTGGCAGGGAATATGCAATACTTGATATTGTTGGAGTATCAGACGGATTTAAGATAGTTAGCGTAAGTAAGAACACGACACGATATTTTACTTTTGTTGATGGAGTGTTTGCTTACTCTTCATCAGCTGATTTGTTTAAAAAACTTTATGATACTTACAGTGGAAAATTACCAAAATTAACTGATGATCGAGCATTTGTTAAGTTGAAGCAATCAGCTGGCGCAAAAGTTCAGGCTCGAGTATATATTCAATATAGTGAATTATCAGATATTCTTGAACCTATCCTTAATGCTGATAATCAGGATGCTGCAAAATTGATAAGTAGTTTTGCTAACTGGTCAGAAATGGATATCTTACTGAAAGATAATGAGCTTATCCTGTCAGGATTTTCAATAGCAGAAACGGAAGATAAATATCTCAGAAAATTGGAAGGGCAACAATCTGTTAAGTTAAAAGCACTAAACATTATTCCTTATAATGCTAATACTGTTGTATGGCTTGGTATACCTGATTTCAGTAAATATTTTTATAAAAATAATTTGGAATCCACTTCCGAAACAATTTCCTCTAATTTAAATTTTGATATTAATAAACTCATTAATCAAATTGGAGACGAAATTGTATTTGCCTCAAGTGCCAATTCTCTTTTGTCATTCACTACTAATTCTTGGCTTATTGTAAAAATGTTGGATAATAAATCAGCAATAGAAAACTTAAAAAGGATTGTACTTAATACTGGAAATACTAAAACCACAAGACACAATAATTACGAAATAAATAAAATTAACAAAACAAGTTTTATCCCAGATGTTTTCGGTGATGCTTTTTCGGTAATTGAAAACAACTATTATACTTTTATTGGTGATTATGCCGTGTTTGCAAATTCGGAAAGCGCACTAAAAAGTTTAATCTCCTACTTCGAAACAGGTAAAACTCTGGATCTTAATGATAACTTCAAAACCTTTTCCGATAATATCTCTTCGCAATCAAACTTGCTCGTTTACATTGAACCTGGAGAGTTGAGAGGTAGACTTGCCGAATATTTTAATAATAATGTTGTTAAAGAAATAGCAATAAATGAGAAAGTTATCAATTCATTTCAAGGCTTAGCATTTGAGTTTAGCACGGGCGATCCATTATTGTTTACTAACTTCTATATAAAATATAGTAAAGAACATCATGAAGAAGATCTGGCATTATGGAAGGTGCAACTTGACGATGATATTGTTTGGGGACCATATCTGGTTTCAGATCATCAAACTAACAACCAGAACATTATAGTTTTCGACAAGCGGAGAAGCATGTACTTAATTAATTCTAGTGGTCAAATATTATGGAAAAAGAAACTTGATAATATACCGATTAGTAATATATTTCAAATTGATTACTATAAGAATGGTAAAATTCAGTATTTGTTTAATACACCTGATTATATTTATTTAATCGATAAATTGGGAAGAAATGTAACAGGGTTTCCTAAAAAATTGCATTCAAAAGCAACAAATGGAGTAGTTGTTTTTGATTATTTAAATAATAGAGATTACAGATTATTAATTGCTCAGTCAGATAAACGAGTATATAATTATTCAATTAAAGGTAAAGAAATTAAAGGATGGAAACTGCCCCACACTCAAAATCTTGTTATTGAACCTGTAACAAGATTAGTGGCTAACAAGAAAGATTATATAATAATATCTGATATTGACAATGAAATAAAGATTGTCAATAGAAAAGGGAACAACCGTATAAATTTATCCGGTATTCTAAAAAAGGCAAAAAACTCCGATTATTATGTAAATCAAACGAATAGTAAAGGCATTATACTAACTACCGATGAAATGGGGCGTTTAGTATATATTAGTTCGAAAGGTAAACTTGATCATACTGATTTTGGTAAATTTAGTCCTGACCATTTTTTTATTTATAAGGACTTCAATGGCGATAATTCGAAGGATTTTATTTTTATTGATGGAAACGATCTGAAAGTGTTTGACAGATTTAAGAATGAACTTTTTAGCTACCACTTTGAATCTGAGATCACAATTAAACCTTCATTTTTCAATCTAGGTAAAAGGCAGCGCGTACTTGGCGTTGTTGCTGATAAGGAGAGAACAATTTACTTGTTTGATAATAAAGGCAACATAATTATCAGTAAGGGACTGGTAGGAGAAACACCTTTTACTGTAGGTAATTTAGAAAATGATAATAAAATTAACCTTGTTTCGGCGGCAGGAAGTATATTATACAATTATAGATTAAAATAGATATGTGACTATGATTTTAAAGAATTATGGTAGTTATTGTCTTGAATAATATTTCGAAAAAGCAATTAAATAAAAAAGACCACAAGAACTAAATCAATAATAAAATTTTCGATTCAATTCTCGTGGGCCTTAAAGTAAACAACTATCTAATTATTAAATAGTATTTACTCGTTTATTTTATCAAGATGCTCCATTCCTTTCATGTTAAGAGAGTTTGAAAGGTCAGAAATTGTATTCATGTCAATATCTCCAACCATACTCATAACAAGCACTTCATCATCTCCTTTAACTATCATTAATAATTCTGAAATGCTATTCTTACCTGATTTCTTAACTAAGAACCTGATATCGGTATCTTTGTCATTTACAGTCATTAGCTCTGTGTAGTTTTTAACAGATATTGTTTTGTTAATATCTTTATAGAAGTCGGAACCAACACTACCTTCTGGCTTGTCATAAACAAGCATCTTAAGACCCGCTAATTGGTGCATAATATCTTGGGTTTTCTTAGCGTCTTCAGAACTATCACTCATATCCATCTGACTTAGAAAGTTGAACATTTCTGGTGATATATTTATGCTAGTAAACCCTTCCTCTCCGGCATACTTTTCATATAATGTATTAAACTCACTTTGCGCTTCTTTATATTTATTTTGCGCGAATAATGATACGGGAATCATCATTAGTGTTACTACGATTATTGAGATAATTTGTTTTCTCATGGTTTTATTATTTATGTTAATTATTAATTTAATTATTATAATTTTCCGAATTTTACGGTAACTTTATTCATCGATTTTAATAGCAAACCTGCATTGTTCAATTTTTTAATGTTTTTTACCTTTGAGGTTTTATTCAATCCTTCTTCAGCTTTTTTTACTGTTTTGGATACAGGTTTAACTCCTTTCTTAATATTGCCCGAAACTTTTTGTAGAATCTTTTTTGTTTCAGAAAAGGCAGTATGTGAATCATTAATAGTGCCATAAGCTTCCTTTGTACTTAATATGTTTGTAACAACCCATACAGAAATGAGTATTAAGATAGTTGTTGCAATCCCTGATAATGTTCGCTGTAAGTAGTACCTTTTTGATTTATTTGGATTTGACTCTGAGATTTCTTGTAATAATTTTTCATCGAATGAATTGTCCAGACTAGCTTCTTTTGTAGAAATATCATTCATTATTTGCAATTGTGATCGCACAAGGTTGTATTCTTCCTCATCATTATTCTCTAAATAATTCTTAAGAAATAGCTCCTCGTCAGACGATAGACTTGCGTCGTAATACTTATCAATTAGATTATTAATATCTTGTTGTTTCATGTGTCTATCTTTTGTTTTAATCAGTTACATGCGATTTACCATTTAAATCATATTCTTTTGGCAGAGATGATCTGGCTTGGCCCGTTTCATTATGTTGTAACTTTATTATACTATCTTTAATTTTTTTCCTTCCACGCGATAAATTTACCCTCAGATAATTAATATCCCATACTGTAATTTCAATTATTTCATCATAGTCATAGCCCTCAACATCACGTAAATTAACTATCGTGCGTTGCTGCTCAGGAAGGCGTTGCATAACTTGCTTTACTTTATCAACTAAATCTGCTTGTTCATTTGTATCTGCGGGGCTTGGAAAAGTGTTATTAGCAACATTATCATTTAGACTCAAAAACTGATTTCTTTTACTTTTTAGCTTGTCAAGACAATAGTTACGTGCTACTGTCATCATAAAAGCTTCAGTGTTCTTAAGGTTATTTAATTTATGTTGCATTTTCCAAATTTTAATATATACTTCCTGAACTGCATCCTCTGCATCGTCGTGGTTATTCAGCATACTTAACGACAGGCGGAATAACCTATTTTTAAGTGGTAATAAGTTTATTTTAAACTCTTTTATTGTCATTTCTATATTAAAGACGAATTAGCAACTGTGAAATTACACTTTATCTTAAATTTTTTTAGACATTAAATAATCTAGCCATTCCTCAGGTTCTAAATTTGAGCGACGATTAATTTCTATTTATACTATTAATTATAATTTTAAGTTAGTATTAACAGTTATATGTTTAAAAACTTGAGAACAGAAATAATGTTCATATTAATATCAAAGTAAATTTACAATTCTTTAATCATACTAGAAAATCCGCAAATGACAACAGGAGTTATATTACAAATTCAAGAAGCTGCAAACTTATTAACAGGAACATCTAATGAAGGTGAAATTACATTACCGATTATCGACCTTGTAATGAAAGGTGGCTGGATAATGGGAATAATTGGTCTGTTATCGGTAATTGCAGTCTATATTTTTATTGAAAGATTTTTCGTAATTGGCCGAGCCAAAAAAGAGGATAAAGGATTTATGAATAATATTCGTAGCTATATACTCGATGGTAAACTTGAGTCGGCACAAGCCCTTTGTCTCACAAATAATTCACCAATTGGAAGAATGATCAGTAAGGGATTATCACGGATCGGCAGGCCATTGGGAGATATTAATATTGCTATTGAAAATACCGGTAAACTGGAAGTCTCAAGACTTGAAAGAAATGTTGCCGGACTTGCTACTATTGCCGGAGCTGCCCCAATGCTTGGTTTTTTAGGAACTGTTATTGGAATGATCAGGGCATTTTACGATATGTCGATGGCAGGAAATAACATTAACATCGAATTGCTGTCACGTGGCATATATCAGGCTATGATAACTACAGTTGGCGGACTTGTGGTTGGAATTACTGCATATATTTTCTATAATATACTGGTTGCCAGAATACAATCGGTAGTTTATAAATTAGAAATTAATGCTACTGAATTTATGGATATGCTTCACGAACCGGCTAAATAGATAAGCTATGGCTATACAAATGCGAAATAAACGCGATACTAATTTCAGCATGGCTTCTATGTCTGACATGGTATTTTTGTTATTGATATTCTTTATGCTTACATCTACATTGGTTGCACCAAATGCAATAAAATTGTTGTTGCCAAATAGTAATAGTAAAACAATGTCGAAGCAAACAGTTACTGTTTACATAAATAAAGCTAGAAATATATATGTTGAAGATCGTAAAGTTGATCGAGTAAATCTTGAAAATGTACTATACGGACTTATTAGAAATGAGCAGGCAGCTTCTGTTGTATTGCGTTCAGACAAAACAGCCTCTGTTCAGGATATTGTAGTAGTAATTGATGCCGTTAATGAAATAAATAATAACCATAATACAACACATAAGGTTATTCTGGCCACAAAGCCAAAAAGGTAACTAATGAAAATTGATAAGGACAGAAGAAGGGGAATGATAGGGACAATAATGATACATGCATTATTGCTCATCTTTTTATTAGTTGTGGCTTTACGAACACCTTTACCTTTACCTGGAGAGGAGGGTGTTGAAGTTAATTTGGGATTTGATGAACAAGGAATAGGAAATATTCAGAGTGAAGCTCCACCTCCAAAGTCAGAACCCATCCCAGTTCAGGAAAAAATTGTTCAACCTCCTGCTGACCCAGAACCTGTAGAGGAAGAAATTATTACTCAGGACATAGAAGAAGCTCCGGTTATTGAAGAAGAAATAAAGGAAGAGAAACCTGAAAAAGAACCAGAGAAAGAAATTATTGAAGAAAAGAAACCAGACCCAATCCCCGATGATAAAGTTGAAGAAAAACCAATTGAAGAAATAATTGACTCTATATTTATTGAGGAAGAACCCATTGAAGAAGTTCCTATTGAAGAACCGAAACCTATCGTAAATAAGAGAGCACTTTATACCGGAAGTTCATCTGACACAAAGGGAACGAATCAAGGGATTACAGCAGGAGCTGGCGATCAGGGAAAACCTCATGGATATAAAGAGAGTGATGATTATAGCGGGTTAGGTGGCTCTGGAAATGGGATTTCCTTTAGTCTTGGTGGCAGAGGCAGCCTTTTCCTTGAAAAACCAACAGCAACATTCAGAGAGCAAGGAACAGTAGTTGTTAGTATTTGGGTTGACCAGGATGGAAATGTAAAAAAAGCTCAAGTAAGTGCAAAAGGTACTAACATCCTTGATCAAAATCTCAGAAAGATCGCTGTTGATGCTGCCTATAATTCTACATTTGTAAAAGATAACAATGCCGCTGAACTTCAACGTGGTACAATTACGTACAACTTTATTTTGATGAAGTAGAACCCTTACATAGTACCATAACTTCCCCAACCACCGAAAAAATACCTCCTTTCACCGAATTGTTGTTTGCTACCCTTGGGTAACAAGATATATTTGCCAAAGAATTTAAAAAATCAACTAATAAAAAATCAAAAATAATGGAAACTACAGAAAGACTATATCGATTAACTTCCAACAAAGTTATTGGTGGTGTAGCCAGCGGATTAGCTGATTACTTTAATATTGATGTTGTACTTGCTCGTGTTGTTTTTGTTCTACTGGCATTTTTTGGTGGAGGTGGTGTATTGATTTATATTGTGATGTGGATAATAATTCCGGCACAAAATAACGGTCATAACTATACACAAAATCAAAACTTTAACGATGGCAAAAAAACAGATGAAAGTAGTACAGATGAAAACAATGAAGGCTCAAATCCCGGAACTACTAATAGGAGACATTTAAAATCCTCTAACACTGGGCTCATAGCAGGAATCGTCTTAATTTTTCTAGGCATGCTATTCTTAGTTGATAGATTAATGCCATGGTATAACGTCACTGATTTTTGGCCACTTTTATTAGTAGCTGTTGGCGTTCTAATTATTAAACCGGATATTTTTAAACCTACTAAAAAGCAAAGCAATGAGATTTAGAAACATTTTTTGGGGCATAATCCTGATACTTATCGGGTTGCTATTTACACTTGATAACTTGAATTTACTTGATTTCGACTGGTATAACCTATGGCGCTTGTGGCCTGTAGTACTTGTTTTATGGGGAATTTCTATATTGCCTGTAAAAAGCATTGCAAAAATAGTATTGGTAATTTTAGTGTTAGCAGGATCGGTTTTCTACATGATGAATAGAACTGTTCAATGGCACGACAATGATTTTTACATAAGTTACAATCATGATTATGACACCAGGACAGTAAATCAGGAGTTTATTTTACCATATGAGGATAGCGTAGCAAAAGCAAATTTGAATATGGAAATAGCAGCTAGTACATTTATGTTAATTGACGATCCGATTGCCCTTATTAACTTCGAAAAGAGAGGATCATTAATTGACTATAAATATTCAGTTTCACAAACAGATGAATTAGTGGATGTCGATATTTATATAGAAGATGATGTTGTATTAAGATCGCATTCTAACAATAGAATAGCAATGTCATTAAATCCACAACCGGTCTGGGATCTACAGTTTGATATTGGAGCAGCCGATGTAGAATTTGACTTATCAGGACTTAAAATCAATGACCTTGATGTTGATGGTGGTGCTGCTGCCATTATGATTAAGTTAGGTGACGAATATGATGACACAAAAGTTAATGTAGAAACAGGAGCCTCCTCAATAAAGGTAAAGGTACCAGAAGAATCTGGCTGCGATTTAAATATTACTTCTGTTTTATCAGGAAAAACAATTCGCGGATTTGAAAAGATTGATCATGGTCACTATAGAACTAAGAATTTTAATGAAGCTGAAAATAAGATCTATCTAGTTATTGAAACAGCTATTTCGAGTTGCTCAATAATTCGTTATTAAGAACCCTATTGTAGGACAGTTTCTGTCTGATCAACATAAATTTCTTCAATAGCCTTGCTTACGGCAGGGCTTTTGTGTTTAATAGACTTTTTATTGAAGTGTTTGACATTATTTATTTTATTTCTTCCTTAAATAAATTGCATTTGTAACACACTTTTTAGTTACTTTGGACGTTTCAAAAACAATAGAAACTTTCATGTATGAGAAATAATTACAAACTCCTTCTTATTCCCGTGATTTTCATGTTTTTAGGGCATAGCTATTTGGTTGCCCAACAAGGTATAATCAGAGGATTTATTTATGAAGAGGAAACTGGAGAACCGGCTATATTTTGCAATATTGTTTTGGCAGGAACTACTTACGGAGCATCAACAGATGTTAATGGTTATTTTATAATATCAAAAATCGATCCAGGTAATTATACTCTATCAGTTACATATCTTGGTTATGATACTATTAACAAAAAAGTTAAAGTAATTCCTGATGATATTATCAGCCAGAACTTTTTTCTTAAGAAATCATCAGTAAGGCTTGAGACTATAACGATTAGTGCTGAACGTGCTGCAGCTCGAACAGAAACCAATACTTCTGTTATTAAGATAACACCGAAAGATATAAAGCAAATACCTTCAATTGGTGGTCAAGCTGATTTTGCTCAGTACTTACAGGTAGTTCCCGGAGTTATTTTTACTGGAGATCAAGGAGGACAGTTTTATGTTAGAGGGGGGTCGCCAATTCAAAACAAGGTAATGCTTGACGGAATGACAGTATATAACCCTTTCCATTCTATCGGACTTTTTTCAGTTTTTGAAACTGACATTATAAGAAGTGCTGATGTATATACAGGTGGCTTTAATGCTGAATATGGAGGTAGACTATCGTCGGTTATGGATATAACCACAAAGGATGGAAATAAAAGAAGATACGCCGGAGTGCTGAGTGCATCAACATTTGGTGCCAGGGCTATTGTAGAGGGTCCTATCGTTAAACAAAAATCTGCTGATAAGGGAAGTGCTTCATTTGTCTTATCATTTAAGAATTCCTATCTGGCAGAAAGTTCAAAGATTTTTTATAGTTACATTGATGAAGATGGCTTACCTTTTAATTTCGCCGACTTTTATGGGAAAATTTCATTAAATGGTGCTAATGGTAGTAAGGTTAGTTTTTTCGGATTTAATTTTAATGATAATGTAAAAAATTATAAAGCTATATCCGATTTTGGATGGAATTCATCGGGTGGAGGAGCAAACTTTGTTATTATCCCGGGCAGATCACCTGTGTTGATCGATGGAATTGTAGCCTATTCACAATATAATTCAAAAATAAGCTCAACAACATTAAATGAAAGGAGTAGTATGATTGGAGGGTTTAATGCTGGTTTTAATTTTACTTATTTTCTTGGAAAAGACGAGTTAAAATTTGGTTTTGAACTTGAGGGTTATCGAACAGAATATAAGTTCACAAATTTTATAAATGCTCAAATTGAGCAAATTGAGAATACAACACAACTGGGGTTGTTTGCAAAGTATAAAGCCGTAATTGGCAAATTTATTGTTGAACCTGGTTTAAGGGTACAAGTATACGCTTCGCTTTCAGAAATATCACCAGAACCCAGACTTGCAATTAAATATAACGCCACCGACAGGTTTAGGATTAAATTTGCTGGAGGTATGTATTCACAAAATTTAATTGCTGCTTCTTCAGATAGAGATGTTGTAAACTTATTTTATGGATTCCTTTCAGGACCAGAAAATGTTCCTGCAAATTTCAACGGAAAAGAAGTGAATAGCAAAATACAAAGAGCCGACCATCTTATTTTGGGAGCAGAATTAGATGTAAGTAATAGCCTTTCACTAAATATTGAGGGGTATTATAAATATTTTCCACAACTAACGAATATAAACCGCTTTAAGATTTATTCTGAAGAAAGTGCACCTCCTGGTGCTTCAGATGTTGAAACAAAAGACTTTATTCTTGAAAAAGGTAATGCTTATGGTTTAGATGTTGTACTTAAGTACGATTATAAAAAGGCATATTTTTGGGTTGTATATTCCCTAGGATTTGTAACCCGTGAATATGAGGATGTTAATGGACAGATGATTCAATATACGCCACATTTCGATCGTAGACATAATGTAAACGTTGTTTTCTCGTATATAACAGGACCTAAAAGAGAATGGGAATTTGGAGCAAGATGGAACCTAGGAACAGGATTTCCATTTACTCAAATACAAGGCTTTTATGAGTATCTATCCTTTCCTGGAGGTGTTAATACTGATTTTATTACTGAAAATGGTCAGATTGGAATAATTTATGGCGATTTGTTTACAGGCAGGTTGCCAGTATATCATCGTCTGGATATTGATTTGAAAAGAAATTTCTACCTAAGTGCAAATACTAAATTGGTGCTAGATTTAAGTATCACAAACGTATACGATCGTGAAAATATTTTTTATGTAGATATTGTAACAAACGAAAAAGTATACCAGTTACCATTCATGCCCAGTTTTGGATTTAGTCTCTACTTTTAGATCAAGGGTGAAAAATGTAAGTATGAAAGCTTGATCTAATATTATTATTTCCTTGTCCACTACACATAAATATTTTGTTTTGACCTAACAATTCAGTTCTCAAATTATTATAATAAATGAATTTAATTTTAAGAATTACACTTTTATTTGTAGCTTCGGTTACATTGGTTTCGTGCCAACAATTAAATACAAGTACTATGAAACAACCCAAAGCTCAAAAAATAGAGAAGCAACTTGTAAAGCATGGTCATACTCGTATTGATAATTATTATTGGCTTAAGGAGCGTGAAAACCCCGAAGTGATAGATTACCTAAAGGCGGAAAATGCTTATACAAAAGAGGTAATGAAAGATACTGAAATATTACAAGAGAAGATCTATAACGAAATTGTTGGAAGAATAAAGCAAACAGATATAAGTGTACCGTATAATTATAATGGATATTCGTACTTTATAAAATATGAAGAGGGGAAAGAATATCCTATATATTGTCGGAAGAAACTTACAAAAAATGCTGATGACAAGATATTCCTTGATGGTAACCTTTTAGCTGAAGGTCACCCTTATTTCCGAATAGGCGGGTGGAATTTTAGTACTAATAATAACATCTTAGCTTACAGTGTTGATACAGTAAGTCGTAGGAAATATGATATTTATTTCAAGAATATTGAAACAGGCAAACTCTACAATGAGATAATATCAAACACAACCGGAAATGTAGTATGGGCTAACGATAATAGCACTGTCTACTATCAGGTGAAAGATAATACGCTAAGATCATACAGAATTTACAAACATAAAATTGGCACAAATGTTGAATCTGACATACTAGTTTATGAAGAAGCTGACCCTACATTCCATGTGTGGGTACGCAAAACTAAGTCTCAAAAATATATAGTTATAAGTTCACAAAGTACATTGTCATCTGAGAGCCGTATTCTTAGTGCTGATAATCCTGATGGGGATTTTACTATTTTTCAGAAGCGATTACCTGATGTTGAATATGGAATTAGCCATCAGGATGGTATATTTTTAATACTCACTAATTATAAAGCCAAAAACTTTCAATTGATGGAAGTAGGAGAAAGAAATACGAGTATTGAAAATTGGAAAGTGAATATACCTGGAAGGGATAATGTATTGATAGAGGGAGTTGATGTGTTTAATGATTTTTACGTTGTTACTGAAAGAAAAAATGGACTTATTGAATTTAAGATATTCAATACAAGAAGTAATAGCGATTACTATTTGGATTTTGAAGAGGATGACTACTTTGTTACTTCATCAACTAATCCCGATTATAATTCTCAAAAGCTAAGATACATCTACACTTCATTAAAGACACCTCGTACAGTTTATGATTATGATATGATCGATCATAAACAAACTATGTTGAAGCAGCAAGAAGTTGTTGGTGGATACAATCCCGATGATTATGTAACTGAAAGAAAATATGCAGTTTCTCGCGATGGTTCTAAAGTACCAATCTCAATAGTCTATAAAAAAGGATACGAGATTAATGGAAAGTCACCGTTATTACTTTATGGGTATGGATCGTATGGTTATAGTATTGAGTCAACTTTCAGATCATCACGGTTAAGTTTATTAGACAGGGGATTTGTATTTGCAATTGCTCATATCCGTGGTGGAGAAGAGCTTGGTCGCAATTGGTATGAAGATGGAAAGATGCTCAACAAAAAGAATACTTATTTCGACTTTATAGATTGTGCTGAGTATTTAATTGCTGAAAACTTTACTTCCAGCGATAAATTATTTGCGTTGGGAGGAAGTGCAGGAGGACTTCTGATTGGTGCAGTAATTAATTATCGCCCCGAATTATTTAGAGGTGTTATTGCCGCGGTTCCTTTTGTTGATGTAGTTACTACTATGTTGGATGAAAGTATTCCGTTAACAACCAGCGAATATGACGAATGGGGTAATCCAAACGAAAAAGAGTATTACGATTACATGCTATCATACTCACCTTATGATCAAGTGGAAGCAAAAGATTATCCGGCAATACTTGTAACTACAGGTCTTCACGACAGTCAGGTGCAATATTGGGAACCTGCTAAATGGGTTGCTAAATTACGTGATATGAAAACTGATGATAATATCCTGTTACTTAAAACCAATATGGATTTTGGTCATGGCGGAGCATCGGGTCGTTTTGAACAACATAAAGAAACAGCATTAGAATATGCATTTATGCTGATGTTGCTGGAAAATGATAATTATAATTAATTTGTGAATTGTTATTAGGTAACGAGGGTTAAGAACAAGATAAAAGCTTCTTGAATTTAGCAGATACAAGCATTAATTCTCAATAGTAAATATGAATTTAGTACCCTTTCCAAGCTCAGATTCTACTTTTATTGAGCCTCCAATTCTTTCTACAATCTTTTTCACAGTTGCTAAACCTATTCCGTTTCCAGACTGACCGAATTTGTCCTGTGCTGTTAATACTTCAAATATGCCAAAGATCTTTTTCTGATCTTCTTGTTCTATTCCTGGTCCATTATCCTTTACATAGAATTCATAGCAGTTATCATTCTCTACAACTCCAATCTCAATTCTAGTAATCTTTTTATCGTTGTATTTAATTGCATTAGCTACTAGGTTTATAAGAATCTGATCAATGGCTGTCCTGTTAGCATAGATCTCAGTTATTGTTGATCTCAACACAATTGATAATCCTGGCTCGTATGAGAAAAGCTTAGTAATTTCATTTTTTAAGGTGTCCAGATCTATTTTGGATTTTTTCTCATTCAACCCGCTCTCACATCTACTATACTCAAGCAAACCATCTATCAGTTTTCTAAGTTTGTTAGATGCACCCTTGATTAATTCTAACATTGATTTTCCTTCTTCGTCAATCTTTGAACCGTATTCTTCTGAGAAAATTTGTGCCATTCCTGATATGCCAATCAATGGGGATTTGAGGTCGTGTGCGGCAACATAAGCAAAGCGCTCTAGGTCTTGATTTTTTTCTTCTAAATTAGAAAAGGACTCTTCCAATAATTTCTTAGATTTTCTAAGATCTAGTAGATTCATTACCTGGTTAGAAAGTGCAGTTAATGAGCGCAATTGATTTTGACTTAGTTTCTTAGATTTGTGATCAATAACACATAAAGTTCCAAGAGGCAATCCTTTTTCTCCTACCAATGGAACACCAGCATAAAAAATAATTTTCGGATCTTCAATTACCAATGGATTATCATGGAAGCGTTCATCTAATCTGGCATCTTGAATTACGAAAATATTTTTAGGATCATTAATTGCATGGGCACAAAAGGCATGTTCTCTTGGTGTTTCGGTAGAATCATATCCATGATGAGATTTGAACCACTGTCGCTGGTTGTCTATTAAGCTTATCAAAGAAATTGATGTGCCGCATATCTCTGCCGCAATTGCAGTTAAATTATCATAATCGATTTCGGGAAGAGTATCGAGAATGGAATATGAATCCAGTTCTTTTTGTCTTGCTTTTTCGTCCTTATATTCTGAAGGTACTATCATAATTTAATTACATATTATTTCTTCTTGTTTTTTTTCTTCTTTCTTGTAGATTCCTTTGGAAGTTCTACATAATAACCATCTCGAGGTAGAAGATGATCAAGGTTCGCAATTCCGTAAACAATTATTGCTGTTACAATTGCTGTATGCTCCTGATATTCTTTTATGCTCTTATTGAATAAATCTCTTTCGGTATGCCATATTTCACGATAGTTAAAATCATATCCTTTAGGATCTCCAGTTTGTGGGCCAATTGTTGGAACCCCTTCAACTGCAAATGGACCACTATCAGTACCCCATGGTCTCTTTGGTTTTTCTCGGGGTTCTCTTCTGTTTATTTTAAATGGAAAGTCAGGATTAATTGAGTTAATAGGCTCACAAATTAATTCAAAATCAGCTCTCATGCTATCGCTCACTGAAATTCCTGTGGGTACGGTTGGGCCACCATCTCGATTTACCATATTTGAGATTTTATCTAATTCATCTTTATGCCGGTCAACCCAACTTTGTGATCCTAATAATCCAAATTCTTCTCCTGCCCAAAGAATAGCAAGAATTGTTCGTTTAGGTTTACCTCCAGCCTCCATTATCAAACGTGCAGCTTCCATTGTAGGTGTGACCCCTGATCCATCATCTACACCACCTGTGGCTACATCATATGAATCAAGATGACCGCTCATGATAACATATTCGTCAGGAAATTCTGTTCCTGGTATTATTCCAATTACGTTGTGGTACGCTATTGGCCCTAAGCGGAAGTGATTTCGAATATCAAACTCAAGTTCAAAATAACGTCTTTCTTTAGCCATCTGACTTATAATGTCATATTGATGCTCGTCCAGTTTTATATCAGGAACCGTCGGAAGGGTTTCAAATGTCATATTCATTATATTCTTCCTGTCGTACATAACTCTTATAGGAACTTTACTGGATTGAACTATCCCCAGAATACCTGCTTCGCGCATTTCTTTGTAGAATAATGCTGGTTCTTCAATTAATTCTATCAGTTCTTTTTTTGGCTCATCGGTTCCTCTGTTTTTCCAGTTTTCTCTTCTAATCTTTTGGTTTACTTTTTCAGTTTCTGCATTTTTAGCGATAATAGTTTTTCTGGTACTGTCAGCTTTTTCAGAATAATCGATTGGCCATCCTTCATTTTCTCCGGTTATTAATACCCATGCCCCTTTTAATCTTCCTTTCATTCTATCGAATTGAGCCTGGGTTTTTGGTTCAATAAGAACATGACCTCGTTGAATGCCTTTGGTTCCAGACGTATAGGAGGGCGTCGCGAAGTGGAGGTTCATCCCATTGTCAGATAGCATCCTGCCAAACCAAGGTCCTCGGTTAAATCCTACCGGGAGTTCTCCTACTTCGTCCATCTCAACTTCCATCCCCCATTCTGTAAATTTATTTGCTGCCCATAGTGCTGCATTTTCATATGCATCAGATCCAATTGGTCTTCCTCCGAAACGATTGCATAGGATATCCAGGTGATTCATGGTTTGATTATCAATAGTGCCTATTTCTATGATTTTTTGTACCACAGAATCGGTTTGTGCGTTTACATTCATTATCAGCGTTAGGCTGATCAATAAATAAAAAGTAATAGTGATTTTCAATGCGACTGGTTTTAAGTTTCTACTTGATATTTAAATTTCATTCTTTTGGTTACTTTTTGGGTAAATCTCACAATTGATTTAACCATAAAGTTCACTAAAGCCGACCCAAAGGAACTCAAAAATAGTTAAGTAATTTTATTTAAACATTAATTTCTCTATTTGATCAATCTCAATTGGCACATATTTCAATAAATCTATAGGATTACTATTCGTAATAAATATATCATTCTTAATTCGAATTCCAATATTTTCTTTCAATATATTATCCTGGTTCATAAGTAAATACTATGTCAAAAAGAATAATTACTCATGTTATACATGGCCATGTTTTTGTTACTGAAAATAGAATTTACATATTAGATCAAATTTAGTCAGACTTGTTTTCTATTCCAGGAGTACCTTTAGAATATGAGTCAATTTTCCAGTTGCTCTTCTGATTACTATCTAAAGACGGTGCTTTTAATACTAATGATGCTCCAGTTTTATTGAGATTATTCGGCCATGTCAAGAGGCTTTTGTAATCAACATAATCTACAAGATTCATACGTGTATCGTATAACATAATAGCATCTCCTTTAGTAATTATTTTATCATCTAACACTCCTCTAACGTTATTTATGTTTGGGTAATGCCACAAGAAGCCATAGTAATTATTAGTTAAAATAATATATCCGTTCTTCTTAATGATTAGTTTCTGCGGTAAAGCATAGATGTTATGATTTTCATTTTTAACAGTCCAGCCAGTTAGATCAACATCGACATCAGAATTGTTATAAAGCTCGATCCAATAAAGTGGATTATTTTTCCAAATGGGTGAGAAGTTAATTTCATTAATGACAATTTCTGGAGTATTTTTTCTGGGGATATTAATTTTTGCACCTATGTCCAGAGATTTACCTTTTCCTGGTTTATGTGCAAGTGAATCCTCTTTTACCGTGAAATTAAAATTCATAGCATCCTCAAATTCAGGATTGCCATATATGTTTTCCCTACCGTCCAATTTCTTCTTATCACTAAGTGAATTGACCACGCTTATCCAAGATTTAGAATCAACAAGGATTGGCTTTTTTATCGATCCGGAAAAAATGCAGTTAATAACTTCTGCACCACCACCACCGGAATTTTGACTTTTTTCGTAAACAGCTATACCATATGTATTACCATAAAATGTGTTATGATCAATATATGCAAATGAGTTTGAATCTTTAATACCCACGCCCATGTTACAACCATATATAATGTTGTTCTTAATGATTGCACTTGATCCTTGTCCTATTGAGATACCTTTGTCCGTCATATTAAATATTCGGTTACTTTCTATCAGAACGTCTGAAGATTTCTCACCAATATCAATAGCGTCACTGTTTAATCCAAAAAATCCATATATAGTATTATTCCTAATTATTCCATTGTAAATACTATCATAATCTATGGCATCAGTATCAGGGTAGTCGTTTCCTGGTAAATCACAGTTTTCGACCAAGGCACTTTTGGCATATTTAATATTGATAAGATCGCAGGTTTTTGGAGAAGTCATTCTTGAATTTAGAATTGAAACAGTGCCGAATTCTGAATAAAAAGGAAAATGACTGCTTTCTACAGTAACATGATTTAAGTATATATTAGAACGTAGAGATGTAATTGTAGCTTTATATTTTGTTTTGTCATCGTACCATGTTCCTCCTAGTAGATCTACATGGTTTAATTCTATTGCAGATGATGCATTATCAATGCACAATGCTCCCCATTCAGAAGTTTTAGTGTGAGGATTAGGAATAATTAAAATAGGCTCTGTATTCGTACCATGGCAAGCAAGTCCACCAAATACAATTATTGACCTGTGTTTTTCCATTAGTACTTGTACACCTTTTTCAATTGTTAATATAGCTCCGCTATCTATAACGACGTCACCTGCAGCATAATATGGCGAATTACTAGTTGATAATGTTGTGTTTTTTCTAATAATGGAGGGAAGTTCAGTTTGGGAAGCATTGTTAAAGATAGCACTTACGGTTCCATTTGCTTCTGGATTAAATTTCAGTATTTTAGAATGCACCTTTTTTCCGTTAACGATCCAATAACGAAATCTTTGTCCTGGATTTGGAATTGCCTCCATTTTCATAGGAATATCTTTGAAATAACTACCCTCAAGATTGCCTTCAGCTAATCGGATTGTATTTATTACTATGTGTCCACCACTAGAATTTGTGTTGATATCAACCATCTTTTTGAGTTGAAATTTTTCCGCAAGATTTTTCCTTACATAGTTTGGTCTTTTCCTAGCAAAGTCTCTCATGACCTCAATTTCTTCATCCCATTCAGTCATTGACAAAGGAATCCTAAATTTACCCCATGGGCTACGGTAAATACTTGATGCCCATCTTTCAATCTCGAAAGGCATTTCTTTCGAGCGTTGATCTTCAAATTTCTTTATGATTCTCAGCACTCTTTCTGGAGAATAAATAACATTAAGAGAGGCAGCAAATCTTTGTATGAAATCATTTTTAAACTCTGGAAACTCCAATAATTTTCTAAATAAAACAGTTGCACTAGGCGGGTTTGTGACTCTTGTCTTAACTGGAGATGCAGTATACCCAATCATATTGTAATCGACTTTTGTGCCTGCACCAAATCCATAATCCAGATCTAATAGTATCCATCTCCAAATTGCTCCTTCTTCCTTTTTCTTCCAGAATTTAATATTCCAATTCGGCCAATCAATATTAGATGCATATATTTCACAAATATTATAATTAATGTAATTATCAACATCAATAAGAGTTTTCACATGTGCATAATTCAAAGGATTTGTTTTATCACATTCTTTAATAAATTCTCTGGCTTTTAAATAATGTAAATTGTCTCCATCATTTGCAACAGCCCATGAATTTTCAAGAAGATCTAACCGGCTTTCATCAAGGTTGAAATTATCGATAAAATAATTAGTTCTCAACTTTTCACGAATATTATATATACCCCAATAACTTCCATTAATGAAAACAACTACTGGTCTGTACGCTATATATTCGAATTCTATATGCTCCTTTGTAAGGTATTGTGTCATGCCATCTCTGAACATTGTTTGATACTTATCAGGATGACCACCTGCCCTTAACAAGATTGATTGAAACGAGTAAATCCTTTTATTGGGGAAAAAACGGTGATTCAAAGTTGCATTTCCATATTTTTCATCAGCCTCTAAATAAATAGCTTTTTGGCCATGAAATCTTGCCACGTTTCCACTTATACTCATCTTTAAAGATTGATTTATTACCTGATTTTGATCCTCAAAGAATTCGACATTGGCCATTCTGTTCTCTCCTTTTATACTATTTTCATAAATACCGGAAAGTGTATCCCATAATGCTACCGAATCAGTAGCTAAAGAAATAACAGGCATATCTTTTTTTACGTTAATAAAGTATGTTCTTGTTTCAGGTCTACTGATTAGCTTATCTTTTTCAATGGATATTGCCCTTAGCACGGTTGTTGTATCAATCTGCAAAGGTTCAGAATAAAGTTTTGATTTTCTTGTTGGAACATTTCCATTTATTGTATACCTGATCTCAGTGTCGTTTGTTGGGCTTGATAAGGAAACTGTTGCAGAAATATAATAAAAGCCTGCTCCAATGGAGAAATTTGGTTTTTTAGAGTAATTGATCTTTCTAATACCCTTTTGTTTGTTATTCGTGAAATTAGGTGAAGGTTCATCGTAGTATAGCCATCTATCAATACCATCCCATTTTCTGCCGTAGGAAATATTTAATTCCTGACCATTAAAATCAAGTTGATCCAATAGTTCTTTATTTTTTGAATATAATGCTATTTGTTCGCCGCTTCGGCTTAATTTAAAATTGGTATGCAGTAAAGTATCCTGACCGTCTGCCCATACAATTAAGTAGCTGTTGGCATCTATTATAGTTCCTGCAGGAAATTTCCATTTGGTTGTATCTACAGTGTTATCGGTTAAGTAATAACCACTCAAGTTTAGAGGAAAATCGTAACTATTATAAAGTTCAATCCAATCTACTTCTTTGTGTTTCAAGGGATCAGTAACAACCCCATTATTTGACGTTAAGAATTCATTAATGTAAATTCCTGGTTTGGGACCAACTATTCCTACACAATCTGAAAAAAGTATAGAAACTAAAGATATCAGAATAGAAAAATATATTAATTTCTTATTGGGCATTTGGAAGAATAAATAATGTACAAATATATTTAATAATCACATCAAGCCCTCAATTTCATTAATCTCAATAGGAATATCCTTCATTAAATCGATTGGCTCACCTTTAGTAATAAGGAGGTCATTCTCAATACGAATTCCAATATTTTCCTCACGTATATATAATCCAGGTTCACAAGTAAGTACCATTCCCGGTTGTAGTACTTCATCCTTGCCACCAACATCATGAACATCGAGTCCTAAAAAGTGTGCAGTACCATGCATGAAGTATTTTTTATACAAAGGCTTCTCTTTATCTTGTTTTTGAATTTCTTCTTTAGTAAATAATCCTAGCTTGAGCATCTCTTTTTCCATCAGCTTATCTACTTTATCATTAATTTTATTGATGGTATTACCTGGTACATATAACTTTTTAGCCTTTTTAAAAACACTGAGAACAGCATTATAACATTCTTTTTGTCTTTTCGTGAATTTACCATTTATAGGGATTGTACGGCTCATATCGGCAGAATAAAAAGCATACTCTGCACCAACATCAAGAAGTAGTAAATCACCGTCTTTACATTCTTTATCATTCTCAATATAATGAAGTACGCACGCATTTTTTCCTGCAGCAATTATAGGTGCATAACCATTTCCATTAGCACTATTTAGTGTAAACTCATGTTCAATCTCACCCTGGATTTCATATTCAAATTTCCCGGCAGATGTAGTTTCAAGCACTCTTCTAAAAGCTTTGTTTGTAATATTGCATGCATTTCTAAGTAAGGCTATCTCCTCTTTGGATTTTATTAACCTTAATTGAGCCAACAATGGTGCAGACCTACTGTAATTGTGCAATGGAAAATCATTTTTCAATTCCTCACCTAGGCGATGGTTTCGCTCTTTTACGTCAGGGCAAAACTTTGGATTTTCATTTCGGTTTAGAAAGATGTTATTAGTTGCGGCCATAACTTCCCTGAGTGCTAGGTCAAATTCATCCAACCAATAAATATTTTCTATTCCGGAGATTTCTTTAGCTTCGTCCTTAGTAAATTTATGTCCTTCCCATATTGCAATTTGTTCATTTGTCTTAATTAAAAACAATGCTTCTTTCAATTTCTTTTTTTCAATATCGGGGATAATCAATAATATGCTTTTTTCCTGATTAATGCCTGTCAGATAAAAAAAGTCGGATTGCTGGCGGAAAGGGAAATACTGATCGCCATTACGTGGTTGTTGATCGTTTGAATAAAATATAGCAGCTGAATCTTTGGGTAATAAACTAGTAAAACGTTTTCTGTTTTCAACAAACAGTTTGTTGTTAATTGGCAAATACCTCATAATTATACACGTTAACAAGGTTAATTAATGGAGCAAATATAATAATATAATCTGCCCTCCTTAATCTAGGTGAACCGTTCGATTTGATGAAAGTAGAAATTACACTACCTTTGAAAATAAAATGCAGTTATGATACATATAACTCGAAGGGAACGATTTAATGCAGCACACAGATTATTCAGGCACGATTTCACCGATGAGCAAAATATTGAAGTGTTTGGAAAATGTTCGAACCCAAACTGGCATGGCCATAATTATGAATTATATATTACGGTAAAGGGAAATATTAATGAAATGACTGGTTTTTTAATTAACCTCAAAACTCTCAGTGACGCAATTAAACAATATGTAATTAATAAACTCGACCATAAGAATATTAATATCGAAGTTGATTTTATGCAAGGCAAACTCGCTTCAACGGAAAATTTGGCAGTCGGGATTTGGGAAGAGCTTCAACAACGTATTCATGACTTAGGTGCTGAACTTCATTGTGTTAAAGTAATCGAATCAGAAAATAATTATGTTGAATACTTTGGTAAGTAATCATCGAATTTAATTATTGTCCATATTTTAATGTTGGCACTTTTTTTGTCTAGTAATAGATTGAAATTATATACAAATGAAAAAACCCATAGAATTATTATCATACGAAAAGATAGAAAAATTTAATCCTGAGAATATTGCCAAGTTGAAAAATCATTATAGAGAGATATTAAATCTTATTGGTGAAGATGTTGACAGAGAAGGTTTATTGGAAACCCCTTTAAGACTTGCAAAATCTATACAATTTTTAACTCAAGGTTATGATCATGATCCTGAAGAGATTTTATTATCAGCCAAGTTTAAAGAGGACTATCGCCAAATGGTTATTGTAAAGGATATTGAGATATTTTCAATGTGTGAACATCATATGATCCCATTTATTGGAAAAGCACATGTGGCATATATTCCTAACGGATATATAACAGGATTGAGTAAAATTGCCCGGGTTGTTGAGGTTTATTCAAGAAGACTGCAAGTGCAGGAACGACTCACAACACAAATAAAAGACACAATTCAAAATACATTAAACCCTCTTGGTGTTGCTGTTGTAATAGAGGCAAGACATTTGTGTATGGCGATGCGTGGAGTACAGAAACAACACTCAGTAACAACAACGTCTGACTTTACAGGAGCCTTTGAAAGGGCTGGAACCAGGGCCGAATTTATTAGCCTTGTTTCGTCGACTCTTTCATAATTCGGATTTCTCTTATATAAAAATTGTTAAAATTATCAAAACAACGATTACACTAGTTAATTTTGCATTGATAAAATATTGATAAAACGTAATCGTTAGATTAGAAAACTTTATAAATGAACTTAACAAATAATCAAATAAATTATGCAGGCAGGGAAGAATCCATCCCTGTTGCTAAAACTTTTCTTTCAGGTGTATTTATGTGGATGGGGCTGGCCTTGTCAATCACAGCATTAGTTTCATGGCTTTTTGCATCTAACGCATCATTGATGAATATACTTTTCGACCCTAACACCGGTAGCATGAATATGGTTGGGTGGATAGTACTTCTTGCTCCTTTAGGCCTAGTACTTTGGATGTCATTTGGGTTTCAAAAGCTCAGTGCTTCAACACTTGTTCTGATTTTTATAGCATACTCAATATTGATGGGAATGAGTCTGAGTTTTATCTTTTTAATATACACATTGCCTTCTATAGCGAAAACATTCGTTATAACTGCCGCTATGTTTGGGTTTATGGGTATATTAGGATATACAACTAAAACTGATTTAACCAAATTTGGAAGCATTATGATGATGGGACTTGTTGGACTTATAATTGCATCTGTTGTAAATATGTTCATGCAGAGTGCCACTATGGAATATGTAATAAGCTTTATCGGAGTTCTTGTGTTTACAGGATTAACCGCATATGATGTGCAAAAACTCAAAAGAATCGGTAATAGCATATCCATTGATTCTGAAGCAGCCCGTAAGTTGACAATAATGGGAGCTTTAACACTTTATTTAGACTTTATCAATTTATTTCTATTTTTGTTGCGCTTTTTTGGAAGCAGGAAATAAGTAATGAACTATTAACCAAATAATTATAAATATATGAACGCATATGTTTTTCCCGGGCAGGGAGCACAATATGTAGGTATGGGTAAGGATTTATTTGATAACTCCCCAAAAGCCAAGGAATTATTTAACAAAGCAAACAGTATATTAAAATTTGATATTACTGATTTGATGTTTCTTGGAACGGAGGATGACCTAAAGCAAACAAATGTAACACAACCTGCTATTTTTATTCATTCGGTAATTCTTGCCCGGATATTGGGAGATGACTTTAAACCTGATATGGTTGCAGGCCACTCACTTGGTGAGTTTTCTGCACTTGTAGCAAACGGAACAATATTATTTGAAGATGGGTTAAAGCTTGTTGCAAAACGAGCCGACGCAATGCAAAAGGCATGTGAAATCGAACCATCTACTATGGCTGCTATAATTGGTTTAGATGATGGTGTTGTTGAACGCATTTGTGAAAGTATTGACGATATTGTTGTACCAGCAAACTACAATAGTCCTGGTCAGTTAGTGATTTCCGGATCAGTTGGAGGTATTAATGAAGCCATTAAAAGATGTAATGATGCTGGCGCAAGAAGAGCATTGTTACTAAAAGTTGGCGGAGCTTTTCATTCACCTCTAATGGAACCTGCCAGGTTGGAGTTGGCGGATGCTATCAACTCAGTTAAATTTAATAATGGAGTTTGTCCCATTTATCAAAACGTAACAGGCCAGTCAGTTAATGATGGTGAGATCATAAAGAAGAATCTTGTTGCACAATTAACAGCACCTGTACGCTGGACTAAAATAATGCAGAATATGATAGCTGATGGCGCCAATAATATTATTGAAGTTGGACCAGGTAAAGTTCTACAGAGTCTTTTTAAAAAGATTGACAGACAAATACAAACCCGAAGTGCTACATTTGGCAATTAGTTGCATGTGATAACTAGTCGATGAGGTACTTGTTAATACTTTTTTTGTAGAGCCACATATCTAAGAAAGCTCTTTTCTTAACATGTTTAATGCAGCAAGTGCTGATCTATGTATATTTCTCCCACGATGTTCTCCAAATTGAAATAGTCTTGATTTAACTTCCATCGGAGATGCTAACGCTATCCAAACCGATCCTACAGGTTTGTCTTCAGTTCCACCATCTGGTCCAGCGATACCTGATGTTGCCAAACAATAATCGGTGTTGAGCAGCTTTCTTCCTCCAATAGCCATCTGCTCTACAACTTCCTTGCTTACAGCCCCATATGTTTCAATGTCAGATGGTTCAACATTGAGTTGCTTGACCTTTACATCATTTGCATAAGAAACAACAGAACCTGTGAAGTAATTTGAACTTCCAGCGATACTAGTTATCAAATGAGCAATATATCCTCCAGTACAACTTTCAGCCGTTGAAAGAGTTCTGCCTTTTTCAGCTAATAGATTTCCAACAACTTCTTCCAGACTACTATCATCAAATCCAAAAATTTTATCAGGAATTATATTTTGAAGTTTACTAATCTGACTTTCTATCTCAGAGAATGAACTATCATAATTATTACTTTGGGTAGAAAGCCTTAATCTAACAATTCCAGGTTGTGGTAGGTATGCAAGTTTGATGTGGTTTGGTAGATCATTTTCCCAATCCGCGATCTTCTCAGCAAGCATGGATTCACCCACTCCAATCGTCATTATAGTACGATGAATAATATTTTTAGCTTGAAATCTTTGTTTTAATCTTGGAATTAATTCGTTAGTAACCAATGACTTCATTTCGAAAGGAACTCCTGGCATTGATACCACAACTTTAGCATCAGTTTCGAACCACATTCCAGGTGCAGTACCATATTGATTGAAAAGGGGAATGCACTTATCAGGAATTAGAGCTTGATTTTTATTTACTTCTGTTACAGGATAGTTTCTTTTACCAAAAAGAGACTTAATATGATCGAAAGTTGGAGTATGAAATATTAGCTTGGAATCAAAATAATTGCAAAGAACACCTTTTGTGATATCGTCTTTTGTTGGACCCAATCCACCAGTAAATAGAACGATATTTTCTATTGACGAGTTAAGAGCTTCAAATATCTCGCTTTTTGAATCCTTAATTGCAGTTATCCTGCCTACTTCAATTCCGTTCTTAACTAATTCGGATGCTATCCAGGATGCGTTTGTATTTACAACCTGGCCGATAAGTAACTCATCACCAATACTAATTATCTCTGCTTTAATTTCTTTCATTTAAGTTTAAAAATTGGCTATTCATTAAAATCAATTTTCGGGTCTTACAACTAAGCTTTTTGTGATAATGCTATTATTTGGCTAAATATTATATTTGCAAAATTACTTATTCTTTTTACAGAAAATATATGACCTCTATTAAAGAAACGGATTTAGTACTGAATGGGGATGGATCTATTTACCATTTAAACCTTTTCCCTGGAGATGTAGCTGAAACAGTTTTGCTTGTTGGTGATCCTGGGAGAGTTAACTTAGTTGCTAGTTTTTTTGAGACAATAGAATTAGAGAAGCAAAATAGAGAGGTTAACACAGTAACCGGAACCTACAAGGGAAAAAGACTATCAGTAATGTCAACAGGGATGGGACCTGATAATATTGAAATTGTTGTTAATGAACTTGATGCACTTTTTAATATTGATCTGATGTTGAAGATTGAGAAAAGCGAAAAAACTGTATTGAACCTTATTAGAATCGGAACATCTGGTGCTTTACAATCTGATATTCATGTTGTTAACTCATACATCGTATCGGAATATGGACTTGGTTTTGACGGTCTTGCCTATTTTTATGAAATTGGTGTTGATATTATTGACCATGAACTTACATCAAATTTTATTAAGCAACTTGAATGGGACAGTAATCTTCCAACGCCATATGCAGTAAGAGGTTCTGAATATCTTCTTAAAAAAGTTGGATATGGATGGCGTAAAGGGATAACTTTAACCGCACCTGGATTTTATGCACCACAAGGACGTGAATTAAGACTTAAGGTACAGGACAATACTTTGATTGAAAGGGCCCGGCATTTTAAACATAACGGATTGGAAGTAACAAACTTTGAAATGGAAACTTCTGCTCTATATGCACTTTCTGCAATGCTAGGACATAATGCACTAACTGTATGCGATATTATAGCCAACAGAATTAGTGACGATTTTAACACTGATTCTAAAAAAAGTATGCAAGAGCTTATAGAAGAGATTTTAAAAAGACTTGTTAAAATTTGAGAATAGTTCCGCCCCAGGAAAAGCCAACTCCAAAACCAGCAATTAGTAATATACTACCACGCTTAATTTTTCCCTGATCGATAGAATTTTTTAATGCGATAGGAATTGTTGATGAAACTGTATTACCGGTGGTTTCAATATCAATAATTAGTTTATTGTCAGGAACTTTCAATTTTTTTCCAATGGTCTCAAGAATGATTTGGTTTGCCTGATGGAATACAAAGAAGTCAATATCATTAAACTTTAAACCGTTGTCATCAAGCAGTTGGGAAACAAGTTCAGGTGCTTTAGTAACTGAAAAATTAAAGACTTCAGAGCCATCCATATAGAAATTAGCATTATTTCTAATATTGCCATAGCTATCTATTTTGTCTTCTTCGGAATATTTAGGAAGCGGAAATCGTTCGCGTCCGTGTTTAATAATTATTCTGTCGTATTTGCTGCCGTCGGTTCCAAAAATAAACTTTCCAAATCTACTGTTATCCTTGTTCTTAGTAATTATTGAAGCAGTTGCCGCATCACCAAATATTGCTCTGTTACTGCTATCTTTTGGATGAATAGTGCTGGTAATAGCCTCGGATGTTATCAATAATATATTTTTTGCATTACCAGCGGAAATAATGCTGTCGGCCATACTTAATCCATAAATATATCCCGTACAGCCTTGATTATAGTCAAAAGCGCCACAATTTGTTGGTAAACCAAGCTGGTCATGAATTATGCATGCTGAAGCAGGAGTGATATAGTCGCCCCCAGCTGAGCAAAATATAATGAAGTCAATATCTGATTTCTTTATATTGCTTTCACGAAAAAGTTTTTCGGCCGCCGCAACAGACATATCAACAGAAGTTTTATTTTTAGCGCATATATGTCGTTGCGTAACACCTGTTAGTCTGGTTAGTTCCGGTAGTTTTAATCCAGGAAACTCCTTCTGTAGATCCTCATTCGTAAGAATTTTATCTGGAAAATAGCAGCTTATGTCCTTTATTGTATTTTGCATAATATCATTTCTTCTTTTTCTTAAGCAACTGTTCAGCCTCTTGCGATTTTCTGTAGTAGTATCTGGCATTTTGTTCATCACCAATCGACAAGTAATATTTACTCAACAATTCGCCTACTTTAGGATTTGTTCCTAATCTAACTGCCTCTTTGTAATTTAATAGTACATTGACAGTATCTTTATCATTATAGGCATAATTACCTAAATTAATATAGGGCATATCGCTTTTGGGATAGGCAGTAATTATCTTTTTGTTCTGGTTAACTGCGTTCTCACGCTGGTCATTTAAATAGTAAGCATTGGCAAGTCGTGACATACTAACTAATTTTCCACCATCGGCTTCAATTGCCTTTTGAAAATAGACGATTGAAGAATCGTACTGGTTTTGCAACTCATAAGCATTTGCCAGGTTAAAAAGTGCACTGCCATATTTTGGCTTAAAGTATATAGCTTTGTGAAAATAACCAATGGCAGTATTAAAATAATTTTGTGAGTTTATTTTTTCACTTTCCGCTTTTTCCGGTTTGTTGAATTTAATATGACTTTGGACTCTGAGTTTTGCCTGATTGCCATGTATTTTTGAATAAATAATACCTAAGTTATTCCATGATGAAGCATGTGTTGAGTCGAGATTCAATGCTTGTTTGTAATGTTTCTCAGCATTATCAATCAAGCCAATTATAAATTTATATGGATTAACAGGTTTTGAAAGTTCATGGTTAGCTTTTTTCATCAACTCATGAGCAAAAAGGTTATTAGCTTTTACTGAATTCCATAGTTTGGGCATATCTGCTTTATACAAACTGTATTGTGTACCCCACTGTATATTACGGGCATGAACATAATAACCGTACGGTACAATAATTAATAGCATTGATAAAACAACCCAAATCATTCTTGTTTTATTCTTTTCTGACCTCAAAAGAGGAATCCTAAAGACTTTAAAGAATAGCCATACAATAAATATTGCAAATGAGATGGTTGCAAAAAAAACAAATCTATCGGCGACAATGCCAGGTACAGGAGCAACAATATTGGCATACATAGATATGTTAATGAAAAAGTAAAGAATGGCAAATGATAATATCTTCTTTTCTTTAATTTTAGCTAATGCAAATAACAACAAGGCCAAGCATATAATTAGAGAAATAAGAACCCAAGGATTGCTCCACCCAACAATTGGTATCATATTGTAACCATAGTAATAAAGCAAAGGATATGGTATAAAAAGCATCTTTAAATAAAAACCAAGTACATAAAATGCAGTACTAATATGAAGCATAAAATTGTCGGTTCCTATGAGTGGATTTTCCCATAATCTAATATCTCTAACAGCATCAGGAAGAATCATTAATCTGGTAATAAAAACCAATATTACTATCCCAATAATTGCCAGAGTGAAGATGCTAAGTTTCTTTAATTTCACATCAGTAAAAAAATAAATAACAAGTGGAAAAACAGCCAGTTGTACAATTGCAGTTTCTTTTGACAGTAATGCTAAAATAAAACTAACCATTCCGAAAAAGAGATACACAACTTTGTCTTTATCGATCCATTTCAGAAAGTACCATATGGCAATGAATGAGAAAATAAAATTGAACAGCACGTCTCTGTTTTTCAGACTAGCTACAACCTCAGTATGAGTAGGATGAGCCAAAAACATTACTGTAATTAAAAAAGGAAACCAAAGATTATATCCGGCAAACAACCTCCTTAACACTTTGAAAAGTACCAAGACGGCTAATATATATAGCAGAATGTTGATAAAATGACTAATGTAAGGATTTGAATCTAGGTTGGCAGTAAACTGATATTCAAGGGCAAAGCTTGTGCTAACTATAGGGCGATAACCAAACGTTTGACCATCATTATCATTATATAAAGTAGTAAAAATCTCAGGGATACCCGCTATCCCTTTTACAGTTTGGGGATTATTACTATTAATATGATGATCGTCCAGAGAGAAATGGTTGAAAATAGTATTATAATAGAATGTAAATGTTAGCGCTATTAAAATAATTTTAAAAATGAGTATTAGCTTATTTTCGTTTAAAGCTGAGGTATTTTTATTTCTACTTTTTTTTCTCATAACTTATCAAAATGAGTATAAGTGTTTCTTCACTTTTAATGTTTCGCAAAGATAAAATGAATTACGAGATGATGAAGTTGTACCAAAAAACTATTTTTGCACTTCAAAAGTTAATTTATGGCTTACTCCTTTTTGAAAAACAATGATGATCCTCTTGTAAACCAATGTTCTACATATATCGATGTTATAAAAAACAGAGCAGCATCAAACCCTGGTCATATTGTATTTCGCTTTCTTTCAGATGGAGTTAATAAAAGTGAATCGCTTACATTTCTAGAACTCGAAACACGGTCAAAGGCACTTGGAGCCGCAATGCAGAATCATGGGTCTAAAGGTGATAGTGTGTTATTATTGTTTCAGCCAGGATTATCTTATGTAGCTTCGATGTATGCATGTTTTTACTCTGGATTTGTTGCTATTCCGGCTTATCCGCCAAGAAGGAACAAGGGTATTGATAGGATATATACAATTATTGAGGATTCTGGTGCTGCCATTTGTTTGGTTTCAAAGCAAGTACATAATGATATACAACGTAATTTTAAAGATGATGATGTTCTGGTGCAGATTACTTGGATTGTCTATGAGGAAATAAATGATAATTTGGCTTTTGACTTTCACGAATCTAAAATATTGCCAGGTGATATCGCATTATTGCAGTATACGTCTGGTTCAACAGGTAATTCGAAAGGAGTATTAGTTACACAGTTGAATTTGCTGTATAATTCCGAGTATATACGACAAGCGATGGGTTTAGATAGTAATACCGTTGGTGTTCATTGGCTCCCTATTTTTCATGATATGGGACTAATAGGTGGATTATTGCAACTAGCTTATCTGGGTGCAGTAAATATAGGAATGCCACCGACTGAGTTTCTTAAAAGGCCACTTAATTGGCTCAAAGCAATTGATAAATATGGTGGTACTATTGGTGGAGGTCCAGATTTTACATATAATTATTGTTTGCAAAAGATAACTGATGAAGAATGTCGTGACCTTGATCTTAGTACGCTAAAAGTATTGTATAGTGGGTCTGAACAAATAAGAAAATCAACTTTCAAGCTATTCTCAAAAAAGTTCGCAGTATCAAATTTCAAAGAAGAACAGTTTTATTCATGCTATGGAATGGCAGAAACAACATTAATAGTTACTGGTGGGTATTATAAATCTCCACCCAAATATTTAAATGTTGATTCAAAGGCCCTGAGCAACAATCAGATAATTGTATTAGAGGAGGAAGATGAAGCAGGAACAAGTCTTGTTAGTTGTGGACATACCTGGATGGAAACGGTAATAGAGGTTATTGATCCAATTTCTTTGAAAAGAACCGCAAAAGATAAAGTTGGTGAAATATGGATAAGTGGACCGACTGTAGCCGCTGGATACTGGAATAAGCCGGAAGAAACCGAACGCATTTTTGGAGCAATTATTTCTGATACTAATCAAGGACCTTTTTTGCGCACAGGTGATCTGGGTTTCTTTCATGATAATGAATTGTACATTACAGGACGAATTAAGGATTTGATAATTATTAGAGGAATTAATTTTTATCCAAATGATATTGAGTTTAGTATTCAAAATGGTATTCCAGAATTAAGACGTAATGGAGGTGCTGCATTTTCCATTACAGATGATAATGTTGAGAAACTTGTTATAGTCCAGGAGCTTGAACGTACTGCACTACGTAATGTTGATCATAATGAAATTATTGCTAGGATGCGAGAGGTAATTGCAGAAGAACATATGTTGGATGTTCATTCAGTTGTACTAATAAAAACTGGAAGTATCTCAATAACTTCAAGTGGTAAGATCCAGCATCGTCAAACAAAATACGAATATTTGCATGATGATTTGAATATAGTTGCGGCGTGGGAAAAGCAAAAAAGTAATACTCAAGAAACAATTAATATTGAAGAAACTACTCCATCAGAAGGAGCTATTAAGGAATGGATTATAAATTGGATAATACGAAATCAAAATTTCCAACGTAAGGAAATTGATCTTAACAAGAATATTATGTCGTATGGGATTGATTCATTGGCTGCAGTTACACTGGAAACTGAAATAAGCAAACAGTTTGGATTTCAATGGCATATAAGTTCATTTATTCTAAATCCAACAATTAATAAGTTAGCTTCTGAGGGAATGGAAATCTATCGGGAGTCACTCGAAAACTAGTAAGATTTTATTATTGATCATCGGTTCCCATACATTTCATCATAGTACTTCTGATAATTACCTGACGTAACATTATCCAACCAATCTTGATTATTTAAATACCAATCAATTGTTAAATTAATTCCTTCTTCAAATTGAAGTGATGGTTGCCATCCCAATTCTTTTTGAAGTTTTGATGAGTCGATTGCGTAACGTAAATCGTGACCAGCTCTATCGGTTACAAAAGTTATTAGTTTTTCTGATGTGCCCGGTTCGCGGTTAAGTTTCTCATCCATAACTTTGCAGACAACTTTTATCAAATCAATATTTGTCCATTCGTTATGGCCACCAATGTTAAATGTCTCACCATCAGCACCATTATGATAAATTAGGTCAATAGCTTGAGCATGGTCAATGACATAAAGCCAGTCACGTACGTTTTCACCTTTGCCGTATACAGGTAAAGGAATGTTATGGCGAATATTATTAATAAATAATGGTATCAGTTTTTCAGGGAATTGATTAGGGCCATAATTATTTGAGCAATTTGAAATTGTTATTGGTAATCCATACGTATCATGATAGGCTCTAACAAGATGATCGGAGCTTGCCTTTGACGCTGAGTATGGGCTGTGTGGATCATAAGGTGTATCTTCATAAAAGAACCCTTCATTACCCAAAGAACCATATACCTCATCTGTGGATACATGATAAAATCGCTTGCCATCATACTTACCATCCCAAATGTGGCGTGCCGCGTTAAGTAAATTTACAGTCCCAACAATGTTAGCCATAATAAACTCCATTGGATTCTCAATCGATCTATCAACATGCGATTCAGCTGCAAGATGTATAACTCCATCAAATTGATATTCTTTAAAAAGGTCCATTACAAAATCACCATCTACAATGTCTCCTAGAATAAAATCGTAATTTGACTTTTTCCAAATATCCTTCAAATTTTCAAGGTTCCCGGCATAAGTGAGTTTGTCGAGATTGAAAATTTGATAATCAGGATATTTGTTAACAAATAATCTAACAACGTGTGATCCAATAAATCCGGCTGCTCCGGTAATGAGTATTTTTTTCATTTATCTTGTATTTTTCAATAAACTCAATCAAATAATCCACTTGAAACTTGTATAAGGATTACTTAGTACTTTCTCTTAATGCTTTTTCCCATTTCCAAGCCGAAAGCGTCATTTCATCTATGCCTTTTTCAGCTTTCCAACCAAGCTCTTTATTAGAATAATCTGGATTTGCCCAAACCTGTGTAATGTCACCTTCACGGCGGTCAACTATACTATAATTCAGTTTTATACCTGCAACTTTTTCAAATGACTTGATCACCTCCAAAACTGAATATCCATTACCTGTTCCAAGGTTAAAAACTTCAAAATTATTTTTCATTTTGTTATTGATCATTCTGTCTACTGCAATAACATGTGCTTTTGCAAGGTCGACAACATGAATATAATCTCTAATCGCAGTTCCGTCAGGAGTAGGGTAGGTGTCTCCAAAAACTCTTAAGTACTCACGTATACCAATAGCTGTTTGCGTAATAAACGGAACTAAATTATTAGGTACTCCTAATGGTAATTCGCCAATTATAGCAGTTTCATGTGCTCCAATAGGGTTGAAGTAACGCAATGCAATTGCGTGAAGATCATTCACCTTTGAAGTATCCTTGATAATCTCCTCAGAAATTTGCTTTGTGTTTCCATAAGGTGATTCAGCAGTTTTTATAGGAGCATTTTCAGTAACCGGAAGCTCGTCTGGTTGACCGTACACAGTACACGAGGATGAGAAAACAATATTATGTAT
>PVBE010128101.1_pt1 | contig 39100 bp, 31 predicted proteins | sample 1631181 | NCBI WGS metagenome assembly PVBE01 (sample SAMN08397723, study PRJNA350692) | Marine metagenome, whole genome shotgun sequencing project. | isolation source: water | place: Pacific Ocean | collected 2012-04 | reverse complement strand
TGAGACAGAAATATTGGGCGGAGCCTATGAAGTGTGGTCTGATAAGTATCTTCTTGGTACGGACAATCTCGGTCGAGATATGTTGTCCAGGCTTATCTTCGGCGCTCGTAATACGATTGGTATTGCGCTAGCCGCTGTTGTCATCGCGTTTGCTATCGGGGGGGTAACGGGGATGCTCTCTGCGATACTCGGGGGTTGGTACGATACGATTATCAGTCGAATTGTGGATATTCTTATGGCTATACCTGGCCTAGTTTTCGCGTTATTGATTCTCACTATTCTTGGAACCTCTATGACGACTTTGGTACTGGTTATCGCTGTATTGGACAGTACCCGTGTGTACCGTATCACCCGGGCAGCGGCAATGAACGTAGCCGTAATGGATTTTGTTGAAGTCGCCCGCCTTCGTGGAGAGGGCCTGTGGTGGGTTATCCGCAAAGAGATTCTCCCGAATATCATGGCGCCACTGTTGGCAGAATTTGGTCTTCGCTTCTGTTTCGTGTTTTTGTTTATTGCTGCACTGAGTTTTCTGGGACTGGGAATTCAGCCTCCGACCGCGGATTGGGGGTCTATGGTCCGTGACAACGCCACGCTGATTAATTACGACGATATAACGCCTCTTCTGCCGGCGGCGGCGATTGCCGTTCTCACGGTGGCTATTAATTTTGTCGTTGACTGGCTGTTGCACCAATCAAGCGGGTTAAGAAGTGACTGATATAGAGCTGCGCCTGGAATTATCTGTTACGGGCTTTCCCTGGCCCTTTACAACGCGGTGTAGAGGTTCCAGCCTATCTATAATCGAGGTCTAGGTGTTCAAATCGGAGGAAGGAAATGACCCTGGTCAAATATGATACGCATGACGATGTTGCTATCCTCACGGTGGACAATCCACCGGTCAACGCCTTAAGTCCCGGTGTTCCTAAAGGTATCGTTGAAGGTGTCAGTCAGGCTAATGCTGACAGCAATGTGCGGGCGATCGTACTGATTGGGGCCGGCCGGGGATTCATCGCCGGTGCGGATATCCGCTTCTTCTCAAGACCCTGGCCTGCGGGCGCGGAGAAGCTGTCCCACATTATCAGTAGCTTTGAGGACAGTCCTAAGCCGGTGGTGGCTGCGATCCATGGCCACGCGCTGGGTGGGGGCCTGGAGCTTGCGATGAGTTGTCACTATCGGGTCATCGTCCCGAAGGCGAGGGTCGGCCAGCCCGAAGTCAAACTCGGTATTCCGCCAGGAGCGGGGGGTACGCAGCGACTTCCCAGGTTGGCCGGTGTGGATGCGGCGCTGGACATGATCGTTTCTGGAGACCCCGTTTCGGCAGAACGAGCCCAGCAACTGGGTATAGTCGATAAGCTCATCGATGGCGAGCTTCTGGAAGGTGCTGTTGCTTTTGCATCCGAAAAAGGCTCATCGGGAGCAACCCATCCTCTGGCCCGCGATATCTCGATAACGCCGGAAGATCCCGGCATCTTTGAGGCCAAACGGGCCCAGATCAAACGACGTGCTCGTGGTATGCGGGCACCTTATGCTTGTATCGAGTGTGTTGAAGCCGCCGTCTCACTGCCCTTTGCTGAAGGGCTTGCACGGGAGCGGGAGATCTTTGAGAAATGCGTGGCTTCCGAAGAATCCCAGGCGATGCGCCACGTTTTCTTTGCTGAACGGGGAGCTGCGAAGGTGCCCGGGGTTGATCGAGAGGTGCCGCGGCGGTCCTTTTCCAACGCCGGTGTTGTCGGGGCAGGGACCATGGGAGGCGGGATTAGTATGAACCTCGCCAATGCCGGAATTCCGGTTACGGTCATTGAGCAGAACGCCCAAGCGCTGGATCGAGGCATGGCCACGATCGAAAAGAACTACGCCGCCACAGTCAGTAAAGGGCGCCTTACACAGGCAGATATGGATCAACGACTGGCACGGATTACGCCCTCGACCCGAATCGAGGATCTGCAGCAGGCAGACATCATCATTGAAGCCATATATGAAGAAATGCCCGCTAAGAAGGAGATTTTTTCACGGCTGAATGCCATCGCTAAACCCGGAGCTGTCCTGACTTCCAACACTTCCTACTTGGATGTCAATGAGATCGCGAACAGTGTGCCCGAGCGCAAAAACACGGTGCTCGGGACGCATTTCTTCAGCCCCGCCAACGTGATGCGACTGCTCGAGGTCGTCCGGACGGACACGGTCGATGACGAGGTGCTCATGAGCGTCCTCGATCTGGGCCGAAGAATGGGTAAGCTGCCGATCGTGTCGGGCGTCTGTCATGGTTTCATCGGTAACCGGATGTTGGAAGGCTATTTCGGAGAAGCCGCCATCATGGTCGAAGAAGGGGTCGACCCGAGTCAGATCGACCGCGTGATGTATGACTTCGGCATGGCCATGGGTCCGCTGGCCGTATCAGATCTGGCTGGACTCGATATTGGCTGGGCCAAACGCAAAGCGGCTGGTGGAGGACGGGCTGCTGATACCCCGGGTGCGTTCATATCCAACCGGTTATGTGAGTTGGGGCGTTACGGGCAGAAGACAGGGCGCGGTTACTACATCTATGAAAAGGGCAGTCGGGTGCCGGTGCCCGACCCAGAGGTCGAGGAGTTGTCGCGACAGGCTGCGGTACATTTTGGGTCTGAACCGAGACAGGTCAGTGACCAGGAGATTCTGGAACGTTGCATGTACCCGCTGGTCAACATCGGGGCAGCCATACTCGAAGAAGGCATCGCCCTACGCGCCAGTGACATAGATCTGGTGTACCTCAATGGCTATGGGTTTCCTGTCTGGCGCGGAGGGCCCATGCACTGGGCGGGGACCGTGGGCCTGGATACTGTGGGGCGGGCGGTAGACCGGTATTTCGAACAGACCGGGCGTGATCACTGGTCACCGTCATCATTGCTGAACAAACTGGGGGCCGAGGCGAAAACCTTCGAAGCGTATGATGCAGAGAACAACTGAAGCCTGGCTTCCCAGTCGGTAATTCTGAAAAACTGGAAGGGATTTACGATGATCGAGATGTCTGAAAAATGTGCTGATCTACATGCAAGGATCACGGCGTTCATGGACGCCCATATATATCCAAGCGAACGGGCGATAGCGGATGAAGCCGCATCGGGTGACCGTTGGCAGCCTTCTGCAATTGTGGAGACGTTAAAGGGTAAGGCCCGTGATGCTGGCCTGTGGAACTTGTTTCTGCCGGAAAGCGAGTTTGGCGCGGGGCTTACCAACTACGATTATGCCCCGCTGTGCGAGATCATGGGGCGCTCACCCTATGCTCCAGAGGTATTCAACTGTTCAGCACCGGATACCGGCAACATGGAGGTCCTGTCTCGCTACGGGACACCTGAACAGCAGAAGCAATGGCTGGAACCACTGCTGGCCGGCGAGATTCGTTCAGCATTTGCGATGACGGAGCCGGACGTTGCCTCCTCCGACGCGACCAACATACAGGCCCAGATCGTTCGAGATGGAGATGAATACGTCATCAACGGGCGAAAATGGTGGACGTCGGGTGCCAACGATCCCCGTTGCCGTGTCCTGATTTTCATGGGTAAGACGGATCCTGACAATCCGAATCGACACAGCCAGCAATCGATGATTCTCGTGCCGATGGATGCACCAGGAGTCACTGTCTTACGGCACTTGCCAGTTCTAGGTTTCGACGACGCACCGCACGGCCATGCCGAGGTTGATTTTATGAATGTCCGGGTGCCGGTGGAAAACATGTTGCTCGGTGCCGGGCGAGGATTCGAAATCGCCCAGGGTCGTTTGGGACCGGGGCGCATTCATCACTGCATGCGCCTGATCGGTCTGACGGAGCGAGCCTTGGAGAACATGTGCCGGAGGGCGAGCAGCCGGATTGCCTTCGGCAAAGCCATAGCCGAACAGACCGTCACCCAGGAGAGAATAGCCGAATCCCGGATTATGATTGACCAGAGCAGGCTCTTGACCTTGTACGCGGCCTCTAAGATGGATTCGCTGGGAAACAAAGCCGCGCGAAAAGAGATCGCCATGATCAAGGTCTCTGCGCCCAATATGGCCTGTCAGGTCATCGACTGGGCGATTCAGGCGCACGGCGGTGGTGGTCTTTCGGATGATTTCGGGCTCGCTCACGCCTACGCGACGGCCCGCCTGTTACGTCTCGCTGATGGACCAGACGAGGTCCATAGAAACCAGATCGCGCGGCTCGAACTCAGGGAGCACGGCTGAGGGCTGCCCGGTCCAGTTGTTCGGATAACCGGCCCTCGGAGGCGATACTGGTGAGCCGGGAGGGGCCAGTCGATACAGGGACTGCCCCTGGGGAAGAGGCCGGCGGGTACCCAATGGAGGCCGTTGGCTGGCATCGACTGGACCCAGAAGGTATCCGGCGGGAACGCCATTTTGGCCGTGACTTGCTGTGTTTTGCTGATCGTCCCGCAACAATACTGCAAATTCTTTCCAGCACGGTGGCTCGTTTCGGGTCGTCTGAGGCGCTGGTCGCCGGAGGCCAGCGGATTTCCTACGCTGCGCTATGGGAGCGGGCAGGAAGGATTGCGGGTTGGTTGTCAGAAGCCGGGATCAAGCGGGGTGACCGTGTTGCAGTGCTGGCTGGCAATCATCCTTCAGTCGTGATCATTATCGCGGCATGTCTTCGCCTTGGCGGCATCTGTGTTCCATTGTCACACCGGCTGGCGCGGCCGGAGATCCAGCTGATGCTGGCCGATTCAACGGCCAGTGTACTGTTCGTTCAGGATCAACTCGTCGATCGACTGCCGGAGTCGGCTTTACTACCGGAACTCACGATTGCGATCGGGGATCCCGGGGGACTGAAGCTGGCCTGTTCTGAGCTTGAGCGATGGTTGGGGAGTTCACCGGTCGACCCGGAGGTCTCGGAAGAGGACTGTGCCTTTATCCTATACACCTCCGGAACAACCGGCAGGCCCAAAGGGGCGATGCTGACGCACCTGAACATCGTGCACAGTATCGTGCACTACCAGCGTTGTTTTAGGTTGAAGGAGGCAGAAAGAACCCTGATCGCAGTACCGGTTGCCCACGTTACGGGACTGGTCGGGCAGTTGCTGGCGATGTGGGGCTGTGGTGGGGCCTGCATCCTGATGGACGAATTCAATGCCCACGAGGCGATCAGGCTTATGTCAGGCGAGAAAATTACTCACTCAGTCATGGTGCCCGCGATGTACGCATTGATGCTGATGCGACCAGAGTTGGGCACGGCGGATCTCTCGTCCCTCAAACTGGGCCTTTTTGGTGGGGCGCCAATGCCCGAAGATACGATCATCGCACTGAAAGAGAAACTGCCGGAACTCAACCTTTCGAATGGGTATGGTGCTACCGAGACTGCATCGCCTGCGACGCTTCTCCCGCCAGCCGCTATCGCCAGACATCGGATGAGTGTCGGCCTGCCGGTCCACTGTGCACAGATCAGAATAGTCGATAGCGAGGATCAGTTGTGTCCCACCGGAGAGGCCGGGGAGATCCTCATCAAGGGTCCGATGGTCGTGCCAGGATACTGGAACCTACCAGAGGAGGCAGCATCGCAGTTCACGGACGAAGGATTCTGGCGCTCAGGCGATATAGGCCGGATGTCCACAGAAGGCTATGTTGAGGTGCTTGACCGACGCAAAGACATGATCAACCGAGGAGGATATAAGGTCTATTCTTCCGAGGTAGAGAATCACCTGTTGCTTCACCCTGGAATCAACGAGGCTGCGGTCATTGGGAGACCCTGTGCGGTCCTGGGTGAACGTGTCCATGCGTACATACTTCCGGTCGAATCCGCTGTGGCAGAAAAGGATATGCTAGAACTGCTCACGGCCTGGTGTGTTGGCTGTCTGGCCGATTACAAGGTCCCGGAGAGTGTGACTCTGGTGACCGAGCCTCTGCCGCGAAACGCCAATGGTAAGACCATGAAATCGGCACTTCGAAGACATCTGTTGTCTGAAATGAGCACAAGGCTTGACAACGCTTAACCGATCCCAGGAGGGGTTTCATGACTAATCTAGAGCGTGGTGAAACAGCAACGGTTGCGATCTTGGGATCAGGGCTGATTGGCAGTGGCTGGGCTGCCCGGTTCCTGGCCCACGGGCTAGAGGTGCGCGCCTGGGACCCGGATCCGACCGCAGAGAAAGCTCTGCGGGACAATGTAGAAAACGCCTGGCCGCTTCTTAGCGAAATCGGGGTGGCTGATGATGCCGGCCTTGAGCGACTGCGTTTTGAGCCGTCATTGGAGCGTTGCCTTGCCGGGGCGGATTTTGTACAAGAAAACGCGCCTGATGACCTCACTCTCAAGCAGGAGATTATCACCAGGGTAAGTCTGATGGTTGAATCTCGGGTGATGATCGCATCCAGTTCATCAGGTATCCGCCCGAGCCTGCTGCAGAGCGAAGCACGACATCCTGAGCGGGTCTTGGTCGGTCACCCGTTCAACCCGGTCTACCTACTGCCGTTGGTCGAACTGGTCGGAGGCAATCGTACTGCCGAGTCGACTATAGTGCGGGCCGGACGTTTCTATCGTTCGGTCGGTATGCGGCCGTTGCATACGAGGGTCGAGATCGATGGTTATATCTCCGATCGCCTGCAGCAGGTTCTTTTCCATGAAGCGCTTTACATGATCCGTGACGGGGTTTGTACTGCCGCCGAGATCGATGCTGCGATCACTGGCGGGCCAGGCCTGCGCTGGGCCTTCCTCGGGCCGATGTTGACTTTTCATCTGGCGGGCGGGAAGGGCGGCCTTCGTCGATCTATGCAGCACTGGTCACCGGATGAAGCCAACTTGTGGACCCACCTGCCAGCACCGGATTTCACTGAAGAGTTGGTTGAAGCGGCCGCGGCCGGCTGCGAAGTGGCGCAGGGAAAGCGCTCGCTCGAGGGGCTGGAAAAGCGCCGGGATCGGTGCCTGGTCGCGATACAGAAAGCGTTGGCTGAATTTTGGTACCCGGCAGATGAAGACGGCTGGCCCGAGTCGCCGACCTGAACGCTCATCCATCAGGGCGCGGATCGGATCCTGACCAGAGTGTCAGTGCGGCTAGTCCACAGGGTCCAGTCTGTAATCGCTTAGATCCGGGGTCCGTGTCATGGTCCAGTAGTCCACCAGTCGCCAGGGCATGACTGTCACGACCCGGCCACGCGCATTGCGATAGTAGGTGGTCATGCCTGGGTGTGACCAGATCATCTGATCGTGTTCGGCGTCAACGCGTCGTACGTAGTCGTCGTGGACCTCCTGCCGAACGTCAATTGAGGAGATATCTGACTGGACCATGTCGACGATGCAGCCGCTGATGTAGCGCGCCTGGCACTCCGATTGAAACATGGTGCTTCCACCATGCCCAAGCCCGGTATTAGGCCCGAGCATACAGAAAAAGTTCGGGAAACCCGGTACCGTGATACCCAGGTGTGCGGTCGGGTTGTCGTCTTCCCACACTGCCCTGAGGTCGAGCCCCTCACGGCCACAGATTCCAAGTCTTGAAGCCATTGATGTCATCTGGAAACCGATCGCGTAGATAAGGATGTCTGTCGCGCGTTCACGGCCATCACAGGTCCTGACGCCGTCGGTGGTTATCCGGTCGATCGGCTCTGTTACGAGTTCGACGTGGGGTTGTGTTAGGGTCCGATACCAACCGTTATCGAGCAGTATTCGTTTGCCGTATGCGGGGTAGTCTGGTCGGCAGTGTGCCGCCAGATCAGGTCGATCCCGCAGTTCGTAATGCATGAAGTCGGTCATCTCCTGGCGGTGGCGATCGTTGACTCGGTTTAACGCTCGCTCAGGGTGGGGCCAGTCAGGGTCTTTTCTAAGAAACGGCAGCAAGCCGTCGCCGTAACGCCAGAACATGGTGAAACGAAACCACTCAACGTAGTAGGGCAGGTTTTCCAGCAGCCACCGTGCACCGTCTCCAATACGTTCTCCATAACCTGAGATTGGCCGTACCCACTGGGGCGTACGTTGATATATCGTTAATGTTTGGACTTGATGGGCGATGGCCGGCACGATCTGCATGGCGGAGGCGCCAGTACCGATGATGCTGACATGCTGTCCCGAGAGATCCAAGTCATCGGGCCACTTTGCACTGTGAAATGCACGCCCTTTGAAGTCACTGTTTCCCGCGGTGGTAGGTGTGCTGGGCAAGTTGAACTGGCCGATCGCACTGACCAGGAAGCTGGTAAGGATCTCTCTTGTACCCGTCGCTGTGCGGACCTGTACTCGCCAGCGGGCGTTCTTTTCGTCCCAAACTGCGCCCGTCATCTTTGTCTGGAAAAGGATGTGGGGCCGTACACCGAAATCATCGGCGCAGCGTTCGAGGTAATCCTGGATCTCGCCACGAAGCGCAAAGTAGCGGCTCCAAGGGTAGCGCTCGCCAAAGGACAGTGAATACGCATGGTTCGGGGTGTCTACCCCACATCCGGGGTACCGGTTCTCCAACCAGGTTCCCCCGACTTCGCCATTTTTTTCAACAATGGTGTAGGGAATGTCGAGTTGGCCCAGTTTGGCGCCAAGAACGATGCCGTTGACTCCGGCGCCGATGATCAGAACCTGTCGGTCGGATAGCTGCGACTCCGAGGGTTTTGTGGTCCAGTGAATGTCACGATCCACAAAGCCCAGTTCCTCCCGCATGGCTGGCGCATATTCTTGCGGGACGTTCTCACCCAGGCAGGCGCGCATCATCCGATGCATCAGTGCGTCGCCAGGATCGGTGATCGACGGTCTCAATGGACCCTTGCAAAAGAGCTCTAGGGCAGAGCTTCGTAATTGGTCTTGGATCTCCTGTGGAAAACCAGCCGATGGATCTGCTATCAGGTTAACGTCCCGCACAGGGGCGTAAGGGGGCTCAAGCCAGCCCAGATCACCGGTCAGATGGACCAGTGTCATCAGCAATACCCTCAAATCAGCTTCCTCGATGGCCTGTGCCAGCAGATGCTTTTCGAGAGCCGATTGATGGGATTTCTGCACGGTCGGTAAGGGAGAAGAGGGTCGGTTCTGCCAGTCAGGATCGTAACGGATCTGGTGCCAGGCCCTTCACTGTTGGTTCATCGGGATCTTTGTTCACGGCATCCTTGGCCACCATGTTTCATGCGCCTCTGAGTTTGAATCCTGTTTCATATCCCTACCGGGTTCGCCAGAGCAGCTTAGTCAGAGGCCCTTGAGGATCTCCTCTGTGTCTGCGCCCAGGTCAGGTGCGGGCCGGTGGATCCTAGCCGGTGTGTCCGAAAGCTTGATCGGGAATCCAGTCATTCGGACAGTGCCGTGTCCGGGATGCTTCACGTCAAGAACCAAGTCCTGGGCTAACACCTGTGGGTCCTGAAACACCTCGGCGAGGTTCAGTACACGGCCGCATGGGCAACGGGCCTCATTGACCGTTTTAATCCAGTGCATGACGGTTTTTAGTTGGGTCTTCTGGTTGATAATGTCAGCGAGGACGTCGCGATGGGATAACCTGTCTGCGTTAGTCGAGAAGCGGGATTCGTCGAGCAGATGGGAGAGTTCCAGCGTAGCTAGAAACCGCTGGACGTGGACCTCGGTAGAAGGCGCTACAGCGAACATCCCGTCGCGGGCTCGAAAGAGTCCATAGGGCGCAACGATAGGATGGTTGTTGCCGGTCCTTTCGGGGACTTCACCGGTGGCGAAATATCCGGCAGACAGGTAGGCCAGCATGCTGATCAGTCCACCCGTCAGACTGGATTCCACCCGCTGTCCTCGTCCGGTACGGTGTCGGGCCTGCACGGCGCTGACGATACCGAAAGCGCAGTAAAGACCGGCGATCAGATCGCTCATCGGTGGCGCTGCCCGCATGGGATCGCTCTGGGGGGAACCGTTAACGCTCATGAAGCCGCTCATCGCCTGGGCGATGAAGTCGAAGGACGGCCGATCCACGTAAGGTCCTGTTGAGCCATAGCCGTTTACCGCCGCGTGAATCAAGCGGGGATTGATGGCCTGAAGTCGTTCCGGGGTAAAGCCGATCCTCGCCAGCACGCCGGGGCGATAATTTTCTACCAGTATGTCAGCGTTCTCTAGCAGTCGGCTCAGCTTGATTTTGTCATTGGTATTATAGAGATCGAGGACGACCGACTTCTTGTTTCGATTGAACTGGGCAAAGTACCAGCTGATCCCGTCAAGAATGGCACCCTGTTTACGAACGGGATCCCCATCCGGGGATTCGATCTTTATAACATCAGCGCCCATATCTGCGAGCAGTTGAGTGCAGAATGGTCCGGCTAGGATGCGTGTCAGGTCGATGACCTGTAAACCGCGAAGAGCCATGATCCGAAGGAGGGGGTTCAGCCTTGAGCGGTAGCCACCTCACCCATAGAGTGAAGGTCGAGCCGTGGTCCGGTTTTCATTATCTGCCCAGGTAGATCACGCCCAACCAGCGCCTCGACCTCCGTGGCGATGCGCATCAGACAGCGTAGATCGATTCCGGTTTCAATCCCCATCTCGTGCAGCAGGTAAACGAGATCCTCGGTACAGATGTTACCGGTGGCCTTGGGGGCGAATGGGCAACCACCGATGCCACCAAACGAAGCGTCGAACTGGTCGACACCTTCTTCGAGGCCGGCCAGTACATTAACCAGCCCGAGTCCGCGTGTGTTGTGAAAGTGCAGTCCGATAGGAAAGTCGGGCAGATTGTCTTGAAAGAAGCGTACCGCTTGCGATACCAGCGGTGGTGTCGCCATGCCAGTGGTGTCGCCGAGGCTGATGCCGGTGAATCCCAGTTCCTGATAGCGACGACCGATGTGACCTAGTCTCTGGATGGGCACGTCACCCTCAAAAGGGCAGCCAAAAGCTGTAGCGATCGCTCCGTGAATTGGAATGCCTGCCTGGCCCGCGATGTTCGCCACCTCCTCGAAGCCCGTGAGCGATTCGTCGACGCTTCTGTTTACATTTTTCTTGTTGTGGCTTTCCGAGGCAGAAAGAAAAACAACGATCTCGTCGACACCGGTATCCACCGCTCGTACCGCTCCCTTGGCGTTTGGCACAAGGGCTGCCAGGACCGTGTTGGCGGATCGGTCTATCCCCTCAAAGACCTCGACCACATCAACCAGTTGGGGCACCGCGCGGGGAGAAACGAAAGAGGAGAACTCTATCCTGGGCAAGCCGGCGCCAATCAGGTCGTTGATCAGCGCGATCTTGTTTTTGGTGGCAACGAACTGGGGTTCGGCCTGCAGTCCATCTCGTGGGCCGACCTCGGTGACCTCGACCGTCTTTGGTATAGGCATTTCACATTGTCTCTTTCATGTGGCAAAACTGTTCTACCATGAGCACGCTTCGGTGGCAACGGTACCGCCCGATATCTCCTAAAATCTGCCGATCGTTTACCCAGGGAAGATTAATGGCCTCAATGGAACACGGCCAGGTTTCCCGCGCCATCAATTTTACCGGTCCGGCCGCAATACTCCTCTTTAGTCATAGCCAGCACAGTGTCCGGATCTGTTACGTTGGCCCAGGTGCGCTCACCGTCACCCACCAGGCAGGCCGCGTGTGCGATCTCGGCTGCCTCAGCGCCGTACATGACGGTGTAGGCTTCGATTGTCGCTTCCCCAATATGCTCGACCTTGACAGCACGTTTGACTGTGGCATCCACTTCGGCCTGGAGATTGTTACAGCTGAAATCTGCGCCAGGCGGGGTGCCCGAATACAGGCACAGGGCATGTTTGGTCAGTAGCCCGCCGTTCGCTGTGACCAGGGCATGCTCGGTGGGTTTGGTTCTGAGCAGGTCGACGGTTCTGGCAATTGCATGCATCACATAATTGTTCCAAGGTCCACCGGCAAAAGTCAGGCCACCGGTGACTGTCAGGGGTCGCTCCAGCCCAAGGCCGATCTCACGTGCAGCGATCTGGACCGCAGACGGGAAACAGCTGTAAAGGTCGACGAACTCCAGATCTTCAATGCCAAGCCCTGTTTGCTCAAATAGACTCGAGGCGGCCAGCCGTATGGCAGGTGAGGAATAAAGATTGTCCCGTTCGGAGACACACAAGTGATCCCACGCCTCTGTCGCAGCCAGCGGATAGATCCAGCGCTCCTCTGGGATTCCCAGATGTTTGGCAAAGTCGGTTGAGGTAACGATGAGCGCAGCACCCTGGTCGACATGATTGTTCGAGTTCATCAGTTTAGGATAGGGGTGCGAGATCAGTCGATTGAAGCTAGATGGAATCGCTATTTCACTGGCACTGAATCGCCTGCGGATCCAGGCATCAGGATTGTCGGTCGCAACGTCACTGAAGCGGGCCCACAGTTCAGCGATACGCTCTAGGTGTGTGGCGACTGATTCACTGTTGACATAACGCACTGCGGTCTCAAAGATCGGATAGTACTGGACGGGGTGTCGGATGCCGCGCTGGAGTTCGGCAGCATGCCGGGTGCTTCGGTTACTGCCGAGGAAGAATTCGGGCCGGTCAGTAACACCGTCACTGGCAGTAGGGTCGCTCCCGGGAACCATCGTTGCGGGGTTCCAGGCCAGGGCTAAGCCCGACTTTCGGGCCCTGGCCTGGGTCCGGCCGCACTCACTACCGACCAGTACGATAAGTTCGTTTCTCGCTTGTTGTATGTCTAGAAAGCTCTGGTTTGCCAGACTCTGGACGTAGTTCCCACCCAGTGAGGTGAGCCCGGTCTGGACGCCGGACAGGTCGAAGCGTTGAGCCAGCATACGGGCAGGGTTTGTATAGCCCCACATGCCTTGGACGACCCGGATGGAATCAATCGCCTGCAGAACGGGTGTTGCCTGCGTATCTTCGACTGCGGCCCTGATCGCATCGGCCATCAGTTCCAGAGGTGCTCGGGCTACCAAAGGATCGTTCTCACGCTGCGCTACCTGTGCAACGCCGACAATTATCGGGATTCGTTTGCCCATTTGCTTGATCCGTTGTGGGCGGGTTTGGAGGGTAATTCGTCAAAGCATACAGAATCTGCAGCCTGATGTTCTATTGGCATTGCTCTGTTCACTTGTCCTTCAACTTGGGACAGGTAAAGCAGTCTTGTAACAGACCTGCTTGAGCGAAAAACTGGACTTGATGCTGGCAATGCCTTTGATCCGGGTCAGGTGGTCCATCAGGAAACGCTCGTAAGCAGCAAGATCCGGTACCACCACCCGGAGCAGGTAATCGAATTCGCCGGTCATCAGGTTGCACTCCATGACTTCGGGTCTTTGAGTGACCGCTTTTTCAAAAGCCTCAAGTGCAGGTTCGATTTGTTTTTCAAGGGTCACGGTGGCGAACACGTTGATAGGCAGTCCCACTGACTTGGCGTTGACCAGTGTAACGTAGCGTTCGATAACCCCAGCCGCTTCGAGCGCTCGGACTCGTCTCCAACAGGGGGAGGCTGAGAGGCCCACCCGGTCGGCGAGGTCTGTGTTGGAGATGCGCGCCTCTTCCTGGATGATCTCCAGAATACGAGAGTCAATCTTATCCAAGGGTTCTGGCATGACCTTTCTGATCCTGTAATAATTTGATTAATAATTGCAAAATTCGATAGGAATAAGAGAAATTTAGCAGAAAATTTCCAGTTCAACGCAATATCATAAGAAACCCACCTGAACATTTAACATCAATCAACGGATGAATCACATCCCATTCGATCCCGACGACGAACCACCACCGTCGAACAACGGATTCGACAGGTTGACGGTTCTGCACGCACTGGAGCGCAAGGTCCTGTGGCTGTCAACCTGGATGATCCACTATGCCAACCACGAGCGTGGCGGTGACGGTGAACTCAAAGTCGGCGGACATCAGGCGTCCTGTGCCTCCATGGTCACGCTGATGACTGCGTTGTACTTCGCTACCTTGAGACCCCAAGACAGGGTTGCTGTAAAACCCCATGGCAGCCCGGTTTTTCATGCCATCCAGTACTTGTTCGGCAAACAGGATCAGCAGCACCTGGCCGGTTTCCGAGCGCTGGGTGGAGCCCAGTCTTACCCGTCCAGAACCAAAGATGTCGATGATGTCGACTTCTCCACCGGGTCCGTTGGTCTCGGCGTGGCCATGACGAGTTTCGCAGCGCTGACCCAGGATTACCTGGAGGCACATCGGTGGCAGCGACAGCGCGGCCGCATGGTCTCGGTGCTCGGGGATGCCGAACTGGATGAAGGGAATATATACGAGGCGTTACTGGAAGGCTGGAAGCACAATGTACGAGATCTCTGGTGGATCGTGGACTACAACCGCCAGAGTCTTGATGCGGTGATCTCTGATCGTCTTCTTGCCCGTTTCACCCGGCTGTTCTCCAGCATGGGCTGGCAGGTGGTGACCGTAAAGTACGGCAAATTGTTGCAGAGAGCTTTTCAATCACCGGGGGGTGATGCGCTGCGGCAATGGATCGACGCCTGTCCGAACCAGAAGTATTCGGCGTTGGTTTACAAGGGAGGGCCGGCGTGGCGCCAGAGCCTGCTCGAGGACATCGGCGCTCGGCCTGGAGTCATTTCGTTGTTGGAACAATACGATGACCAGGCAATGAACGTCTTAATGACGAATCTCGGTGGCCACTGTATGGAGAGTATGCTCGAGGCATTCGAGGAGGTCAGTGATGACCAGCCAACCTGTTTTTTTGCCTATACCATCAAAGGATACGGATTGCCCCTGGCCGGTCATAAGGACAACCACGCCGGCATGTTGACGCCGACGCAGATCGAAACGCTCCAGGCCAAGCATGATATACCCGAGTATGAGCAGTGGTCGCGCTGGGCTGGGACGGGATTGTCGGAAACCGAACTTCGACAGTTCATCGCTTCTGTGCCATTCAGTTCTACGGACCAGAGACGGCGAATCGCTCCCCGTATTGCTGTCCCGGAGCGCTTGGCCCTTCCCGCCGCAGATCGTATCTCAACGCAGGAAGCATTCGGCCGGATTCTGGCCGGCATCGCCAGAAGCAAAGACCATCTTGCAGATCGGATCCTCACGGTCTCACCAGACGTAACAGTGTCGACGAACCTCAGCGGGTGGGTGAATCAGAGAGGACTGTTTCATATCAATGCGCAAGCCGAACTCTTTCCCGGAGACGAAGTGCAGTCCATGCACCGTTGGCGAGCGGCTCCAGGTGGCCAGCACGTTGAACTGGGGATAGCCGAGAACAACCTTTTCCTGATGCTCGCCGCGGCGGGTCTTTCACACTCTCTTTTTGGAGAACGACTCCTTCCGGTCGGTACAATTTACGATCCGTTTATAGAAAGAGGCCTGGATGCACTGAACTACGCTTGTTACCAGGACGCGCGCTTTATCCTGGTGGGAACCCCATCAGGGATTTCACTGGCACCTGAGGGTGGCGCTCATCAATCGATTGGAACCCCCTTGATCGGACTGAGCAAACCCGGCCTGGCAGCGTTCGAACCCGCCTTTGCTGATGAGTTGGCGGTGATCATGCGTTGGGCCTTCGATTTTCTTCAGCGAGATGGCACTGCACCGGACGAAGCAGATCTGCTGGGGGATCAGGATGGCGGCTCGGTTTATCTGCGCCTGACAACCCGGCAAATTGAGCAACCGGCAAGAGATATCGACACGGAACTATCGGGTGATATTTTGGATGGCGGTTATTGGCTGTACCGCCCAGAGAAAGGCTGCAAACTGGTGCTAGCCTATACCGGTGCGGTTGCACCACAGGCTATCGAAGCCCACCAGGCCCTTTTGCAAGGCAATCATTCGGTGGGCCTGCTGGCGGTCACCTCGCCTGAGCGGATGTTCCGGGGCTGGCTCGAGGGACAGCGCAGGCGTCAGCTCGAGGACAGCGATCTTGAAGCACCGGTAGAACGGCTGTTGCGGGTGCTTGAAAAAGATGCCCGGATCGTGACGGTCGTTGACGGGCACCCTAGCGTGCTAAGCTGGCTCGGTTCGGTTCATGGACACAGCGTTCGGGCGATGGGTGTCGAGCGATACGGGGAATCCGGCACCCTGACCGAACTTTATCGTGAGCATCAGCTGGATACAGAATCGATCATTGCGGCGGGCAGTGCTTTGCACTAGGCTGGTCACTGCCTTCCAGCGGCTCGTCGGCGCTTGCTATCCGGGCCACCGGGTCACGTTCACAGAAAATCAAATAGAACAGTAAATAGTGTGCGTATAAGCAAAGTCGAAACATTCATATTGCAGGCACCAGAAGACGACAGGCCACACTGGGTCAGTCACTTCATCGTGCCGCGGGCCAACGAACTGCTGGTCCGCCTTCAGACCGATGAAGGGGTCTGCGGGTTTGGTCTCGCCACCTGCTATAGCACCGTGGAACCTGTGGTCAAAGCGATCAATTCGGGTGTCACGGGCGAGGTCGTGGGATGTGATCCGCTGTCACCGGAGCGTGTGTACGAAAAACTCTTCTCGCTCACGGCCAAACGTCTGGCCCACGAGAAGGGCTGGAGTCGCGATGCTTTGCTAAAGATCTCGGCCGCTGTCGACCTTGCCTGCTGGGATGTCATCGGTAAAACGGCAGGGCTACCGTTATACCAGTTGTTTGGCGGCTACCGTGACCGGGTGCCCTGTTACGTGACTTGTGCTTACTACCGAGATGGCAAGGACGAGGCCGAGTTGCGAGATGAGATCCAGGCGTTAAAAAGCCAGGGGCACCGGGGTTTCAAGGCCAAGGTGGGTGGGTTATCTGTTGCAGAAGACATCGAGCGGCTGGAGATTGTGCGCGATGTTATAGGGGAGGAGAGCGATCTAATGGTCGACGCAAACCGGGCATGGGATCTTCAGACCGCGACCGAAGCTGCTAACCGGATGACCCACGTTCAGCCACGCTGGCTCGAAGAACCGGTGCGCTGGCAGGATGACCGTCGTGAGTTGAAACTGCTCTCCCAGAGAACGAGTATTCCTCTGTCGGCCGGTGAGAGCGAGCTGACCAGTTATGGCTGCCGGGCACTGCTCGAAGAACAAGCTATCCAGATACTCCAGTTTGACTGCACGATGTTCGGCGGGTTCACTCACGGGCGCAAACTAGCAGCCCTTTGCGAGATGAACCACGTTCAGATCGCACCTCACCACGATTGTTTCATCCATGCGCCTTTAGTGGCTTCGAGCCCATCCGGCTTTATCGTCGAGTCATTCACGGATCCGGAGCGCGACCCACTGCAGGCCGAGTTGTTCGAGAACCCGCCAACAATTCAGGACGGCTGGCTGACACTCAATCCGGATCCTGGCCTTGGCTTGACACTTTCGGAAAAAGCACTGAAAAAGTTTGGCACGCTAATCGGTTGCTGAGCCATTTGGCGATCGTCTGGCGTACAATTTGCTGACTAAGTTGCAGTAACTGCAGTTCATTAAACATAGACGAAGGCAAAACATCATGGAGATATCAGGAAGGAAAGCTCTGGTTCTTGGCGGAACCTCCGGCATTGGACTGGCGACGGCTAGTCAGCTCGCAGGGGATGGGGCCTCGGTCGTTGCAGCCAGCCGCGATCCCGGCAAGGCGCTGGACGGTCTCACTAGCGGTATTGAGCTACTTGCGTGCGATGTTCTGGACCGCGACGCGCTGTCGGGGCTATTTTCCGATCAAGCGCCGTTCGACATCTTGGTTTGTGCGGCCACCGGAGGTGCAAGAGCTGCGGGGCCGTTTCTTGACATGGAGCTAGATGCCTACCAAGGGTCTTTCGCGAAACTGTGGGGTTATACCAACAGCGTTCGTCTGGGCGTCCAACACATGACCGAAAAGGGTGTCATCGTGCTGATCAGTGGTGCGCCGGCACGCAGGACCAAGCCGGGGCAGGTCGCGCTGAGTTCTGTCGGCGGCGCTGTGGAAGCCTTTTGCCGTGCACTGGCGCCGGAACTTGCACCGCGTAGAATCAACGTTGTGTCTCCGGGGATCATCGACACGCCGATGTTCGGGGCGCTCGGAGAAGAACGTACCAACAAACTCGAAGGCGCAACAGCGGGCCATCCGATCCCGCGTGCCGGGACAGCTGATGAAGTCGCTCAGGGCGTGCTCTTTACCATCCGCAACGAATTTGTTACTGGCACTACGGTTGACGTGGACGGCGGCTGGCTATTGAGTTGAACCGGATCGTGGCGTTGAAAAGTCAATAACCAAGGCGCGGTCTGACTGTATTCTTGAGTCTTTTGCCCAGCATGAATCGGTCAAGATTGTGAAACAAAAGATCAAGAGTAAGGTCAGTATAGGACACGTCGTCATCGGAAGATACGTGGGGCGTGATCATGAGATTTGTCGTATTCCAGAGCGGTGAGTCGATCGGCAACGGTTCTGGATCTGCCACATCGAGGATCGCACCGCTAAGCCAGCCGCGCTCGAGAGCTGACATCAGGGCCTGCTGATCGACCACCCGACCGCGGGCAAGGTTGATGAGCCCCGCGCCCGTGCGCATAGCGGCGATCTGTTTGGCGCCGATCATCCCTTCCGTCTGGGTGGTCAGCGGCACGTTAAGAATCACGAAATCGGCTTCTCCAAGTACTGTTTCTAGGTGTTCAGGGGTGTACATGCGGTCTACGTAACGTGAAGGACGCCCGCTTCGCCGGATGCCAATAACCCGTAAGCCCATCGAGCGTCCGACCGAGGCAGCGACGCTACCCATTTTACCGACTCCGATGACTGCGACCGTCTTTCCGGCGATGGGAGTGCTATAGAGGGCTTGCCAACGACCGAAACGCTGATCGGTCATAAATTTCGGTACGTGGCAGTTGAGCATGTGCAACGCCATCACGACATATTCCCGGGTCTTCTCTGCGTGGATGCCCGAACTATTGGTCATTTTCATGCCGGCTGGCAGCCAATCCAGCGGGGCAAGGTGCTCGATGCCCGCCCCAATGATATGGATCCAACGAAGTTTTGGAGCTCTGACCGCGAGGTTCCTGGTTGGCAGGTCCCAGGTCATGAGCACTTCGGCGTCACACATGGACTGGTCGAAATGATCGAGGTCCCAATCAATGCGCACGTCAACACGATCGGCAGTCAACGGGTGTCGGGCCATTGCTCGCTCTAGACGTTCAGAGGTCGTTCGGAAGACAGGTTCCCCCGATCGGTTGTTCTTGATGTGAACGATGACTCTCTTGTTGTCTAATTCCTTGTTGACCGACATAACGAAAATATTTGATTAGGTAATGCTGGTGTCGTCTGCTCTAGCGGCTTTGCGCCAGGGATTCAGGAAATAGCTTCCCGGTGGAGAAAATCCTCCAGAACTGCCAGGAATGCGTCGTTGTGTTCGCGGGTTCCCGCGGTAACGCGGATTGATCCCAACTCGTCCGGCCAGGCCAACGCCTGAATCAGGATATTGTGCGTTGCCAGGTGATCCGCCAGTGGCCGGGCCGGAGTCTTCGTTCGGGCCAGTACGAAATTGGCTGCTGACGGAAAAACGGATAGGCCCAGCGCCGTCATTCGAATCGCTAGACGGTCTCTTTCTGTACTGACTTGTTCAAGAACATGATCCAGATACTCCTGATCCTGCATCGCTGCGCAGGCCCCCGCTAAAGCGATCCGGTTGACGTTAAACCCCGACCGCATTTTGGAAAACCCGGTTGCAAGATCGGTGTCACTCAGGATGGCGTATCCAAGTCGTACGCCGGACAATCCGTAAGCCTTCGAGAAAGTCCTTATCACGACCCAGGGCCCTTTCCGTCCCGCCAGGATGGAAAGCACATCGGGGCCGCCTTCCCAAGTCCCAAATTCATGATAAGCCTCATCGACCATCAACAGGCACCGCTCGGGTACCGTGTCCGCGGCCCGGGACAGGTCTTTGCGATCCAGCAAGCCGCCAGTCGGGCTGTTCGGTGTGCACAGGTAGACCAGAGAAGTTCTGTCGGATATTGCATCGATCATGGCCGAAACGTCGTTGGCCCCGTTACCGAGGACGGGCACGGGTACGATTTCTCCCCCGGCGAGCAGAATGTTCTTGCCCACCGGTGGGAAGGTCGGTTGCGGCAGTACTGCCAGGTCGGAGGGTTGTATGGCGACAGCCGCCGCCGCGACCAGCATTTCCCCACTGCCGTTACCAAACACGATCTGATCGGCAGCGATTCCGGTCCGGTGGGAAATAATTTTGGCAAGAGCAGAGCAGGAATGGTCCGGGTAACGATGGCTGTATTGGATCGCTTCGCGCATCGCGGCGATTGCCCGAGGTGAGGGTGGCAGCGGGCTTTCGTTTAGATTGAGGCGAATCACACCAGGCGAGGGTACATTGTCTGGCTCAGCCAGGATCTGCGGGGCCATCAGTGGCAGGGCATCGATACGGGGTGCGGGAAATTTATGCTGCATCTTGTTTGGGTCTGAGTTTGAGTTTGAGTTTGAGATTGTGCCTGGGATTGTGGTTATCGGCACCTGATAGATAGTGTCGGGAGTCTTTGCAACGGCTATTGGTCAGGGGTACGCGTATCTTGTGTGACCTGCCTGAGGAAGATCATGGGATCGGTGCCCCCGGTCCCGGTATGCCCAGGCCCGGCCTGGCTGGTCTGAGCCATAATGTACCTGGCAACCATCTTGAGGTGGTCCTGGCGAAATTCAGCAAGCGCCTCGATGCAGGCGTCAAGCGCCCGGTGGCAGCCGGCGTGCGAACGGGTCGATCGAGCGAGTGAAGGCCGGGACTCGAGTTGTGCGATATAGGCGGCGTGCCTTCGCGGCATGTAGTTGCGCATCTCTTGCAGATAACTGCGGGCTTTGTCTTCACGATGACCGACACCGAACATGGCATCTATCGCTTGCAACAGGGAGCTCTGAGCGGCGCTGCCACCAAAGTAGTCGCGTGAGAGAGGATCGCAGCCCCGGTACTCGATCCGCTCGAACGAGGCCAGGAAAGGGCGAACCCGATGATAGAAAATATACGGATCGCAATGTTCGTACATCCGGTTCAATGTGCTTCTCAGCCGGCCTAGTAGCGCATAAACCGACTGCAGTGAGCCCGCGACCTTGTCGAGGTCGGGGCCCATCAGGGCCGAGCAGATTGTGTCGAATTCTCTCAGGATTCCGGCCCCGGTAGACTCGATCTCGGTAGTCACCAAGTAGAACCAGGATTCATCCAACCCGCCGTGGAACTGGATCAGCGTGGCAATATTGCCCAGGACTACCGGCCCATCTGGATCAAGTAGACGCCAGTTTTGCAGGACTAAAGAAGCGTGGGCCAAAGTGGGCGGGCGCGCCAGCCTGTCTGCGACTTGTGTCCACGGCACGGCAATGCTGGGTGGTATATAGCCTGACGACTGATAATCCTCCCAGACAAATGCATGACCAAAACATGACAGCAGAAGCATTGCCCGCTCGAGTTCAGCGCTGGTCTCCAGCGCCGTAATATCGCTAATGACCGGCATGGCCTCTACGGTCGAACGAAACGAGTGGGCATTCAGAAGCTCAGAAAGACTGCCCGCGATCTCATCCCATTGCGCGTACGCTTGCGGGAGTGCCTGTAGTGGCGCCTTACCGGGCAGAAAGCCATTGTTCGGATCTATACCGTAGCGATCAGACATGAATTCTCCGGCTCGATTTTCAGGATTGGCTAACTCAGAGCTTTCTTAACGCGGTGGTCTAGAACACATGGTGGACTTGCCTGCAGTCATGTCACCAGCTTGCGCGTCGCATAAACAGGATTCTCCCAGGTGCCGCTGTCAAGAATCTCCGCCAGCAAAGCGACAGCGACCCAGACATCCTCGTAGCCGATGTAGAGCGGTGCGAAGCCGAAACGCAGGATGTCTGGCGCACGAAAATCACCGATCACTCCATGAGCAATCAAGGCCTGCATGATAGGCCAGCCATGAGCGCTAGTTAAGCACACCTGGCTGCCGCGTCGACTGCTGTCTCGGGGGCTCGCCAGGGTCAGCCCGTGCCCTTGACACATCGATTCGACGAGCTCGATGAAGAAGTCGGTAAGGTCGATGGACTTTTGCCGCACAGTTGAAAGGTCAATGCCCTCAAAGATATCAAGACTCTCTTCTAGGGCAATGTACGACAGAATTGCTGGCGTCCCGCAGCGAAACTTTTCGATGGTGCCAGCCGCCACGTAACGTGTGTCGAAGGAGAACGGATCGGCGTGGCCTTGCCAGCCGGTCAAGGGGTTCTGGGCGCCTTGCAGGTGACGGTCCGCAATGAACAGGTAGGCAGGGCCACCAGGGCCCGCATTGAGGTACTTATAGGTGCAGCCAACAGCGAAGTCGACACCGGTGTTATTTAGGTCCACCGGCACTGCCCCGAGCGAATGAGCAAGATCAAAGATCACCAGGGCCCCGGAAGCGTGAGCGGCTTCGGTGATACGCTGCATGTCCCGTATCAGACCAGTACGGTAACTAATGTGAGTCAGGGTCACGACCGCTGTATCCTCAGTAATCAACTCAACGACCGAATCGTCATCGTCGCCGCCCAGTAGAAGGCGGTGGTCTGAATAGAAGTGGTCAATCGCGCCCTGAATGATGTGCAGATCCGATGGGAAGTTCTGTTGCTCCGAAATGATCGTCCTGCGGTCGGGACGCAGCTCCAGTGCCGCGGACAGCAGCTTGAACAGGTTGATCGATGTGGAATCCACGATCAAAACCTCGCCCGGTGCTGCACCCATAAGTTTGGCGAGTCGGTCGCCAAGTGTCAGGGGAAGTTCGTGCCAGTTCCGTGCGTTCCAGCTCCGGATTAGACCGGTTCGCCAGCCATCAAGAGCAGCCTGCTGCAGGCGTTGTGGGACATTGACCGGCATCGCCCCCAGGGAGTTCCCGTCCAGATAGATCAACTCGTCAGGGAGATCGAAGTTCGTTCGCATCTGCAAAAGAGGATCCGCAGCGTCACGGGCCCGGGCGCTTGTCAGCCCTGGATTCTGGCTGGCACGTAGGGATTCAAGTGTCTGGTTCACTGGGTCAAGTCAGGTCGGTTCGGCTGGAATCTGTGAAATCTTCCGAAAAAGTAAAGATTGGGCATCTGCAATATCGAACATGATATCGAAATGATGTCGTTCGTTCACCTTGATTATTTGCGAGCGATGGCTGGCGGCTTGCCAGCGCTGGGCATATTCTGTTGACTGGCGGACAAATTCGCCAGTCTCATGTTCCGCGTAGATGATCGCCAGTTCGACCGCCGGATCGGGCGCATGGTACTGGGGACTGAGTTGCTTTGCAGTCACTGGATCCAGTCCCAGAGGTTGATTCACGTAAGTGTGGCAGATTGGCTCCAAGTCGTAGATTCCGCCAATCAGTATGCTTCTGGATGGGCTGGCGAGGAGTTGAATATCACCCTCGCCGGCAATATCGGGTGAGATGGCGCAGGCAATCAGATGTGCCCCGGCAGAGTGGCCGATGGTCGAGATCTTACCGGAGGCGTAGCCAAACCGTTCAGCATTGACGGTTAGCCAGTTAAGGGCCTGGCGACACCGCGTCACCATTCGGGCAACCGATGACCCGGGCGCGAGGCCATAGTTCAGTGTCGCGAAGGCATAACCGGCCGACAACCAGGCCGGAGCAGGAAACGCATGTTCATCCTTTGACAGCTCCTGCCAGTAACCGCCATGGACGAGTACGGCGAGTGGAAATTCGCCTGTGCGTAGGGTTCGGTCCGGGAGGAAAAGATCCAGGCTTTCGTCTTCTGCATCACCATAGCAGAGATTCTCGTACATCTGATCGGACAGTACGGTTTTGGCTTCTCTTGAGGCTTTCGTGTACCGGTTGATGAATGGCCCGATATCCCCGACCATGCTGCTGGGAGAATAGGCTCGCGCCAATTCGTCAGGGCTCAGTGAACGCCAGCTCACGTTGGTCGAGTTGAGGTTCTCCGATAAGTTGTGCTTACCGGAATAAGGCAGACGCATTCCCGGATTCGAATTCCAAGTCGCTGAAATGGTGATGCCTTTAAGCCTTTGACTATCGGATAAATCATTGCGGGCACTTTAACCTATCATGCCATCCAATGCCGGCAGACACAGCCGAAAGCCACTTCACTGCTTGCTTTTTCACCGGAGAACGGTATGGTAACAGGCGGTTCGCGGCGGATGCCCAGCGGCCCTGGTTGAGTCGTCTGATAAACAGGATCTACCATAGTGCACGCGTTGCTGGATATCCGAGAATTGCTGATCGAAGCCGAAATTGAAGGTCAGTGGCGTCCGATCGTAAATCGACTCAACCTGGTACTGGCCGAGGGGGAGATCGTTGGTCTGATCGGAGAGTCTGGCGCCGGTAAATCCACGCTCGGCCTGGCTGCACTGGGCTATACGAAACCTGGTTGCCGGATCGTTTCTGGATCGATAAAGCTCGCTGGCCAGGAACTAACGACCCTGACTGATGAAGAGTTGAGACAGATTCGGGGCAATCGGGTCAGTTACGTGGCGCAAAGCGCTGCTGCTGCCTTCAATCCGGCCCACCGGCTACTCGAACAGTTTGTAGAAGCGCCGGTACAACACGGCAAGATGAGCAAGACTGCGGCTGGGCAACGAGGCCGGGATCTGTATGCTCAGTTGGATCTTCCCGAACCAGAACGGATAGGCGAACGGTTCCCCCACCAGGTGTCGGGTGGCCAGTTACAACGGGCAATGACTGCAATGGCCATGGGGTGCGAGCCTGAGATAATTGTGTTTGACGAGCCAACGACTGCTCTGGATGTGACCACCCAGATAGAGGTCTTGGCCGCGATCAAGGAAGCTGTGCGGGCCAGAGGAGCAGCTGCGATCTACATCACCCACGATCTCGCTGTCGTGGCGCAGCTTGCAGACCGGATCATAGTCCTTCGCTACGGCGAGCTTGTCGAAGAGGGTGACGCCCGCACATTACTAGCAGAGCCTCAGGAGGAATACACCCGTCGTCTTCTGTCAGTACGTTCCCTGCGGGAAGACAAGCTGACCCGTCAGGAGGATGCGGGCCTGCTGAAGGTGGATAAGGTCTCGGCCAGATATCCAAGCTCCACGGAGTATGTTCTTGATGACATCAGCATTGGGGTTGAAAGGGGCAAGACAGTGGCGGTTGTGGGCGAATCCGGGAGTGGTAAGAGCACGCTCGCCCGGGTCATTACTGGGTTGCTTCCACCGGAACAGGGTACGGTAGCTTTTAAGGGTAATCCTCTGCCTTCGACGCTATCTGATCGCCAGAAAGACGAGTTGCGTTCTATTCAGATGATTTATCAGATGCCTGATGTTGCACTGAACCCGCGTCAACGGGTCCATGAGATCATAGGCCGGCCGCTCGAGTTCTATCTCGGATTGCGAGGCCAGGAAAAGAGCCGTCGAATTCAACAGTTGCTGCAGCAGATCGAGTTGCCGGAAAGCTTCGTCGAACGTTATCCCGCACAGCTTTCCGGTGGTGAGAAGCAGCGTATCTGTATCGCACGGGCACTGGCGGCCGAGCCAGACCTCGTGATCTGCGATGAAGTGACGTCAGCACTGGACCAGCTGGTCGCCGAAGGCATACTGGAGTTACTTCAGAGCCTCCAGAACGATCTTAATCTGTCCTATCTTTTTATTACCCATGACCTTGCTACGGTAAAAGCCATCGCCGACGATATAGTGGTCATGTATCAGGGCAGAATCGTTGAGCAGGGCGGCAAGCACGACATTCTGACCCCTCCTCATGAACCTTATACCGAGTTGCTGCTGTCATCGGTCCCGGAGATGGATCCCGACTGGCTGGACGATCTGATGGAACGGCGGCGGCGTGGCGTTGCCCCGACCGCCGATTCCATCAATTGATCCGGATCTGCTCAAGCGCAAGAGGTCTTGCCAATCTGGACCTGTTGTCTGTCGGTTGGCGACTCCGAGTGTAGTATTACCAATGCTAGTCGTTCATTGCGGCTTTTCATGCTGCTGAGAGTTTATGGAAAAATCTTTCAAGAAGAACCCGTGGCACACACCGGTAGTCATTCTGATTGCGGGGTGTCTGATTTCGGCCTGCGGATTCGGCGCACGTTCGGTTATGGGGCTGTATCTGGAACCCATGACCGAGGCGTTGAGCTGGAACCGGGAGACGTTCGCCATGGCGATGGCGATCCAGAACCTCGTTTGGGGGTTGGGTATGGCCGTGGCCGGTGCCGCGGTGGATCGTCACGGTCCCGTCTGGGTCATCGCTGGCGGTGCTTTGGTCTATGCTCTTGGCCTCTGGGGTATGACTCTGTCGACAACGGGTGCGATGCTGTTCCTTACTGGTGGCGTGCTGACGGGTTTGGGAGTGGCTTTTACCGGCTTCCCACTCACAATCGCCGCAATGGTGAGGACAGTCGGCCCGATGAGGCGTTCGCTGGTAATGGGCGCGGGCACGGCCGCAGGTTCTGTGGGCCAGATTTTCTTCTCACCGTTTATGCAGGCTATGATCGAACGCTTTGGTTGGAGCGATGGGCTGATCATATTGGCCTTTTCTACATTGGTCATCATTCCACTGGCGATACTGTTACCGAATCATTCCAACGTGATTGAACCCGATACCGAGGGCCAGACGCTCATGGCGGCATTGACTGAGGCCATCAACCATCGAGGCTATATTCTTCTGACGATCGGGTTTTTCGTCTGCGGATTTCATGTGACATTCATCTCGGTGCACTTTCCAGCTTACGTGGTGGACCTTGGCCTTTCGGCAAGTGTTGCGGCCTGGTGTCTGTCGCTGATTGGAATCTTCAACATTCTTGGCTCGATCGGCGCGGGTATCTACGGTCAGAAGAGAAGCAACTCCAACGGCTTGAGCTTTCTATACGCAGCTCGAGCTGTTGTGATCATGGGACTGCTTCTTATGCCAAAAACCGAGATAAACATCTACATTTTCGCGTCTGTTATGGGGCTGCTGTGGTTGTCCACGGTACCGCTCACGACGGGTGTAGTCACACGAATTTTCGGTATTCGTTACATGGCATCACTATTCGGGATTGTCTTTCTGAGTCATCAACTGGGGAGCTTCCTGGGTGTGTGGCTGGGTGGGTACATCCATGATCTGACCGGTACCTACGACATGGTGTGGCGGGCTGGTGTGGTGCTTGGACTGTTCGCGGCACTAGTACATTGGCCAATCGACGAAAGCCCGATCAGAAGGACGAATTCGACCCTGCGCCAGCCGAATGCACGCCCAACCTGACCTTTGGTTGATTCTGGAGAATATTTGACTCACAGTATCGGTTCCGGGGAAAGGGAAAAGCATGATTGAGTCCAGTCTCAGAATTCTGCGAACTGACGTGTCCGGTATGCCGATCGAATGGATCGGCTTTGAAGGCGCCGTCAAGCTGCACTGCCTGGAGCAGATTCTGTATCCGATGGGATCTCCTCTGTACACCGTTAGGGGCGGTATTAACGCCAAGACAGGGCGCAGGAGTACCCTGGATGTGTACTCGATTATCTGTACACTTGGGTACTCCCGGGCGCACCTGAAAAGACACCCGTCCTACACTCCGCCGTTGAACAATCGTGCGCTGTTCAAGCGCGATGCCCATCTGTGCCTATATTGTGGCGAACAGTTTCGAACCAGCGAGTTGTCCAGGGACCATGTGCAGCCGCTCAGCCGGGGCGGAAAAGATATCTGGCAGAACGTGGTGACGGCCTGCCGGCGTTGCAACCATCGAAAGGGTGGTGACACGCCGGAGGGATCAGGGCTGCAACTGCTGGCGGTGCCTTTTGTGCCTACCCATGCCGAGTATATTTACCTGTCCGGGCGTAGAATTCTGGCCGACCAGATGGAATTCCTACTGGCGCATTTTCCGCGAAACAGTCCTCTCCACAGGCGTATTGATCAGGTCGATCAGCCGCCAGGTTCCTGACCGTTTGAGCAGCGACAACCAACTGATTCGAGGGATTCGATCGCGCGCTGTCCACGCGGGTGAAGGCCCTGAGGCAGGAAGCAGAGCCTCGGCACCAAGCATTACCATGTCCAGTACCTTCGTCATCGATCGGCCGGTCAGTTTTTCGGCACAGGATAAACCTGACGATTCGCCATACGTCTACAGTCGTTGGGACAACCCTACCGTAACCGTGCTGCAGGACAAGCTCGCGTCCCTGGAGGAGGCCGAAGCCTGTCGTTGTTTTGCCTCCGGTATGGCGGCAACGTCCGCGCTTCTGTTATCTACACTGGGGCCAGGGGATCGGCTGGTGATCAGTGATGCCTTGTATCCGGGTACTGCAGAGTTCGCTCGGGTGACCCTCACCCGGCTTGGGGTCGAAGTAGTCAGTGCCAACCTGTCAGATCTGGATTCGGCTGAACAGGCTATCGTTCCGGGTACTCGCCTGGTGTGGGGAGAAACGCCCGCTAACCCGACTCTGAGAATGACCGATATTGCTGGGGTTGCGGACATAGCCCATGCCCGTGGAGCTGAACTGGCAGTGGATTCGACCTTCGCCACGCCCATCGCCACGCGACCGGTGACGCTTGGTGCGGACTATGTGGTTCATTCGCTAACCAAATACTGTTGCGGCCACGGCGATGCTATGGGCGGCGCGGTTATTGGTCGGCGGGAGACCCTGCGAAGTATCGAGTCCGATGGCCAGATCTACATGGGTGGTGTAATCAGCCCATTTAATGCCTGGTTGATCAACAGGGGGTTGGCCACATTGCCTGTACGGATGCAGGCTCATGAGGCGAACGCTTTTGTGCTTGCAAGGTTTTTGGAGTCACACCCAAGAGTGATCAGGGTGCTTTATCCTGGCCTGGATACCCATCCCCACCATGCACTGGCGAGCCAACAGATGGAGAACTATTCAGGAATGGTATCCGTACAGGTCGCCGATGGCCCTGAACTGGCAATAAAGATGATGCGCCAGCTTAAGGTCTTCCACTATGCGGTCTCACTGGGTCATCACCGCAGCCTGATCTACTGGCTCGGCACGGACGATCTTATGACCTCGAGCTACAAACTGCATGGTGAACAGCTTGATGCGTATCGAGCCTTCGCAGGCGATGGTGTTTTCCGAATCTCGGTTGGTCTAGAGGATCCGGAGGACCTTTGTGATGATCTTGCTCAGGTGCTTGGCTGAGGCGCTGATCAGCCGGTACGGAAGGTGATATTGCGTCTAGGGCGATACTGAAACGTTCGATGTCTGTTCGTCGGCGTGGTACGAGGAGCGAACCATCGGAGACGATGCCGCATGATCAAAACCCATCGACTCGGCAGTCGTAGCGAGTTGCTCAAATTCGCTCGGGGTGACGTAGCGTTCGACTGGCAGATGATGGCGGCTGGGCTGAAGATACTGTCCGAGTGTCAACAGGCGCACATTGTGCATTCTCAGGTCTGACATCACTGACTCGACCTCCGCCAGTGTTTCGCCTAAGCCCAGCATTAGGCCGGATTTTGTAGGCACTGCTGGACATTGCTCGGAAAAACGCTGCAGTAGTTTCAGGGAGTGGGAATAGTCCGCCCCCGGTCGTACACGCCTGTAAAGCCTGGGTATTGTCTCAAGATTGTGATTGAAAATGTTTGGCGGCGATTCGCTCAATATCTCAACCGCCTGTTCAAGACGACCTCGAAAATCTGGGGTGAGGATCTCAACCTGCACCTTTGGAGTGGTTTCTCTGATCGACTCAACACAGGCCTTGAAGTGGCCGGCACCTCCATCGCGCAGGTCATCCCGGTCTACTGACGTCACAACGACATAGGCGAGTCCCATCTTCGCAACGGTGGCCGCTAGCTTCTCCGGTTCGTCGGCATCAAGTGATTCCGGACGACCGTGCGCGACGTCGCAGAACGGGCAGCGCCTCGTGCATAGGTCGCCCATGATCATAAACGTGGCCGTGCCCTGGCCAAAGCATTCTCCCAGATTCGGGCAGCTGGCTTCTTCGCAGACAGTGTGCAGCCCGGCTCGTCGGAGAATCCTTTTGAGGCGCATGACTTCCGGGGTCCCTGGGAAGCGTGCCCGGATCCACGTCGGCTTACGCAGGCGGTCGGCGCGTTCCGTGGCTGGAATCTTGACCGGTAGCCGGGCGACTTTTTCGGAGCCCCGCTGTTTCCTGATGGTGGTCATGCAGCTTCACGCTCATAGGCACCAATCGGCGGGCAACTACAGACGAGATTCTTGTCGCCATGAACGTTGTTGACTCGGCCGACCGGTGGCCAGTACTTGTCAAGTTGAGTATTGGCGGTGGGAAAATACGCCTGTTCCCGGGTGTACGGGCGATCCCAGTCGCCGGATGTCAGTAGGTGCTGCGCGTGTGGAGCGTTGCGCAACAGGTTGTTGTCAGGGTCTGCCGTACCGCTTTCGACTTCGTTGATCTCCTCGCGGATCAAGATCAGCGCATCACAAAAGCGGTCCAATTCAGTCTTGGATTCGCTTTCGGTCGGCTCGATCATAAAGGAATCGGCCACCGGCCAGGACATGGTGGGGGCATGGAAGCCGTAGTCAACCAGGCGCTTGGCGACGTCTTCCACGGTAATGCCACAATTTGCTTTGATTCCCGACAGGTCGACGATGCACTCGTGCGCAACCAGTCCTCCGGGCCCCGTATACACTACCGGATAGTGGTCATTAAGGCGCCGGGCGATGTAGTTAGCATTGAGAATCGCGACCTCTGTCGCTTGTCGAAGGCCGCTGGCGCCAAGCATCGAGATGTAGGCCCAAGAGATCGGCAGGATGGCTGCTGAGCCCCAAGGAGCGGCGGCAATGGTACCTATGGTGCTCTTGCCCGCAGCAGCTGGGTTTACGCCTTCTACCAGCGGGTGATCGGGCAGGTAGGGCGAAAGATGAGATAGGACTCCAATGGGACCCATGCCTGGTCCGCCCCCACCATGTGGAATGGCGAAAGTCTTGTGTAAGTTGATATGGGCGACGTCAGCCCCGATCTCTCCTGGACGGCAGATCCCGACCAAAGCATTGAGATTTGCGCCATCCATATAGACTTGTCCACCATGTCGATGAATCACTTGGCATATTTCACGAATGGACTCTTCGAACACACCGTGGGTAGACGGGTAGGTGATCATCAGTGCGGCCAGATTGTCACGGTGAATAGCTGCTTTGTCGGAGAGATCGCTGAGATCTATGTTCCCTTCGTTGTCACAGCCGACGACGACCACTTCCATTCCCGCCAGGATCGCGCTGGCAGGATTCGTTCCGTGGGCCGAAGATGGAATGAGGCAGATGTTACGGTGCGCTTCACCCCGGTTCTGGTGGTAGGCCCGGATGCATAGCAGACCTGCGTATTCCCCCTGGGAGCCAGCGTTGGGTTGTAGTGAGATCGCATGGAAGCCTGTGATCTCGCAAAGCATGTCCTCGAGTTCCTCAAAAAGTTGCTGATATCCCTGGGTCTGATCAAGCGGTGCGAACGGATGGAGATTGCTGAAGTCCCGGTAGGACAGCGGCAGGAGTTCAGAAGTTGAATTCAGCTTCATGGTGCATGAACCGAGAGGGATCATTGACCGCCCGAGGCTGATGTCTTTGCTGGCTGCCCTTCGCATGTAGCGCATCATCTCGGTCTCAGACCGGTAGCGGTGAAAGATCTCGTGCGTAAGAAACCCGCTTTGCCGCCGAAGAGGGGTCGGGATATTCTCGTCCACTTGACGATCGAGGGACTCGATATCGAGTTTGCGATCCGCAGCAGTTTGAAAGACTCGCCAGAGGGTCAACAGGTTTGATCGCTTGGTGGTTTCGTCGAAGGTGATCCCAAGATGATCAGCATCGATCTGACGAAGATTAATACGGGATTCCCTGGCCCTGGCCGCAATGCGACCGGCAAGACCCGGCACCTTGATCCGGACAGTGTCGAAATAGACGTTATCTGAGACAGGGTAGCCGAGTTGGTCCAAGCCCAGGGCCATGACCTGGGTCAAACGGTGTACCCGGTTGGCGATGGTCCGCAAGCCGTCTGGGCCGTGGTACATCGCATAGAGGGTTGAGATGTTGGCGAGCAGCACTTGTGCGGTACAGATGTTGCTGGTCGCTTTTTCACGGCGGATGTGCTGCTCACGGGTCTGCAGCGCCATGCGTAGGGCTGGTCGGCCCTGGGCGTCGATCGAGACCCCGATGATTCGGCCTGGCGTAGATCTTTTATAGGCATCTCGAGTGGCGAAATACGCTGCATGCGGGCCGCCGTAGCCCATGGGTACTCCGAACCTCTGGGCGCTGCCGATCACTATATCGGCCTCCATTTCCCCCGGCGGTTTGACGATCGTCAAAGCGAGAATATCTGCGGCAACAGTCGCCAGTGCATTCTTGTTGTGCACTTTGGCAATGGCTTCAGCAGGATCCCGTAGGGCGCCAGTCGATGCTGGGTATTGAATGAGCACGCCGAAGAATTCCTGGCGGTCAAGATCCTTGTAGGGATCCCCAACGGCCACCTCGTAGCCAAGAAATGCGGCTCGCGTTCTGACGACAGCGAGGGTTTGTGGATGGCATTCATGGTCCACGAAAAATACGTTTGATTTGTTTTTTGCGATACGACGCGACATGGTCATGGCTTCTGCCGCTGCGGTTGCTTCGTCGAGGAGCGACGCATTGGCGATCTCCATGCCAGTGAGATCCATGATCATTTGCTGGAACCCCAGTAGAACCTCAAGGCGCCCTTGACTCACTTCTGGCTGGTAAGGTGTATAGGCGGTGTACCAGTCCGGATTCTCCATGGCGTTGCGCTTGATAACCGGTGGCATGACAGTACCGTGGTAGCCACAGCCGATCATGGAGATGAAAACGTTGTTCCGATGGCGCATGTGTCTGAGATAGGTGCTAGTAGCCCTTTCGCTACGGGGTTCCGGTAGATCCAGCGGTCGTTCGCTGACGATCGTCTCGGGTACGGCGTCGTTAATTAGGGCGTCGAGCGTTTTGTAACCCACTATTTCGAGCATGGCCTCAATGTCAGAGCGGCTCGGGCCGATGTGGCGGCGGATAAAGTCGCCGTGCATTTCCAGGTCGGACAGGCTTTGACGGGTCGTCGTCATGGTGTTCCCCCGCAGTGAATAATCGTTGCTACTCAGTCAAGGCTGGCAATTAGCTTGTTGTAGTCATCCTCCGACAGGAGGTTGTCGAGCTCCTGCGGGTTAGAAATACTGACTTTGTAAAACCAGCCCGTACCCAGTGGATCCTCATTGACTTTTTCGGGCGCATCGTTGAGGTTCTCGTTGACTTGGGTTATTGTTCCGCTGACCGGAGACTTGACGTCGCCGGCAGCTTTTACCGACTCAATTACGGCCGCATCATCGCCTTGCTGGACAAGCGTACCGACGGCCGGTAGTTCAACGTAGACTAATTCTCCCAGTTGCTCCTGAGCATAGTCGGTGATCCCCACCGTTATCGTATCGCCCTCTGCCAGGGCCCATTCGTGATCATCTGTGTAACGCAGTTCGCTCATAGTGTTTGACGCCCCTTGTATTGTGTCAATTGTTTGACTCGAGTTTATGATTTTAGATAACGATGTTTCGTGAAAGGTAAGGTACAGACCGTTACAGGAACCGGCTTATTTCTGACAATAGCCTGAAGTTGCGTGCCGACAGACGAGTGACCGGTCTCAACGTAGCCCATGGCGATGGGTCTGGCCACCGAAGGACCGTAACCACCGCTGGTGACCTCGCCCACTGAAGTTCCGTCTAGAGCCTGCAGCAGAGCGTGCGCGCGGACCGGTGCCCGTCCCTCAGGCTGGATGCCAACGCGAATCTGCCTGGGCCCGGATTCGAGTTCGGCCAGTATGTGTTCGGACCCCGGGAAGCCCCCGGCCCGCTCACCGCCAGGTCTTCGACAGGCCGGGATCGCCCAAGCGATGCCGGCTTCAACCGGTGTGGTATCGGTGTCAATGTCGCTGCCATGCAGGCAGAGACCTGCCTCGAGGCGTAGTGAGTCTCGGGCGCCGAGGCCGGCCGGGGTGGTCTCGACTTGCCCTAACAGCAGTCGAGCCAGTGTCTCAGCATCTTCACTGGCCAGTGATAGTTCGAAGCCGTCTTCACCAGTGTAGCCACTGCGATAGGCCTGACAGTCGATGTTGCCGATCTTAACCTGGGCCACATCCATGAATCGCTGCTGCTTGAGCGCCGGGCTTAGACGGGCGATGACCTTTTGAGTTGCCGGTCCTTGGAGGGCCAGTAGCGCTTGGTCTGGGAGTAGTTCAACCTGGCATTGATCACCAAGCTTTCCCTGGATATGGGCAATATCGGTGTGTTTGTTGGCTGCGTTGACGACCAATCGGAAATGATCGCCGAAGTTCGACACCATCAAGTCGTCCAGAATGCCACCCTGATCGTTGGTGAGGTAGGCATAACGTTGACGACCAGAGGGTAGGTCGACAAGGTCGGTCGGGATCAATGATTCGAGCGAACTTGCTGCGTTCGGTCCATCGACGCGAATCTGTCCCATGTGCGAGACATCGAAAAGCCCTGTGGCGTTGCGGACCTGCTTGTGCTCGCCGATGATTCCATCAGAATAACGGAGCGGCATTTCGTATCCCTCGAACTCGACCATCTTGGCGCCGAGTTCGAGGTGTAGGTCGTAAAGCGGCGTTTGGTCAGCCACCAGACACAATTGCGGGGTTAGGAGCGAGGATTTTTACCAAAGACCAGTGGTAGTACGCACCATGGACTGAGTATAAGCTTTTCCCCATTCCTTCTGCTATTCCAGGTGGATTGCCAGATCAGAGTTCGTCCGGGGTATAAGCCTTGATGCTGAGTGCGTGGATCTCGTTGCGCATAGCCTCCCCCAGGGCGTCGTAAACCAGCCGATGGCGTGCCAACATATTCAGCCCAGAAAAATTCTGAGCAACCACGACCACCTCGAAATGACCACCACCCGAGGCTGCGCCCGCGTGACCGGCGTGGAGGTGACTCTGATCCTCGATTTCAACGGATTCCGGATCCAGGTGCACTGAGAGCCGCTGGCGAATCATCTCGACCCTGTCTATGCCAGGGTTCACAAGCCTAGAAAAACCGGACCGTGAAAATTTCCGATTGAGACTGCAGCGGCGGATTGCACGGGACTCAGGAGGACTCTCTGTCGGAAGGCGCCAGATAGCGTGCGATGAACAGCATCTGAATTACCGCAAAAGCAAGGGTCAGGCCCATCAGGCCAAACACCTTGAAATTGACCCAGAAGTCAGTACGGGCTTGGTCGCTGAGTTCGGGGCGGAAATAGAATGCCACGTAGACGTTGAGGCACCCGACGACCAGGAAGAAGGCCCCCCAGCTGAGGTTGACATGCCGCCAGATCTGCTTGGGTAAATCGAGTGCCGAACCCAGCAGGACCTCAAGTACGGTCCGCCGACCAACGAACTGACTGGCTACGATAATGATGGCAAAGATCCAATTGACAATAGTCGGCTTCCATTTGATAAAGGTGTCGTCACGAAAAATCAGGGTCAGGCCGCCGAAGACCGTGATCACTCCAAGAGTGACCAGGTGCATGGTCTCAAAGCGTTTGTTCCGTGACCAGAAGAGTGCAACTTGAATGACGCAGGCCACGATAGCAACGGCGGTTGCGATGTAGATGTCGTACAGTTTGTAGGCGCCGAAAAAAAGAACCAGTGGGAAAACATCGAACAGAAGTTTCATCGTCTAGTGGGTTTGTGGTGGTTGGAAGGCCGAGAGTATAGGGGCTCGATGGGGTTGCCAGCAGCGGGTTGCCGGTCAACGGTAAGGGAGTCGGCACTTACAAGAGTCATTCGACATCGGGTGGGTCGAGCAAGCCTAGGATCCCGGCATTGTCCAGAATCGTATTCTGCTGCTCGCTCGTGAGTCGGTTGTTTGGGAGGATTGATGCACCACAGTCGATACCAATGCGCGCGCCAAGGATCGTTTTGCCCACATGTGAGACAGCATCGAACTGATCGGTGAGGTTCACTACCGCCTGAATTGATGCCTGACGAGATCGGGCCGTTTCGATGTCACCGGCCTTCCAGGCGGCATAAAGCTCCGAATACAACCATGGGGCGATCGATAATGGTGCGTCGATAGAACCGACCGCGCCCATCGCCAGAGCAGGCAGAGCCAGTCCTCCGAACCCTGAGAAACACGCAAGCTCCATGTCTGCCCAAGTCCTGATCATTCCGAGATCATAGGCCGAGTGCTTGAGTCCAATGAGTGAAGGGACCTCGTCCCGTACTGCCTCCATCAGGGCCTGGTCAAATGCGACCTGGGTAAGTTGCGGCAGATTGTAGGCAAAAAGTGGCAAGCCGTCGGCGGCGTCTGCAACCGCCTTGTAATGATCAATGATGGATCTCTGACTCACCTTGATCAGGAAAGGTGGCAGGCAGGCGATACCCGCACAGCCGGCGCGAGCAGCGCCACGGGCACCCTTGACCGCCGTGCTCGTGTTGATAGCGCCGACATGCATGATTGCAAGGGCCCGGCCCCGAGTGACTTCCCCGGCGACCGCTGCGACCCGGTCGCGCTGCGCTTCGGATAGCAAAGGCCCCTCGCCGGATGTGCCGGCCAGCCAGAATCCATTTGCCCCGTGCGCCATATTGTCTTCGAGAATAGCCCGTAGCGCCTCTTCATGAATCTCGCCGGTTCCGGTAATTGGCGTTGGATTTGCGGGGAAAACTCCGGCAAACCCCCGTGTGTCTGATGAGTTGAATTGCGAGTCGGTCATGTCTTTCCACTCAGCCGGTTTCCCGATTCGACAACCGGCGCTTGTCTGGGTTCCGTCACTCGGTATACAGGACCAGCTTGTTGCCGTCCAGATCCCGAAAGTAGGCGCCGTAGAAAGTCTCCGTCCTAAATCCAGGTGCGCCTTCATCCGTGCCGCCAAGTTCCAGTGCTCTGGCGTGCAGTTGCTGAATCTGTTCCTGGCTTTCTGCTTTGAGGGCGACCATAGTTCCGTTGCCGGCTGTCGCCGGTTTACCGTCAGCCGGGGTAATGACGACCAGTTCAGTTCCGGATTCGGTGCCGAAACGGACCGCACGGCCAGGGAACTCTGCGCCTTTGCTGATGCCAAGCCCCGACAACAGCTTCTCATAATAATCCACAGCCGCTTCCAGGTTATTTGTGCCCAGCGTGACGTATCCCTTCATTAGATCATCTCCTTGTTTGTGGTAGTAAACACTTCTGCTCGAACCGGTTAAACAAAAACATGAAGCGACGTATTGTACCGATTCTACTTTGCACATGTCTGGGACGATTTTTCACTTCAGCAAACTCAAAAGGTCTGATCAATCGTCACCAGGGTGGCCGATTCTTCGTTGCTTCGGGCAAAGTCGATTCGTATCAGCAGTCCCTCGGCCAGTATCCGTAAACCCATACCGGCCGTAGACCTCATGTCGCGATGAAATTCGCTGATGTCGAAATGTGGTGCGACGCGTCCCAAATCGGTGAAGACAGCCAGCTGCCACCAGGGCACTCGATAGCCTAGTTGGCTGAACACCTTCGCCAAGGGCTGCCATGTCGGGATCAGCCGATATTCGGCCGAGTAGGCCCAACTTGATTGATCGTAGAAACGGGATCCCCGATATCCACGCAGACGCATCAGACCACCCAAGCGGGCCCCCAGGTACTCGGGCGGTCGATTCTGTTCAGTAAACGAGTCCCAGGTCGGGGTGACGGTTGCATGGAGATTCAAGGCCAGCACCTGCTGTCTTGCCCATCGCTGGGAGGTCGGCAATCCGATAAAACCGCTGAGTGCACCCTCATATAGCCGCCACTGTCCGCCGCCGGCGTGGTTTCTGCCCCAGTGGGAAGCAAACCGCGCGCGTCCCCCGGAATTCGGGATCAGCCGCGAGCCGGTGTTGTCCCAGTCGAACCGAAGGCGAAAAACATCACTGCCTGACCTCGTGACCCCAGAGGATTCAGCGAAATCCCGCTGATGCTGTTCCCATTCGAAGCGGATGCTGCTGACCCCGCTTTGCTGTGGGTATAAAGAGATGCGGGGCTGCGATTGCTCGGGAAGAATCACCCGCTTTGAAAGGCGGAAACCCTCATTTTTTCCGGCACCGATCGGCAAGATCCAACGCGCCTGAATACGCGCGACAAGATCATTCAATCCTAGGGTATTGAACTGGGGTGTGGAGTCGTTACTGCGCGTGGCAAAGCCCGGGCTGTCGCTGACGAAGTAGCGGTAATTGGGCATATCCGACTGATAGAAAAAACCCGAGAAATACCACCGGGGAAGATCTGGAATCTGGTAGTTGAGCGCACCGACAGAAATGCCGCTGGAATCGTTTTCAGATTTGAAGCCTAGGCCGAAGAGGGCGGCCTGGGCCTGACCCGCACCGATGGAGACACCCCCCAGGCCAAAGGCCACTTCAGTGTTGTCGCTCGAAAAAACAAGTGGTACCACACGGGTACGGGCCGTGGCCCCGGTTGGATCATCGTCTGCTCGAACTGGGTGGAATCCCCCAGTTCCAAACCCAGTACAGCAAAAACTCACGACGCCTACGACCAGGCGAAAAGGACGAAGGTTTATCACTGAAATCGAATGCCGAATCGTGAATCGGGTACCTGAAATCGAAGTGATTGCACCGAGTATGGGTATCGCTGGTCTGGGACTTCAATCGGGGGCCGCAGGAGTCCCCCCGGCGGTGGCGGAGAAGCGTCTGTCTCTCGCGTGGAGTCGCACTATGCGCTCCCAAAAGCGTTTTGCGTTGTGTCTGGTACCGAGGATCAACTATATCCTCATCGTTTTCCCCTTGTTTCCAATCCCCCAAATACTATTTTATCAGGAGTTTCGTGTTCATGAGTATCTACAAGGTTCCACATATCTAATAACGATTGGGGGCCTATTTGGGGCCGAATAGGTCTGCAATGTGTACCTAGATCATGTATACAAAGACAATCGGCGTAGCTGGCGAGCAGTTCTTTATCGCCCGAGCCCCCGAAGAAGGGCTAAACCTGTCGCTGCCGATTGGCGACAACCTACCTTACGACGTTCTAGTCGATTCGGGTCAGTACATTCACCGAGTCCAGGTGAAGACCTGTGCCTATCCGAAAAAACCAAATATTCTTTTCTCTTAAAGCGCGGCATCGACGGTGTTCGCTACGATTGCTCGCGCGTTGATTTCTTTGTCTTAGTCGCTCTGCCGGCTCACGTTCTTTTCATCTCACCATCCCAAAAACTCGGGGATTGCATTAAAGTAGCCGCATGGCCGACAGCCGAAGACACATAAGGAAGACTCGAGGTCTATCGTGAGCGGTGGGATTTACTATTAGGGGCCTAGAAGGGAATTTGGAAGACCGGGAAAATCGAAAAGCTAGGCAAACTCCTATAAAAACCGACATCGAATTCGATACCCAAATCCCGACTTTGTTTATATCCTACCTGGAAGCAATCTGCCCATGACGACATACCGACCTAAATACATCACTTTCGACTGCTACGGCACTCTCACCTTGTTTCAAATGGGCAATATGACTCGAGAACTCTACCCCCAGCATCCCACAACAGAAATTAAGAAG
>PVBE012673208.1_pt1 | contig 39121 bp, 37 predicted proteins | sample 1631181 | NCBI WGS metagenome assembly PVBE01 (sample SAMN08397723, study PRJNA350692) | Marine metagenome, whole genome shotgun sequencing project. | isolation source: water | place: Pacific Ocean | collected 2012-04 | reverse complement strand
CCCTTATGTTGTCCAACAGCTCGATTACTGCTTACGGTCATCCTGGTAGCGGGGGGGGGATATGTCTCCGATCTCTTTTATTCGCCCGAGTTAGACATGTCTATTTCTGTCTTGGTCAACTCTCATTCGGACGCCCGAACCCGCGCCGAAGCAGAGGGCACAATCGGGCATAGCACCCTCGGTGAGATCGCGCACCAGATCTTTCAAGCCTACTCTGATCAAGCCGACTCTGATTAACTATGGTGAGTGGCGTGAATGTCCTCGGGTGATCCTTCCAACACACCAAGGTTGCCTTGCAGTGGCTGCTCCTGCTGCTTTCCATCAAGGCCGATCACCCCGTTCTGCTCACGCCTCGCGACAGAGGCGTGCTTCTCGAGCTCGTGTCTGCCTCCCAGGCGGCGGAGAATGAGCTCGACGAGGCGCACGATGAGGAGACCATCGCCGAGACCCTAAGACGGTACCGCGCGCAGCGAGAGCCGGCATTCGAGCACGTGGCGTCCGAAGCGGCGGGATCTGGTTCCTCCAATCCGCCATCCCCTTGAGGCTGCGCCACTTCGACGCCGCTTTTGTTACCCCCCGACGCCGATACGCTCGGGGCGACGGTGGGGTAGCCAGCCAGCCCCTGGCTTGACCGCCGACTCGCTCACCGACTACGGTGCGCCTCACGGACGGCGGAGGCCGTGCCCCCCGGGGCCACGGAAGGAGGCGAGAGCATGGAGTACGAGCACCTCATCTACTCGAAGGCGGGCGGTGTCGCGACCGTCACCCTCAACAGGCCGGAGGTCCTGAACGCCCTCAACAATCGGCTGCGCTATGAGATCTGCATGGCGCTGCAGGAGTCCGGTGACGACGAGGAGGTCCGCGTGGTGGTCCTCAGGGGCGAGGGCCGCGCCTTTTCTCCCGGCGACGACCTGCGCGGCACCGCGGCGCCGGTCCCTCTGAGCCAGCAGCGGGGGCCGGGGGCCGTCGTGGTAGCCCTGCGCAACCTGCTGAAGCCCGTGGTCGCGCAGGTGCACGGCTACGCCTATGGGGCGGGCCTCGAGATGGTCATGGGTTCCGACTTCGCCATCGCCGCCGAGGGGACCCGGTTCGCATCGCCGTTCGTGAAGCGGGGCATCGGCTGGGGCGGTAATATGCTGCCCCGGTTCATCGGAATGCGGCGCGCCACCGAGATGCTGCTTACGGGTGAGCCCATCGGCGCCCAGCAGGCTGCGGACTGGGGGTTGATCAACCGCGTGGTCGCGCCGGAGCGGCTGGAGGAAGAGGTGGCCGAGCTGGCCGGGCGTTTGGCCACGGGGGCAACGGTGGCCATCGGGGCCGTCAAGACTACACTCACAAGGGGTTGGAACCTGAGCGTCGAAGAAGGCTACAACCTGTCCGAGTTCCAGAACGCACGGGCCGGGCGCGCCGAAGACGCGGCCGAGGGTCGTGCCGCGTTCCGGGAGCGGCGGGAGCCGGGGTTCACGGGCCGGTAGAGGGGCCGGGCGTGGCGACGACGCGGCGGGTCATGCCGGGCCGGTCTTCCGAGCGCGGAGCGAGTACATCAGCGGAAGGCGGTCGCGACCTTCCGGGAGACGCCACCAGCCATCGTCGCCATGGACCAGGGAGGGAACCATCTGCGGATAGCAGACCCGATGCTCGTTCAGGAGCTCGATGACAAGCCCCGCGTCGATCAGTGCGCTCACGATCTCCCCAAGCCCGTGGTTCCACTCGTAGCTCGTGGCGTTGCGCAGCCTCGCATCCGGGTTGGCGTAGTCCGTGGAGCTGTCCCATCAGGTCGGCTGGGCGGCCTCGAAATAGGGGCGTTTGATCACGAGCTCACCGTCGGCGCGCTCGTCGTCCAGCGACCAGAGGACGGGATGGTACTCAAGGATGCAGAAGGTCCCCCCAGGACTTAGGGTATCTGACACGACCCGTGCCCACCCTCTGATGTCGGGAATCCAGCAGAGCGCGCCGACGCCCGTATAGACGATATCGAACTGCTCGCTGACCGTGGCGGGTGTGTCATACAGTTCGCATACTGTGAACCGTCCTGGGACCCTGGCATCCCGGCTCAGCTTCCGTGCCGCGGCTACGGCCGGCTCCGAGAAGTCGGTCCCCGTGACGGTCGCCCTCAGACGAGCCCACGGAGGGTGTCCAAGCCGAAGTGGCACTGCAGGTGCAGCAAGCTCTTGCCGCTGACATCGCCGAGCTCTTGAACCTCTATCGACGTCAGCGTCGACCCGCCAGCAGTGAACCCCGCCAAGTCGTACATCGAGCCAGCCATCGTGCGATGTGGGACTCGCTCATCCCAGTTTTCCCGGTTGGCTGCTCGGTACACATCGAGTGGCATGCCTGTTTGTCTTCCCCGGGTCTCCGCCCGCCCCGTGCCGCGTGGGCGCGCGCATGACAGGCCGTGGCTGCATGGGCCGCGACAAATCGTACCTCCATCCTCGTACCTCCATCTCGATGCGTTCCGCCAGTGAGTCGGCGTCCCCCCCTCCTCCGCTCGCCCTTGACCGCCGCATCCCGCCAGTGTAGGTTGCGCCCGCTACCGCGAATCCCCCACGGAGGCGGCCCGTGGCCACACACGAATTCGAGGCCACGCTGGAGAGACCCGGCGCCGCAGGAACCTGGACGTTCCTTCGGGTGCCCTTCGATGTGCGGGAGGCCTTTGGCTCGCGGGCCAGGATGGCGGTGAGGGGCAGCGTGAACGGAATCGCGATCAGAAGCTCGCTGATGCCGCAAGGCGACGGCGCTCACATCCTGGTAGTGAACAAGTCGGTCCGAGCGCAGGCCGGGGCGGAGGCCGGCGACACGGTCTTGGTGGCGCTAGACCGCGATGTCGCGCCGAGGGCCGTGGACGTGCCGCCGGACCTGGGCAACGCTCTGCTCGAGGGCGGCGTGACGACGGCCTTCGAGGCCATGTCCTACTCCCACCAGAAGGAGTATGTCGACTGGAGCGAGTCGGCCAAACGGACCGATACTCGCGTCCGGCGCATCGAGCGCGCGGGGACGATGATTACCGATGGACGCCGCCTGAAGAGCTAACATGCCCCGCGCGGCCGCCACGCCTGGGGCGCACCAACCGGCGTCGATGCGCCCGGGGGGACGGCAGTGTCCCCAGTCTGCGCCCAAGTGCCAACCTACCTCGGCTTCCCCCCCTCGCTCTTCTTGATGGCCGTGCCTCGGCGCACCCGTCGAAGCGGCATTGCGGGCGTCCCGGCGGGTGACGCATGGCTTCCGACGATGCGGCCCACCGTGTTTACGGATTCCGTCTCCTTCCGTTTCGGCACATCTTGACACGGCGAGCGGAGCGCCGCAGGATGGGGGCGACCCGAAAGAGGCCGCGCTGCACGGCCCCTGGAAGCGGAAGGGGACGGCAATGGAGGCGGAGATGTCGGATGGCATACTGAAAGGGGTCCGTGTCATCGAGTGGGGCGACTTCGTGTCAGGGCCGTGGACCGCGCGGGTCTTGGCCGACATGGGCGCGGACGTGATCAAGGTGGAGCCTCCAAAGTCGGGTGACTCCTCCCGGGGCGTCGGCCCCTTCCCCAGCGACATCCCCCACCCAGAGAAGAGCGGCATGTACCTCTACCTCAACATGAACAAGCGGGGCGTCACGCTGGACCTGGGTCTGGAGGAGGGCCGGGCGGTCTTCCGGGACCTGGTGGCGGGAGCGGACGTGCTGGTGGAGAACCACCGCCCCGCGGAAGTGGAGGCCCTGGGACTAACCTACGAGGGCCTGCGAGACCTTCGGCCGGGACTCATCGTGGTGTCGGTCAGCCCTTTCGGCCAGACCGGCCCCTACCGCGACTACGTGGGAAGCGAGCTTGTGCTGTTCCAGGCGGGCGGCATCGGGTACGAGACGCCCATCGGCGAGGTGACGGACAAGGAGAGCCAGCCGCCCCTTAAGGGTCCAGGCTACCAGAGCTACTTCATGGCCGGCTGGCTCGCGGCCACCTCCACATTCGTCGGCCTGTACCACCGAGAGGTCACCGGACTGGGGCAGCACATCGACATCTCGGAGCACGAGGCCATCGCGAGCACTCAGCGGCCCAACGTGACCCGCTACTCGTACGCGGGCGAGGTGCCGCACCGAGAGCCCGCGGGAGCCCCCCGCTTCAAGCCGTGCAAGGACGGCTACTTCGCGGGGTTCGGCGTCCTGGGCAACGACACGATGTGGCGCAAGGTGTGCAACCTCATGGGCGACCCAGAGTGGACAACCTGGGACATCTGCGCCGACCAAGCCTCCCGGCGCGACCATGCCGCCGAGCTTGAGCCCCGGATCATGGAGTGGATGATGGGGTACACCAAGGCGGAGCTCTTCGAGATGGGGCAGCGGGCCGGGATCTCGACCTTCCCCGTCAATACCGTGGCCGACGTCTACGTCGCGGAACAATTCCAGTCGCGGGGCTTCTTCGAGAAGATCGAGCACCCGGTGGCGGGCAGCTTCAGCTTCCCAGGCATCCCCTTCCAATTCTCGGACCACCAGCCGCGCATCCGTCGCCGGGCGCCTCTGCTGGGGGAGCACAACGCGGAGATCCTGGGCGCAGAGCTTGGGCGGGCGCCGAGCGAGCTGGAGCGGATGCGCCGGGACGGGGTGGTCTAGCGCTTGGGGGGAGTCGTGGACACGCATTGGCGCGGGAGCGTGGCGGCGCCGGCCGGAGCGCTCGCAGCGTGCGGGATGAGGGGAGTCCAGAGGGGCGGAGCCCCTTTGGCGGTCCTTCACCGCAACGGTGAAGGATGGGGGTGTCCCCCCAAGATACAATACCCACCCCCTTCCTGGCCAAGAAGGGGGCAGGGGGATGGTCGAAACAGGTTCTTCACCACCCTGCCAGTGCCGGGTGTAGAGGAGGAAACGGATGAGCACGCTCCCGTTTGAAGGGCTGAGGGTGGCCGATTTCGGATGGGTCATCACGGCCCCGCTGGCGACCATGTGGCTCGCAACCCTGGGCGCGGAGGTAATCAAGGTCGAGAGCAAGACCCACCCCGACGTCATTCGCGCCGGCCTCCACGGAGGGGTCCTGCCGGGACCGGATCCCACCTGGAACCGGTGCGGCGGCTTCAACTCCCTCAACTACTCCAAGTACAGCTGCTGCCTGGATCTGAACCAGCCGGAGGCCCGTGACCTGGCGCATGAGATCGTCAAGCGAAGCGACATCGTGATCGAGGCGTTCACAGCACCGGTGGCGGAGCGCTTCGGGCTCACCTTCCCCCAGCTCCAGGCCGTAAAGCCGGACGTCATCCTGGTGTCATGCTCGTCCCTCGGCAAGACCGGCCCCCTGAAGCACGTAACGGGCTTCGGGCCGGCCAACCAGGCCTTCGCCAGCCTCCCCTCCATGACGGGCTACGAAGGCGGCGCGCCGATGAGCATGGGCGGCACCTGGCCGGACTACGTCTGCGGCATCATCATGGCCTACCTGATCATGTCCGGCCTCTACCACCGCAAGCGCACGGGCGAGGGCCTCTTCATCGACTTCTCCATGGCCGAGGCGGTCATGGGCATGATCCCGGGCCAGCTCCTGGACTACCAGATGAACGGCCGAGTGGCGACGCCTCAGGGCAACCGCGACCACTTGGCCGCCCCCCACGACGTCTACCGGTGCGACGGCGACGACAAGTGGGTCGCCATCGCCGTCCATGACGACGCCCAGTGGGCCGCGTTCTGCGATGCCGCCGGGCACCCGGAGTGGCGGGCCGACGAGCGGTTCGGGGACCTCCACCGACGCCAGGTACACCACGCCGAGCTGGACGCGCTGGTGACGGCGTGGACCCGCACGCTCACACCCCGGCAGGTGACTGAACGGCTCCAGGCCGTGGGGGTCCCCGCGGGTCCCTCCCAGGACGGCGAGGAGATCGCCAACGACCCGCAGCTCCGCCACCGAGGCCAGATCATCGAGCTGGACCACCCCGAGGTCGGTCCGCGGATACACATGGGGATGCAGGGGCTGTTCGGCGCAATCCCGGAGCGACGCTACTTCCCGACCGCCGTGTACGACGAGCACAACGATCTTGTCTTCCGGGACCTCCTGGGGCTCCCTCGGGAGGAAATCGACCGGCTCGTGGCGGAGGGAGTCATCAACTAGCCCCCTTCGGGGGGTTCTTGAGGGGGGTAGCCCGCCCTCCTCTCGTGGCGCGCGGCGTCGCGCGCAGACGGCCACAAGCGGCGGTGGCGCCTGTTCTTCATGTCCCACCCGGCCGCCCGGACCAGTACTCCCGGGGGCGCCCCCCGCCCGTTCGTGGTGAGCTTGTCGAACCACGAGCACGAGCGCGCCCTTCGACGGGCTCAGGGCGAACGGTCTCTGTGCCGTTCGTGGTGAGCTTGTCGAACCACGTAACCCGTGGCACAGGCACCCCGCTCCCAGGGTGGGTGCAGGGCGTGCCCTGCCTCTACCGCTCCACAACCACGTATGGTACGCTACCAAACGCCGTCGCCCGAAGCAGACGGACCCCCGTGGAGCGCCCGGAGCCGCATCAGGAGAAGGAGGAACCCCGTGGCCGACGAAACCAAGATCATGCTTAGCGAGCGGGAGATGCCAACCCGCTGGTACAACATCGCACCGGACCTGCCGAACCCTCCCTCTCCCGTGGTGCACCCCGGCACCAAAGCGCCCATCGGGCCCGACGACCTGGCGCCGCTGTTCCCGATGGCCCTCATCGGCCAGGAGGTCAGTCAGGACCGGTACATCGACATCCCGGACGAGGTGCTGGACGTCTACAAGCTCTGGCGCCCCACTCCGTTGTTTCGCGCCCACCGGCTGGAGCGCGCGCTGGGAACCCCAGCCAAGATCTACTACAAGTACGAAGGCGGAAGCCCCGCCGGAAGTCACAAGCCCAACACCGCCGTGCCCCAGGCCTACTACAACAAGCAGGAGGGAGTGCGGCGAATCGCCACGGAAACGGGCGCGGGCCAGTGGGGCAGCGCCCTGGCGCTCGCCTGCCAATGGTTCGGCATTGAGCTCAAGGTCTACATGGTGAAGGTGAGCTACCACCAGAAGCCGTACCGACGCTCGCTGATGGAAACCTGGGGCGCCCAAGTGGTCGCAAGCCCCAGCCAGGACACCAACGCCGGTCGCGGCGTCCTGGCCGCCGACCCAGACAGCCCTGGCTCCCTGGGCATCGCCATCAGCGAGGCCGTGGAGGACGCCGCCACCCACGACGACACCAAGTACTCCCTGGGCAGCGTGCTAAACCACGTCCTCATGCACCAGACCATCATCGGGGAGGAGGCCCTGCTCCAGATGGAGAAGGCGGGGGACTACCCGGACATCGTCATCGGGTGCATCGGCGGTGGAAGCAACTACGCCGGCATCGCCTTTCCCTTCGTTCGGGAGAAGCTGGTGAACGGCAAGAAGACCACCTTCATCGCCGTCGAGCCGCAAGCGGCCCCCAGCGTCACCCAGGGCAAGTACGCCTACGATTTCGGCGACACCGCGGAGATGACGCCCCTGATGAAGATGTACACCCTGGGCCACACCTTCGTGCCCCCGGCGATACACGCGGGGGGGCTGCGCTACCACGGAATGTCGCAACTCATAAGCCAGCTGTGCAACGAGGGCGTGATGGAAGCGCGCGCCGTCCACCAGGTGCCCGTGTTCGAGGCGGCCGTGCAGTTCGCCCGCACGGAGGGGATCGTCCCCGCCCCGGAGTCCGCCCACGCCATCAGGACCGCAATTGACGAAGCCCTCAAGTGCAAGGAGAGCGGCGAGGCGAAGACGATCCTGTTCAACCTCTCCGGCCACGGGCACTTTGACATGGGCGCCTACGACTCGTACTTCGCCGGCAAGCTGGAGGACTACGCCTACCCGAAGGAGGCCGTCGAGGCCGCGCTCCAGAACCTCCCCACGGTGTAGCGAGGATCGCCGCACGCCTCGGCTCCTTGGGCAGCCCCAAGCGGGGACCGCCTGGGCGAGGGTGCGGCGATCGGCTGGGACGCGCGAGGGTCGCCCGCGCCCAACGAGACGGGTCCCCGGGGGCGGGGACCCGCTGGAGGCCGGCTACTGGTCGCGATAGGCGCGAAGGCGCTCGGGCGTCATGGCCAAGTCCCCGGAGCGGTAGTGCATGACAGCCAGCTGTATGGCTGCCCGGCGCGTTTCCGCCCCCTCTTCGTCGAAGCTGTCGCCGTTATCGAGGACCTTCACGTATCTCACCGCCTCACCCCCGGGGGAAGATGCTTCCGCCATACCCCGTGGGTGTCGATGTGCCGTGACGACGCGCGCTCCCGTCGTGACAACCGCGTGAGAAACTGTCCCTAGCGGATGCCCGCCAGCTCCTGAAGGGTCCGCCAGTTGTCCAAGCGCTCCTGGCTCGCCTCGTGCATCACCTCCGACGGCGTCCCCTCTCGGTCGAAATGCTTGGCGAACCGGCCTTCGCTGCGGGCGAAATCGATGAAGGTCAACGATTCGCCCGTCTTGGGGACGGTGTGCCAGTCCTGGTTCCGGCTGGGGTTCCCCACCAGGTCCAGCCGCTCGCGGATCGTGTCGCCCTTGCGTGGGTCGTAGATGAAGATCGGGAACGCCCGAGTGTCGCAGGCCAGTTTCGCCTGGCGGGCCGCCATGTCGTCGCCGATGCCGTGCTCCGGCTGGCAAGCGGCGTATGCGATGACCACGCTCGGGCCGGGGAAGTCGTTGGCGGCCATCACGGCCTTGTAGAAGTGGTTGGGGTTGGACGCGATGACCTGCGCTACGAACACATCCTGATGCATGAGGGCGATGAGCCCCAGCTCCTTGCGCTTCTCACGCTTGCCCGAGGCCGCTCTCCCGACCACGGACATCTTGGCCTCCTGCCCGACGAAGGAGGCCATGGAGGTCTGGCCTCCGGTGTTGGAGTAGACCTGGGTGTCCAGCACCAGGACGTTGATGTTCATGCCGGACATGAGCATACGGGAGAGCGACTGGAATCCGATGTCGAACATGGCCCCGTCGCCGCCAATGGTCCAGAGCTTCTTGTCCTCCATCCCCTGCTGGTCCCACCGGAGCCGGACGCCCATGGCGACGGCTGGGGCGTTCTCGAACAGGGGGTTGGTCCACGGCACCAGGAAGGGATTGTAGGGGTATGTGGAGCCGTAGACCGTGTTGCAACCGGTGGCGCACACCAACCCCACCCCATCGGCGCCATACACGAACCCCGTGGCCGCCAGGAGCATCCGCAGGGCGGTGGCCTCGCCGCAACCCATGCAGGAGCCAGCCCCGCCCACGTACAGGATGGACTGAGACTCCAGCATCATGTCGGAGAGCGCCTTCTGGTTGATGTACGCCTTGGGCGTGGCGGGTAGCGACGTGTAGAAGTCAAAGTCCAGTTGGGAGTCGGCGAGGATCTGAGGGTTCTTGGGAATCATCTCCAGTGCCGCGTGGGAGCCGCACACCTCAACGCACTCGGCGCACCCCTTGCACTTGGTCGGGTCCACGAAGAGGCCGAAGAATCCCCCCTCCTCACCCGTCCTCGCCACACGGTCGTAATACTTGGTTGTCTTCATGAAGCTGCCCCGCAGGCGCGCCCGGCGCTCCGGGTCCTCCTCCTGTGCAAGCTGCTCCTCAAGGACCGACTCCGGCACCACCTTGGCGACAATGGCGGTGTCTGGGCACTGGGTCACGCAGTCCATGCAGCCAACGCACATGTCCGGGATCAGCCTGGGGATATCCGGCGCCAGGTAGCTGAAGTCCCGCAGGGCGGCCGTCCCCGGAGGGATAAGGCTCCGCGCGATCTCCCGGTCGGCCGGAAGCTCCCTGTCGGCGATGCCGCGGTTGTACGCCGCGACGATTCGCTCCCGAAACGCCTGGGCGTCGACGAGGGGCGCCCGCTCGGCGCCCTGCTTCTTATCGGTGGTGGCCATGCTCGCTCCTCCTCCAGCCTTGCCCGCGAAGGCCACGCGCCCCCTGCGGGTTGGTATCGTACTATCCTAGCCGCGGTTTCCACTGAGGCCGGGGTCCGCCTCGATGATCTCCTTGGGCACCTCGATTACCTCGTTGAACCCGCGCTTCACGATGCGCAAGTTGTCCTGCACCACCTGCTCGCCGCGCCTAGGGCCGAAGAAATGCCGGAGGGCCTCCGTGACGCCGTCCCAAAGCTGCTCCTCGGTGATGCCCCGGCTCTGCTGGTACGGGGTGCTCTTCAGGAAGACCCCCAGCAGGACGATGCCCTGCATCCGCTGGACAAGGTCCGGCGTGGGCGCCTCCTCACGCGCGATCCTGGTGTTGTCCAGGCCCAGCACGCGGATTCCCTTTTCCTTGACGATCCCCTTGGCATACAGAGGAAGCTCGTCCCAGAGCCCCTCGGGGGTCTCTCGGTCCGTCTGGACGAAGAGGACGCCGCCTTCGCCCAGGCCGGCGAGGGGGTTGGAGAGGTGGAAGGCACTCGCGTTGGCCAAGGGCACGAAGTCCACCTGGTGGAGCTCCTGGTGGCTGCGCACCTTGCCAGTGCCGACGGTGAGATAGGTGTTGGTGGGAAGTCCCTTCTTCTCTGAGCCGTACTTGGGGAATGCCTGCACATCGAAGCCAAAGACATCCCCGACGATGACGGCGATGACCTTGAGAGTCGTGACCGCCCCGTAGCCCCCGACCGAGTGGCCGCGCATGGCGAAGGCGTTGGGCGGGTTGATGTCCGGGTCCACGTCTGCGTCCAGGGCCAGAGGGTGCTTGACACCGAGAACGAAGAACTCCCGCACGTCCTCCGGGGCTGCCACCATGTTCTTCGCGACGGCCAGGAGGTCACCCGCCCGGATGTCGCGGCTGCCAAGGCCCGCTGCGCCGGAGAGGATGCGTGGGATCCGGTCCACCTTCGGGTACCCGGACGCCCCCACCATGGCGTCGGCGAACGCGGCCTTGATCTCGGAAGTCAGGGGGTTGGACTGGCCCAGGGGGATGTCCAAGCGCTCGATCACGGAGAAGGCGGCGACGCCCGCCAGGGCCTCGACGATCCGCGCCCCGGGGAAGGGTCGGAACGAGGTAATGTTGAGCACGCCGAGCTTGATGCCCAGGTGCTCTCTCACGTAGTCCGCCGTGGCCATCGCGGTCTCGGTGAGCGTGCCCATGCCAACGATGGCGTACTCGGCGTCCTCGAGTCGGTACGGCTCTACGAGATCGTACCAGCGGCCGGTGAGCTGATGGTACTCGTCCATCGCAGCTTCGAGATGCTCGGGCACGCGGTCGTAGTAGTAGCGCTGGGCGATCTTGCCCTTCATGTAGCTGTCCTGGTTCTGCACCGGACCGCTCATCACGGGGTTGTAGGGGTCCATGAGGGACAAGAGCTTGTCGCTGGGGTGGCCCAGGTACTCCCGCATCATGTCTTCTTCTGGCTTGAGGACCCGCTCCACCGTGTGGGTCGACAGGAACCCGTCCTGGATATTCATGAACGGCGTATGGGAGTCCTCCGCGGCCCGCCGGGCGATCAGGCACAGGTCCGCGGCCTCCTGGGCATTCCTGGCGAACAGCATGCCCCAGCCGACGTCGGTGCAGCCCATGACGTCGTCGTGCCCGGCGTGGACGTTGAGGGCTTGGGAGGTAAGCGCTCGAGCGCCGATGTTGAACACGAGTCCGAGCCGCTTCCCGGCGATGGTGTACAGGACCTCCTTCATCAGGATCAGGCCCTGTCCGGACGTGAAGTTCGTGACGCGTCCGCCCGCCAGCGCGAAGCCCTCGCACACGGAGGCCGAGCTGTGCTCGGACTCGGTCTCAAGGAACGCTACCGGCTCGCCCCACAGGTTGCGCTGGCCGTTGGCGACGAGCCGCTGGTACTCGACCCCCATATTGGTGGAGGAAGTGATTGGGTAGGAGCCCGCGGCCTGTGTGACCGCTGATTCCACCCAGACCACCATGTTGGTCCCGTCATCCGTGGCAGGTATGCCAGGATAGGGAGGCTCCGTCACAGGCCCTGGGCGCGTCGCCCTTCCAGACCGCTTCTCTTCTACCTGCATGGCCGCTCCTCCTTCCGGGACCGCCCCCTACGGGTACGCCCCCGAACTCAATCTTGGCGGCATTCGCCGACGCTTGCCCGCGAGGCCCTCCATCAGCGCCGTCCGACCCGCAGCCGTCTCACGGTCGGATATTCCAGCGTCCGGGGCCGCTCACTTCATCCTGGGCCCACCGTGCGTGTCCAGGTAGGCCTCGACAGTGTCAGCAATGAAGGCCGAGCACCGCTCAGCCCCTCCAGTGGCATAGTATAACCGCAAGGGTCCAGCCCCCACCGCAGGCCATTCCGCGCCGGAGATGTGTGCGCAGTCAAGCCCGCCGTACCGCTCCCTCGCGACGCCTGCCAGACGCTCGCCCAAGGCTGACCGCCTCGCGGTCATGGCCGCCTCGGCGGAAAGCGGCGTGAAGGCATCCAGCCACGGGTTGAGAGGGCGTGGACTCTCCGTTCCCTCCACACGATAATCGGCGCCGCCGCCGCCGTCTATAGTGCTGGCAAGCACTGCGGCAACATAGGCGCCGCAGGCGTGGCCGGTGCCTCCGATTCCCCCTTCTAGGGCCGGGGCCACTTCCGCCACCGAGGGAGGCACCGGAACACCCTCGTCGCGGAGCACCTGGACGAAGCAACTCGCGCACCGGGTCCCGCTTGCGAGCACCCGGTCCACGCTCTCTCGAACACTCACTGGACGCGTCTCGGGGGTCCTGTCCATCGCCCGCCTCCCAGCGGATCGACCCTAAACTCTCTGGAACGCCCGTGAAAGGGCTGGCACTAACCACAAAGAAAGCACCGGCTCCAGCCCGCGTACCCGCGCTTCGGCGCGGGTTCGCGGCCATTGCCGGCTCAGCGGCCCACCGGCTGAGGCTTGTCCGTGTCCCTCACGGTCTCATCGGACGGCTCGCCCCACAGGTTTGCCTCTCGGCGTGTCTCCTTGAGCAGCCTCGCCACGGCTTCCCTCGGGTAGCGACGCTGGCCGCCCAGCGTGAGGACGCACGGCAGCCGCCCCTCCCGAGCCCAACGTGTCACGCTCTGTGGTGAGACGCCGAACAGCGCCGCCACCCGGCTCCGAGTCAGGTACTGCTGTTCTTCCAACTCCGCCCCCCAAGAGTCCCGACGGCCGCAGCGTCAATGGACCAAAGCGTACATCGGAAGCGCAGCGCGCAAAAGAATCATATGAATCATCTTGTCTGATGCACGTGCATCAATCGAGGTGGCGTGCGAGCGAATTCCGGGCCCACGGGGCAAGGATCGCTACAGGAGGCCCCGTCGGGAGGGCGCCGGGCTTGGCCAGGATCCGCTGCACGTGGTTGCGGACCGTCGTGGAGTTGACCACCAGCAGCTCGGCGATGGCCTCGGTCCCCAACCCCTGCGCCAGCAGCCCCACAATCTCCCGCTCCCTTAGGCTGAGCCTGCCGCCCTCCCCCTCCGAGTGGAGCGCGGAATCGGCGGCCGGGGCGCCGACCTGCGTGGGGCCGGAGAGCAAGTCGCGAAATCGGTCGAACAGCCGCATCGCCTCAACCTCATGGGTCGTGTCGTGGAATATGTGCACCAGCGTGCCCAGTTCGGGTCGCGCAGCGGGCAAGAGCACGTGGGTCACACGGAGCCAGCGAGGCTCGCCGTCGCCGGTGTGGGTGAAGAGGTGGCGAGAGGGAGCAACCTGCCCGTGGCGAGCAAGCAGGACGGCGGCACAGTCGGCGGAGCACGCGCCGGCGTCGTCCGAGGCCCCTCCAAGGATCTGGTGGCACGGCTTGCCCAGAGCTTCGTTGGCGGTTAGCCCAAGCAAGCGCTCCGCACCCCGGTTCCAGAAGACGATGCGCTGGCTCATGTCCACCGCGTACACGCCCTCATCGACTTCCGCCAGGAGCTCCAGGAACTCCGAGGTCACGGCATCACCCCGCGCTTAGCGCTCACACCATACTATATAGCATAAATCGTCCAGAGCGTTCAATCCGCACGTCAACAAAGGAGTGCGAGCCGGGGTTTCCAGGAGGACGGGGCCGAGCGCCGCGGCCTCATGCCGGGGGCTGGTCAAGGGGAACGGCGAGCGAACGCAGGCAGATCCGAATCGGACCGGCGAACGCCGCACCGGCGGTTGCGATTGCGGCTGGCGCCGCGGAGGCCGCCGGATCGCACGACCTCCGCGCCAGGGAGGGGGCCAGGGGCTGGGCTCGGGAGGCCCAGGGTTAGCACACGGGGTGGCCGAACAGCCGGGCGAGTCGCCCGTTGTGCTGCTCCATGGCCCGGTGGACCACGTCCCGCACGTAGTCATCGCCCCGAGTCGCGTAGGTCCAGTAGAGATCTCGGTAGAAGGGCTGACGAAAGATGTCGGTTACCTTCCGCTCGTTCCGGCCCATGGAGATGAACTCCTGCGCGCGGCAGAGGACCATTTCGTCCACGGGGTCTACCGTCCCTGCGAGCGTCACCACGGCGTCAACGGGGCCTGAGACGTTCAGCGCCTTCTGAACCACGGCTCACCTCCCTCGTTCGGTCGCCCTGGCCGATGCCCCCCAACCTTTCGGTCCGGGCCAACGCGGTCGCGGACCGATTCTCAGTTGGTGAGCATTTTCACAAACATTATCTCGCTGAACCAGGGCTTGGGACAATGGCGCGGATTCATCATCTCGATGATGCAGGCGCATCATCGGGGCCGGTGGGGGGCCGAGTGGGGGTGCTAGAAGAGTCTCAGCGGGGGCACGGGATTCGCTACCCGGCCTGACGAAGCGCCTTCAGCACGCTGGAAAGACCCATGCGTTGGCCGTACATTAGCAGGCCCGCCCGGAAGACCCGGGCGGAGGCCCACAGCAGCACCAGGCCACCGAGGACGGTCACGGCCAGACTGGCCAAGGCCTCCGCGAGAGAGACATCGGTGACGGCCATGCGCAGGATCATCGTCACCGGGGCCGTCATGGGAAAGAAAGAGAGCCCCCGCGCCAGCCCGCTGTCTGGGTTCGCTGTGATGAGGAGAAAGATCACCATCGGCGCCACGGCCGGCAGGTACACCAACGCGGCGATCTGGGTGCTCTCCCGGTACGAGCTGGTCGCGGCGCCGATGCCGGCCATCAGCACCGACAACACCAGATATCCCGCCAGGAAGTATGCGGCCACCCAGGGAAGCAGGACGGGATCGATCATAAACTCGCCCAATTCCGGAAAGCCCGTGAGGACTCGGGGACCGGCAAAGACCACGGACACTGTCCACACGACGACCTGCAACAGCCCCAGGCTCCCCATCGCCAGCACCTTGCCAGCCATGACGCCCATCGGTGAGACCGAGGTAAGGAGCACCTCGATCATCCGGTCCTCCTTCTCGTCCGCTACGCCCTCCAGGAGGTACCCGCTGCCGGTCAGGACGCTCGCCATCAGCAGGATCGCGAAGATGTACGGGACCAGGGGAAATCCCTCGTCTCGATCCTCCTGCGTGGCCCCGTCCTCTTCCACGAGAATCGACTGGAAGCTCGCGGGCGCCAGGAACCGAGCCTCGATCTCGGGGCTGAGCGCGCCCTCGACCATCGCCTCCCGCAGCAGTGATCGGATCCGGGCTCTGCTGCTCTCGCCCGACAGCGCCGCGCTGATGCCGGTCCCGGTGTGGAGCCATTCCACGCGCCCTGTCGCCAGATAGTCACTCGAGATGACGAACAGGGCGGAAAGCTCACCCTGCAACAGCGAGGTCAAGCCCGTCGTTCGGTCAGGCACCGCCACGATCCGCGCCTCGATGACCTCATCGCGCTCCAGGACCTCCATCTGGTCCACAAGCCCTACGTGGCCCGGCTCGCCCGCGCCGGCCTCCTCGTCGCCCGCAAGGAGGCCGCGGACCAAGGGCACGACAACGAGCAGCACCATCAGCACGACCGGTACCGCCAGGGTCATCACCCGGTACCACGCGCGCCGAAAGCCGCGTCGCACTTCCTCGGCGAACACCGTCTGAATCTCCGCAGTCAGCCCGGACACGCGGCGCCTCCGTCATTGGATGTCTGTCCCGTCCGACTACGGCCCACGCGCATCACCCCGCCTGCCGGACCGCTGCGACCGCTCTCCGAACGCCCATGCGCTGGCCATACATGAGCAGGCCCGCGCGGAAGATGCGCGCGGCGACCCACAGGAGGGCAACCGCGGCGAGGACCGTCACCGCCAGGCTCGCCAGGATCTCCAGTACCGGAGGGTCCCCAACCGAGAGGCGGATCATCATGGTGGTCGGCGCGGTGAAGGGCACGAAGGAGAGCGCCCGAGCCAGCGTCCCATTCGGCTCGGAGAGGAGCACCAAGGCTGCGTAGATTGGGACGAGCAGCGGAATCAGGATCAACCCGGAGAGCTATGCCGCCTCCCGCACCCCCGTCGCCGCCGCGCCCAGCCCAGCCATGATCGCCCCGCTAACGAAGTACCCCGCCAGGAAGAAGACCACCAGCCACAGCATGACGAGCGGGTCCACCCGAAACTCGCCGACATCGGGAATCGCGGCAAAGATCCTGGGCAGGATGATGAGGATGGATGCCACCCACACCGCGATCTGGAACAGGCCCGCCGCGCCGACCGCCAGCACCTTTCCGGCCATGATCGTCACGGGCCTGGCCGAGGTCAGCAGCACCTCGATCATGCGGTTTTCCTTGTCCTCGGCCACCGTCTGGACCAGGCTGCTCGCCCCCATCATGATGGCAAAGAGAAGCAGCAGTGCCGAGCCGAACGAGACGACGGCCCTGGAGAACTCGGAGGCCTGGTCGACCTCCCGCATGGGACCCTCGACGCCGACTCGCACCTGCTGAAAGACGGCCGGCGCCAGCGCGCGCGCCAGCAGCTCCGGCGGGAGCTCTTCCCTAGCGAGCGTTGCGCGCAGAATCGCCTGCACGAGCCCGCTGCTCTCGCCGCTCGGGCCCGGGTCGATGTTCGCGATGAGCCCGCGGCCACGATGCAGCCCCTCCACACGGCCCGACTCCACGTAGTCGTCGGCAATGATAAACAGCTCGCTAATCTTCCGCTCGGTCAGGGCGGCGGTCGCGCTGTCGGCGTCCCCGTACGTGCGCACCCCCGGCACGTTCACCACGGGTCCCAGCTCGTCCGAGAGGCTCACAATGCCGATGGGCTTGGGCGGGCCCTCCTCTTGCTGCCCGACGAACGCACGGACCAGTGGGACCACCGCCAGGAGCACAACGAGGGCGGCGGGAATCAATAGGGTGATCACCACATAGGCGGTACGGTGGGTGGAGCGCCGGAACTCTTCGGCGAAGATGAGCTGTACTTCACTCACCAGAGCGCGCACGGCTCACCTCCTCGATGAAGATGTCGTTCAGGGAGGGGAGGACCACCTCGTATCGCTCCATGGCGATGCCGGCGGTCAGGAACGCGCGAAGGAGGTCCTCCGGCTTAGCCTCCGGCTCCATGAAGTACTCGAACGCGCCGTTCCGGCCCTCGGCCCGGAGCGCCCCAGGCAGGCTGTCTGGCTGTCGGTCGGCGATGATGCGGACGGTCCGAGCGCCCCGGGCTCGCTTCATCTCGCCGATGGGGCCGCAGAGGAGAATCCGGCCATCGCTGATCAGCAACACCCGCTCGCACATCTCCTCGACGTCCGCCATCCGGTGGGTGCTCAGCACAATGGTCGCGCCCCGCGCCTGCTGTTCGCGGATGATCTCCTTCATTAGCTGTACGTTCAGGGGGTCCAGGCCGGAGAAGGGCTCGTCTAGGATGAGCATCTCCGGCTCATGGAGGAGGGCGCCCGTGAACTGCACGATCTGCGCCATCCCACGGGAGAGCGCCTGGACCTTCTTTGTGCCGTGCTCGGAGAGCCCCACCCGCTCCAGCCAGCCCCGAGCCCGAGCCACGGCCGTCGACGAATCGAGCCGCTTGAGGCGGCCCAGGTAGGCCAGGATGTCGATGACGCTGGAGCGACGATAGAGGCCGCGCTCTTCGGGGAGGTACCCCACGCGGGCGAGCGCGTCCCGCGAGGGCGCGTCCCCCAACAGCCGGACCGTGCCCTCGTCCGGGCGCACGATGTCCAGGGCCATGCGAATGGTGGTTGTCTTGCCGGAGCCGTTGGGGCCGACGAGGCCGAAGATCTCCCCCGGCTCCACGGCGAACGTGACGTGGTCCACGACGGTGCGCCCATCGTAGGCCTTGGTAACGTCCGTCATCTCGAGGGCGGAAGGCAAACCAGCGCTCCTTCGGTCAGAAGCTGGAGGCCGAGCGCCCGCGCGCTCCTCGTACTCTCCACTGTAGCAACCCCAGCCGCCCCGCGTCCAGCGTGGTTGACTTCGGGGAGCGCATTCCATACGCTCGCGCCGTCCAGATGGGGCCGAAGAGGACGGGCGCTCCGTGAGGCTGGCGCGGGCCCGCTTTGCAGCGATGGCGACCACAGCGACTCCCTCGCCCGACTCGCTATGGATGGCTGGCGCGCCGGTCGCGGGGCTGTCCGATCCGGACTCCCCCGTCGCCCTCCGGTGGATGAACGAGTCGTTCCCAATGTTCCCCTCGCCCAAGCGCTGACGAATGGCGGGACCGGGTACAGGCCGGCGCCCAACGTTGACAGCGCGCGCGGGCCTCGGTACTCTCGCACCCATTCCCGCGCGGCGGTAGACGGGGTCTGAGGAGCGCGATGCTGAGCGTGGAGCGGCTGTCCCAGCGTTTGGTCGGCAAGTGCCTCTTCTACGGCTGGGTGATCGTCGGCATCACCTTCGTCACCAGCATGCTGACGGCCGGGATCACCGGCTATGGGCTGGCGTTCTTCATCGTCCCCATGAGCGCGGCGCTGGGTGTCTCGCGCGGGGCCTTTTCCAGCATCACCCTCTTCCGCCTCATCGTCTTCCCCGTCGTGCCCTTCATTGGCAGGCTTGTGGACAAGAGGCAGGGCCCGCGGGTGCTGATCGCCCTCGGTGGCGCCCTTGGGGGCGTGACGCTGATGGGGACCGCCGGGGTCCAATCGCTCTGGCAGTTCCTGATACTCTTCGGCGTCGTCTTCGGCCTGGCGAACACGGTGATGGGCGGCATGGTCGTCGAGCCCGCGCTCATCACCAAGTGGTTCGTGCGGAAGCGCGGGCGGGCCATGGCCATCGGCACCATGGGCATCTCCACCGGGGGGTTCGTGATCGCGCCCCTGGTTGGCTGGCTGATTGGCGCGTTCGGCTGGCAGACGGCATGGCTCGTGCTGGGGGCCGGGCTCGGCGTCATCATCGTTCCCCTGGCCGTCCTGTTCGTGGTCCGCAGCCCGGAGGACTTGGGGCTGCTCCCAGACGGAGACCCGCCGTTGGCGCAACGGGGCGATGGGTCCCAGCCGTTGCCACCGCCGGAGCGATCGTGGACGCTGGGTGAGGCGATGGGGACGCGGGCCTTCTGGCTGCTGATGGGCGTTCAGGCGCTCGGCTTCGGGGGGCTGATGCCCGTCATCATCCATCAGGTGGCGTACCTACAAGACAAGGGCCTGGAACCCGCGATGGCTGCCTGGATCGCAACGCTCGTTGCGTTCTTCGCCATGGCGGGCAAGCTCCCGTGGGGGTACCTGGCCGAGCGGGTGCACGTGCGGTGGGTGTCGGCGGCGTGCGCGGTGTCGGCGGGGTCTTTCGTCTTCCTCCTGGTGGGTGGCCGAGAGCTGCCGGCGTTCTACGCCTACGCCGTCCTCTTGGGCGTGACCATGGGAGGCTTCCCCACGCTGGTGAACCTGGCGATGGCGGTGTACTTCGGGCGGGAGCACATGGGCGCCATCCGGGGCTTTGTGACCCCGGCCACCCAGGTTGTCGGCGCGGCGAGCCCAGTCTTCGCGGGCTTGATGTGGGACCGGGTGGGGAGCTACGATCTGCCGTTCACCGTCTTCGCCCTCGCTTGGATAGCCGCCGGGCTGCTGATGCTGCTGGCGCGCCCGCCGCGGATCCCGGTGACGCTGGGGGGCGGTGGGGCCGAGCGCACCGCTGCCTTGGAATGAGGAGGAAGAAGCCATGAGCCACACACCGTTCGCCAACTGGGACCAACCCGCATACAACCCAGCCCTCCACGACCCTCGGACCGGGGTGCTCATAAAGGAGTATCAGGCCAGCAACGACGGCTCGACTCAGGAGTACTCGGTCTACGTCCCCGCCGCCTACACCCCGGACCGCCGTTGGCCGCTGATCGTGGCGATGCACGGGCTGGGCGGGCAGCACAGAGACGTCATCAACAACCCCACCCTCCAGACCCTGGCGGAGCAGCGGGGCTTCATCATGCTCTCGCCCTCGGGTCGAGGGCGACGCAACTTCTTCCGCGGCCCAGGCGAGGGGGCGGTGCTCCGGGCCATCGACGAGGTGCGCGAGGCCTACAACATCGACTCCGACCGCGTGTCCCTCACCGGCGTCTCAATGGGCGGCAGCAGCAGCATGCACCTGGCCCTCCACTACCCGGACCGCTGGGCCGCCAGCCACCCGGTCTGCGGCCTCTACACCTTTGGGCAGATGGGCGTCCTGGCCGACACCGCCCCAGACCCCTACGAGCTAAGCAACAACGGCGACATCTCGTTCATCGCCGAGAACGCCTTTGGGTTCCCCCTGCGTTTCAACCACGGCGACGCCGATGCCACGGTGCCCGTGGAGCACGGCCGTCGCATGGACGAGCGGTTCCGCGAGCTCGGCTACCCGACGACCTACATCGAGATCCCCGGCTTCCCTCACGGCGACTCGGACCCCGTGGGCCGCCACGATTGGCTGGAAGGCCACCGGCTCCGCCGACACCCCGCCCGCATCGTGTACAAGACGTACTCCCTCTACTATGACCGCGCCTACTGGGTGCGAGTGGAGGACTTCATCCGCTTCAATCAGGCCGGAGCGGTCGAGGCGGAGGCGTTCCTGGACAACCGGTTGCAGGTCCGCACCGATAACGTGGCCCAGATCAGCATCCACTTCGACGACCACCTCCTGAATGTTGAAGCGCCGGTGTCGGTGGAGCTCGACGGCCAGGCCGTATTCAACGACCTGCCGCCCGCCACCCGCGAAGTCACCTTCTCGCGACCCGACGACGGACCCTGGCGCGTCGGCCCGACCGCGCCCGCGCAGGGGCTCCGCAAGGCCTGGGGGCTGGCCGGTCCGATGAACGACATCTTCCGCGAGCCTTTCATGGTGGTCTACGGCGCCAGCGGCGGGGCAGACGCCGCGGAGGTCAACCGGCGCGAGGGCGTCAAGCTCCTCTCATGGTTCCAGGGTCGATACAACGCCGAGTACCCCCTCAAGGCCGACACGGAGGTGACGGAGGAGGACATAGCGAGCCACCACCTGGTTCTCTACGGCACCCCAGCCAACAACAGCCTCCTGGCCCGGATGATGGACCGGCTCCCCGTGCGCATCGAGGAGCGGCGACTGACGCTGGGGAACCAGACGTTCGAGGGGGATGACCTGGGCGTCCTCTTCATCTACCCCAACCCGCTGAACCCCGCCAAATACGTGGAGATCGGCGCCGGGTGGCGCGACGACATCGTCGCCAACATTGACCAGGTGCCGGGTCGGGGCGTCAACGATTACGTGGTCTTCAACGGCGCGAGCAAGACCCCGGGCGGCGGATTCGTGCAGGTGGGCCTGCCCTTGGCCAAGGGTTTCTTCGACACGCGCTGGCAACCGGAGACCCCCGACGCGAGGCAGGCCCGGTGGGAGGCGGACGTAGCGCTGTCGGCCCGCCTATCGGCGCACCCCAACCAGCGACCCGAGCTTGGGCCGGGAGACGCGGCGCCGGATTGGACATGCACAACCTTCGATGGCACAGAGGTCCGGTCCGCGGACATTCACGGCCAGCGGGCGCTGGCGGTGGTCTTCACGGGCGCGCCTCTGGGCCCGGACATGACGGCGGCGCTCACGGAGGCGCACGTCCGCCACAAGGGCGCGTTGGAGATCGTGCTGGTGGTGAGCGTGCCGAACAACTGGGACAAGGGGGCGGTGGTGAGCTTTTTGGCCGCGCGCGGGATCGCCTTCCCCGTCACCAACGACGAGCCGAAGGAGCTGGCGCGGATCTTCGGCAGGCGCGGAGCGCCCGAGGCGGTCCTGGTCCGACGCGACGGCACGGTCGAGTGCGTGGCCCGCGCCGACGACCCGCTATGGAGCGACCCCCGCGCCCTGGCGCAGGCGCTCGACGCGCTGGTGGGATAGCGGCATGGGCATCGAAGCGCTGACACGCGACGACGCCGGCAACGACGTCACCCCTCGGTCATCGGACGATTGGCGGGGCTGGGTGTCCGCGACCGCCACGCGCAACTACATGATGAAGAACACCCTGGCCGATTGGCTGGACCTGTACGGGGAGAAGGCCGGGTTCACCCGCGACACCGCCATGCCCGGCCACGACCGCCGCACCGACTTCACGCTGTTCATCTTTCGGCAGGGCAACGCCTTCGAGACCGCCGTCGTCCGGCACGTGGAGACCCTGGTCCCCATGGTGTCCATCGCCCGCGGCCCCTCCGCCGCCCGCAACCTCCGACGGGCGGAGGAAACCTTCGAGGCCATGCGGGCGGGCGAGCAGCTCATCTACCAGGGGGTCCTGTGGGACGCCGAGAACCGCACCTACGGCGCTCCCGACTTCCTGATCCGCTCCGATGTGCTGCTGAGCCTGTTCCCATCGACCATCACCGACGAGGAGGCGCGGCGCCCCGCCCCTGACATCGGCGCGGACTCCTGGCACTACATCGTCGTCGACGTCAAGTTCACCACGCTGGACCTGAGGTCGGGCGGCGCAATGGGGGACGGCGGCTCCAGCCCAGCCTACAAAGCCCAGGCATTTGTGTACAACCGAGCGCTCGGGCGGCTGCAGGGGTTCGCGCCCTCGGAATCGTACCTGTTGGGGCGAAACTGGCGGCAGCAGCAGGGGAAGGAAACGCTCCGGGGCACGGGATCCATGGAGCGGCTGGGCGCGGTGCGATTGGAATCGACCCTGGGCGGGCGGCCGCTCGCGGACCGCGTGGTCGAAGCGGCGGGCTGGGTGCGGCGTGTCCGATCGGAGGGCGGTGACTGGCGAGTCCTGCCGCGGCCTTCGGCGCCGGAGCTCTGGCCCAGCAACGGGGGCAGCAGCGGCTTCCCGTGGGGCACGACCCACGCCCGCATCACTGCCGAGCTGTCCGACCTGACGATGCTCTGGCAGGTCGGCGACGACAAGCGAAACCGCGCCCACGCCCAGGGCATATACAGCTGGCGCGATCCCCGGTGCACCGCGGAGGCCCTGGAGGTCACCGGCGACCACAACCGCGCCACCCTCCAGGCCATCCTGGACGTCAACCAATCCGAGGACGGCCCCGCCGTCACGCCGCCCCGCGTGTCCGCCGCCGAGGACCAGTGGCGCGCACCCCCTCCGTTGGAGTTCTACGTCGACTTCGAGACGGTGAGCGATCTGGCCGACGACTTCTCGACGATCCCTGCCAAAGGAGGCCGGCCTCTCATCTTCATGATCGGCTGCGGGCACATGGAGGGGGGTGAGTGGACGTTCCGCTGCTTCATCGCGGAGGACCTCAGCGAGGCCGCCGAGGAACGGGTCATCGACGGCTGGCTGGAGCACATGGAGGATGTGAAGCGACGCATGGGGGTGACGGACGACGTCCGGGTGCTCCACTGGTCCCAGGCTGAGGTTTCCGAGATGGAGACCAGCTACCGATCGGCGGCGGCGCGCCACCCGACCAGGACGTGGCCCCCGGTCCAGTGGTTCGACTTTCTGGGCCAGGTAGTCCGGGCCGAGCCGGTTGTCGTGCGCGGCGCGTTCGGCTTTGGGTTGAAGGCCGTCGCCAAGGCCCTGCACGGGCAGGGGCTCATCGAGACGCGCTGGGACGACGGCCCCATGGACGGGCTCGGCGCGATGGTGGGGGCGTGGTGGTGTGCCGAGGAGGCGCAGACGGCGGGGATCGCGCTGGCGGACGTCCCGCTGATGGGTGAGATCGCGCGGTACAATGAAGTGGACTGTCGGGTTGTGATGGAGATTGTGCGATACCTGAGGGAGCACCATTGATAGGGTGCGGGAAGAGTGGAGCCCGGGGGGTGGAGCCCCTTTCGCAGTCCTTCCACCGAAGGCTGGGGCGTCTCCCAGATATAATCTCCACCCATTTCTTGGCCAGAAACGGGGTGGTCGAAACGTGTCTGTCATCGGTCTGCCACACCCCGTCGCCCGCTTTTCGTCCCTTCACCGGCTTGGTGGTGAAGAATTGACTGCCAGAAAATGGGTTGCATCTCGGCGCAACCCAAGCTAGGATAGCGGCATGTGAGCATGGAGGAGGTATCGATGGAAGCCTACTGTCTGAAGTGCAGGACGAAGCGAGAGATCCAGGGAGCCACCCAGGTGACGCTCAAGAACGGCAGGCCGGCCACTCAGGGAACCTGTCCGGTCTGCAGCACCAAGGTATTCCGCATCGGCAAGGGCTAGCCCGAACCCGGGGCCGGCGCGCCGTCGGCCCCGGGAATGCCGCTCATGAACAGACGAGACGCGGTCCTAGAGAGGGCGATCCGGGGCTACCAGGGCCAGACGGTGCCCTACGAGGTTCCCATCTCCGTCTACCCCGCGGACGCCGGCGTCATCATCGTACAGGCGCCGGGAGCCGGGGAGCTCAAGGACGGGCGGAAGGACCGCTACGACACGCTGGCGCGCCATCTCCAGGGGCGTAGCGTGGCGAGCTTCGTTACGCACAATCCCCCCCGTGCCGACGCCCAGTTCAAGTACCCGGAAGAGCCGTACTCGTACCGCGACGCTAGCTGGAACACCATCGCGGTCGAGAGCATGGCGCACGTCCTGGACTACGTGCTGGAGCACTCGGAGGAGATTTGCGGGGCGGCTTCGCCGGTCATCTACCTCTCGGGGTTCTCCGCCGGCGGCTCCACGTGCGGCGCGGTGGCCCACCGCTACTCCGAGGTGCGGCGGGTGCTGCTGGCCTCGACGTACGACAGCGTGGGCGACCCATTCTACGATGGGATCGGCCGGTTCACCGGGGACCTGCATGTAGCGTACGGCGCGTTGGACCTGGTGGCGAAGATGCTGGCGCACATGATGCAGTACCTGGCCGCGTCCGTGAGCAGCCTGCAAGTCCGCGAGGCGCCGGATTGCGACCACGGGTTTCGCGGGGCCGACAACGGCCGGGCGCTCGCCAACGCCTACGAGTGGGCGTTCGTGGGCGACGACGCCTTCCCGTCACCCGAGGGCGGATTGCTGCTCTACGAGGACTGACGCCCCTCCCACGTGCCCCCTACCATGCGCCGTGCCGAGGATTGACACCCCCACGGGGCCGCGCGTATCGTGACGGTCGAGGCCGCTCGGTCTCCCGCACGGTCCCTGGAGGCGCCCGATGCCAACGTACCTGGTGACCCCACCCCCGTTCCAGCGGCGCATGGCGTTCATGGATGCTCTGGAGGCCGCGGGCATCGACTACCATCGCGACCGCCAGGAGTACATCGTCTACCTGAAGGACCGGCAGCTGGAGGCGTTCAACCTGATCCACCGTGAGTTCGAGCTCGCGGTTTCCGAAGACGACCCGATGATGACCATGGGCATGTAGCAGGGGCCCTCGGGCCAGCGGGAGGCGGGCGGTGACGACGGCCAGGATCCAGGTGACCGGCCACGAGAGCGAGGGCGACGGAGAGGTGGGAGAGCGCATCGCGCTTCACACCGACCAGGGGGACATCGGCTGCCTGCTGCTGCCCGCGCCGGGCGCCACGGCCGCCGTAATCTGGTCCGGATCGTGGGCGACGTACGGGGGCCAGGAACGGGTCAGCCCCATAACTCGCAGCGTATCCGCGGACCTGCAGGCTGATGGCATATCGTCGCTGATCGTGCGCTACCGCAAGTCCCGGGAGCTGCCAGCCGCGGCACGAGATACGGAGGCGGGCGTCCTCTTCCTCCAGGAGCAGGGCTACCAGCGGATAGCAGTGGTGGGCCACTCTTTCGCGGCGGCCGTCGCGATCACGGCTGGGGAGGCGTGCTCGGGGGTGAACGCGGTCGTCGCCCTGGCCAGCCAGACATACGGCGCGCGCCCCGCAGCGTACCTCTCCCCCAAGCCCCTTCTCCTGGTCCACGGCACGGAAGACACGCGGTTGAACGTCTACTGCTCGGAGCAGATCTACTCGTGGGCCAAGCAGCCGAAGGAGCTGGTCATCCTGGAAGGCGCGTCCCACGGCCTATCGGAGTGCAGCGACACCCTCTTCCCGCTCCTGCGCCGCTGGCTGACTGAGAAGTTGGCGGAATGACGGAGACCGCCCCGGCCCGCCTCACCCGTCGCATCTACCCCCTCGACCCGCGGGAGCTCACCGAGGAGGAGCTGGCCGTCGTCTTCGCCATGACCTCCAGGCGGCCAGAGCCGTTCGACGAGACCCAGCGGCTGGTGACTACCGAGAAGGCCGCTAACTTCCACGAACGATGGGTTCTCGGCTACGGCCACGCGTCAGTCGCCGAGCACGCCGTCCTCCATCTGGCCGTCGAGAACATCTCTCGCCTGGCGTGTGACGCTCTGGAGGACAACCGGCTGGCGTCGTTCACCGAGAAGTCGTCGCGCTACCAGGTGCTCGACCAGGGCGCATACCACGTTCCGGGGGAGCTGGACCGCTACCCCGAGGCAGGTCAGGCATACCGGGAGGCCTCCGACCGGCTGTTCGCCATCTACGAGCGGCTGGTGAAGGTAATGCAAGCGTACCTCGCGGCGGTTGAGCCCCGCCTGAGCGACGAGCGCGGCGCGTCACACCGCATCCGGCTGCGTAGGATCGCCACCGACACCTGCCGCTTCGTACTCCCCGCGTCGACGCTCACGAACGTCGGCGTGACCATGAACGCCCGGTCGGTGGAGCACGCCGTCCGCAAGCTGCTGTCGTCGGAGCTCCAGGAGGAGCGGGAGATCGGCAAGGGGTTGAAAGAGCAGGCGCGCGTCGTCACGCCCACCCTCATCCGCTATGCGGAGCGCAACGACTACCTGGAGCTAAGCCGCGACCGGCTCCGCGACGCGGCCCCGGAGCCCACGGCGGACCCGGTGGCCGCGGGCCCTTCGACGGGCGTCTCGGCGCGTCTGGTGGACTGGGATCCACTCGCCCAAGCGAGGCTGGTGGCCGCGCTGCTGTACCGGAACGCCGGCCTCCCCTACGAGGAGGTGTGGCGGCGCGCCCAGGGGCTTTCCGAGGCCGAGCAGGAGGCCGTGCTCGCGGCCGCGCTGGACGGCCTCGGCGACCACGACGCGCCGGTGCGGGAGCTGGAGCAGGTGGCCTACACCTTCGAGCTTCTCATGGACTACGGCGCGTACCGGGAGTTCAAACGCCACCGGATGCAATCGTACCTCCCGCAGCCCCTTACCGTGGCGGAGGGGTACGTCACGCCGCCGCTGATCGCGCAGGCGGGGCTGGCGTCAGAGTTCGCCGAGGCGATGGATGTCTCAGCTTCGGCCCACCGTCGCCTGGCCGCGACGGCCCCACCCCGGCTGGCGGAGTACGCCGTCACCCACGCCCACCTGCGCCGGGTGATGACCAGGGTGAACCTGCGCGAGTGCTATACCCTCTTCCAACTCCGCATCCAGCCCGAGGCCCACTTTACGATCAGGGATGCGATGGGCCAAGCCCTCGACTGCCTACGGGAGGTCCACCCGCTGCTGGTCCAATACGTCCGGCTCCGGGGCCAATAGGCGGCGCCGATGGATCTCCCCCCGCTCCAGACGGGCCGTCTGGTCCGCCGGGTCAACCGGTTCGTGGCCCTGGTGTCGCTCGGCGGGGTTGAGACCGAGGTCCATATAGCGAACACCGGGCGGCTGCGCGAGCTTCTGGTCCCGGGCGCCGAATGCTACCTGACCCCCCAGAGCGCGCCACACCGTAGGACCGGCTACGATCTCACGCTCGTTGCGGTTCCCGTGAGTTCGGACCAGGCCCTCCAGAAGCCACGAGCACCGTACGCTTCCCCCGAGCGTAAAACACTTGTGGTAGCGGACACGCGACTACCGAACGCGGTCGTGTGGGAGGCGTGGGAGCGGGGCTGGCTGCCGGGCTTCGAGGGGTACGACGCGGGCCGTCGCGAAGTGACTTTCGAGGACAGTCGCATGGACCTGCTGCTGGAAGGGACACCGGGGCGGTGCCTGATCGAGGTGAAGTCGGTGACGCTGGTCCTTCGCGGCGAAGGACTGGTGGAGGGTAACGTAGGCCTCTTCCCGGATTCCCCGACAGAGCGGGGGCGTCGCCACGTGGCGACGCTGGCGCGGGCGGTGGGGCAGGGGTACCGAGCGGCCGTGCTCTTCGTCGTCCAGCGCGATGACGCAGTGGCTTGCGCGCCCAACGACGCCACCGACCCCGCGTTCGGCGCGGCGCTCCGCGCGGCGGTATCGGCGGGGGTTGAGGCACACGCGTTCACGTGCAGGGTGACGCCTCGGGAGGTCCGGCTGCTCGACCCGATTCCGGTGCGGCTCTAAGCATTCCACGAGCGGGGAGGCCGACGCATGGTCCCGAATCCCCTCCAGGGAAATGGCTCCGAAGGCAAGGCCGCCCGCCTGCTGGATGTGCACCAAAGGCTGCTGGCGGCCTACGGTCCCCAGGGATGGTGGCCGGGCGGGGCCGGTCCGTTCGAGGTGTGCGTCGGCGCCATCCTGACCCAATCCGCGGCGTGGACGAACGTCGAGATGGCGCTGGCGCGGATGCGCGCGGCCGAGGTCCTTTCGCTCGATGGCCTGCACCGGACCCCCGTGGAAGCTCTGGCGCAGATCATCCGGCCGTCGGGGTACTTCAACGCCAAGGCGCGCAAGCTCAAGGCCTTCGCCACCCACGTCCACCACGGCCATGGAGGCGATCTGGCGGCGATGCTGACGCGGCCCATGGAAGGCCTGCGGCCGGAGCTCCTTGCCGTTCACGGCATCGGCGAGGAGACCGCCGACGACATCGTGCTGTACGCAGCCCACCAGCCCAGCTTCGTGGTGGACGCGTTCACCCGGCGCATCCTAACGCGCCTTGGCCTGGCGCCGCCGGTGGACCGGTACGAGTCCTATCGCGCCCTCTTCATGGACGCCCTGCCAGAAGACACGGCGCTCTACCAGGAGTACCACGCGCTGCTGGTGCGGCTCGCGAAGGAGGCGTGCGCGAAGCGGGCGCCCCGGTGCGGCGGATGCCCGCTGCGGGACATCTGCCCAACGGGGCGAGAGTGGGCGGCCTGACGGCGGCCGCGTACGCGAATGCGCTGGGACCGCGCCCATCGCCCTACAGCAGCTCGCCGAGTGTCAGCCAGTAGAAGACGATGTACCCGCCCGCTACGAGCATCAGCGCGGCGCTCGCCCGCTGCATGAATGGGAGGGCTCGTCGCAGAGCGCCCGACATCGCGCCCTTGAAGAGCGATATGCCGGCGGTCAGAAGCATGACCACGAAGCCCATGCCGAGCCCGTAGAGGAAGAACTGGGCCGCGGCGGCGACCGCGCCCGACGTGGCCAGCGTGGCGCCCACGACGGTGAGGAAGATGGGCAGCGTGCAGCTCAGGGACGCGGTGCCATAGCTCACGCCGAAGAGGAAGTAGCCTCGAACCGTGACCTCGCCCGGATTCCCGATTCGAGAGCTCGCCCGCGCGGCCAACCCACTGTACAGCTTGCCTCCCCCGAGCAGCCACGATCCAGCCGCCACCAGGACCACGCCGACGGCCAGCCCGACCCAGGGCATGATGCTGCCGATGGAGCGAGCGCCGGCGCCAATGAGCAACCCGACTATCCCGAACATGGCCACAAGCCCGGCCGTCACCACCCCGCCAACGACCATCGCCCTGCCAAGACGGCGAAACACATGCCTCGCACCCGCGGCGGCGTCATGGGAGCCCAGATAGAGACCGAGATATGCCGGCAACATGGCGAAACCGCATGGATTCACGGTCGACACCATGCCCGCGGCGAAGGCGAACCCCAGCGGCGCCACGGCCCCCACGTTCCCCAACAGCGCGCTGGAGCGTCCCGACAGGGATTCGACGAGGCCGTTGGCCCCCCCCCGACGGCCTCCGAGCCCTCGCCGGTGAGGACGGCGCCGCCGTAGGCCACGGCCAGCACCAGGAAGCCGACAATTGACGGAACGGCCAGCGCGCGCGCCGAGCCGGCTCCCTGCCGGTTCAGATTCTCCGTCCCCTCCTGGCTCATGCTCCCCCTCCAGCTCCGAACGTTGCCGCGTTGGGACGATACGAGAACACGTGGGTCATGTGTCACGTTGCGTGGTCACGGCCCGCCGCGCTCCCAGCCGGTCGTCACGCAACGGCGCAGGCGGCATTCCCGCTCACGACGCGGTGCAGGCGCTCGTCGTCAAGATTCCCAAGACCGGACCACAGAATGCCCCCGGGTGTCCGCAAATACGGGACACCCTCTTCCGTGATGCCCGACCGGATGACGGCCGAGATCAGGCCATGCAGACCTGATAGGTCCAGCCGTGCGCGTGACCGGGACCGATCCGGGTCTTGGCCCGACGTAGCCCTTGCAGTGCCTTCGGCCTTGAAGTCATTCATGACGCCTCCTTGCATCGCTGCCGGCGGGGAAGGTTCCCAACACTATCGTTGAGATGCGGAGTCGTCCCACAGCGATGCCGCATTCCGGCCGAGAGCCTCCCGGCGTGGGCGCTCGGACCCGAAATCCGTGATCGGCCTCGCGGCCCATGTCCGCGCACCCTTGCGTTGGCCCACGCATCACATGAATAGTGACCCCACTTGAACTCGGGGTAGGCGGCGCGCCGGAAGAGTACGGACGGCTACCCGGCGCCGTCGTGACGGGATAGACTACGCTGTACGTCCAGCAACGAGGAGGACCCGCGGGCATGGTTGAGACCTACGATGTCATAGTGATTGGCGGAGGCCCGTCAGGAGAGAACGTGGCAGGCCGAACCGCCGGCGGGGGGCTGAAGACGGTCCTCATCGAGGGGGAGCTGCTCGGCGGTGAGTGCGACTACTGGGCGTGCATGCCGAGCAAGGTGCTGCTGAGGCCTGGAGAAGCGTTGGCCGCCGCGAGGCGGGTTCCAGGCGCGCGGGAGGCATCGACCGGGACGATTGACCTGGAAGCCGTCCTAGCATGGCGTCGGTACATGACCCGAGACCACAGCGACGAAAGCCAGGTCGGCTGGGTGGCCTCAACGGGGTCCGACCTCATCAGGGGGCAGGCCCGACTCGACGGGCCGCGGAAGGTCGTCGTGGTCCAAGCGGACGGGTCGGAAAGGCAGCTGGAAGCAACGAAGGCAGTGGTTGTCGCTACCGGGTCTCGAAGCGTGATGCCGCCGATCCCCGGCCTGTCGGACGCTCGCCCGTGGGACAACAGGATTGCGACGTCCGTGGACACACCGCCGCGACGCCTCCTGGTGCTCGGCGGCGGCGTGGTGGGCTGCGAGCTCGCTCAGGCGTGGAGCTCCTTGGGCTCGACGGAGGTCACCATCATCGAGGCCCAACCCAACCTCCTGGCCACCTACGAGTCCTTTGCCGGGGAGATCCTGGGCAAGGTGTTCGAGGACCGGTTTGGCATCCGGGTACTCACAAGCAAGCGCGCCACCGAAGTACGCCGCCAGGGAGACGAGGTGACGGTGACGCTGGACGACGGGTCGACAGTCTCGGGCGACGAGATTCTGGTGGCCGTGGGGCGGCGAGCCCGGACGGACGATCTGGGCGCGTAGACCGTGGGCCTGGAGCCGGGGAGGCCCATAGAGGTGAACGACTGCAGGCCGTGGCCGTGCATGACGGCTGGCTCTACGCCGTGGGCGACGTGAACGGCCGCAACATGCAGACCTACATGGGCAAGTATCACGGTCGCATCGCGGGCGATCACATCAAGGGGAAGCCCGTGGCGGCGGTGGGTGACGCCTACGCTCCAAAGGTCGTCTTCACCGACCCACAGGCGGCCTCCGTGGGCCTATCCGAGGCGGAGGCCAGAAACGCCGGCCTCAGCGTGCGCACCGTGGAGTACGGCTACGGCTGGAGCGGCGGCGGGTCCATTCTGGGGTATGACACGGAGGGCATGTGCAAGTGGGTCGTGGATGAGAGCGCGAAGGTGCTCGTTGGCGCGACGTTCGTCGGCCCCGGAGCGGGCGAGCAGATCCACGCCGCCACCATCGCGATCGCGGGGAAGGTGCCGCTGGACGTCCTCTGGCACGCGGTCCCGCCCTTCCCGACGATCAGCGAGTTCTGGCTGAGTTTCCTTCTGGAGTACGGCTACTAGCCGGCAGGGACGGTCCAACACGGTAGCTACCGGCGGTCGCCGCGACCGAGGCCGGACCAGCCGCAGGACTCGCGACCGAGCTCGTGCTCGGCGTCCGCCCGCCGTCGTCGTGCGCAACGGCCACACCGGGTCTGCCCTTGTCGCGGGCCGGGATGGGGGATATACTGGATTCGTTATGTTGCTGACACCACTGTGCGCCTGTACGTGTGACCAAGGGAAGGCTATCGCGTAGCCCGGTTCGCAACGTGCCGCAACCGCGAATCGACCCTCCGTCAGCACATATCGGGGGGTCTTTTTCATGCACGGTGCGCCAGGAGGAACGATGAGCATTGACTCCAGCCCTGCAACGGTCGGTGCCCCGGCGGGCGGCGGCTTTCTGCGAGAGGTGTTCAGCTTCCCTCACCCCGTGAACGAGTACGCGGCTCGCATGGTCGCGGGGATGGTGATGGCGCTGGCGCTGACCATCATCGTGTTCGACGTGCGGTGGCTCACGGCGGTCCTGGCATACGGGTTCCTGGCGCGCGTCCTCACCGGGCCCACCCTGAGCCCGATGGGCCTGCTGGCCACTCGCGTACTGGTGCCCCTGATCGGCAACCGGGAGAAGCCCGCGGCGGGGCCGCCCAAGCGGTTCGCGCAGACCATCGGCCTGCTCTTCTCGGGGAGCGCGCTGGCTCTCACGTACGGGTTCGGACTGCCGCAGGTTTCGGAGATCGTCTTGGGCGTACTGGTGCTCTTCGCTGGACTGGAGTCGATCCTGGCGTTCTGCGCCGGCTGCTTCGTGTTCGGCTACCTGATGCGGTGGGGCCTGGTGCCGGAGGACGTCTGCGAGCGCTGCGCCAACTGGTCCCCCGGGCAGACCCCCTCCGCCAGCGGCGCTCACTGAGGTGGCGGCGGGCCCCTGCCGTTCGTGGTGAGCCGTTCGTCTTTCCTCTCGGCAAGGATCAGGACAGGCTTGTCGAACCACTGAGGCTCGACGCGGACGGCCCGACGAGAGCGCTGGCGTTCTTCGGGCGCTGAAGGGACCCTGGGCTGCGCAGAGCGATGTTCGGTCTGTCCCACCCGCCCGCCCGAGCCGTTCTTCCTTGGGGGATTCCCCCCCAAGAACCCCCAGGCCCGCGTGCAACGCCCGGTTCGCCATGACGCCCTGCTTGCCCGGCCACTCGAGAGGTCAGAGTGAGGACAGGCGTGTCGAGCCACGCGATGCCCCATGCGGGCGGCACTCAGATCCGACGAGCCTTCAACGGTGATTTCAGCGGCCTGTCCCCAGAGTGGGTGCAGGGCGCAAACTGCCCGCCAGGGTGCTCGCCGCTGCCGCCCGGTCGGCTTGGTCCAGGTCGGGGGCCGGGTGGACCGCACCGCCCTGAAGCGAAGCGACGGGCACGCCATCGCGAAACGCCACCCGATTGCCCAGCACGGCCGGCACGCGCGGGCCGGGAGTCAGGACACCCGCCAGGTTGAGCGGGTCGCAGGCCGAAACAGCCACCATCTCCCCCGTCGGCTCGGTGCGACGGACGGCCCGCAGGGCCTCGACGGCTTCTGGCAGCGCGAACTGCTCGCCCATGAACCCCGCCACGAAGCGACCCCCGCGCACCTCGCCCCTCGCCTCGGCGCGGCGGTAGACCTGGAGCAGCACCCGCCACGGGGGCGCCAGGGGCTCCCGGGCCAGCACCTCCGGGAACACCACCCCGTACCGCCGCAGCAGCTGGGCAGCCCTGGCCTCGGCGGCATCGGCGGGCGCGGGCGCGACAGGCTGGAGCAGCGACCATCGGCTGGCGAATGTCCTCTGCCTGGGAGCACGGCGGAATCTGGACGAGCGCTGGACCCGCTTCGTCATGCCCGTGGCTAGCCCCCTGAGCACGGCGAAGCCGTCGGACGTCGCCAAGCCCGCGGCCGTGAGCCGCCACAGCGCAGTCTCGATCTCCGAAGGCAGTCTTCGGGTCCCCGCCACCACGTCCTGGAGGAACGAGGCGCCGTGCGCCGCCAGGTAGTCCAGGGCCTCGGCGGCGGCCCCCGTCAGCCCCGACTCCCCGCTCGGGGGCTCGTCCATGAGCCACGGGAGGTCCTCGCGCAGCCCCAGGGAGACCGGACCCGTGCGGGACAGGGGCGCGCGGACGCCGGAAGACCCGTCCGCAGGCCGGCGCGCGAACCGACCCCACACCACCTCTCCGCCGAGGGTCAGCCGGTCTAGGCCGGATGGCGTGTAGTCGGCGAGGCGGGACGGCAGCAGATCGGCCTCCCAGGCGGCGGCGGAAGCCTCGAAGCCCTGGAGCAGTTCGATTACGTCAAGTAACCCTCCGTCGCCCCGGCCCCGAACACCCCCAGCCGCTCGTTGCCATCGGAAAAGGAAGCGGACGAACTCGGCCGACGACGCCGGCTCCACCTGGCGACGCAGCCTCCCAATGGTGTCCCGGTTGATCCGCGCCAGGATGCGGCGGTCGCAGAACTCCTCGCCGTCGTGCCCAGGCGTGAAGCGGCCACGCAGGACCGTCCCCGACGCCTCTAGACGGACCACGGCGGTGGCCACCTCCGCCAGCCCAAGCCCCAGGGATTCAGCAAGCCCCGCGACGGTGAACGGACCGGACGACTCGACGCGCCCACGCACCAGGGTCAGCAAGGCCTCCTCGTGGTCAGGGACACCGTGGGGCGACGCCAAGGAAATCGGCGCTGGATCGAAGCGCACATCGGGGATGGCCGCGGCGACCGTTGGCGCACGCTCCGTCGCCACCCACGCGACACGGCCATCTCCGTAGAGGGCGCGGACCGCCGTGCCAGCGTCAACGAGCTCTCGAAACCACTCGCGCCAGTCGTCGGAGGGCACATCCGACTCCGGCAGCATCCCCAGGGTAAGTAGGGCGTCGTGGAGCTCCAGGGGGTCGCGGACCACCGGCCAGGCGTCGCGGGCCGCTCGTTCGATCGCCTCGGGGTCGAGCGCGCCGAGGTCTCGGGCGTCCTCCGGCAGGGCGCGACGGAGGGTGACGGCTCGGGCGCGGCGCTCTTCCAGGGGCGCGTCATCGAGAAAGGCGTAGGGCATGGCGTTCAGTATCTGATGCGCGAAGACGGAGGGCTGGACGGTGTCGCGGGCGAACACCTCCGTCTCCCCCCGCTCGATCCCGCGCGACACCACTCCGAGGCCGTCGATGTCCATCGCCTCGGTCAGGCAGTCGCGCAGGGTCTCGAATATCAGGGGATGGTCGGGCACCTCCACGTCGCCGGGCGGCGCGTTGTCCTGGCAGGCGACCTGCTGCGGGAAGACGGCGGCCCGCAGGTCGTCGGCGCGCATGCGCTGGATCGGAGCGGGCACGCGCTTGCCGCCCGTGTGGCGCAGGAGGGTGAGGGTGCGGGAGGCGTCCCAGCGGAACCGGACGCCGAATAGGGGGGCCTGGAGGACCGCCTGCAACAGCACCTCTCTGGCCGTGCTCGCCTTCACATACCGGAACGTCTCCTCCAGGGGGAACGACATGCCGGGGCCCAAGGAGAGGCAGATGCCCTTGTCGGTGGCCTGGGCCTGGAGCTCGAAGTCGAGGGTGCGGCAGATCTGCTTCCGCAGCGCCATGCCCCACGCCTTGTTCACGCGGGCGCCGAAGGGGGCGTGGATGACGAGCTGAAGACCGCCGCTCTCGTCGAAGAACCGCTCCGCGACCACGCGCCGCTTGGTGGGCACGGCGTCCAGGATGCGTAGACCCTCGACGATGTAGGCCGTGGCCTGCAACGCGGCCTCCCGCGGCACCCCCGGAACATCCGTCAGCCACTCCACGCCGTCACCCGAATCGAGGCGCCGGCCCACCTCCTCGCGAAGCTCGGAGACCTCGTCAGACAGCTCCGGGGTCCGCCCCGGGGCCTCGCCGATCCAGAACGGGACGGTAGGGGTAGCGCCGTGGGCGGCTTCGACCCGCACGCGACCGCTCTCGATCCGGCGGATCTTCCACGGCGTGTTGCCAAGAAGGAAGACGTCGCCGGCCATGCTCTCGATGGCAAAGTCTTCGAACACCGTGCCGACGAACGTCCCCTCCGGCTCGGCGACGACATCGTAGTCGGCGTTGTCCGGGATCGCGCCGCCGCTGGTGAGGGCCGCGATGCGAGCCCCGCGGCGCGCGACGAGTCTTCGGTGGACCCCGTCGCGGTGCAGCAAGGCGGTGCGGCGGCCCTCGCGCGGGGCCGCGCCGGACGAGAGCAGTCGAGCACCTGGTCGAAGCGGTCCCGCGGCAGGTCACGGTAGGGGTGGGCGCGACGGCACAGGCCGTAGAGTTCGTCCTCACCCCACTCTTCGGCGGCGCACATGGCCACGATCTGCTGGGCAAGCACGTCAAGGGGCCACGGGGGCATCACATAGCGGTCAAGGTTCCCGCTCCACGCCCCCCGGAGGAGCGCGATGCACTCCATCAGCTCGTCGCGGGTGAGCGGAAAAAGGCGGCCCTTGGGAGTGGCGCCGAGGGAGTGGCCCGAGCGGCCGACCCGCTGCAGGAGCAGGCCGATGGACCGGGGCGATCCTATCTGGCACACCAGGTCCACCGCGCCTATGTCTATCCCAAGCTCCAGCGAGGCCGTGGCCACGCACACCCGCGCGCCCCCATCCTTCAAGCGTCGCTCGGCAGCAAGGCGGCGCTCCCGGGAGAGGCTGCCGTGGTGAGCGACCACCGCCTCCTGGCCAAGGCGCAGCGAGAGGAGGTGTGCGACCCTCTCCGCCAGCCGGCGTGTGTTGACGAACACCAGGGTGGACCTGTGGGCGGCGACAAGCTCTGCGACCCGGTCCAGCGTGCGCGCCCATAGCTCGTGGGACGCGATGGGGCCAAGCTCGTCGTCCGACATCTCGAGCGCCAGGTCCATGTCGCGCGCGTGGCCGACATCGACGATCTGGGCGGGGGGCGCTCCCCCTCGCAGGCTCTCCGCCGCGTCCGCCAAAGGGGCGTCGCCGCAGGGCGCAGCCGCGTCACCCCTCGGGTCCTCAGAGCCGTCCGCCTCGTCGTCGTCCGCGCCCACCAGGAAGCGCGCCACCTCCTCGATGGGCCGCTGGGTGGCGGAGAGGCCGATGCGGGTAACCGGCCCGTCGGCAAGCGCGCGTAGGCGCTCCATCGACAGGCTCAGGTGGGAACCGCGCTTGTTGCCGACGATGGCGTGGACCTCGTCCACGATGAGGGTCCGCGCGCCGCGCAGGCCCCGGCGACCGCTCTTTGAGGTCAGCAGGATGTAGAGCGACTCCGGCGTGGTGATCAGAATGTGGGGGGGCCGGCGCGTCATGGCCTGGCGGTCCCGTTGGGGGGTATCGCCCGTGCGCACGGCCACCCGGATCTCCGGCAGGGGCGTCCCCACCGCCTCCGCCAGCTCGCGGATCTCGGCCAGCGGCTCGGTCAGGTTACGCTCGACGTCGTTGGCGAGGGCGCGCAGGGGAGAGACGTAGACCACCTCAGTCCGGTCGGGGAGCCGCCCCTCCAGACCCGCGCGGACCAGCCGGTCGATGCATGTGAGGAAGGCGGCGAGAGTCTTACCGGAGCCCGTGGGAGCGGCGATCAGCGTGTGATGACCCTGGGCGATGGCGGGCCAGCCGCGCTCCTGGGCGGGCGTGGCCGCCTCGAAGCGTTCCAGGAACCACCGCTGGACGATGGGATGGAAGCCAGAGAGAGGCATGGGAGCATGGTACCACGGCGGGCCGCGAGAGCGGTCCGCGCTCGGCCCGAGTGGGACGGCATGAGGGCGAGGGAAGGGACGCGGGGGCCTATCGTCGAGCGCGACGCTCCGAAGGCGCGAAGTAGTCGATCGCCCGCCCCAGGGCGTCCACCAGCGCGTCAACCTCCTGCTCCGTGTTGTAGAGGTAGAAGCTGGCCCTGGCCGTGGCGGGGACCTCCAGGCAGTGCATCAGGGGCATGGCGCAGTGGTGCCCGGTCCGCACGGCTATCCCCTCCAGGTCCAGGAAGGTGCCCAGGTCGTGGGGATGGACGTCCGGGCAGTGGAAAGAGACGGCGCCACCCCGGACCGCCATGTCCTCGGGCCCAAAGACGGTCAACACCTCCTCCAGCGGCTTGAGCCTGTCCAGAGCGTAGCGGGTCAGGGCGACCTCGTGCTCGCGGACCTGGTCCATGCCGAGGGCCTGGAGGTAGTCAACGGCCGCTCCCAGGGCGATGGCGTCGGCGATGTTGGGGGTGCCGGCCTCAAACCGGTAGGGCAGGTCGTTCCAGGTGGCCGACTCCAGGGTGACCTGGCGCACCATCTCGCCCCCGCGATGGAAGGGCTCCATGCGCTCCAGTATCTCGGGACGCACGTAGAGCGCGCCGATCCCCGTGGGGCCCAGCATCTTGTGGCCGGAGAACGCCAGGAAGTCGCAGTCCAGGTCCTCCACGGTGGTCGGCAGGTGGGGGACGCTCTGAGCGCCGTCCACGAGCACCTTCGCGCCGACGGCATGGGCCGCCCGCGCGATCTCCGCCACGGGGTTGATGGTGCCGAGCACGTTTGACATGGCCGTGACAGCCACGAGCTTGGTCCGCTCGGTGATGAGCGCATCTAGGCCGGAGAGGTCCAGCACGCCGTCGTCCCGGAGAGGGATGAAGCGGAGGACCGCGCCGCGCTCCTGAGCCACTCGCTGCCAGGGGACCAGATTACTGTGGTGCTCCATTGGAGTCAAGAGAATCTCGTCGCCCGGACCCAGGTTGTCCGGCGCCCATGAGTAGGAGACCAGATTGACCGCCTCCGTGGTGCCGCGGACGAAGATGACCGAAGTGGGGTCCTTCGCGCCGATGAAGCCGGCCACCTTCTGCCGGGCCTCTTCGTAGCGGTCGGTCGCCTCTTCCCCCAGGGTGTGCACGGCGCGGTGGATGTTGGCGTTGTAGGACTCGTAGTATTCGACCAGCGCCGCGATGACCGAGCGGGGCTTCTGGGAGGTGGCGGCGTTGTCCAGGTACACCAGGGGCTTTCCGTGGACCGTCCGTTCAAGGATGGGGAAGTCCTGGCGCACCCGGTTGACGTCGTACATTCGTGCCTCCGGTGCCGCCTCGACCCTGGAGCCTGGGCGGCCGCCGACCCTATTCCCGACTTGTTTGGTCAACAATCACTCTAGCAGCGGGCCGCGGACCGTGTCAATTGACGGTCCTGTCCCCCCCGCCCCCCCCCGGGGGATTGGGGGCGGGGCCCCCCATACCTCCCCCAGGGGGCGCGGGGGGGGGGGACCTCCCGAGGCAT
>PVBE013000244.1_pt1 | contig 39134 bp, 31 predicted proteins | sample 1631181 | NCBI WGS metagenome assembly PVBE01 (sample SAMN08397723, study PRJNA350692) | Marine metagenome, whole genome shotgun sequencing project. | isolation source: water | place: Pacific Ocean | collected 2012-04 | reverse complement strand
TGTCGCTGAGGAACTCCAACCTGCACTGCATGATGTAGAACTCGTCCTGCGACAGAACGAGATGTCCGCCCTGGCTTGGTTCGATGGCTTGGTCTGGGCGATTGAGCAGGATCGCCGTTCGGGCGAGGCGATCGTTGACGTAGGGAGGCGTCCACAAACCCCACTGGTGGATCCAGTCGAGTTCCTGCATGAGTTCGTAACCGGCCTGCACCGAGCCCGCGTGGCCAGCTTCGACCTGCGGCCACAATTGGTGGACTCGGTGTTCGTGCAAACGCACAACGCTGCTATGAACGGTGAACGCGAGAAAGGCCACGGCCAGTCCGCCGGCGACCCACCCCACGAGCCTGATCCGCCCGGCCCGTTTGAGTTGGAAGGGCTTGAGCCTGAGATCTCTGCGGCGAATCGTGTGGATGATCAGGACTGTGGCCCAGCCTGCGAGAACGCCAAGCGCGGCGGCAAGCAGGAGGGGGACTTGCCCGTAGAGGCTTCGGAACGCAAAGAAGCCGATGACGCCCACGGCCAAGGCTGCAAGTTCCTCGCCCCAGGTGAAGTCGTATCGGCGATGCCGCGAGGCGGAGGACCATGACCTCCAACCCGAAGGTCGAGCCCAGCCCCATCGCAGTGCCCCACTTGGACACGCAGCGACGCAGTCGAGGTCCTTGAGGCAAGACGGGCTGACGACCGCGCCGAAGCGTTTGATCTCCTCGTGTACGCGAATGTCGGACGAGCATGCTGCCGTGCATGCCGCGCAGGAAGCGCAGTCCGCGCCAGCATCGAGTCTGATCCGGCTCGGGGCGATGCGGTCGGACAGACTGAAGATGGCTCCGTACGGGCACACATACCTGCAGAATGAGCGGCTCCCAAGGAGGTACACAATGAGGCCGCCGCAGATCAGGAAGGTCAGAATCGTGATTCCAGGCCCGGGGAGATTGCGGAGAAAGTCTGAGGTGATGAGCGAGCCGAACCCCTCTTTGTCAGTCGAGAGATGCAAGCTCGGAAACGGTCGGCCGTCGGTCATTCGCTCAATCTGGGGCCAGATGAACATGGCGGCCATGACCGCCAGTGGACCAAGAAGCAGCAAACGGCTGCGAACCGGTTTGGGCTGAATGTGAATCTTCTCGAGGATCCATGCGGCCAGATCCTGAAGGGCCAGCACGTGGCATCCCCACGAGCAGAAGAACCGCCCGAAGATCAGCGACGAGAGCACGATCAGTCCCATGAAGATGAACCCGACCGTGACGATGCCGAGTTCGAGGGTGAACATCGTCTCATTGAGTTCCAGAGGCGCGAGGGTCTCTCCCAGAATGAGCCATGTTGCGATGTGGATCGCGATTACCAGGTGGACCAGGATCAGCACGATGGCGCGGCGGCGACCGTAGCCCTTTCGAGGTGGAGTGGGGGTATCGCTGGTAGGTGGGGAGATCGACGGCATATTGAGATCTTCGAGTCCAGTATGACCGGGATGCCGGGTTGTGCAACCGAGGTCAGGCCGGTTTTGGGGCATTGGCAGAGGTTCCGTTCAGCCTGTATCGGCCCAATCCGATGGGGAGGGTGCCTCAACCGTCTGGAGTTCCAATCGTGCATTGCCTTGCCTTCATCGTGGTTTCTTGTTCTTTGGCTCCCACTCCCTCCGTGGCTCCCACTCCCTCCGTGGCAGACATCGAGCCCGTTGCTCCGAGTGAGCAGCAACTTCGCTCAAGCGCCGAAACCGGTGATTTACGAGCAATGCGGGGTCTTGCGGTGGCGCTCCTTGAGACCGGGCAGTCTGATGCTGCCTACGAGGCCGGCGATTGGCTCTCCTCCGCGGTTGAGCATGGTGATACCGAGGCAATGCACCAACTGGCGTGCCTGCGGTTCTCTGGTCGGGACGGTCACCGTGATCTTCGGGCTGCGGTATCGCTGTGGCAGGCCGCGGCATCGCTGGGGCACTGCGATGCGATGTACAACTTGGCAGTGTGCTACCGCGACGGGCGAGGCACGTTCCGCAGCGGCTCCCGGGCATCCATGTGGTTTCACCGTGCCGCCGAGGGCGGACAGACCGAGGCGATGACCGCGTGGGGGCGATGTCTCTTTGATGGTGTTGGTACCGGGTACGACGAAGTGGCGGCGATTGAGTGGTGGACCCGCGCTGCCCAGGCTGGCGATATCGATGCCATGGTTTCGCTCGCGATTGCCGCAGAAACCGGGCGAGGTCTGCCACGAGACGATCGAACGGCGGTGCGATGGTGGCGGCGGGCCGCCGATGCTGGGAACCGCGCATCGATGGTGGTTCTGGCTGCCCACTATGAGATGGGCCGCGGAGTCACTCAGAATCCTGCAACAGCAAACAAGTGGTATCGGCAGGCCAGGCGGACCGATATCCCGGCAGCCGTTGCAGGCGGATTGGTGCTGGCGCTCCCTGAGTAGGGGTCGCCCCATTGGCGTAATCGACCGTCCTTGTTAGAATCCCCCGCTTCGGCCCCGTCGTCTAGCGGCTAGGACGTGAGGTTCTCATCCTCAAAACAGGAGTTCGATTCTCCTCGGGGTCATTGTCAAGGAGGTTTCCCCGATGGGGGAGCCTCCTTTTTCGTAGCGGGGCCTCGTACAACGGCATATCTGGCCCCCCCAGAAGAGATCCCTGGGTCCAGAGTCTCTAAATCTCTTGGCGAGTGATCTTTAGACTTGTAAAATAGGCCAAAAAATAGTCACTATTACGGGTTGATGGGCGATGGAATCTACTAGAGTGGATCCCGGAAGCGGCGTTCAGTGCTTGCATTGGACGATCACGAAGAGAGACCGGTAGACACCATTTGTGTGTCAATGGCATAGGAATTGATCCCCACCTTTATGGTGGGAGGAATGAGGACTACAAAATGAAAGCAACGATTATGCTTGGCACTGCTGGCGCGCTGACGCTCGCTGGCTTTGCACAAGCGTCCCCATATGGGGGCTTTACTTTCGAGTCACTTGGCAACATGGGCTACGGTGAAACGTACCGCGTGTCTGTCAACATCGACGAAGGTTGTCGAATTGACGCCGTGTTTGGTAATTCGGTCGGCCCCCTGTCGATCGGCCTCCAAGGTGGCATGAGTTTTTATCAGAACGCCCTCGGTGGACCGACTTCGACGTCCATCAACAGTGCATTCTTCGCGCTTGCCCCCTCGCTTGAGTGGGACAGTTACACCACAATCGGTGCCCTGTACGCCAACGGTGATCCCTACCCAGAGAACAAGTTGCTGGACATCGGCATCGACTGGGCTAGTTTCGAAGCTGGAGGGGAACTCGCGACCAACAACGGCTCGTGGTTCGTGACCCCAGTTGATCCGCAGGGTGCGTCGGTCGGTGGCACAGTCCTGATTGGCCAGTTCACCGTTATCGGTGGCAGTGGCAACGGACTCGCTGACCTCACCGGTCAGATCAGCATCCAAGGTAAGGATGCAAATGGCAACACCTTCCAGGATCTCGGTATCACATGGGTACCCGCTCCTGGCGCTTTGGCCCTCCTCGGCGTTGCCGGCCTCGCCGGTCGCCGTCGTCGTCGCTGAATGCGATGACTTGACCCTCTGATCTTGTCCCTCTTCTGGGACAGTGGTTTATCCCACGCAACTCTGACTCCGCCGCGGCTTACACCGCGGCGGAGTTCTTTTTGGATGCGGATTTCTGCATGCAGAAGAAGGGGTCAGGTATCGAGGTGATACCTGACCCGCGGTTTTGTGCATGGCGATATTTGGATTCGAACCAACGACCTAGGGCTTATGAATCCCTCGCTCTAACCAACTGAGCTATATCGCCGAATAGGGGCAGTGTACGAACCTATTGCGCCCGGAACAAGCGACGGGCGAACACGCAAGGTGCGTCACGGGCTCAGGCTGCCGGCCGATCTGGGGACGGCCGCGGCAGGATCCCCATCGTCGCTGCCGTCGTCTTCGGGGAGCCATCGCGTCGAGATCTGAGTGCGGTCCAGATTTGGGTGGGCCCGGCGAATGGCTGCGGCTAGGAGTCCCATGAACATGGGCTGGGGGCGAAGCGGGCGGCTTGTGAGTTCGGGGTGGAACTGAGCGCCGATGAAGTAGGGGTGCATCGATGTGGGCAACTCGAGCACTTGCATGATCGGGTGGGCGGGGTGGCGCCCTGAGAATCGAAGGCCAGCCGCTTCCAACTGGGCGATGTGGGCAGGCTCGACCTCATAGCGGTGCCTGAAACGCTCGCGGGCATCGGTGACGCCGCCATAGAGGTGCGAAGCGAGTGAATCTGGCGTCAATGCAACGTCCTGGCCGCCCAGCCGCATCGTGCCACCCAAACCCTCGATTTCCTTCTGCTCGGGCAGTTCCGAAATCACCGCATCGGGCCCATCGGGCCTGAACTCCGTGGAGTGCGCCCCGGGGATGCCCGCAACGTGCCGCGCATATTCGATGACGGCGACTTGGAATCCAAGGCAAATGCCAAGGAATGGAATCTGCTGCTCGCGAATCCACTTGACACCGGCGATCTTGCCCTCGACGCCCCGCTCGCCAAATCCGCCAGGAACGATGACGGCGTGAAGATCGTGCGGCACGAGTTCGGCGTCGACGCGATCAGAGGTCAACTCCGTGACGTCAATCCACTTCACGTTGGCATCGATGGAGAGGTGCGTACAGGAGTGTTCGATGGCCTTGTCGATCGACGCATAGGCATCGCGGAGCGCGGTGTACTTCCCGAGAATACCCAGATTGACCGAGTGCTTTCTAGGGGCGTTGATGCTCGTTGCGTAGGATTGCCATTCCCCGCGGGCGCGATCCTCATCGACGGGTTTGACCAGATGATGCCGGTCGAGAATCGTGAGGACCTCCCGGTCGAGACTCTCTGCTCGCATCGCCTCCGGAATGGAATAGATCGAGTCGCGGTCATGCATCGAAAAGACCCGAGGCAGAGGGACGTTGGTGAACATTGCGACCTTCTGCCGGACTGTCTCCGTTACGGGACGCTCCGCGCGGCAGGCGATGAGTTGGGGCTGAATGCCCGACTCCATCAGTCGCTTGATGCCAAGTTGTGCGGCCTTGGACTTTTGCTCTCCCAGCGTGGGCGGTTCCAGCACGTAGGTGAGCGCGACAAAGCAGAAGTTCTCGCGTCCTTCTTCAAAGGCGAGTTCCCGCAGCGCTTCGATATAGAAGCTGTTTTCGTAATCGCCCACCGTGCCGCCGACTTCGACGAACACGACATCGGCAGGTTGTCCGTTGCCGCCTCCGGTCATGGCAAGTGATCGCAGTCGCCGCTTCACTTCGCCAGTCACGTGCGGAATCATCTGGACATCGCGGCCGAGATAACCGCCGCGGCGTTCTCGATCGAGAATGCCTGAGTAGATCTGCCCGGCGGTCGTGAAGTTGGAGCGGGTGAGGTTCTGGTCGAGCAGTCGCTCGTAGGTTCCAAGATCCATATCGCACTCGGTGCCATCATCCAGCACGAAGACTTCGCCGTGCCGGTATGGGTTGAGTGTGCCGCTGTCGACGTTCAGATACCCCTCGAGTTTGACCGGGGCGACTCGAAGTCCTTTGTCTTTGATCAACTTGGCGAGTGAAGCGCTAAAGATTCCCTTGCCGAGCCCCGACATCACCGTTCCCATGACCGCCACGAAGGCGGTCCGCCCAGGGACATAGCCATCGGGCATGGGCGAGTAGAACTCGGTTGATTCCGTGGAGCGTCCAAACTGACTGAGGAATCCTTCGGATCCTGCGGTAGGCTCGCCAGATGAACGCAAGGGCATTTGGTGGTGGGGCATGGTTGATACTACCGCGCCACCGGGGCAGAGATCAATCCGGATCGCAGCTTCGCCATCGCTTCACGAAGTCGGCATATTGCTCGGGAGTGTCAATGCCAGCATGCGCGGTGGCCACGGTTGCCACGGCGATTCGGATGCCGTGTTCCAAGAGCCGAAGCTGCTCGAGCCGTTCGGTTGTTTCGAGCGGTGTCGAGGGCAGCGAGACATACTGTCGAAGGACTTGGGGGCGGTAGGCGTAGAGGCCGATGTGCCGCAGCGGCACGGTTCCTGATGCCTCCATGTCGTACGGGATCGGAGCCCGGCTGAAGTACAGGGCCTGCCCTGACTGGCCCACCACAACCTTGACGATGTTGGGGTCGGCAACGTCATCATCGGCATTCAGGGGGGCCGCCGCCGTTGAGACGCCGGCCTCGCGGTCCGATCGGAGCGCCTCGACGGTTGCTTCGATCGTCTCGGTGGCGATCTCAGGCTCATCGCCCTGAACATTCAGGATGATCCCGGCATCCATGGCGGCCGCGACCTCGGCGATGCGGCTGGAACCATTCGGGTGGGTATCAGCGGTCATCGCATGATCGATGGCGGCGGATTGGCAGAAGGCTTCGATTTCAGGATCTTCAGAGGCGACGATGACTCGATCGACCACTTGTGCGCGAGAGACCGCTTCTACGACATGCAGCAGCAAGGGGCGGCCGGTATCGCGCGCCAAGGCCTTGCCGGGGAACCGGGTGGATCCCATGCGGGTCGGAATAATGGCAATCACTTGGTCCACGCGGCGGTCGTCCTGATTCAGTTCAGTGATCGGAGAAGTGCGTCGATTTCGCGTCTGCGGTCACGGATGTCGCGGTAAGTGATGTCTTGGCGAGCGATTCCTGAGCAGATGTCGAGTGAATCTTGGGCGTGTTCACGCGACCCATCACGCTTCGCCAACTCAAGCAGCGAGAGCATCAGGTCATATCGAACTTCTACCTCTTTGGTTGCCTCGGTGGCATCAATCTTCGAAAGGACATCTTTGTACTCAGCGATCGCTTCGACCAGCCAGCCTTCGGCTGCGAAACACTGCCCGAGCAGGTGGCCTGATGCCGACCGGAGTCGCGGCTCATCCTTGGACTTTTGGAAGCAGCCCATGGCTGTTTCGGTGTCTCCGGATCGAAAGGAAATCTCGCCCAGATGAAATCGAACAGTTCGATCGGTTGGATAACGCTCTGCTCGCTCTGTGTATTCCTTGGTCTCGAAATCAAGCAACTGCTGCTCCAAGGCCTCCAGTCGGTCGGACTCGGCGGGGCCGCTGGCGTCGGCTCGAAGCTGTTTGATCCGGTCACGGAATCGCTGCATGCGAATATCACCTGCGGCCATGCGAAAGCGATACTCGCTCGTCGTCTTGAACCCTTTCAGAAAGACCTGCTCTGCTTCTTTGAGTGAACCCTCGGTGCCCTCTCGACGGAGGATTGTGCCGTAGCGGTTGATATTCTCCGCGACGTCCGGCGCTTCCTTGAAGCGAATGCGAGCACGTTCCTTGACCCGCTCCGATCCGCCGCCAGCGCCAGCGAGCGATTCTTCTTCTTCGAGTTCCCGCTGCTTGCTCATGTCCTTGACGAAGTCGCGGAAGCCACCCTCACGTCCGGCAGCTTCTTCGTAGCCCCCTTGTGACATCGCTCGCTGGGCTGAGAGATCTTTGATTTCGTGTTCGAGAGCACCATCAGTTGGATCCAATTGCATCGCTGCCTGCCCGGCAACGAGGGCGATATCCCACGCCTCCAGCTCTTTGCAGAGATCCTTGACGCTGACATATTGCTGTTTGGTGGGCTTCTTTCCGCGGCTGACGATTCCCAGAACATGTGGGGCGAAAAATTGTCCGGTTGTCTGCTGCTCGGCATTCTTGATGGCCTCAAGTGCCTTGATGCCAGCGGCAGAGTTCTGGATGTCACTCAACCACAACGCAACTGCCGTCGCCATCTTGTCGATGGGGTCGTCTCCAGCCACCGCCTTGAGCGTCTTGCTCGAGAGCCGCTTTCCGCCACCTTGAACGTGGCGGATTCCAGACTGCAGCATTTCTTCGAGTGCTTTCTCGTTGGCAGGATCGAACTTGATTCCGCTGGCGTAATAGACCAGGGCCGTCTCGAAGTTTGTGGTTTCGGACATGGCCCGGGCGTGCGTAAACCATTTGGTTGCACGTTCCGGCTGCGCCGTGAATGCGACGTTCTCGGCGTCGGGTTCGACTTCTTGGTCGTCAGAGTTCTTTCGTCCGAAGAGAGCCACGGTAGATCGTATCTCCAAGTGTGTTTGCCCCCACCCCCGGTCAAGGGTTCGGTACGGTATCGCGGGACCGTTGTTGGGGTCAATGATACCGCCCCATATGGGGTGGGGAACGTTTACCATGGGACCGTGGACATTGACCCTGATGAACTTGAAATCGTGCTGCATCCCGACCCAGCGCTTCGGCAGAAGGCTGAGCCCCTTGAGTGTGTGACCGACGAGGTTCGAGCCGTCGCGGCTCGGATGCTCTGGCTGATGCACGAGGCGGAAGGGATCGGATTGGCAGCTCCGCAGGTTGGGCTGCCTTGGCGGCTATTTGTGACTCGAGACCCCGCCGTGCTGGATGGCGATGGTGGGTTGGTATTCATCAATCCGGAGATCGAAACACTCGATTCCGAACTGCTCGAGGACACGGAGGGCTGCCTGAGCCTGCCCGGCATCGAGGTGACCGTGAGGCGGCCGGTGGGAGTTCGAGTACGTGCGATGGATTTGGAAGGCTTTGATGTCGAGGAAGATCGCTGTGACCACTTTGCGCGGGTATACCAGCACGAATGCGATCATCTCGATGGCGTGTTGATTATTGACCGAATGACCACCATGGATCGGCTTCGCAACCGCAAGGCGATCCGCGATCTTGAGCGGCGATAGGCGGGCGATGCGAGTCGTCTTCTTTGGTTCTGGTGCCTTTGGCTTGCCGACGCTTGATTGGTTGGCGCAGGAACACGAGATTGTGTTGGTAGTGTCGCAGCCCGACCGCCCGGCCGGTCGCCGCCGCATATTGACACCGACGCCGATCTCTCAGCGGGCGCTCGAATTGGGACTGCAACTCCAGCGACTTGAGTCTGTGAACGAACCGGACGCATCCGAACAACTGCGGGCGGTGGAGGCCGATGTCTGGATTGTGATTGCGTTTGGGCAGAAGTTCTCGCCCACACTGCTCGATGGCCGTACAGCGGTCAATCTGCATGGTTCGCTCTTGCCTCGGTGGCGGGGGGCTGCGCCCATTCATCACGCCATCATGGCTGGGGACGAGCGGACTGGGGTAACCGCCATAACGCTTGCCGATCGCATGGATGCGGGCGACATGCTCGCCCAGCAGGGACTCGCAATCGGCCCCAGCGATACAACCGGTGAACTTCACGACCAACTGGCGAACTTGGGGCCTGCCGTGATTGGTGACGTTCTGGCTGCTGTGGAATCAGGGACACTTGAGCGTTGCCAGCAGGATGAGAGTGATGTCACCCTTGCGCCGAAGCTCTCGCGATCTGACGCGGCCTTGGATGTGACAATGTCGGCTGAGAGAATGCGACGCATGATCAATGGATGTTCGCCCTGGCCGGGATGCATCGCTCGCGTTGGAGACGAGAAGCTTCGGCTCCTCAAGGCTGATCCAGGAGAGGCAACCGTGCCCGCTGGCACCGTGACTCGATCCGGCGACGTGGGCTGTAAGAACGATGCGTTCCGCTTGCTGGTGGTCCAACCCATTGGCGGCCGAGCCATGTCGTTTGAACAGTGGGCCTGTGGTCGCCGGCATGCGTGGCCAACAACATTTGTGATTGAGTCGCCATGACGTTCCGCCAGCGATCATTGTGGGGCCTGTTCAAGCGGAAGCCCCCCATGGCTCCACGCCCCGCCACGGCGCCACGCCGCCGCGCATCGCAGGATCGGTACGACCAGTTGGTTGATGAAATGAAGCGGGTCTGGAACATTCGCATCCGCAAGTGGAGATCGCGTACGAGCGGATGTGCATGGGAACTCCGAGCCCGGGACGGCACCGTCACACGGATGATCGAGTCGCCCTATCCACGCGGGCCGATGTCATGCGCGGTCTTTCTGCATGAGGTGGGGCACCATGCCATCGGATTCTCCCGATCCCGGATTCGGTGCTTGGAAGAACATCTGGCGTGGGACTGGGCGCTCCGTGAGATGGAATCGCGGGGATTCAACGTCACGCAGCGGGTTCGTGAACGCCGTGATCGGGCGATGCGATATGCCTTGGCAAAGGCCCTTCGGCGGGGGCTCAAGCGGGTGCCGGCCGATCTGATTCGATGGCTTCCCGAGGGGATTGAGGTTGAGGCGGCCCAGTGAATATCGATGAGTTGGAATACGACCTTCCTCCAGAACTCATTGCGACACGTCCGGCGGAACCCCGGTGCAGCGCGAGAATGCTCGTGGTTCGCCGAGACTCAGGGAAACTCGAGCATGCACACGTGCGTGATCTGCCGGATCTACTTCATCCAGACGACCTCCTTGTCCGCAACAACACCGCGGTGCTCGCTGCGAGACTCGTCGGTCGGCGAGCGATCGAGGGGAATCGTGGTGGTGGACGGGTGGAGGGGCTGTACTTGGAGTCATTCGGCAGCGACTGGCTGGTGCTGCTGACGCAATCGGGGAAGTTGCAGATCGGTGAGCAACTGCATCTGGAGGGGCCAGGGTCCGAGCAGGTTGTGATTCGGATTCTGGAGCGGCGGGGCAAAGGATGGCTCGTGCGTCCGGAGGATGCCGCTCCTGCGGAGGCACTTCTTCACGCGGTTGGTCGCACGCCACTCCCTCCGTACATTCTCCGGGCCCGCGATGCCCGTGGTGAAACGCTGGCAGATGAGCTCGATCGTGCGTGGTACCGAACACGATTTGCCGATCCGACGCGTTGTGGGTCAGTGGCTGCCCCGACCGCCGGGCTGCACTTCTCGGACGACCTTCTGCGGAGGCTTCGTGACCGCGGTGTTGGTGAAGCATCCGTCACGCTGCATGTCGGAGAGGGAACCTTCAGGCCAGTGTCAGCAGCGCGACTGGAGGACCATGACATGCACGCCGAGGCGTGGCATGTGGATGAAGTGGCGCTCGCAGCGCTACGATCGGGACCGGGATCACAGGGGAATCTTGTTGCGGTCGGCACGACGACGACGCGGTTGCTGGAGTCGCTTCCAGATCCACTTCCCATTGAGGCGGCCTCGGGCGAAACAGACTTGTTGATTGCTCCGGGATTTCAGTTCCGCCGGGTGGAGTCGCTTCTGACGAATTTTCATCTGCCTCGATCGACGCTTCTGGCGCTTGTGGGGGCATTCATGGGAATGGAATTGATGCGTGAGGCATATGCCGAGGCTGTGGCGAGCCGATATCGCTTTTACAGTTACGGTGATGCCATGCTTGTAATGCGCTGAGTTTGAAGGGTGTTGTGAGCGGTGGTGAAGGGTCGAATGGACCTCGTGAGGCGATCAGCAGGTACGGTGCAGTCGTGAATGGACAATTGATAGGCTCGCTCTTGGATGGACTTGATGTCCAGCCCTGTCGTGGGGCCGAGGACTGTCTGGCTGTTCGTATGGTGGAGGACAGCCGGCATGTACGGCCGGGTGATGTGTTTCTCGCGAGGCGGGGGGAGAGTGTTGATGGTCGGAACTTCATTCGGTCGGCGGAGCAGTCTGGGGCCGTTGCCACGCTGAGTGATGATGAGGGGTGCGATCTGGCGACCGGCCCGGCGCTTCGGAGCAGTCGCCTCATGTATGACGGCGCAGTGTTGGCACACCGTTTGGCAGGACTGCCTTCGCATCATCTCGACCTTGTCGGAGTCACCGGCACCAATGGAAAGACCACCGTGACCACGTTGCTGCATCATGTGCTGCTCGGTTGCGGCCCATCAGCACTCATGGGAGGCGTCATGATCGACACCGGTGCTGCATCTTCCTCCGCGACGTTGACGACGCCGATGGCTTCGGATGTATCCAACTGGCTGGCCGCGGCGGTGCAGGCGGGCTGCCGGACAGCCACGATGGAAGTGAGTAGTCACGCATTGGATCAGGGCCGTGTCGAGAGTATTCGGTTCCGCAGTGCCATCTTCACCGGGCTGAGCGGTGATCACCTTGATTATCACGGCACGATGGAGGCCTATGAAGCCTGCAAACGTTCGCTCTTTGAAGGGCTTCGTCTCAGTGATGCCGCCATCGTCAATCTCGACGACGCGGCGGGAGAGCGAATGTCTGCAGCGGCTCAGGGCCGCGTGATCGGCTGCTCGCTCGATAGCCGTGGCGAAGTTCGCGGTGTGATTGCCCGGGTGAGTGGCGATGAAACTGTGATGGATGTGCAGACGCCTTGGGGAACATGGCGGCAGCGGATTCAATTGCCAGGTCGGCACAATGCAATGAATGCTTTGCAGGCAATCGCCGCGGCACTGGATCTAGGAATCGACCCTTCGAATGTGCAGGCTCGACTGGAAACAGCCAGTGGTCCTCCCGGTCGGCTGCAGTGTGTCTCGGTGGAGCCTCGTGTTCTGGTGGATTTTGCGCATACCGATGGCGCACTGAAGACCGTGCTCGAGTCTTTACGAGGACTGGCTTTGCCTGATCAGAGAATTCTGCTTGTTGTTGGGTGCGGTGGAGATCGGGATCGATCCAAGCGACCACGGATGGGGGCGGTGGCAGCCGAGGGTGCGCACGAGGTCTGGCTCACCAGTGACAATCCACGGAGCGAAGAGCCGGCTTCGATTGTTCGCGACATGGCGGCAGGCATTCCGGCAGGGCGATTGAATCGAGTGCATGAGGTGCTCGATCGCGCAGCAGCAATCGCTTCGGCCATTGCCTCTGCGCGAACAGAGGACATCGTGCTCATTGCGGGCAAGGGGCACGAGACACATCAGTTGATTGGTGATCAGGTGCTGCCATTTGATGACGTCGAGGTCGCTCGGGCCGCGTTGGCGGCGAGGAAGGTGTCGCCATGATGGAGTCACTGGGGCGATTGGCCGCCATGGCGGAAGGGACACTCGCACCGCAGTGGTGCGACTCGATTGTTGATGGCATCGGCACGGATACGCGAGAGAACCTCTCTGGCCAACTGTTCGTGGCGCTGCGGGGACAGCGGTTTGACGGTCATGATCACCTGAAGGCGGCGGTGGACTCCGGAGCAGCCGCGGTATTGGTGGAGCGTGGATCCCCGGTGCCCGAAGGCACTGCGTCGATCGAGGTGGACGATACGCGGCTTGCGCTCGGACGCATGGCCGCAGCGTGGCGGCAATCGCTTCCGCAGCTTCGAGTCGTTGCCATAACGGGAACCGCTGGCAAGACGACGACAAAGGACGCGCTTGCGAGAGTCTGTCAAACGGAACTCAGTACGGTCGCAAGCCCGAGATCGTTTAACAATGACATTGGTGTTCCGCTGACAATCCTCGCGGCGCGATCTGGCGATGAGGTTCTCATCGCAGAAGTTGGCATCAATGCGCCTGGCGAGATTCAGCCACTGGCTGACATGTTGCGGCCCGACATCGCTGTTGTGACGCTGGTGGGTTCTGGGCATTTGGAAGGGCTCGGTACGCTGGAAGAGGTTGCGAAAGAGAAATATCTGCTGCTGGAATCGCTGCCAGAAGACGGACTCGGATTTCTCAGACAGCAGAACATGCGTGTGCCTGCCTGCCGCGGCTCGCTGGAGACGTTCGGCTTTACCGATGCTTCGGATCGGCCGATTCTCAATCGCGGGCCAGGCTGGATGGAGTTTCTGGGCCAGCGATGGACCATTGGGCTACCGGGAGCGCATGGCGCGCTCAATGCGGCGGCTGTCGTGCTTGTCGCGCGGGCACTTGGTGTGTCAGACGGATCGATTGAGCAAGGGCTGTCGCACTTTCATGCCTCGCCGCAGCGGTTGTGTCGCCGAGCCGTGGGTGGGGCTGTCGTCTTGGATGACAGTTGGAATGCCAATCCAGAGTCAATGGTGGCGACCATCGAAACACTTCCCGAACTTGTTGGCCGTGACGACGGACTCATGTTGGTTCTTGGAGACATGCTGGAGCTCGGAGCGTCGTCGGCGGCCCATCACCGCGGCCTTGCTCCAGTCATCGAACAGGCAGTGCGGGAGCTGTCGATCCGGAGGATTGTGCTTATAGGAGCTGAGATGCGGGTACTGGCGAATGAGTTTGGCGGCACGTGCGGCGAGATCCCGGTGCTTTACGAGCCTGTCGCAGATGATGAGGCGATGGCGAGAATTGCGGGCCTTGCGCAGGCCGGTGAGGCTGTGCTTCTCAAGGGATCGCGCGGTCTGGCGTTGGAGAGGATTATCTCGGTCATGGAATCAGGAGTCGCGGCCACCTGATGGCCGATGAAGTCTCAGAGGGATGCTCTACAACCTGCTTCAATACTGTGATCAATGGCTCGGCGAATGGGCCGGATACTCGATTCTGCAAGTGCTGTACCAGATCGAGTTTCGCGTATTCACCGCGGCGATTGCCGCCTTCACGTTCGTGCTTGTATTCGGCAAGCCGTGCATCAGGTGGCTGATTCGTCGAAAGATCGGCGACTCCCCCGAGTTCGAGCATGCGGATCTCAACGCGCTGATGGGATCCAAGCGACACACGCCGACCATGGGCGGCATCTTGATTGTCGGGGGAATCATCTTTGCCACCGTGCTGCTCGCCGATCTGCAGAATCGATACGTGCATCTGGCGCTCCTGGTAACTGTGTGGCTCGCACTGCTCGGAGCAGCCGACGACTGGCTCAAACTCACCATCTCCAGCAGGATTCCCGGATCTCGTGAAGGACTCAAGTCGTGGGAGAAACTGCTGTTCCAATTTGGAATCGGCTTCCTGGCGGCGATGTTCATCTGGAGGTTGGCTGGGGACAACGAGGCCGCTCGCTCCGTGGTGCTTCCATTTCAGCGCACCTACCAACCAGATCAGGAGTCGCTTCTCCTGGAGCCCGGCGTCATTGTGCTAGGCATGTGGGCTTTCTTGCCCTTGGTGGCGTTCTTCATCGCCGGGACGAGCAATGCCGTCAATATCACAGACGGAATGGATGGTCTGGCCCCCGGGACAGTTGTGATTGCTTCGCTGGGCGTGATGGTGTTGGCGTATGTCGCGGAAACACCAGAGCGGGCGCACATCATGCTGTTTCCGTGGATCGATGGCGCGTCGGAACTGATGGTGGTGGCTGCCGCCATGGCGGGGGCGTGTCTCGGATTCCTGTGGTTCAACTGCGCGCCCGCCTCGGTGTTCATGGGAGATACCGGTTCCCTTCCGCTTGGCGGGCTACTCGCCACGATCGCATGTTGCATTCGGCAGGAAGCACTGTTGGTGCTGATTGGCGGCGTCTTCTACATCGAGATTCTGAGCAGCATGCTGCAGACCTCATGGTTCAAACTGACGCGGCGGTTCGGTCGCGATCACGAGGGCCGGCGACTCTTCTTGTGTGCGCCGATTCATCACCACTTTCACTTGAAGGGTTGGCAGGAGCCTCAGGTCGTGGTCAGGTTTTGGATTGTTGGGGTCGTCTTCGTGGTCATGGCGATGGTGCTCACGAAGCTTCGTTGAGCCGCCTGCTACATGAGGTCATCAAGCAGCAGCACCGTTCCTGGCACAGTCGGTTTCTCGACCGGGCCTCGATCGCGAAGCAACCTGATCAAGCCAGCGATGTCCTCGGCGAGGGGCGCCTGAAACTCGGCTTCTTGCTCTGTCGATGGGTGCGTGAACCCGAGTAGCGCTGCGTGAAGGGCTTGCCTCCCGAGAATGACCCTTCTGCGGTCGCCTGTACTGTGCCCCGCTGGGAGGACATTGCGCACCTCGATGTGCTGTCCGCCATACATGTCGTCTCCGGCGATCGGCCAGCCCAAGTGAGACAAGTGGACCCGTATCTGGTGCGTCCGCCCGGTTCTCAGTTCTACTTCAAGCAGTGTGAAATCGCCATAGCACTCAAGGACTCGGTACAGCGTGACCGCTTGCTTGCCGGTGTCATCCCATCGAACCGCGTTGCGGTGCTTTATTGTTGGGTGCTTCCCAAGTGGTAGGTCGATCACATCGGCCAGGGGTTCCACTCTGCCGTGAACAAGCGCAAGATACCGTTTACGGGTTCGCCGCTGTTCGAATTGACGCCCAAGACGCCAGTGTGCAGTCTCGTTCTTGGCGACAACCATGACGCCCGAGGTGTGGCGATCGAGCCGATGGACAACACCGGGGCGGGCCTCGGCGGCGCCTACGTCACTCAAGGCCTCGCCGGACTTCCGCAAATGCCAGGCCAGTCCGTTGATAAGCGTTCCGCTTTGATTCCCTCGCGCTGGATGCACGATGATGTCATCGTGCTTGTCGATGATCATGAGGTCTGCGTCCTCGTAGAGAATCCGAATCGGTATGTCTTCTGCGGGAAGATCCGAACTGGGTGGAGGCGGAAGCACGATGTCAACCACGTCGCCTTTGCGTAGCTTGGTTGAGGGTTTTGGCTCGCGGCCGTTGACAGTGACGGCATGCTCGTGAATGAGACGCTGCAGCGAGGTTCGGCTGAGCCAAGGGATACGATCGCCGAGATACCGATCGAGACGCTTGTTCAGGTCACGCGACAGCGTGAATGTTGCGTGGGCTGGCCCATCATCGGAGTTGAGTTTCTCGGGATCAACCGCGCCACCGGGGCCGATCGGGTCCTCGGAATCACTCATTGCGGGGCGGGATCGCCCTCGGCCTCAGGTGCAGGCTCGGTCGGAGCGGCCGTGGGCTGATCATCTGCTGGCGGTGCAGCTTCGGGCGCCGCCGGTTGGTCACTTGGTGGCGTGACGCCGAGCGCAGGGACTTGAAGGCCCTGTGGTGGAAGGATTGATGGCGGGGGCGCGGCGGGGGTTGCCAACTTAATCGCCTCGGCGAGTTGAGGAGCGGTTTCGGCGCGGGAGGCAGCCTGCGCGGCCAGTGCCGGTAGCCAGTCGCCAGCGCGAGCTTCGCTCTTTCGATACCACCCGATGGCTTGGTCAACTTCGCCCTGGCATTCGGCAACTGCCGCAAGCCCATTGAAGGCGCAGACCGTGGCGAGGGCTCGAGCCGGCGTGCCATCGTCGTCGCTGGTGATCTCCTGATAGATCCGTGCTGCTGATGCTAGGTGCTGCTCGCGGGCATCCGCAGTCAATTCGGTCGTTGACTGTCCGTCTTCGCTAATCATCTTGCCTCGTTGGACGTCTTGCAACAGCGAGTCCGCTGCTGTGAGGCGTGCGATGTCTGCCACGCCATCAATTTCGGCATGGCGGCGGGCCACATCTTCGAGCGACGCAGGCTGCGCCGTCGTCATCAAATCAACCCATGCTTCGTCTCTCGCGCGGGCTTCCTGCTGTTGCCAGCGGATCATGACGAGGTAGGCCACGATGAACGCAAGCACGATCAGGAGCCATGTCGGCCCCTTGGTCTTGAGCCACGTGACGAAGTCCTCGTTGAGGCGGCCTTCTTTGAGATCCTGTTGTCGTACCTCTGCGAGGCGTTCTCGGTCATCGTTACGGGCCATTGCTTGTGAGATTCCTGCACTAAGATGAGTGGGTGAAGTTGGACACCGCATCGTACCTGATGCCCGGAAGAACCGCGAGGCATCCATCCACGAGGCTGCATTTCAGAGGCGGAGGCGGGGCATGGCGGCCTCCAACTGATCCAGAGCACCGGCCAGATGTCGGGGGTGTCCTTCGGTCTTCAGGAAGGCGGGAGACGTTGCTGCCATGAGGATTCTTCGAATGTCCGCCAACTCGGGTGAGAGAGGCTCATTCTGTAGCCCATGCCTACGCCGAGCTTGGGCCAGCGCCTTCACAGGTCGAGTGGCCTTGAGTCGGTCTGGGCGGCCCCAGAGCTGACGTTCGAGGTAGACCGCGTCTTCGGTCCAGTGGCCGGGGCGGACCTCGGCAAGGTCAATCAGAATGACGTCGCCGGTCTGGGGCGACGTTCGGCTCAACGCATTGGCAAGATGGAGATCTCCGTGGATCCAGTGCGTGGCATCCCGTCTTCGCCACCGCTGGACAAGGTTGTCATGCCGCTTCTGGACAAGCTTGACTGCCTCTGCCCACCGTGGTTTCTGCGATAGTCGATTGTCACGAATCGACTTCCGTGATTGATCGAGAAGCGTTGTCCAGTCTTCAACTCGAGCCTCGGCAGTATCAACCGGCAGTGAATCCGTTTCAGCATGAAATCGGGCAGCAGCGTCAGCGACTCGCGAAATGTGATCCTTGTGCCACCGAAGTCCCAGCGGACCGTGGGGAAGTCGCTCCATGACGAGCCATGCCAAGTCGTAGTGCCCAAGCGTAATACCGGAGGCAAATAGGTGCGGAATCACATCCGGAGGCGTGCTGTCCGGAGTTTGGAGCCGCCGTGTCCAGAACAGTTCCTTGGGAATGATGGGAAACTTAACGATGACCTCCCGTGGAGGCCCCTCACCAGTCGTCCAGATAGCGCGGCCCGTACTGGCGCCGCCACGTTGCCAGTCGGCCCGAAACCACGACACCGGGCCAAGATGCCCCTTACAGGCTTCAATGAGCGTCGGAAGCAAGTTCTTGGCGAAGGTCGGGTCGTGATGCATGCAAGCTCCAGGCGCCTCTCCTGCCACCGCACCATGGGTGAGATCAAAGGGGCCAACCGGTCTGGGATACGTACCGGTCTGCGAACCCTACGGTCTGGTTGGAGCGGATTCAACCCCTCATTTCGTGCGGGACAATGACGATCCCTGCTACCGTTCCCGGATGGGTCGGCCCGACCTCCTTGTCATCGATTTGGATGGAACCTTGCTCGATCGAACTGGGTTGGTTTCACCTGAGAATATCGCCGGTATCCGCCGCGCCGAATCCGAGTCGCTTCCATTGGTCATAGCGACAGGGCGAACCCGTAGTGAGTCAGCCCACATCTTGGAGGCAATTGCCTATGAGGGGCTGTTGATTTCGGCAAGCGGATCATTGCTTGTGGACTCTCATGATGGCCACACTCTGGATCGAAGGACGTTGTCGCCGGAGATCGTCGAGCAGACTGTTGCGTTTGTCCTCGCGGGAGGCGCGGCTGCGATGATTCTCAAGGATCGTCACAGCGTGGGTGTGGACTATGTTGTCGTCGGAACAGGCAACCTCCATCCGGTTTCCGACTGGTGGTTCGAGGTGACTGGCGCGACCTATACGCGGGTCGATCGAATTGAGGCCGATCCGTTTCCGGAGCACAGTGTGCGCGTTGGAGCTGTTGGAGGAACGACAGAGTTCATCCCGATGATTGCGGAACTTGAACGCATGCTCGGCTCGCTTATTCAGGCACGGCATTGGGAGGCGGTCACCAGTTCAGAGCATGCCGGAGAGCCCGTACATCTGTTGGAGGTGTTTCACCCCGAGGCCGACAAGTGGACGATGGTGGAGGCGTGTTGTGGGCGCAAGGGATGGGACAGCACACGCGCAGCGGCTGTGGGCGATGGCCTGAACGATGTGCTCCTGATCGATCGCTGCGGACTTGGAGTTGCGGTGGAGAATGCCCGCCACGAAGTGTTGGCCGTGGCCGACGCGATTACCGATGCCCATCATGAACACGGCGTAGCGTCTCTTATCAATGACATTCTCGATGGCAATTTGCTTCTTGGCGGAGTACGACCGTGAGCAGATTGGACGCTGAAGCTTCGCATCCATGGCACCACCACGAGGGCGTTGCCGTTCTGTCGGCTGCGGAGGCTGTCCTCAAGGGAGTATTGGAGGGGGAGGCCGTCGTACACCGAATGCTGGTGACGGACGGCAGATCGACAGGGCGATTTCAGAAGTCACTCGAGCACGGCGATGTTCGCGATTTGCTTCGCAAGCATCGGCTCGTGTGTCGGGTGGTCGGGGATGCGGGCCGCGCCATTGAATTGGCCCAGTGGAACGCAACTGAGGGGCGTCACGTGGTGGCATTGGTAGGTGGTCCGACCGTGACAGCGAGCATTCAAGCGCTTGAACGCATTGGAAACTTTGGTGGTGCCGAATCCATGGCCCTTTTCATGGAGCTTCCTGGAGGGTCAACGGGAAGCAGGGCAAGAATCGCCGCGGCTGGCTTGCCGCTCCTTGAGGCTTCGTGTGTCGAGAGCCTTCGTGGCTCTGTAGAACACGGGCTCCGAATCAGCCGGGGCGCCTCTGCGCCCTGCGTTATCGCTGTGAGCCCTGAGATCATGCAGTCTGAGGAGAGCCTGACCCTTCGCCCCAATCGCATGGCGGATCAGCCGCCGGCGGGTCTGCCGCGAACGCGCGGTCCGCGCTGGGATGAAATGGGCGGCGCGCTACGGATTGCGAGACGGCTCGAGCTCAACATTTCAAGATCCATGCCGAGTCCAGGTGAGCGAGCAGAGCTCGGTTTTGTAACAGTCGGAAGCGCTGATCGAACACTTCGGCGTCTCGAGACGTTGCTTGGAGTAGAACGCCGCCTGCCAACACTTCACCTTCGGATGACACATCCAATTGACGACGCCGCGATCGAGCGATTGCTTCGCCGATGCAGAACAGTTGTTGTGCTGGAGCCTCCAGGTCAGCTTGTCGAATTGGCGCTCGTTCGAATCGCCCAGCGAATGGGCCGAGATGCGATGGATCCCGCACTCGTATTGGGACACTCTCTGTTGTACGAGACGGACGCCAAGCATCTTCTTCATCCGTCACCGATGGCTCGGATTCTCTCGCCGCTCATCCAAACGGTGGTCACCGGACCATCTCTGGAGTCTCGGCTGGCCGAGCCTTCTCCATCTTTACCGCTCCATCTCGAGCCATATCGATTCGGAGACTCGGCGCACGCAGAGGAACTTCGATAACTCCTCGTCGGAATGATTGAAGCCGAGTCTGATACGAGCGATGAGGAGGATGCGCCCGACCAGACTGGCCAAACTGAACATCCGGTGCGATGGATGGTTCAGGGCAAGTGGGTGGGGCCGATCGAAGGCGTCACGGTGCACGCCGAATTCTGGGGTGCGTCGCGGTTTCGGCGATCAGGGGCTGCGGCAATCAGGCAGGCAGCTGTGGACGGGGGAACGTGGCTTCTCGTCATTGCAGCTGGCCCGCCCCCGCAAGGGAGGGAACTCGAGCGGCTTGTTGGAGGAATGGTCCCTGGCGAGAGAGCTGGGCAAACGCGGATTGTCCGAAGGAGCGGTCGAGCCCCCGCTGAGATCCAACGAAGTATGCGAGAGGCGTCCACGGCGGACGGGTTGACCGTTCTCATCGTCGAGGACGATTTGCCAACGCGATTTGATGCAAGCACGATGGAGCATGCGCTGGCAGCAGTTGATCGAATCGGCTACCAACACACGCAGCGGGTCGCATGGCCCGCGGACCGGGCATGTGTCATTCGGGAGCCGTCCGATTTGCGGCAACGCGAACTGCGAATGGTCGATGAAGCGATTGCTGAGGGCACCACCATGAGCGTGGGACCGATTTCGTTGCGATGGCCGCCGCGGATGTCGGGTCGCGTGCAGCCGCTAGCAGAACAGGTCGAAGTAGTTCGAACGAGTCCGCCTACGCGTGGTATTCGCGGCGACGATGTTCCGGGGCAGCCTGTGTTCGAACATGCCTCTCAACCTGTGTGGTCAGCACATCTGGCAGGCTTCCGAGGGGGATCACCTGGGTTGGCCGCATCGGTATTGGAGCAGGCAGCGGTTGTAGCCGGATACCACGTCGAAGTTGGATGCGATCCCCGGCCGACCGGGCCGGGCAGACGGAAGCTCTCGCAAGTCGTCTTCTGCCGACCCAGAAACGAAGCGGAACGGGCAGCGGTCCCTCCGGTGATTCCGTGGGGAGAGGCGGATCTTCTTCTGGGCTTTGACCGAGGATCCACACTTGATGCAGTCGATCCCGACGGCAACTACAGGGTTGCCTCGGCTGGGCGGACGTCGATCTTCGCCAATACTGGTCTCTTTGAAGATGAACTGGATCGCTTTGATGACCAGGATGAGGCGGCAAGCGTCATTCAGGCCCACCTTAAAAAGGTTGCTGCGGCGGAGCCCGCGCTGTGTTCAGATCTGACGGGCGTGTGTCGGTACCGATTCCACAACGAACGATTGTCTGACCTCGTATTGGTGGGTCTTGCCTGGCAAGCAGGGCGAATTCCACTCTCGCTGGACGCGATGCATCGCGGTATCCAAAGTGTCGAGTCTCGGGGTTGGGCGAGGCTCGGCGAGGCCTTCGAGTACGGCCGTTCGGCCTGGCTCGATCCGGGTCGGTTGCTGCGGACTCAAGAAAGCGCTGTTGAGCCGGGGCTACGGTCCATCCGCCGCTATCGACTGATACTTGCCAGAGGTCGCCTGTTTGGCCGCGATCGCGCAGGGCGGTTCAGGCAGGTGGCAGGCCGGGTTCTCGATGAAGTCCCTGGTCTGCTCGAGACGGCTGCGGGACGGGACGCGCATCGCGACTTCATCGTGGCGCTTCGGCGGTGTGTGACTTGGGGTGGCTTTGAGATGGCCGAGCGTTTTGCAGGTCGGATCATTTCGCTCTATCAGGTCGATCGGGCTGACACCGGCAGGGCGTTGACGCGGGCAGCGATCCTGCCGTTGGCAGAAACTCTTCTCATTCGCGATGCTATCTACGTGGCTTCGATGGCAATCAGTTCGGAGCACCGCCGCCAAACCCAGCAGCGGCTCAATGTGCGCCGCGGGCGAGGGGATCGTATTTCTATTCGATATCTGACGCGACTCGAGTGCGTCTTTGTTCGCTGGCGATTCCGCCTCGACCTGAGAACCAGCGATTGGATGGCACACGTATTGGCTGCGGCGAAGTACGTGCACCCAAAGGGGCTTCGTGGCCGACGGAGCCAGAGGCAAGTCCGAGCTTTGGTTTCGGAGGTCGTCATGCAGGCGACGAGTGCGCCCGACGATGATTACGAGTCATGGCGTGCTGTTCTCGAAATGTTCCATGCCATGGCGCTGGACGGGCGTCTTCGTCGAGTCAGTCCAGCATCGCTTCGGCGGGAGATTCGTCGCCTTCGGCCCGTCGGCTGACCCCGGCCCGCGACTCCTGGCGTAGTTGCCCGCATGCCGCGGCAATGTCGCGGCCACGGCTTGCGCGGATATGCGTGTTGATCCGCCGGCTCCGCAGCACACCTTGAAACGCGTGCACATCCTCGTCAGTAGGTCGCTCGAACGGCAAACCCTCGACCGCGTTGTAGCGAATCAAGTTGATGTTGCATCTGAGGGTTGTTGCTATATCAGCGAGTTGCCTTGCATGATGACTGCGATCATTGACGCCTCGGAGCAGCAGGTACTCCAAAGTAATCTCGCGCCCTGTCGCTTCGAAGAAATCACTGCAGGCCGAGAGGATCTCGCTGATCGTTGCGTACTCTGCCCACGGAATTAGTTGCCGCCGAAGTTCATCATTCGGTGCGTGCAGACTGAGCGCGAGGGTCACCGGTACCGGGAAAGCAGCCAGTCGCCGAATCGCTGGGGGGAGCCCCACGGTGGAGACCGTGATGCGGCGAGCGCCGATTCCGAGTCCCCATGACGCGTTCATTGTCGTGATGGCTTGGGTGATGGCGGCGTAGTTGGCCAGTGGTTCGCCCATCCCCATGAAGACGACGTTCGTTACGCGGCCGCCGCTGAGTTGGCCGAGTCGCCATGCCTGCTCCACAATCCTGCCCGCCGTGAGATTGCCATCGAGCCCTTCCATTCCGGATGCGCAGAAACGACAACCAACAGGGCAGCCGACCTGGCTTGAGACGCACGCGGTCCGCCGGGCATCTGCGGGAATCAGCACGGTTTCTGTCGAAGGCGGTCTTTCAAGAACACTCATCTTCGTTCCGCTTCGTGGCCACTCAAGAAGCAGTTTCTGGGTGCCATCGGTAGCAACCTGCCTTCGAGACTCATGCCCTTCGAGGATGGGGAGCAACTCGGCGATCAGCATCCGATGGTCTTTTGAGAGATTGCTCATCTCAGAGGGATCACTGACGCCTTTGCCGTAGACCCAGTTGATGATCTGGTCGGCAGTGAATCCGGGCAGGCCATGATTACTGCACCAGTGGCGCAAGCTCTCAGGGTCATGATCAAAGAATGCGATGGGAGTACTCACTGGCTGGCGCCAATCGTCAGGCTGATAACTTGATGGGGGACACTGTGGCGGGCGAGAAACTCATTGGTGGACGCGATGTTGTCCATGGTGATTCGGCGGCCATCTGGATCGATTGATCTGGATCTCATAAACTTTTTGAGAGTTCCCGGAAGTCCGAATTCGACGTTTTCGTGGAAGACGTCATGTTGCTCGACACTGCCGCCGAAGTTGGTATACAAGTGCAGGATGAGATCCTGAACGAGATCCTCTGGCGCGCTGGCACCGGCTGTCACAAGGACCGTCTCGGCTCCAGCGAGAACTTCTTCCGTGAGTTCCTTGCGATCATCGACGAGCACTGCCCGAGTTCCAGTTGATTCTGCGAGTTCCCGAAGCCGCTTGGAGTTCGAGCTGTTGCGTGAGCCAACGACGATTACCAAATCGCACTCCGAGGCCAAAATTCGCACAGCATGTTGCCGGTTCGTCGTCGCGTAGCAGATGTCATCGCTCGGCGGCTCATGGATTTCTGGAAATCGATCTTTGAGTGCCTTGATGATGACCGATGCGTCAGTCATGCTCATAGTCGTTTGGGTGAGATAGATGAGCATTGCTGGATCGTGGATCTGGAGTTCTGAAATGGCTGCGACCGAATCAACGACCTGAATTGCATCGGGTGCCTCGCCTCGGGTACCGATGATTTCCTGATGCTCCTTGTGCCCCACGAGCAGAATCTGCCAGCCTCGTCGCGCATAGCGAATGGCTTCCGCGTGGACCTTGGTCACGAGCGGGCAGGTGGCGTCGATGGCGATCAATCGTCTCTCGGAAGCCGCCTCCCGGACGGCTGGACTGACGCCATGGGCGCTGAACACGAGAATGGATCCTTCCGGCACAGCCTCGATGGATTCGACGAATACGACTCCACGGTCGATGAATCGGTCGACGACGTGCTTGTTGTGGACGATCTCGTGATAGACGTAGATCGGTTCGTCGTCGATGACATCGAGAAGCTGATCCACGACATCGATCGCCATATAGACGCCTGCGCAGAATCCACGTGGGTTTGCCAAGAGAATCCGCATGCCGTCTCCTGTGTGTTGGAATGCAGGCCAATGCCCGCCCGCGAATCGTGCCCCATGATAGCCTGCGGCTCCAAGATGGATACCAAGATCATCGACATGTTGGAAAGGTGGGGGCCGGAACGCTGTGAGTCTCTCTCTCGAGATCAGGCTGCCGGATACTGCCAAAAACTGACTCTTGGGCATTACGAAAATTTCAGCGTACTGAGCAAGTTCGTGCCAGAGCGGATGCGGGATGGTGTGTGCGCGGTGTACGCATTCTGCCGTTGGGCGGATGATCTCTCTGATGAGTCTTGCGACACAGCAACCGCGCTCTCGCGGCTTGAGTGGTGGCGGAGCGAATTGGAACTGTGTCTCAAGGGCTCACCTCGCCATCCGGTGTTCGTGGCGCTGGCGGATGTGTGCGAGCGGCATGCGCTTGACGGCGATCTCTTCCTCGCCTTGATCGATGCCTTTGTTCAGGATCAGCACCAGTCTCGGTACGACACATGGGAAGACCTCATTGGCTATTGCCGCGGGAGCGCTGATCCGGTGGGGAGGTTGGTACTTCAACTTGCCGACGTACAGCCGAGTTTGGCGACGCTCGAAGACAGTGATGCGGTCTGCACCGGACTTCAACTCGCCAACCATTGGCAGGATGTCCGCCGCGACATACTTGAACGAGATCGCATCTACATTCCACGTGATGTGGTGAACGTGGACAATTTCGAATCCAGGCTTGTCTCGACCGCAAAGGTGGGGCACGCTCCAGATCGTGAGTTCCTCGTGAACTATCGCGACCTCATGGCAGGGCTCGTCTCGCGGACGCGACCACTTCTTGGGCGAATTCATTCGCTGCTAGAAGCAGTTCCGCCCGACCTTCACCCCATGCTGTGGCTCTTTGCTGCAGGCGGCAGCACGACCTTGAATCTTATCGAGCGGTCGGACCATGAAACCATTTTGTATCGCCCGTCGATTTCGAAGCCGAGAAAGCTGCTTCTTCTGTGGCAGGCGTCGCGTCAGGGGCGGGTCGCGTGAGCGGCGGAACCCTGGTGGCAGCGCCGCATCGTTCACTTGAGTGGTGTCGGGCGATTGTGCGCAAGCGAGCAGGCAACTTCTACTGGGGGCTGCGGCTTCTTCCTGATCCCAAACGCTCGGCACTCTTCGCGCTCTACGCCTGGATGCGGCGGGCCGACGACATCGCGGACGACGCCGTCGACATACGCAGCGCGCAGGATCAACTTGCAGTGTTCGGAGCTCGAACTCGGGAGATTCTTTCTGGTGAGGACCCGGGGGATGAGGAACTCTGGCAGGCGATGGCCTGGGTGGCTCGGAACTGGTCGTTGCCAGCGGAGCCATTCGAGGAAATGCTGCGCGGACAAGCTGATGATCTGAGTGACCGGACGATCGAGACAACGGAGGATCTTCTGGACTACTGCCGGTGTGTTGCTTCGACAGTCGGTGTGTTGTGCGTCACGATTTGGGGCTACCACGGAGACGAAGCGTTGGACTTAGCCATTGAACGCGGCGTGGCTTTGCAACTCACGAATGTACTTCGCGATGTTGGAGAAGACGTTGCTTCGGGGCGGTGCTATTTGCCAGCAGAGGATCTCCGCGTCCACGGATTGAGCGCCTCGTCGCTTGTCTCGTGGCAGCGCGAAGACGTATGTGAATCATTCATTCGGCGGTGGATCGATACAGCTCGTGCCTGCTACGACGTATCGTTGCCCCTCGATGACATGGTGTCCAAGGATTGTCGGCCGACACTTCGGGCGATGACGGGCATTTATCGGGCGCTTCTCGATCGCATCGATGCCGCGCCACGCCGAGTCACCAGTGTGCCCGGCGTCTCGATATCGAAGCTCGCCAAAATCATGATTGCGATTCGCTCTCGCAGAGGTTCATCGTGAGCGGAGACGTGGTCGTGATCGGTGGGGGCCTCTCCGGACTTGCCGCTGCGCTGCGGCTTGGCGATGCTGGCTACCGGCCAATCGTTCTTGAATCGCGGCGACGGCTCGGTGGACGCGCCTCCAGTTTCGACGACAGTGTGAGCGGTCGTGTGTTCGATAACTGCCAGCACGTTCTCATGGGGTGCTGCACCAACCTGCTTGATTTCTACACCAGAATCGGCGTCGAGAATGCAATCGAGTGGCATGACACAATCGCATGGTGCCGCCCAGACGGGGGGCGCGACGTGATGCGTTCGCGTGCGCTTCCTGCCCCGCTACATCTCGCCGGGAGTTTCCGCCGAATGAAGCTGCTGGACCGCCCTGCCCGCCGCGCAGTACGCCGCGCGATGTGGCGCATGCTTCGCATCGGGACTCGGGGACGACACCGATTCGGAGGCAAGACATTCCAGTCGCTGCTGGATGAGTGGCGGCAACCCGTACAGGCAGTGCGGTTGTTCTGGGAACCCATCGTGGTGAGCGCGTGCAATGTGCCCCTTGACGAAGTGGCCGCTGTTCACGCCCTGCAGGTCTTTCAGGATGGATTCCTTGCTGGGAAGTGGCACGCCACGATGGGCGTTCCACGGGTTCCACTTGCGGACCTGTACGCGCCTGCTTCGGCTGCGATTGCGGACGCTGGTGGAGAAATTCGCCTGGGCTGGAAGGCGACCGGCATCGGCGTATCAAGCAGGAGCGTGATTGGTGTGGAAACCAGTCGTGACTTTGTGCGGGCTGACCGCGTCGTCGCAGCGCTGCCCTGGGAGCAGTTGGATGGGATCCTTGATGCCAACATTCGTGAATTTGACCAGCGGGTGGGCGAACTTGCAGTTCTCGGGCACAGCCCGATTCTCGGCGTACATGTTCTGCTGGACCGCGAGGTGATGGGAGAGCCGCATCTGGTGATGCCCGGACGGAAGACTCACTGGTTCTTCAACAAGGGAGTGGCCGACGACGGGACGCAGCACATCCATGCCGTGGTAAGCGCTGCCGATGCGTGGATGGATCGATCGAGCGATGAGATTGAGGCTGCAGTACTGGAGGATCTGGCGCATGCGTACCCGCGTGTTGCAGATGCCAAGGTATTGCAGGTTCGCCCGATCAAGGAACGCAGAGCGACCTTTCGCGCGGCGCCTCAGGCGGAGGTCGCCCGGCCGCACGCGAGCCCGAGCCCGGTTGGCGCAAGCGGCGGAGATTTGAATGGACTGTATTTAGCGGGCGATTGGTGCGCGACTGGTTGGCCTGCCACGATGGAGGGCGCGGTACGCAGTGGATACCTCGCGGCGGAAGCGATCACCGGTGTTGAGGGCGTGGTTGCCGATGCGCCCGCAGGAGTTCTGGTGCGAGCGCTGGCGGCGGGGTGATTGCCCTTGCCAGTTCTCCCCTGTCAGGGGCGCTGCAGCGGCGTCATGTCGAGCGCATCTACGAGAAACGACCACGTATCCGCGGCTTCATCGAGCCGCATGCTGGTGGGCTTGCCGGCGCCATGGCCGGCCTTGCGGTCGATGCGAATGAGAACCGGGGGGGCGTCGGCGTTCGTGGACTGCGCATGTTGTAGCGCCGCAGCGAACTTGAAGGAGTGGCCAGGTACGACGCGGTCATCTGTGTCGGCTGTCGTGACCAGCGTGGCCGGATAGCGGACGCCTTCCGTGAGGTTGTGGTACGGCGAGTAGGCGAGCAAGGCCTTGAATTCGTCTTCAACCTTGGGGTCGCCGAAGTCTGGGATCCAGGCTCGGCCAATCGTGAATTGCGGGTAGCGAATCATGTCCATCACGCCAACCGCAGGAAGGCAGGCGCCGAAGAGTTCCGGCCGCTGCGTCATGACGGCGCCAACCAGAAGTCCGCCGTTGCTCCCTCCCTGAATCGCGAGGCGGTCAGGACGGGTATAGCCATTTCGGATGAGCCATTCGCCGGCGGCGATGAAATCGTCAAACACGTTCTGCTTCTGCAACTTCGTGCCAGCGAGATGCCAGTCTCTGCCGTACTCGCCGCCACCACGGAGATTGGCGATCGCCAGCACGCCGCCCATCTCCATCCAAGCCAGCCGAGAAGGAGAGAACACAGGGGTGAGTGGGATATTGAAACCGCCGTAGCCGTAAAGGAGCGTGGGAAGATCGCCGGTGCGTTTGATGTCGCGCCTGTGGGTGATGAACATGGGAACGATCGTGCCGTCCTTGCTCTCGTAGAACACCTGCTTGACGACGTAGTTGTTTGGATCGAAGTCGACGCTTGAACTTCGCCACTGCGTCGTCTCGCCCGATTCCAAGTCGTGCTGGTAGATCGAGGGGGGTGTCGTGAATGAGGTGAAGGAGAAAAACACTTCGTCATCGTCAGGCCAGCCACTGGGTCCGGAGGACGAACCGATGCCGGGAAGTTCGATGTCCTTGATGTGCCTGCCACTCATATCGTGAAGCGTCAGCCGCGTTGTTGCATCCCGCATCCAAGTGGCGGCGAGTACGCCGCCGACGTGCGAGACGCTTCGCAGCGTATCGGTCGACTCGGGAATGACGTCCTTCCAGATTCGCTTGCTCTTGGGCGCATCGAGGTTGATGGCCATCACGCGTCCAAGCGGGGCGTCCTTGGTTGTCTGAAAGAAAAGCGTACCGCCGGTGCTTCCAACGAATCCCCAAGGCTCCTCAAAGTTGTCGATGAGCGGCTCAAGCGATGTGCCGACCCGCGAGAGGTCTTGTACGAGGACCCTGTTCTCCTCGCCACCTCGCCAGACATGAACGACGAGCCAGCGGCCATCGTCACTGATTGATGGCGACCATCCCCAGTCGGGGTGTTCGGCGTCACGGTGGACGAGCACATCTTCGCTTTGAGGCGTGCCGGGCCGGTGAAACCAGAGGGACTGGTTTGAATTCGCGGCCTGCATCGCTTCCGCGTCAGACGGCGCATCGTATCTGGCGTAATAGAAGCCGCTGCCATCGGGCATCCAGGTTGCGCCTGAGAACTTGCTCCACTGGATTTGCTCGGGGAGATCCTGTTTCGTTTTGAGGTCCCGGATTCGCCATGTCTTCCAATCCGACCCACCGTCGGATCGCGCCCATGCCATGTATCGCCCGTCCTTGCTAAATCCGACGCCGCTGATGGCGGCAGTTCCGTCTTCGGTGAGCGTGTTTGGATCGAGGAGCACCTGCGGTTCGGCTTCGAGCGAGTCGGCGACGTACCAAACGCTCTGGTTCTGCAGCCCGTTGTTGTGAGTGAAGTAGTACTTCCCGCCGATCTTTGAGGGTGTGCCGGTACGGGCGTAGTCCCACAACTGCTCAAGCCGAGGCCGAATGGTCTCTCTCGCTGGAATGGCATGCAGTTTCGCGAATGTCACTTCGTTCTGAGCATCCACCCAATCGGACACTTCCGGCGCAACGCGGACATCGGCTTCCAGCCATCGGTAGGGATCCTGCACCTCGGTTCCGTGCATGGTTTCAACGGTTCCGTCACGACGGGAATCTGGATAGGTGTTCGCGGGGGGCGCTGCGAGTACCGGAGCAAGAAGCAGGGTTGCAAGCATGGTGAGTTCTCCTCAGTGGCGTCAGCCCACGAGATCGGGCAGTTTGAACATTTCGGCCGTGAGGTTCTCGTGGCCGTCTTCGGTGATGAGTACGTCGGCTTCGTAGTGCACGGTAAGACTTCCGTCGACGGTGCGGATGGGCCAGGCGAGTGTGTCTGAAGTCACTTCGTGATTTCCTGCCGCAAGCATCGGCTCGACGGCAAGCAACATTCCAGGTTCGAACACGTGAAAGGCGTCGGGCCATTCGTTGGGCGTCTTCGGAACGACGTTTGAGACGAAGGGCGGTGTATGCAGCGAGGTTCCGTAGCCGTGGCCTCCCAGACCTCGTATGAGCGAGAATCCCGCCTCCTCCTCGACGCATGTCTGCACGGCGCGGGCCCAATCGATGAGCGGTCGCCCAGGCAGCATGGCGTCGACGCCCCGCCGTAGCGAATCAATGCCGACCGTCATCAGTCGGCGGGCTTGATCGCTCACGTCGACGATGCCGTAAGTCCACGCAGCGTCGCCGATCCAGCCCTTGTGGAGTACGCCGATGTCGACGCTTAATACGTCACCTTCGGCGAGTGGTCGCTCGACGTCGAGATGAGTTCCATGTACGACGCAATCGTTGAGCGAAAGGCAGGAGTGGCTCGGAAATGGACGCTGTCCCGGGATGCGATATCGAAGGAAGCACGACTTACTTTGGAGCGATTGCAGCGTTTTGCCGACGAAAGTGTCGATTTCAGCAAGCGTACGATCTGCGCCGAGGTACTCGGCGAGCGATTCGTGGACTTTGCATACCTGCTCGGCTGCTTTGCGAGCGCCGCTTATCTGGCTGGCCCTCTTCAGAATCATTCTTCGCGGTCCTCTTCGCCCGCGGGGTCGGACTCGGCGAGAAACTGAACAGGTCGGCCGTCCAGGAGTACGATCGGCGGCGGTGGGCTCCCGAAGTGCCATACGACGCTTCGCGAATCACGCTCGTCAAGGACCTGTAGATCTCCGCGTTTGCCGACCTCGAGTGATCCGACGTCGCCGTCAATGCCCAGCACGCAGGCGGCATTCCATGTCGCTGCGGTGATGGCCTCGGCGGGCGTAAGGCCACACCGGCGGCACGCGATCGCCATCGTCAGTGGCATCGAGGATGTTGGCGCCGACCCCGGATTGCAGTTTGTGCCGATCGCAATCGATGCGCCCGCATCGATGAGGTCACGCCCCGGCGCGTACCGCTGGTCCAGATGAAATCCGCTCGACGGCAGAAGTACACCAATCGTGTTGCTGCGTCCGAGCAGTTCGACATCACTGGGCGTGATCGCTTCGAGGTGGTCTACGCTGCGCGCCCCAAGTTCGATAGCCATGGGAACACCACCAAGGCTGTTGAACTGATCAGTGTGCAGTCGAAGGGGGCAGCCGAGTGCTTGGGCATGCTCAAAGAGCCGCCGAGTCTGATCAAGCGACCATGCGCCTTCCTCAAGATAGGCGTCGCAGGTAATGCCTGGAAACTCATCGGTCACGGTGGGAAGTGTTTCTTCGATGACGCGATCGACGAAGTCCGGTTGTTCGGTGTCGATGGCATGGGCGCCGAGGAATGTGCCTGCCACCATGGTCTCGGCGTCTTGAGAGGCCGCATGGATGGCTCGGAGCATTTTGAGTTCGGATTCCGTTGTCAGGCCGTACCCGGACTTCACCTCGATCGCACCGGTGCCGAAAGACTGCAATCGTCCAAGTCGATCGAAGAGTGCTTCGGTCAGTTCCTCTTGTGTTGCTGATCGAACGGCGCGAACGGTCGAGAGGATTCCTCCGCCCGCTTCCAGAATTTCGGTGTAGTTCACGCCAGTGAGCATGGCCTCCCATTCATCGAGGCGTGAACCCGTCCAGCAGGCGTGCGTGTGGCAGTCGATCCAAGTCGGAAGGACGATTCGTCCATCCAGGTCCAGTACGACATCTGACACCATGTCCTCTGGAGGCGAGCCCTCGCCGAGGCCGTGGATACGTCCGTTTTCGATGGCGATCCATCCCGACTCGATCTCCGCGAGTTCGGACATTGCTTCGCCGCGTCTGGGTCCGGCTGGTCCAGCCATCGTGACGAGGCGGCCGTTGATGATGGTGACATCGGGCATTTGCTAGTAGTCCCTCATTGGAATCTGGACATCCTGATCATCGGCGCACTCGCGGGCGGTCTTGTAGCCGGCATCTGCGTGCCGGATGACGCCCATCAGTGGATCGTTTCGTAGCACCCGCGACAGTCGCCGATCCGCCGCATCGGTGCCGTCACACACGATGACTTGCCCGGCATGTTGGCTGTATCCGATGCCGACGCCACCACCATGGTGGAAGGACACCCATGAAGCACCGCTCGCGGTATTGACGGCGAAGTTGAGCAGTGGCCAATCACTCACGGCATCGGTGCCATCCAGCATGCCTTCGGTCTCGCGATTCGGCGAGGCGACCGAGCCGCAGTCGAGATGATCGCGTCCGATCACGATCGGCGCCGAGACTTCGCCTGTGCGGACCATTTCGTTGAAGCGAAGGCCGGCGCGATCGCGCTGGCCCAAACCGAGCCAACAGATTCGGCAGGGCAGCCCCTGAAAGGCGACCCGCTCGCCCGCCATCTCGATCCAGCGACGGAGTCCTTCGTCTTCAGGGAAGAGTTCCAGCATGGCCTTATCGGTGGCGGCGATATCCGCCGGATCACCCGAGAGCGCGCACCAGCGGAACGGGCCGCGGCCGAGACAGAACTGCGGCCTGATATACGCGGGCACGAATCCCGGGAAGTCGAAGGCATGTTCGAAGCCCTCGTCCAGGGCTCGCTGCCGAATATTGTTTCCATAATCGAATGTGCGGGCGCCGCGGGCTTGGAGATCCACCATTAACTCGACATGGTGGCGCATGGTGGCCATGGACTGCCGCAGATAATCATCCGGATCGGACGCTCGAAGGGCATCGGCTTGCCCGCGGGTGAGCCCTTCCGGGTAGTAGCCGTTGAGCGGGTCGTGAGCGGAAGTCTGGTCGGTCAATGCATCGGGCGTGACATCTCGTTCGATGAGTCTGGCGAGCAGATCGACGGCGTTCCCGAGCCAGCCGATGGAAACGGATTCTCCTGCAGCCTTGGCCGCAAGTGAGCGATCAATGGCGGCGTCCAAATCTTCGATGATCTCGTCGAGGTACCGATCGTGAACGCGTTTATCCAGTCGCTCCCGGCACATTTCCGCGATGAGGCATACGCCATCATTCATGGTGACCGAGAGGGGCTGCGCGCCGCCCATGCCGCCGCATCCGGCCGTCACCGCGAGTCGTCCTCGCAGCGTGCCGCCAAAGTGTTGTCTCGCGCACTCGGCAAAGGTTTCGTAGGTGCCTTGCAGAATGCCCTGCGTGCCGATGTAGATCCACGATCCGGCGGTCATCTGCCCGTACATGATCAGGCCGTGGGCAGCGAGCTCATCAAAGTGCTCCTGCGTTGCCCAGTGCGGAACGAGGTTCGAGTTGGCGATAATGACACGAGGGCTATCTTCGGTCGTTTGGATGATGCCGACGGGCTTGCCAGATTGCACAAGCAGCGTCTCGTCCGGAGCCATTGACTGGAGCGATGCGATGATCGCGTCGTAGGCCTCCCATGATCGGGCAGCCTGACCACGGCCGCCGTAGACCACGAGTTGCTCTGGGATTTCGGCAACCTCCGGATCGAGGTTGTTCATGAGCATTCGCATGGCAGCCTCAGCCCCCCAACTCCTGCACGTCATATCGCTCCCGCGCGGAGCTCGAATTGTTCGCTGCGATGTACTTGAGATCCGGGTCACAGGAGACTCCGAGTGGGGCCCTTGGGGACTTTGAAGCACGAGTAGACGACGATGCTATCAGGAGGCCAAGTTCAGAGAACCATCGTGAATCAGGCCGTCGATCACCGCAATGTCCGGGGATGGAGACCGATCCTCGGTAAGTGGGGGAACCTCACGGCGGATCTCTGCATACAGGGCCTCGACGCGGTCACCACTGCGGAGTGGCCGCTGATGCTCGAGCCCTTCCGCTGCGACGAGGAACTCGATCGCGACGGTCTGGCGAGTGAGCTCGACGGCGTGCCGCAGATAGGCCGCGGACGTCGCGCCCATCGAGTTGTAGTCCTCAATGCCCGCCGATGTCGGAACATTCCCGACGCTGGCCGGCGTGGCGATGCACTGCAACTCATTACAAAGGGCGGCGGCGGTGTACTGCGTGATCATCAAACCGCTGTGCAGTCCGGGCGAAGGACTGAGGTGATGCGGCAGTGAATTCTCCTGATCGTGTGCACTCAGAAGCCAATAGACACGGCGTTCGGAGATGCCCGCGATATGGCACAAAGCGATCTTGGCCGTATCCGCTGCAATCGCCAGAGGCATACCGTGGAAGTTGCCGCCGCTGAGAATGTCCTGCTGGTCGGAAAAGATGAGCGGGTTGTCGGTGACGCCGCCGAGTTCTCGCTCGGTGATCAGTTGCACATAATGCAGGGCGTCGCGGGCGGCGCCGAGCACTTGGGGGATGCACCGAAACGAGTATGGGTCCTGCACGCGAGGATCGTCTTCGGCATGATCGAGCAGGATCTGGCTGCCCTCAAGTGCGTCCAGAACTTCGGCAGCAATCACGGCTTGGCCGACTTGATTGCGAGCCGCATGAAGACGGGCATCGAGTGGCCCGCTGCTTGCTCTGGCGGCATCGATGCTCATCGCCGCGGCGCCGGCCGCTGCATTCAGGAGGACGTCCGCATCGTGGCAGGCCAAGGTGAGCGTGGCAGCCATCAGGTGCGTGCCGTTGATGAGCGCGAGGCCTTCCTTGGCGGCGAGCGTCAGCGGCGTGATCGCGGTCATGGCAAGGGCCTCGCTTCCCGGCATCGGACCACGTTCACCGACAATGGCCTCGCCCTCACCGATGAGCAGAAGGGCCGCGTGTGAGAGCGGCGCGAGATCGCCCGAGGCGCCGACGGATCCCCGACAGGGGACGACCGGCACAACGTCGTGGTTGAGCAGGGCGGCGAGCATGTCGAGGACCTCACATCGCACGCCGCTGTGACCCCGACAGAGGCTTGCCAGCAGGAGCAGCATCATGGCCCGCACGACTTCGGCGTCGAGTGGTTCGCCCACGCCAGCGGCATGTGAGCGGAGTAGGTTTCGCTGAATCTCGGCGACCTGGTCGGGTTCGACACGATGCCTTGAGAGCGAGCCGAACCCAGTATTGATGCCATAGACGGGATCAACGCCACCGGCCGCCGAATCAACGACGCTGCGAGCGTTGCTTGCCGCTTCGCGGGCCGTGCCATCGATTTTGACGCGCCACCCATACCGCGCCACACCGACTACATCGTGAATTGTCAATGCCGCTGAATCCAAGATGACGGTTGGGGCCTTCATCCGGGCACTGTACTCGTTCCCACAAGGCCTTCGTTACCATCCCGCCCTATGGAAGCTACCCGTCGCTGGACCCTCTTCATCGTTGGCTTCGTGCTGACGGTGCTCGCTTATTGGTCTGCGTGGCCTTGGCTGCGATCGGCAACCGGCGATCTGGGCCCAACTGTGGTGCAGTCGATGACGCCAGTGGCCGGCATCGTGGCGCTCCTGGTGGCCACGGCGGTCGCCATTGTCATCGCCGTGACCATTGCTCGGCTTGTTTCGCCACTCAGCGGAATGGCGATCTTTGGCGCGGGACTGGGCTGGGTGGGTCTGGAACTGGCAGGCATGCGGGATATTGTTCTTGAGGGCTCCGCCGGCTATGTCGTTGCCGATGGCATCGGCTGGGCAATCGCCGTGCTGGCGACGTCTTGGTTGATCATCGTGATGGGACGCCCTGTTGAGGATGTCCACCCCGAAGTTGCCGGGCATCCCCCCGATCCACTCTGCTCACCGGACGCGATCCGAATGCTCATTGTGGGTGTTGCGGCGCTTCCGGTCGTGTGGCTCTTTGCCGAAAGTCACATGCGTGGGCAGATGCTGGCCGCCACCGTGCTCGGTGGGCTGGCCGCGGCCTTTGTGGGGCGGATGTGGTCGCCGCACGTGCAGCCAATTCTGCTTCCGGTCGGAGTTGTGCTCGCCGGCTCGCTTGGGTCGTGGGTCATGGCGATGTTTCTTCCCGGGGACGTCGCCCGGGCGTGGAGCACCGGCACGGTTCCAAACCTGATACTGCCAACGCCCGTTGATTGGGCCGCAGGTGCGATGCTCGGCGTGCCTCTGGGCTTTCGTCTGGCGGCCTCATTCATCAAGCACGAGGGCGAATCTGTCGCGGCATGATCGGTACCATGGGTGGCTTCCCAATTGAGGAGGTCCTTCTCGGTCATGGCACGTTTACACGAGTATCAAGGCAAGGCGCTGCTCGCAGCGCGGGGTTTGCGTATTCCCGCTGGAGACGCAGTGCGAACAGCCGAGCAAGCCCACGACGCCGCGTCCTCGCTTGGTGGCAAGGTCGTTCTCAAGGTGCAAGCCTGGATCACTGGGCGAAAGGCCAAGGGCGGCGTGCTCTTTGCCAGCAGTCCAGACGAGGCCGAGGCGGCCGCTGCACAACTCCTTCGCATGCGATTTGGGAACTTTCCGGTCGAGGAAGTGCTGGTCGAGGAACTCCTGGACATTTCACACGAGTTGTTCGTCTCGCTCACGATCGATGATGCGGCGCAGGCGCCCATGCTGTTGCTTGACTGCGAAGGCGGCTCGGGGATCGAAGACAGGGCCGATTCGGTCGCAAGAATTCCTATCAGCGTGAGCGAAGGCATCGATCGCGGGCGGGTTCTGGCGGTGCTTGCAGAATCATCCATTCCCTCGGCGGCCCACGAAGCGCTGGCAGACGCGATTGCCGCGATCGTGCAGACCGCGGGCGACATCGAGGCAAGGTCCCTTGAAGTCAACCCGCTTGTTGTGCTCGCCGATGGCAGTGTGTGCGCGGCGGACTGCCGCGTCACGATTGACGACTACGCAGTGTTTCGCCATCCGGAACTCGGTATCGAAATCGCCCGCGAACTCGATCATCCCGCGACAGCACTCGAAAGCGTGGCGTATCGGCTTGAGCAGGAAGACCACCGCGGCACGTTCTACTTCGCGCAACTCCCGACCGAAGGCTGGGAGTCGACCAAGGGCCTGATCGGCTTTCATGGTGCAGGCGGAGGCGGCTCGATGATGTCGATGGACGCTGTTACGAACGAGGGCTACACGCTTGCCAATTTCTGCGATACCTCAGGCAACCCGTCGGCTGCCAAGGTCTATCGCGCGGCGCGAGTCATTCTTTCGCAGCAGGGGTTGACCGGCTACTTCGGCAGTGGCTCGGGCGTCGCGAGCCAAGAACAATTTCACTCGGCCTACGGGCTGGCCAAGGCCTTCAATGAATTAGGCATGACGCTGCCGGTCGTCGTCCGGCTTGGCGGCAACGCCGAGGACCGCGCCGTCGACATTCTCGAAGATGCCTGTCGTGATCTCCCCGCCGCCGTCGAGGGCTACCGCAAGGACGACACGCCGGCCTTCTGCGCCGAACGATTTTCGGCCTTGATGGAGAACGCCTCTGGCGGGGCATCCGGCGAACTTACTCGCCGGGTTCCAGACTGGGTTGGCGGCGATGCCGAAGCCTTCCCGATCGAGGGAGGACATGTGTGGATCGACATCGAGCGGTGCAATCGGGAAATCACGGCGAAGTTGGGCGAGTGGAGCAGCGGCATTCTTAAGGATGGAGGCGAAGGCACGCCGGTGCTGGCCTGTGACGAAGAGACGGCGGCCAAGTCGGACTCTGAGTTCATCGCGTGTGAAATTGAATGTCTGCGTGCGGGTCATCCCGTGCTGTTTGTTGACCTTCCCATCGCGGGCATCGACTGCCCGCAGGAGGTGTGCTGACATGGCCATCATCATCGACGAAACGAAGAAGGTGATCGTGCAGGGCATTACTGGCCGCGAGGGCCGCGCCCGCACGCGGCTCATGCGAGAGTTCGGTACCAATGTGGTCGGCGGCTGCACTCCCGGTAAGGGTGGGCAGGAGGTCGAGGGCATTCCCGTCTATGACACGGTGGCCGAAGTGGTGGATGCGTCTGGGGGAATCGATGTCTCGGTCGTCTTCGTGCCTGCCAGACTTGTGAAAGGGGCTGCAGTCGAAGCATTCGAGGCGGGTGTCAAACTCGTCATGCTTGTGCCAGACCGCGTGCCGCTGTGGGACGCGATGGCGATTGCCGAGTGCGGTGCCGCGAACGATGCCGAGTTCATCGGTCCCAACACGCTGGGCGTCATCAGCCCCGGCCGCGCCGTCATCGGCATGATTGGCGGCAGGGCTGACTCCGCGAAGCAGTGGTTCAACGAGCCGATCCAGGGCAAAACCGTTGGCGTCATGAGCCGCTCCGGAGGCATGTCCAGCAGTTGCGGGTATTACCTCAGCCGCGCGGGGCTCGGCATTTCGACGATCTGCCACGTCGGTGGCGACTCGGTACTCGGGCTCACTTTCCCCGAGGTGGCACTCAAGTTCCAGGACGATGCTGAGACCGAGGCGATCGTGCTCTTCGGCGAGATCGGTGGCTCGATGGAAGAGCGGCTTGCAGAACTGATGCAGGCGGGGCGAATTACCAAGCCGGTCGTCGCCTACATCGGCGGCAAGGCGGCGAAGGAAGGCACACGGTTCAGCCACGCGGGTGCCATTATCGAAGGCGATCGCGGCACGCACGCTGGTAAAGTCAGGGCGATCACCGAGGCCGGAGGCGTGGTTGTGGATGGGTTTGGCGATTTGCCGGAGGCTGCGTGCGCAGCCCTCGGCGTTGCTGTGGAGGCGAACCGATGAGCGAAATGTGGCAGACTGCAATTACCGAGATCGAGCCCAACAGCGTCCGAGTGCGCGGCTACGACATCGCGGAACTCATGGGGCGTGTGTCCTTCGGGCAGGCGGTATTCCTGATCCTGCGAGGCGACCTGCCCGATGAGGCAACAGGCAAACTGATGGAGGCGATCATCGTTTCGTCGATTGAT